>Ga0070728_10000289_pt1 | contig 110789 bp, 110 predicted proteins | sample tdDd471_FD_66723 | JGI IMG/M metagenome (GOLD analysis project Ga0070728, IMG submission 66723) | Marine sediment microbial communities from the Atlantic coast under amendment with organic carbon and nitrate - tdDd47.1 | ecosystem: Environmental > Aquatic > Marine > Coastal > Sediment... | reverse complement strand
GTCTGGGATGATAAGCTTGGTTAAAAATATCTTTCGTTCTTGTAGCGAATACTCGATTTTTGCTAAATGATCATCAATTTTCAATTCATACTGACGTAAAAAGTCATTGTCCACAAGTTCAGATGCTTCAATCATAATAAGAAAGTTTTTTATTTAAATGGAATTTATAGGAGTCAGTGCTATTTTTCAATAGTTTTGTAACGCAAATTTACGAAAAAATATTGTAAAAATTCATTTTTTACCTACTTAAAAGCTTATGAGTCAAGATATCATACATGTTTATTTTGTTCCAGGAATGGCTGCCAGTCCATTGATTTTTGAAAACATTAAATTACCCAAAGACCAATTTAAGATGCACATGCTGGAATGGTTGATACCTGCTAAAAATGAGTCCATTACGCAATATGCCAAACGCATGGTGGAACTTATAGAACATGATAATGTGGTGTTGGTGGGAGTTTCCTTTGGTGGGATTATGGTTCAGGAAATGAGCAAACACATCAAATTAAAAAAACTAATTGTGGTTTCCAGTGTGAAAACAAAGCACGAGTTTTCCAAACGCATGAAACTTGCCAGGATGACCAAAGCCTATAAAATAATGCCAACCAGTTTGGTTAATAATATAGATGCTTTGGCTAAATACACATTTGGCAACACCATAAAAAAGCGTGTTGCTTTATATAGAAAATACCTTTCTGTTACCAATAAGCAATACCTGGATTGGGCCATTAAACAGGTTATTTGTTGGGATCAGGAAAAACCGTTGCCAGAGGCCATTCATATCCATGGAGAAAAGGACGCCGTTTTTCCTCATAGATGTTTAGGTGAATGCATTACAGTAAAAGGAGGTACACACATTATGATTATTGATAGATATAAGTGGTTTAACAAAAATTTGCCAAAATTAATTTTAGATGAAGAATTGGCTTAAATATTGCTGTAATTTTATTAAATTTATAAAAACTTTTTAAGATGAAATGGGTTAAAAACACACTGGCTTTCATAGGGTTAACCAGTTTAATGATGATTTTTGTATATGCACTGCAAGATGCACCTACAGACGAAAATTTCGAAAAAAAATTAATTAACGACTATAATGTTTATGCACTACAAATTCCAGAACATTTAAATTTTGCTGGAGAAGATATCCCTTTGGATGATCCAGATATTTTGGAACGAATGGATAGGGAACTGTTGGTTAACACTTATTGGCAATCGAATGGCTTGTTGATGTTTAAAAGAGCCCATAAATATTTTCCAATTATAGAGCCTATCCTTAAAAAGCATGGTGTTCCAGACGATTTTAAATATTTGGCCGTTATTGAAAGTGGATTGATGAATGTGGTGTCTCCAGCTGGAGCCAGAGGTGTCTGGCAAATCATGCCAACCACTGGTAAAGAGTATGGCCTGGAAATTAACGATAATGTTGATGAACGCTACCACTTGGAAAAGTCTACTGAAGTTGCTTGCGAGTATTTAAAAAAATCCAAAGAACAATTGGGGTCTTGGACTTTGGCAGCTGCTGCCTACAATGCTGGTAATTATGGCGTTTCCAAACGTTTGCAAGAGCAAGATGTTACCGATTATTACGATTTGCTTTTAGGGGAAGAAACTGGTAGGTATTTATTTAGAATTGTAGCCTTAAAAGAAATCCTGTCCCATCCAGATAGGTATGGTTTTAACTTTAGAGAGAAGGATTTATATACTCAAGTGCCAACTTACAAGGTGGAGGTTGATACAGCAGTTACAGATTTTGCGTCTTTTGCCAAAGGGTTTGGAATAAATTATAAAATTTTAAAAATCCACAATCCATGGTTACGGGAACCACACTTAAACAACAAGTCCAGAAAACAGTATTTCATAGAAATCCCTAAAGAGGGATATTATAAAACAAAATCTTAACACCTAGGTTTGGGCATAAAAAAAGCTTAATCTTTTTGGGACTAAGCTTTTTTTATGGACCTTAGTCTCAGTTATCTTCGTTTTCCAGCACGTGGCTGTCTGTGTCCACCAAAATGTTGGTTGGGCATTTGCGCTTTTTTCATATTGTCTTTCATCATCTTGATTTGCTCAGTAAGCATGTTCCTTTTATCCAGTTTTTGTGCTTCACTCAATAATAACTGCGCTTCATTTTTTCTACGTTTGCTAAAAGCGATTCCAGCCAAGTTTAATTTGGCCATTGCCATATCGTGATCCATACTTAAACCTAAAGCAACAGCCTTTTTAAAATACTTTTCGGCTTCGTTCATGTTTTCTTGAGACACCATAATGCCATGGAGGAAATTATAATAACCTTGCTGTTTTTTTACCAAAGCCGTTTCTGGTTTTTTTATCCTGTTTAACCATTTTTTTGCACCAGTAAAATCTTGTTTACGCAATCTTAAAAAAGCCAATAATATAATTTCATTCTTAAAATATAGAAAAATAAAAATTGTAGATAGTAAAAGGTACATAATACCATTACCTATGAAACCTTCTGTAAATTGGTATATGGCATAAGCAATTATTAAAGCTGCAATAATTAATTTAAATACTTTATTGTACATGTTTTTTAGTTTTATAAGTTGTTTTTGAAATAATAGTTGTTGGGATTTCCACAGTTTCCATTTGGTTCATAACTGTTGTTCCTTTGGTTGTGGAAGTAACCGTTATGAGTTCTGGAAAACCAGAAAGTTTATTTGCAATCACATGGGTATCTTGAGAGCCTTTAAGCTTCATAACATGAGATTCCTCTTCTGAAACCATGGAGATATTGCTCATAGCATCCAAAACAATGCTTTTGTTGAATTCTTTTAAGGTCCAATTGTTTTTTGCCGTTATTGCTCCAGAGTAGGTGTTTGTCCACTGGTCGCCAACCAATACTTTCTTGTTAGGGTAAAGGTAGGTCATCTGTTCAAAGCTCCTGGAAAGGCTTTCGTTACCATACTCTTCTTTTAAGGCCTCTATGGTTAGCTCTTTGGTAAACTGGTCTTCTATGCCTGCATTTTCAACCATTTTTTTTATCATGGCCTGAGTTCCTGAGACATTAAGGATTTTACCTGTTTTAAGCATTTCAATTTTTAGGACAGAACTTGTTAATCCAGAAAACATTTTAGACTCTAAATCGTCTTTTTTATCTTCCAAATGGGTGTCCACATTCATTAAATCTCCATAAATATTGGATGTTGTTTTTAATTTAAACCTCTTAAATTTAAAATTTATTAGATAAGAACTGTCTGTTTTAGCAGTCACTATTAAATTAAAATCGCATTCTAAATTGTTGGACATTTCATGTTTGGAACCATTCATGTCTTGGGTAATCTGTTGTGTTGAAATTTGTGTAATGGTCAGGTTATCACCAATATTAAGCTTGTATTCCAATGTGTTTTGCGAAAAAACAAGATTAGAGATAACCAGTAAACAAACAGTTATTTTAACAACAAAAGGGTTCATTTTATGAGCATGGATTTTGTAGTGCAAAGAAACTAAATTTTTATTGAAAAAATATTTTTAAAATAAGGTTTGTCAAATAAAAAAGGGTTTGTATATTTGCGCTCAGTTTTAGATAAAGGTTAAAACAGATTATTTAGATAAAATAAAGAAGATTTTAAAGATAATAAGTAATGAGTAAAAGAACATTTCAGCCGTCAAAGAGAAAGAGAAAGAACAAACATGGCTTTAGAGAAAGAATGGCTTCTGCCAATGGTAGAAAAGTACTAGCTCGTAGAAGAGCAAAAGGTAGAAAGAAATTATCTGTATCTTCTGAAGCAAGACATAAAAAATAATGATTAACAATTGTTGATATATAAAAGGTGTTACTTTACGGTAACGCCTTTTTTTATATCTACAAATCAGTAATTTTGCAAACACAATTATAACAATACATTACTAAGAAAATGCCTAAAAATTCAAAACTAAAGTCTATTTTAATTATTGGTTCTGGTCCAATTGTCATCGGTCAAGCATGTGAATTCGATTATTCTGGAACCCAAGCATTAAGATCGTTAAGAGAAGATGGAATTGAAACTATTTTAATCAATTCCAATCCTGCAACCATCATGACCGATCCATCTATGGCAGATCATGTTTATTTGTTGCCTCTTACTACCAAGTCCATTATTCAAATTTTAAAGGAACACCCTCAAATTGATGCTGTTTTACCTACTATGGGAGGTCAAACGGCTTTAAATTTATGTATAGAAGCAGACGAAAAAGGCATTTGGAAAGATTTTAATGTAGATATTATTGGTGTTGATATTGATGCCATCAATATTACAGAAGATAGGGAAAAGTTTAGGGAACTTATGTTAAAAATAGGCATTCCTATGGCACCTCAAGCCACAGCCACATCTTATCTTCAAGGTAAGGAAATTGCTCAGGAATTTGGTTTTCCATTAGTTATTAGGGCTTCGTTCACACTTGGTGGAGCAGGAGCATCGTTTGTATATAAAGAAGAAGAGTTTGATGAATTGTTAACACGTGGTCTGGAAATTTCTCCCATCCACGAAGTCATGATCGATAAAGCCTTGATTGGTTGGAAAGAATATGAACTGGAGTTGTTGCGTGATGCTAACGACAATGTGGTGATTATTTGTTCCATAGAAAATATGGATCCTATGGGAATTCACACTGGAGATTCCATAACTGTGGCTCCAGCCATGACTTTAAGTGATAGAACGTATCAAAAAATGCGAGATATGGCTATCCATATGATGCGCAGTATAGGTGATTTTGCAGGAGGTTGTAATGTGCAATTTGCCGTGAGTCCAGACGACGAAGAAAATATCATTGCCATAGAAATTAATCCACGTGTGTCACGTTCTTCAGCTCTTGCCAGTAAAGCTACAGGATATCCTATTGCAAAAGTAGCAGCTAAGTTGGCCATTGGTTACCATTTGGACGAGTTGGACAACCAGATTACAAAATCTACTTCAGCTTTGTTTGAACCCACTTTAGACTATGTGATAGTGAAAATTCCCCGTTGGAATTTCGATAAATTTGAAGGAAGTGATAGAACTTTAGGACTTCAAATGAAATCGGTTGGAGAAGTAATGGGTATAGGTCGCTCTTTTCAGGAAGCATTGCACAAAGCCACCCAATCACTGGAAATAAAACGCAACGGTTTGGGAGCAGATGGAAAAGGCTATAAAAATTACGACCAGATCATCAGTAAATTAACCTATGCAAGTTGGGATCGTGTGTTTGTAATTTACGATGCCATTCAAATGGGAATCCCTTTAAGCAGAATACACGAAATCACCAAAATAGATATGTGGTTCTTGAAACAATACGAAGAACTCTATCATCTGGAAAAAGAAATTTCCAATTATTCCATTGAAACCCTCAATCGGGAATTATTACTTGAAGCCAAACAAAAAGGGTATGGAGACAGACAGATTGCTCACATGCTCAATTGTTTGGAAAGTCAGGTCTATAAAAAACGTGAAGAATTGGGCATAAAACGTGTTTATAAACTGGTTGATACTTGTGCTGCAGAGTTTAAAGCCCAAACACCATATTATTATTCCACGTTTGAAAATGAAATGGAAACTGCAGATGGAACACTTTATCCACATAATGAAAGTATTGTTTCCGACAAGAAAAAAATTGTGGTTCTTGGTTCAGGACCAAATAGAATTGGACAAGGAATTGAGTTCGATTATTGCTGTGTTCATGGTGTTTTGGCAGCTGCCGAATGTGGATACGAAACCATTATGATCAACTGTAATCCTGAAACAGTTTCTACCGATTTTGACACAGCAGACAAACTGTATTTTGAACCTGTTTTTTGGGAGCACATTTACGATATCATCAAACATGAAAAGCCTGAAGGCGTTATTGTACAACTTGGTGGACAAACAGCTTTAAAACTGGCAGAAAAGTTGGATAGATATGGTATTAAAATTATAGGTACTACCTATCAATCTTTGGATTTGGCAGAAGATAGAGGGAGTTTTTCAAAACTGCTTAAAGAAAATGACATTCCTTACCCAAAGTTTGATGTTGCCACAACTGCTGAAGAAGCCCTTGCTGTTGCCGATAAATTGGATTTCCCTATTTTGGTAAGGCCATCTTATGTTTTGGGAGGCCAAGGCATGAAAATTGTAATCAATAAAAAAGAACTGGAAGAACACGTGGTAGACTTGCTTCGAAGCATTCCAAACAATAAATTGCTTCTGGACCACTATCTTGATGGAGCTATAGAAGCCGAAGCAGATGCCATTTGCGATGGTGAAAATGTTTACATTATAGGAATTATGGAACACATAGAGCCTTGCGGTATTCACTCTGGAGACAGCAATGCCACTTTGCCTCCTTTTAACTTAGGTGAGTTTGTAATGCAACAAATTAAGGACCATACCAAAAAGATTGCCCTGGCTTTAAACACGGTTGGTTTAATTAATATTCAGTTTGCCATAAAAGATGATATTGTATACATTATTGAAGCCAACCCTAGAGCATCCAGAACGGTTCCGTTTATCTCCAAAGCATATGGAGAACCTTATGTAAATTATGCTACCAAAGTTATGTTGGGAGAGAAAAAGGTAACCGATTTTAACTTCAATCCTCAATTAAAGGGATATGCAATTAAACAACCTGTTTTCTCATTCAATAAATTTCACAACGTCAATAAAAAACTGGGTCCAGAAATGAAAAGTACTGGAGAAAGTATCTTGTTTATTGAAAGCTTGAAGGACGATGAATTTTACAACTTGTACTCTAGACGCAAGATGTATCTAAGTAAGTAATGGATTTATTCGGTAAAAAATATCTTTTATATTGCTAATAATTATTACATTAGCTATGTAAATCAAATCTATTTCATGAACCGAAGGCAAATTTTATTTATAGGATGTTTATTGACGTCTCTTTTAAACTTTGCACAAAACGATATTTTTAACATTGCTCGCTCTGGTTCTGTTGCAGATGTACAGACTTTAATGAAAATAGATTCAGACACCATTAATGCCGTAAACGATAAAGGGTTTACTGCTTTAACCTTAGCTTGTTATCATGGAAATGAAGCGGTTGCACTGTATTTGTTGAATCATGTAAACAATGTTAATGATGTCAGTAAATATGGTACACCATTAATGGCAGCAGTTTTTAAGGAGCAAGTGGTACTTACAAAAGCTCTGTTGGAAAAAGGTGCCAACCCCAATATAGCCGATGTAAATAAAACAACACCTTTGCATTATGCTGTACTACTGAAAAATAAAACCCTTATTGAATTATTATTGGATGCCAATGTAGATAGGACTTTAAGGGACAGCCGTGATAAAACTGCTTTAGATTATGCCTTAATGGATGACAACAAAGCTATCATTGAACTTTTGAAAAAATAATATTACCTATGAAAAACATTACTTTTGCCTTAATAGGTGTTTTTACCTTCATGAGTACCTTTTTATACAGTCAGACTTATACTACAGGTGTTATTGAACTGTTTAACGACCAAACTAATTTATATACAGCACAAATAGACGTTAGCAGCACTCTTGTTACCTTAACCTTAAGTGGTCCAGATAATAAATATTTGGGGTTGGGATTTGATGCCATGAGCATGACAGCAGGAAAGGATGTGGTTATTTGGTTAAATGATGGCACTTTTAAATTAACCGATAGATCTTTTATAGGTGTTGGTAGTGAACCAGTAATGGATGCAGAACAAGATTGGACCATTGTTTCCAATACCACTTCTGGAGGACAAAGACAAGTGGTCGCAACAAGACTTCCAAACACTGGAAATCCTAACGATTATGTGTTTTCAACATCAGCTTCCTCTATAGATTTGGTATGGTCTTTTGAAGCTGGTACAGGATATATTATGGGTTGGCATGGAGCCAATAGAGGTTCTACAAGAGAGTCTTTTACCTTAGGCACCCAAGAGGTTGTAAAAACCGAGTTTTCTATTTATCCTAACCCAAGTAAATCCCGTTTAAACGTCAATTTAAAAACCTTAAGCAACGATGCCAGAATTGAAGTACTGGACATACTTGGAAAAAAAGTTTATTCAAATTCCTTAAACACGTTACAAAATACCATTAATGTCTCCAAATGGCATTCTGGTGTTTATTTGGTTAGGATTTCCCAAGCGAACCAAGTGGTAACCAAACGGTTTGTTAAACAATAACAGATGTTTTTTAACATCGTTCTCAAACCATCACGTTTGTGCTTGATGGTTTTTTTATTTGATATAAAGATATAGGATACCTGTAAGTATGGCTATTCCAAAGCTAATTAGCGTTCCTATCAAAATATATTCTGTTAACTTTCTGTGTTTGCTTTCTTTTAAATCCCCAAACCTAAATACCGATTTTGCGGTTATTAAAAACCCAACAGCTTCCCAGTGATTTGTTATAATAAACACAAACACCAAGATACGTTCCAACATGCCTATATATCTGCCAGCATCCTTTAAGGATTCATTTCCCGTTGTCAACTTTTCTATGTCCCATTTGCTAAATATGGTCATCATTATTATGGAAACAGGTTGTGTTAAAAAAAGCACACAAGTTATTAGTAACAAGCTGTTTTTGGTTACAAAATTTGCCAGATGAAAGCTGTTGTCCGTAAATAGAAAGTAAGCAACAAAAATTACTGTTATATGTAATAACTGATCTAAAAAAAACCATAAACGCTTTGTTTTTTTCTTTTGAAATGTGAGCTTTAATACGTCTATGATAAAATGGGATATTGTAATACCTACAACAATAGGCCATAAGGACAGGTCCCAAAGAAGTAATACCAATAAGAGGAAATGAATGGCAATATGGGCATATAGTACAGGAGATTTTAGCTTCTTTTTTTCTTTTTTCTTGATTGATTTTTTTGTTTGAAAAACAAAATCGCCAATTAAATGAGCCAAGAAAAGTTTAATTAAAAGTATCATAATTCCTTAGATATTTTTTGTTGATACATGTTGTTAAGCTCTAAAACCTCTTCCAAATTAGCTCGTTTTTGCCTTCTGCTTATAGTATTTTGGTTAATGCCCAAACGTTTTCCCAATTCTTCTTGAATGGCATTGGGATGTTCTAAACTCAATTTTACAATTTCGGCTTGATGGACTGTCCATCGATCCATACTTATGGCAGCCAATTTAAAATATAAGTTTAATTCTTGATCTAAAGTTTTATTGGAAGTTTTTATTTTAAGGCTTTGTTTGCTTTTTTTTAGGGTTTCTAAAGTTGTTCCAGAATTTAGAAATGCTTCTCCTTGAGATTCTGTTACAAACTCACCACTATACGTTTTAGATCCAAGGCCTATGGCAAGCCTGACATCCAAACCCTTTATGGTTTTTATACAAGCTTTGATATATACGGCAGCTTCAAAACTTTTTTCAACCTGTTTTATTTCTATTTGAAAACTATCACCTCTATAAATTTCCCATAACGAATGATCCTTTTCTATGGTCGCTAAAGCATTTTTTAATGTTTGCAACCATAATTTTGGGTTGTTTAAGGATCTTGATTTAATGATGTCTCCTGTTATTACACTTGTCATGGGTCTTGTTGCCATTCTTGCTTTTTTATATGTGATAATTTAAAATATCCTTTAATTATGTGATAATTTAAAATATCCTTTTATTACGTGATAATAAAGATAACTTGTTTTGTTTAAAAAGCAAATAAATTTCTTGAAAATTAATAATTTCAATTGAAAATCAGAGGGATATAACAATTAAAGTTCAATTTTCACCTTGTAAGGTTCCAAGATATGTAAGTAGTTTTCTGCTGCAAAGGTTTTATGGTTAAACACTTCGTGTCTGTTTTCTTTAGATTTTATAAGTTCAATGGCTTTTAAAAAACGTCTTATTTCTATGGAATTGCTTAAAATTAAACCAGGAACAGCCACAGATTCATTATCGTCGTTTTTGGCAACCATGGTAAAATAGGAGGAGTTGCAATGTTTCACGTTTCCTGTTCGTATGTTTTCTGCAATAACACGAATGCCCACAACCATAGAAGTATTGCCAACATAGTTCACAGATGCTTTCATGGTAACCAATTCACCAATTTCAATAGGATTGAGAAAATCGACAGTATTAACAGAAGCAGTTACACAATACGCTTCAGAGTGTTTGGATGCACAGGCAAAGGCAATTTGATCCATTAAATTAAGAATGTAACCACCATGAATTTTGCCATTAAAATTGGAATGGGATGGTTGCATTAGCTCAGAGATTGAAATACGTGAATTTGCTGCTGGTTTGTATGTTTTTTTCATTTAATAACGTCTGTTACTGCGTTCTTTGTCTTCTTCCACTTTAGTTATAAAGTATTTTGTGTCTCCAAGCCAGAAAATCTTGCTATAACGTTCAAAGTAATGAAGTTTTACGTATTTTCCTTGTAAATCCTTTAAGTCCTGAATGACCTCTTTTTCTTTATCTTCAACTGAAAACTCAAACAATTGTGCTTCGGAAACACCTTGGCTTATTTCGCCTTCCCATGTTTTTATGAGCACACCTTTACTGCTAAACTTAACCAGTTCGCCAGCACGAATCCCTTCGCTATAGCTAGCAAAATAAATAAAGGCAAAATAGCCTGCCAAAGCTAGAATAAGTACGATACTAAATTTTATTAAAAATCTTTTCATGGGATTTGCAGTTTAATCGTCTGTGTTTTCGGCTCTTTTTAAGAGTTTTTCATTTTGTTGTTTACTGGCTTTGGCACCTAAGGTTTTTAGTGTTTCCACGCGTTTTATTAAGTTTCCTTTGCCAGTAAGCTTTACCATGGCACTCTCGTAGGATTTTTGAACTGTGCCAATTTGGTTTCCAACTTTAATAAGTTCTTCGGTTAAATTAACAAAAGAATCGTAAAGTCTACCTGCTTGTGTGGCAATTTCTATAGCATTGGCTTTTTGTTTTTCGTTTTGCCACATGCTGTCAATGGTTCTTAAAACAGCCAACAATGTTGTAGGTGTTACAATGATGATGTTTTTTTCAAAGGCATCCGAATACAGTGCAGGATACTCCATAGATGCAATGGCAAAGGCCGATTCTATTGGTATGAACAACAACACAAAGTCTGGACTGTCCATCTCATAAATTTGATGGTAATTTTTTTCGCCCAATTCATTAACGCGCTTTCGTACAGAAAGCAAGTGGTTTTTTAAGTGCGTGGCTTTTTCGGCATCTTCCACTTCATTAATATAACGTTCATAAGCCACTAGGGACACTTTGGAGTCCACTATCAATTTCTTGTCTCCTGGTAAGGAAATGATAACATCTGGCATGACACGCTTTCCTGTTTCTGTGGTAAAGCTTTGTTGCACAAAATATTCGCTGTCTTTTTTTAATCCACTGCGTTCCAGCACACGTTCCAAAACCAATTCGCCCCAATTTCCTTGCATTTTGGTGTCTCCTTTTAAGGCTTTGGTTAAATTGCTGGTCTCTTTGCTCATCTGTTCATTAAGCTCTTTTAGACCTAAAATTTGTCTACGTAAATCGGCACTTCTGGTAATGTCTTCTTTGTTGGTTTCTTCTACGCGTTTTTCAAAATGCTTGATTTTTTCTTCCAAAGGTTTTAAAATGGCATCTAGGTTGTCTTTGTTTTGTGTGGTAAACTTTTTGGATTTTTCGTCCAAAATCCTATTGGCAAGATTTTCAAATTCCTTGGAAAATTTTTCCTGTAGTTTTTCTACTTCGGCCTTTTGTTCTTTTATTTTTTCCTGAAGATTTTCAAATTCTGTATTGCGTTTGGTTAATTCAGAACTTAATTGGTCTTTTTCATTTCGGATGTCGTTGCGTTCTCCTTCAATTTTACTTGAATGTTGTTTTAAGTCCTCGATGATTTGATTTAATTGCTTCTGACGTTCTTCCAAAGTGCTTAATTCCCCTTTGCTTTTCAGTTTTGCAATGGTTAGGCCAATGTATGCGCCAATGCCTCCAGAAACCAGGATGGAAATAATGAGAATGATGTTGTCGTTCATGAATTGAAATTGAATTTTATCAAAGATAGTTAATTTGTCATTCAGAGCGAAGCGAAGAATCTTAAATAAGGCACATTAAAAAGTTCAATAATAAGTTATTTTTTCACCCTAAAACTTCCTGTATGTTTGTCGAAAACAATTAAGTCTTCTGGGAAAAGCGTGTTAAAAACCCCCTTGGAAATAAGGTTGCAAGGTGCATCTGTGATAACCGTTTCTTGTGTCATCACAATCATTTTATCACAAAGTTGGATGGCTAGATCTATTTCATGGGATGAAAAGAGAATGGTTTTGTTGGTCTCTTTTACCAATTTTTTAAGCAGTTTTAAAATATATGCTTTATGGTACATGTCCAGATGTGTGGTTGGTTCATCCAATATTATTAAATCTGTGTCTTGAGCCAAAGCACGAGCAATCAAGACTTTTTGAAGTTGCCCATCGCTTAGTTCAAAACATTTTTTGTGTTTTAAGGTTTCAATATTGGTTAGGTTTAAAGCTTGATGAATGCTTTCCATATCTTTGGTGTTAAGGTTTCCTACCCAATTGGTATATGGATGTCTGCCCAAAGCCACCAATTCAAAAACAGATAGGTTTTTTGAAGCAATAGGCTCTGTTAATACCAAGCTCATGGATTTTGCAAGTTCTTCGGAAGTATAATTTGAAAGTAATTTATTGTGAATGTAAATATTTCCTTTTAAACTTTCCTGAACATTGGTAAGTGTACGTAATAAAGTGGATTTACCAATCCCGTTGGCACCAACCAAACCTATTAGCTCACCTTTTTGTAGCTCAATTTGAATATTTGAAGCTATTATAGTAGGAACTTTCTTGGACTTATAACCTATGGAAAGTTGTTCGGTTTTTAAAATGATATGTTGATTTGTATGAGCCACGAATTCACGATTTGTTTTTCTTTCCTATTTGTTCTATTTCCGATACTTTTTAAAAAATCATTTTACGTTTTCTAACCAACAACCAAATAACCACTGGAGCTCCAATTAAAGAAGTTATGGCATTGATAGGCAAGGTGTAATCACTAGTTGGTAATTGTGCAATGCTATCGCATATAAGCATGATAATGGCTCCAAACAAAAATACAGCAGGCAACAAAATTTTATGGTTTGAAGTATTGAATACTTGTCTGGTAATATGAGGAATGGCCAAACCAATAAAAGCAATTGGTCCAGCAAAAGCCGTTATGGTTCCTGCCAACAAACTGGTAGCCAAAATAATTACGAAACGACTTTTCTTAATGTTTAAGCCCAAACTTTTAGCATAATTTTCACCTAACAATAAAGTGTTCAATCCTTTTATGGATAATATACTTAAAAACATTCCAAAACAATAAACAATTAAAAAAATAAAAAGCTCGTTCCAAGACAGATTGCCCAAACTGCCAAAGCCCCAAAAAATGTATTGCTGTAATTGTTCGGCTGAACTAAAATAGGAGAGAACACTTACAATAGCAGCCGTTATGCTGCCAAACATGAGTCCTATAATTAAAATGGCCATAGTGTCCCTTACTCTGGAGGAAACCACCAAAACAGCAAGCAGCACTAAAAAACTTCCCAAACTAGCAGCAATAACAACACTCCATTTGGAAATTAACAACGAGGCAAACATACCACCAAATATTCCAGATCCTAAAATAACCAAAGCAACTCCCAGACTGGCTCCAGAACTAATACCCAAAACAAAAGGTCCAGCTAATGGGTTTCTGAATAAGGTTTGCATCAATAATCCAGAAATGCCCAATCCAGAACCAACCAGAATGGCTGTAATGGCTTTAGGCAATCTATAATCTTGTATGATATAAGGCCAAGATTCATGGTCCAAAGTTCCTATAAAGCTTTTAAAAACGGCTTGTATGGGAATGGAAACGGACCCTAAACCAATGTTCACAAAAAAGCAAATAATCAATATAAAGATTAATGCTATAAAGGATAAGGTGTATGTATTGGTTTTTGGCAATTAATGTAATGGTTTATAAAAATAAGGTTTATAATCTGCTAGTAAATCTGGATGACAAATTTTAATAATATCTTTTAAAACTAAATCTGGTCTGGCAATCCCTAATTCGTAATATAACACACCTCCAGTGCTACCAGTTGTGTTTGCAAAGGTATAAATGCTTTTGCTTTTATAGGCATCGAATTTTGTATAATGTTGGTTGGCACTTTCCAAAGCTTCGTAGGAGGTGTAATAGGATGGGTTGATCCATATATCTGCATTTTTGGCTTTATCAAAAACCACTTCAAAATTTAAAGACAAACTTCCATTTCCTTTAGTGTCAGCCCAAAGATAATTAACGTTGGCATCCTTTAATATCTCTGCTTCAGTACTAGTGCCATTGGGCAAATACCAGATGTCCTTGTGCATGGCACCACTTAACACACTTGGTTTGCTTTTGGCATCCAAAGCTATGGATTTGGCTTCTAAATAATTTTTTTCAATGGTATTGAAAATAGAATCGGCTTTCTGTCTTTTGTTAAACAGAACACCAAAAAACTTAATCCATTCTGCTTTTGCCAATGGGGAATGTTCTATCCAATCGCCATTGTAAATAACCGGAATCCCAGATTTTTTTATGGTTTCAAACGTTTTATTGTTTCCATCTATGCCAAAACCTATAACCACTTCTGGTTGTATTTCAAGTAACACTTCAGTATTGATGCCTTCGTTTTTCCCCAACTCCCTAACTTTTCCCTTATCAACCCTAAAGCGTGTTTTTTCAGAAGAAATATAATCTGTTCCAGGAAAACCAACCAAACTCTTTTCAACGCCCAATAATTCCAGGGCTGGAATGTGTGTAGTGGAAGTAACCACTATTTTTTTTACAGGAATAGTAATAATACCATCAAATTCATCATTGTTTAAAGTGATTTTGGGCAACATGTTTTTATGGACCAAGGCATACCGATACGTTTTTTCGGCATTTGGCCAGGGACTGTTAATGGTTAAGGTGCTGAAATTTTCATGATGAGTTATTTCAAATCCTTCAGCATAGGACAATGGTACTTTGGATACATCTGTTATGGTAACCGGTTGAGAATCTTTGTTTTTGCAGTTGAAAAGCAGCAAACAAACACCTAAAAATAAATATCGCGAAATCATAAATTGTGTAACTTTTGTAACTGTCCATTATGGTATGGGTTTTTATTTTTATAAAAAATAAAACCATGAGAGACGGTTCAAATTTAACAATATATATAGTAGCAGGAATCATAATATTTCATTTTTTAGTTGGGTTTATTTATCTTATCTACAAACTCAATAAGAAAAAGTAATCTTTTTATAGAAATACATTTTTATTCCATTACTTTTGCAGAGAGTTTTGGTTTGATGTTGCCACAAAGAATTTTTTTCGAGGATTGTTTAAAAGGTCCCCAAACAAGTTCGGGATGGTTTCGCCAATTAAAAGGGAATCAAGTGAAAAGCTTGTTGATTACAGATTGCCGATTGAAGGACAACGGGTTCCAAAATCAGTAATCAAAAACAAATCATCAATCTTCATTCTTGAACTGTTCCCGCAACTGTAAGCTATTAAGCTTCATGTAAACTTCAATGTCACTGTCCGATGTTTCGGAATGGGAAGACCTAACATGAAGACGCAAGTCAGGAGACCTGCCAAATTCAACAAAAAATAAGTCAAACTTTCGGGACAAAAGTTGGGTATGAAATTCATGCTATTCTCGAGCAATTATTAATTGAAATGAACAAAAAAACATTTGTTTTTGGCGTACTTTGTGGTATGTCATTATTTACTGTTGCACAACAACAAGCCGTGTCAACAGAAGTAGAAACTTTAGAAGAAGTTGTAATAACAGATTCTAAATTTTATTTAAACCGTGAAAATTCCGGAAAGGTTATTACCAAAATAACTTCAGAGGAGCTTGAAAAGCAGCAAGGGAAATCGGTTGCTGAAATTATTAATGCAACAGCAGGTATTGAAATCAATGGTGCCAATAGCCAAGCTGGACAAAATTTAAATTACTACGTAAGAGGAGGAAAAAACCGACAGGTATTAATTCTTATAGATGGCATAGCTGTATCAGATCCTTCACAAATAGCTAACGATTACGATTTACGTTTATTAAATGCCAATCAAGTAGAATCCATTGAGATTTTAAAAGGTGTTTCAAGTACACTTTATGGATCTGGAGCTGGAACAGCAGTGATTAACATAAAACTGAAAGAAGCATCCAAAAAAGCGATATCTGCAAATTTTAAAAGTACTATTGGTACCAATCAGTCCCAAGAAGACACCAATTACAACTTGAATAACTTTCAAAATAATGTTTCTGTAAATGGTACTTTAAATAAGTTAAGCTACTTGGCGAGTTTTGGAAATCAGTATACAGATGGTTTGTCGTCTTTAGCAAATGGCACCGAAACAGATGTGTACAACGCCATTAATGGTAACTTGAAATTGGGTTATAGATTTTCTGAAGCGTTTAAAATGACAGTGTACGGAAGTTGGGATAAGTTTAAAGCCGATTTTGACGATGGGTTTGCTGGTATGGATTCCAACGACCTATCAACAACCAAACAACAGAGATACGGATTTTCGCCAGAATACACCTACAAAAAAGGGAGTCTCTCCTTGAATGCAGCCTATAATAAAGTAGAACGTGACATAGAATCCAGTTATCCTGCTTTATACAATGCTGAAAGTTTTACAGCCGATTTGTTTAACAGATATACTTTTAGCAAAACACTTTATACAGTTTTGGGTGTGCAGGTAAAACAAGACCATATGGAGAGTTTTACCATTCCTTTTGGTGGAACCGATTTTGAGCAAGGTATTGATCCGGAGATTGCCAAATATACAAATGTAGATCCTTATGCAAATGTGGTTTATGTCTCAGCATTTGGTTTACAAGTAAATGCTGGAGCACGTTTAAACAATCATAGTGAATATGGCAACCATGTGGTTTACAGTTTAAACCCTTCTTATAAAAAGGATTTTAATTTTGGCTATTTAAAAGGGTTGGCTAGTTATGGTACTGCCTATATTACACCTTCATTATATCAACTTTTTGATCCCTTATATGGCAACAAGGACTTGCAGCCAGAAGAAAATGCCACGTTTGAGGTTGGAGCAGAAATTCATTTCAACGATAAAGCAACTGTAAGTTTGGTTTATTTTAACAGAAAGGAAGAAAATTTTATAGATTTTGTTGATTTGGGAAGTTGGGTTTATCAATATCAAAATGTTAATGAAAACTTTACGGCAAGTGGTATTGAATTTGTTGCCGATTATAATATTACAAAAGCATTAAAACTTTCGGCAAATGCCACTTACACAAAGGTGGACGAAGATTTAAGTTTAAGAATTCCAGAATTGAAAGTAAATGGTTTGTTGGGCTATCAGCTTTGTGAATCAACCTTTATGAGTGTTTCTTACCAGTTTACAGATAGTAGAACAGATTCATTTTATAATAACATAAGCTATATGAATGAAGAGGTTAATTTAAAAAGTTATAACCTGTTGGATTTTTATGTGAGCCATAACATTTTAAATAATAAAATGACTCTTTTTGCTAATGTTACAAACATTTTAAACGAAGATTATCAAGAATTGTATGGCTATTCTACAAAAGGCAGAAATGTGAATATTGGATTTAGTCTTACTTTGTAAGTATAATTGAATTTGTCAATCAGAAACCTACCTGTCTCCCGACAGGTAGGTACAACTGAAGCATCCTTCATTTAGTTAAAATGAGATTCATCACTTTTTATTGAATGACATTGCTATTTTCCATCAATATACATCCTGTTTTTTGTCAAAGTGAAATCCTTGCTATCTCCAACCAGTTCCAGGTTGCTAAACGGTTGCAAGGAAATCTTACCAGTATCAACAATATGTTGTAAAGCAATGGCCAACAGAGTTTCATCAGGATCTCCTAAAGTCCCTAAATTCCCATACGTCTCCTTAGCAGGGAAATTTGGATAAAGACCATCAATATAGTCTGTGTTTCCAACAGCATTCAGTGTTTTTAAAACCAAGGGTTGCATGGCATAGGTATGTGTTGGGTTAATATTTTGACCACTAAAATCGGGAGAATCGTAAAGGGTTATGGAGGCTTGGTACTTTCCAGTGGTAGCTGTTCCAATTTGTATAACCTCAATATATGGATTTAAACAATTAATCACCAATTCACTGGCAGAAGCAGTGCTTTTGGATGTAAGTACATACACCTTTCCAAGATTTAAGCTGTTCAATGGTGTGCCATCATCATTATTTGTAAACGTGTAAATTATAGCATTTGGATCCAATTGCGATTGTATGTCGCTATTCCATTGTTGTGTTGCAAAAGTCTGTCCTGTAAATTGTCCGGTAATCATACTGGATAATAAAATAGCAGTATTAACAGATCCACCAGAATTGTATCTTAAATCCAGTACCAAATTCTGAATGTTTTGGGATTGAAAATAATTAAAGGTATCGTTTAATTGCGAATCAAAATCCCTAGTAAACCCATTATACATTAAATAGCCCACATTTTGATCTGCTATTTGCAGAACTTGTTTGATGAAAATAGGGTTTTCGGTATAAGGTGATTTTGTTAGGTTCACACTCGTGTTGGTTGGTACTATAAAATCATCTTCGGTCTCTGGTGTGCCATTATCATTATAGGTAGCAAGATTAATAGTGTAATTATTTGGGCTTAATAACTGTCTGTAATTATCTAGGTTTAACGAGACACCATTTACTGCATTAAAAATCATACCTCGTTGTATGCCTTTGTTTTCGGCATCTGTATTGGGTAACACATAACGTACATAAGCAAAAATATCATAGCTGGTACTGGAAAACCTCACCAGGCCAAACTCCATGCCGTTATTGTAGGTGGTTCCGTTTAGTTGTTGTTGTAATTCTATGTAGTTATCGGTTATCCAACTAAACCTATCTATGGTTTGTCTTTGGTACATAAGACTTTCAAAACAGTCTTCGGGAGCAGTAAAACTATTTAAAAAGGTTTCGTATTCAGTAGCTGTAAATCGATCATCTGCTAAATCTGGTACGTTATCTTTATACAAGTAATACCTGTTTAAACCATTCCAAACAAAGTCGTTTAGGTCTTTCGTGGAAATAGGACTATCGTCCAAATCTTCAAAGCAACCTACAGTTATAAAGGAAATAAAAAATAATATGAAGAGTAATTTTAGGTTTTTCATAATTATAGCAAGGCTTTTCTAACTTTTAACAGGAATAAAAATACTTACTTTATCTTAGACTAAAAATTTTTTGTAACAAAACAATACATGTATCGTCGTAATAGTAAACAGGCATAAACCAACTGTTACAAACCAAACAAAACTATGACACAGGCAGAATTTTTACATATTGTCATGCCTTTTAAAGACAAAGTATTTCGTTTAGCAAAACGCTTGCTGGTTTCTAAAGAAGAAGCTGAGGACGCTACACAGGAAATTTTGTTGAAACTGTGGAATAATAAAACAAAAATTGAGGAATATAAAAATGTGGAAGCATTTTCTATGACTATGACAAAAAATTTTTGTTTGGATAAATTAAAATCAAAACATGCACAAAATTTAAAAATTGTACATAGTAATTATCAAGACAACAACACGTCTTTACAAAAACAAATAGAATTAAACGACAGTGTTGATTGGGTGGGGAAAATAATAGAAAATTTACCTGAACAACAGAAAATGGTCATTCAATTAAGGGATATAGAACAATATGAATTGGATGAGATTGCAAAAATGTTGGATATGAACAACACTGCAGTTAGAGTAGCTTTGTCCAGAGCGAGAAAAGCAATAAGAGAACAATTAACCAATACGCATAGTTATGGCACCAAATAAAATAGAAAAGTTACTAGAAAAGTACGAAAATGGGGAAACAAGCCTAGCCGAAGAGCAACAGTTAAAAAGCTATTTTTCACAAGAAACCGTTGCGCCTCACTTAGAAATGTACAAACCTATGTTTGCCTACTTTTCAGTAAATCAAAAAGAAACGTTTACCAAAACCGTTCCATTAAAAACCAAAAGAATCTTTAATTACAAGTGGATTTCGGTTGCAGCTGTGGCAGTTCTTTTATTAGGTTTCTATTTTAGCATGCCACTGTTTCAAGAAGATGACGATCTAGGAACTTATGACGATCCTATGATGGCTTATAACGAAGTGGTTAAATCTTTGGAGTTAATTTCCACCAGTCTTAATAAAGGCACCCAAAAAATAAGTTACCTCAATCAAGTGGAAACAGGCATGTCTAAAGTTAATTATCTAGGCGAAATGGAAACCAAAAGCAAAATTATATTTAAATAAACCTCCTTTACGCCAAGCTTAAAGGACTAAACAATGAACAAAAAATGAAATCGATTAATAATTTAAAAACAAGTAAAATGAAAAATAAAGCAATCCTTTTTTTAATGGCTATCATGTTATTGCCATTAACATCCATGGCACAGGATATTTTTGCCAAATACAGCGAAAATCCAGATGTAACGTATGTGTCCATTAAACCAAAAATGTTTCAAATGTTAGCTAAGATGGACATCAATTCTGATGATCCTGAAGCTCAAGAATACATTAAAATGGTTAATAGTATAACCAGTTTTAAAGTGATCACTACAGATAACAAAGCCATTTCCAGTGATGTATCCAAATGGGTTCAATCCAGAAAAAGTTCTTTAGAGGAATTAATGGTTGTAAAAGATGATGGCGTAAACATGACTTTCTATGTAAAAGAAGGTAGAGACGCAGATCATGTGAGCGAATTCCTTATGTTTGTTGATGGTTTAAGTGCTGTTACCAAAGACGCAAATATTAATATGAATGGCGAAAAACGAGAGTTTGAAACCGTTGTGGTGTCTTTAACGGGAGATATAGATTTAAACCAAATATCGAAACTTACCCAAAAAATGAACATTAAAGGTGGTGAACATTTAGAAAAACAAGAAAAAAAATAATTCCATGAATCCATCAATCAAATTAACATTTTTTAGCTTACTGGCATGTATCATGCTGGTAAGTTGTAATAATGGGGAATCTTTACAAACGTATTTTGTAGATAATCAAGAAACACCAGACTTTATTTCTGCCGATATCCCTACAACCATTGTGGAATTGGATCAAACCACCTTAACAGAGGACCAAAAGGAAGCATATAATTCGGTTAAAAGATTAAATTTTTTAGGATTTAAACTTACCGAAAACAACCAAGATGCCTATGCCCAGGAACTTTCAAAAGTAAAATCTATTTTAAATGACAAAAAATACATTGAACTTATGGAGTTTAACGATAGAGCTGCAAAAGTAGTGGTTAAATATATAGGTGATGATGATGCAGCCGACGAATTTATTGTGTTTACCAGCTCCAAGGATATGGGCTTTGGGATTGTAAGAATTTTAGGAAACGATATGAGACCTGAAAAAATGGCAACCTTAGTTAATGCCATACAAAACGCAGATATAGACAGCTCGCAATTAGAAGATATTGCTGGATTTTTTAAATAATAACCTTTAAAACACCCTTTCAACAGGCTTGAAAGTAATAAAAAAGGCTTCTAATTATTTAGAAGCCTTTTTTGTAAATTATAAAATATCCTCTTCGTTTAGGGCTGTAACAGTTTCCTCTGCAACCTCCTGACTTTTTTGTTCTTTTTCAAATAATTTTTTGTTGGTGAACAAATTAAAAACCACCAATAAGAACAAAACCAATAACACAGCAACAATCACATAATTATCCAGAATACCAATTATCCCAGAGATAGAAAACCCTAAAACCACCACAGCACAGAGAATTAGCGATTGTTTGTCTGTAAGTATCATGTTATATTCCTGTATAGTTACTTGGTGTAATGGCTTTTAATTCTTTTTTAATGGCATCTGAAACCTCTAAGGTATCAATAAAGTTTGAAATGGAGGTTTGAGTGATTTTTTCGTTGGTTCTGGTCAAACCTTTTAAAGCTTCATAAGGATTTGGGTACGCCTCACGACGTAAAATGGTTTGAATGGCTTCAGCCACAACAGCCCAATTGTTTTCTAAATCCTCTGCAAACTTACTTTCATTTAGCAATAATTTGTTGAGACCTTTTAAAGTGGATTTAAACCCAATAAGTGTATGCCCAAAAGGCACACCTACATTACGTAACACAGTACTATCGGTTAAATCTCGCTGTAATCTGGAAATAGGAAGTTTGGCTGATAAATGCTCAAAAACGGCATTGGCAATACCCAAATTACCTTCGCTATTTTCAAAATCTATTGGATTTACCTTATGTGGCATGGCACTACTGCCAACTTCACCAGCTTTAATTTTTTGTTTAAAATAATCCATGGACACATAGGTCCAGATGTCTCTATTTAAATCAATTAAAATGGTATTGATGCGTTTTATGCAATCAAACAATGCAGCCATGTGGTCGTAATGTTCAATTTGTGTGGTTGGAAAAGAGTGTTGTAAACCTAGTTTTCCTTGCACGAAATTTTCCCCAAAAGCTCTCCAGTCTATATGTGGATAAGCCACTTTATGAGCATTGAAATTTCCAGTGGCTCCACCAAATTTTGATGCACATGGAATATCGTTCAACAAATTAAATTGCTCTTCCATTCTTACAACAAAAACGTTAATTTCCTTTCCTAAACGCGTAGGGGAAGCCGGTTGGCCATGGGTTCTGGCTAACATTGGTATCTGTTCCCATTCCTTGGAAAGCTCTTTAAGTTTGTTTAGAAGTATGTTGAATTCTGGAACATACACCTGATTCATGGCCTCCTTGATACTTAAAGGAACTGCTGTGTTGTTTATATCTTGTGAGGTCAACCCAAAATGAATAAATTCCTTGTATTCTGAAATGCCCAAACCATCAAACTTTTCTTTTATAAAATATTCAACAGCTTTCACATCGTGATTGGTCACTTTTTCAATTTCCTTAATGGCAGAAGCATCTATGGTTGTGAAATTTTTATAAATAGCCCTTAAATCTTCAAACAAACCAGTGTTGAAGGTTTTTAGTTGTGGTAAAGGCTGTTCGCATAAAGCAATAAAGTATTCAATTTCTACTTGAACACGATATTTTATTAAAGCTTCTTCAGAAAAAAATGGTGCCAATTCGTTTACTTTATTTCTGTAACGGCCATCAATAGGAGAAATAGCATTTAAGGATGTTAAAGACATGTGTTGTGTTGGTTTTGTGCATTTTCACTACCGTTTGAATGCAAATTTGAAAGCTGCAAAGATAAGGAAATCATTAACGATAGACGCTTAAAGCATAACGATTTTTTTCTATTTTTATAACATATTTCTATAGGATTTTTAAATTTTTTGAACCTATTTTTTTATTTTCTTTAAAATATGTTTTGCTCTTGCTTTAAAACCGGAACTTTGCATTTGGAAATCCCGTTCTAAAATGAGCGCCAACTCTGGATGGATCCATTCAACATCTTTTCCAAACAAGTAAAGCGTGTTCATGGAATAGGCTTTGGGAGCAATTTTTTCATCGTTTATCATGTAATCAAAACACGTTTCAATAATCCGTTCTTTATGTTTGGCTTTTAAGGTTTGTTTTAAGGTATTTTGCTCTTTGGAGTAGTAAGCTTTTGCAACATGTTCACAAATTTTGGCTATGGGTCTTACAGCAGGATCTAAATGAACTTTGTGTATGTTTTCGGTAAACACATCCAGATAAGGTAAGAGCATTTCCAAATTTTCACCACATATAAATTCCAGGACCCAAGCAGCACGACAGGATATGTTATCATTTACCATAAATAGTATTTCCAATAATTCTGGCAACAAATCTGGGTTTTCAATAATATAATTGGCATAATGCAAACGCTTTTCCCGCGAATGGTTTACATAATTTAATTCGTTATAAAGTTGGTCTTTTGTCACTGGAAATTCATATTTTTAAGTTTTAAAAATAGTTAAAACGAATCAACATGTAAAAATCATGTATTTATTATGTGTTTTGAATGCTAATTTTCAACATTCAAGGTTTTAAGAAACCATTATGGAACATAAAAAAAATAGAGATATGAAAATCATTAAAAAAATACTCATTCTATTGCTTGTGGTATTTGTGGTTGCACAATTTTTTGGACCAGAAAAAAACGTAGGTGAATTGGCTTCCATTGAACCTTTTTTGTCAGAGACCAATCCACCAGAAAATATTAAGGCCATTTTAAAGGAAAGTTGTTATGATTGCCATAGCAATGTTACCAGATATCCTTGGTACAATAACATTACTCCTGTTAATTATTGGTTGGCAGATCATGTAACCGATGGTAAGAAGCACTTTAACATGTCTAATTGGGAAGGCTTATCCACAAAGAAAAAGGACCATAAGTTTGAAGAATTAATAGAAATGGTTGAGGAAAAAGAAATGCCTTTGTCTTCTTTCACCTGGACACACACAGAAGCCAAACTTACTGATGCCCAAATTCAGGATATGGTTTCTTGGGCAAAGCAAGTGCGATTTAAATATAGCTTGGAACCAAAACCGGAATAAAAAAATGTTAGTTGTGGTTTATAGATTTAGTGCACTGCAACATTAACAAAATACATTCGAGTATTTGTGACAAAAAAACTTCTAATCATTGGTTATGTATGGCCAGAACCCAACAGTTCTGCTGCTGGAAGTAGAATGCTGCAACTTATAGAGCTCTTCCTGTCGTATAATTATACCATTACTTTTGCGAGTCCTTGTGCCAAAAGCGACAAGGCTTTTGATCTGGAAACAATAGGCGTGAAGCAAGTTACTATCGAGCTCAACAATGTTAGCTTTGATGTTTTTGTGAAAACACTTGATCCACAGATAGTCTTGTTTGATAGATTTATGATGGAAGAACAATTTGGTTGGAGAGTGGCAGAGCAATGTCCTAATGCCATTAAAATACTAGACACTGAAGACTTACATGGTCTTAGAAAAGGAAGACAAGAGGCTTTAAGGGCAGGAGAATCGTTCAATTTGAATCATTTATACAACGACACTTCAAAACGTGAAATTGCAAGTATTTACAGGTGTGATTTAAGTTTGATTATTTCTGAAGCTGAGATGGACCTTTTGAAAACAGATTTTAAAGTTCCAGAATCTTTGTTGCTATACGTGCCATTTTTACTTAACATCCTTTCGACATCTAAAATTGAAAAACTTCCTAATTTTCAAGAAAGACAGCATTTTATAACGATTGGGAACTTTCTTCATGAGCCTAATTTCAATGCTGTTTTATTTTTAAAGGAAACCATTTGGCCTTTGATACGTAAACAGTTGCCTAAGGCAGAGTTACATGTTTATGGAGCTTATGTGTCTCAAAAAGTGACCAATTTGCATAATGAAACCCAAGGTTTTTTAATTAAAGGGTTTGCTGAAGATGTTTCCAAAGTAATGGAAAAAGCAAAGGTGTGTTTGGCTCCTATTCGTTTTGGAGCAGGCTTAAAAGGAAAGCTGGTTGATGCCATGACGTCTGGAACACCATGTGTTGTCACATCAGTAGGAGCTGAAGGAATGTTTGGTTCTTTAAAACCCAATGGTTTTGTGGTGGATAACCCTAAAGATTTCTCCAATAAAAGTGTGAAATTATATCTGGATGAAAAGTTATGGTTTGAAAAACAACAAAACGGTTTTGAAGTTTTAAATAAACGTTTTCAAAAAGCGTCCTTTCAAAACAATATATTGGAAAGAATAGAAGGGGTTAGCATGCAACTGGAAACGCATCGATTAGAAAATTTTACAGGACAAATGCTGCAACATCAATACCTGCAAAGCACAAAATATTTAAGCAAATGGATTGAAGAGAAAAATAAATAGTAAGATGTTACTCTTTCCATTTAATGTTACAGCCAATACTTGGTTTTTGAGTATTGTTGTTGTTCTTGTTTTCTATTATGCAATTCAAGGCATGGCGCACATCTGCTCCTGTAACGGGAATATTGTTTTCAGGTCTGGAATCATCCAATTGCCCCCTGTAAATCAATTTTAAATCTTGGTCAAACACATAAAAATCGGGTGTGCAGGCAGCTTGATATGCTTTTGCCACTTGTTGGGATTTGTCATATAAATATGGAAAAATAAAACCTTGCTCCAAGGCATTTTGTTTCATTTTATCTGGTGCATCTTCTGGATAATTTTCAACATCGTTGCTGGAAATAGCAATAAAATTCACCCCTTTGCTTTTGTAATCTTTCGCCATTTGGCTAATTTCTTTATTCACGTGTTTTACAAAAGGGCAATGATTGCAAATAAACATGATAACCGTTGCCTTTAAACCTTTTAGTTTTTCTAAAGAATAATTTTTTTCCGAAACGGTATCCAATAAATTAAAAGTAGGTGCTTTTGTACCTAAAGGAAGCATGTTTGAAGGTGTTCTAGCCATATGTTGTAAATTTTATCTAAAAATATAAATTACAATTTTATAATCAATAATCCAAATGGAAAGGAATTACTTGGATATACTTATATTGCAACTTTATTTGTTTAAAATCAATATAATTTTCACTAAAAAAAACGAACCAATCAAATTTTTAAAAATGAGTGATACCATTCAGTTTGAAGACTTTGCAAAAATAGATTTACGTGTTGGAACCATTATAGAGGTTGCCAATTTCCCTGAAGCTAGGAAACCAGCTTATAAATTAACAATAGATTTTGGTGAATTGGGAATAAAAAAAACCTCAGCACAAATAACAACACTTTATAAAAAAGAAGAGTTGCTGCAAAAACAAATCGTAGCCGTTGTAAATTTTCCAAAAAAACAAATTGCCACTTTTATGAGCGATTGTTTGGTTTTAGGGGCAGTAAATGGACAAGATGTTGTTTTGTTAAACCCTGAAAATAAGGTAAAAAACGGCTCACCAGTCTCATAAATTCATGTTGGAACTTGATAAGGTAAAAATTAATTTCGATAACCAAAGCCTTTGGGTATTAAACATAGCCTTGGCAGTGATTATGTTTGGTGTAGCTTTGGGGATAAAACCAGGGGATTTTAAACGCTTGTTCAAACAGCCCAAACTGGTGTTGATTGGAGTGTTGCTGCAATTTGTTTTATTGCCATTGATTACTTTTTTACTGGTTTTAATATACAGCCGCAACCAAGCATAGCTTTGGGTATGATGATGGTTGCAGCTTGCCCTGGAGGTAATATTTCCAATTTTATGACGCATCTTGCCAATGGAAATACAGCACTATCGGTTAGTTTAACTGCGTTTGCCACTTTTATTGCTGTGTTTATGACGCCATTTAACTTTCAGTTTTATGGTTATTTGTACGAGCCAACGTCTTTGCTGTTAAAAGAAGTTCAGTTAAATCCTTTGGAATTATTGGAGCTTGTGGTTGTTATATTAGGAATCCCTTTGGTCTTGGGTATGTTGTTTCGGGCAAAAAACGAAAACTTAGCAATATTAATTTCCAAACGTTTAAAACCATTATCTATTTTAGTGTTTGTGGTGATAGTTGTTATAGCTTTTACCAATAATATTGATGTATTCAATACCTATGCTCATCATGTAATTGGTATTGGAGTCCTGCATAATTTTTTGGCCATTTTACTTGGTTTTATGGTTGCAAGAGCCTTTAAGCTGTCATATCAAAATCAAAAAACATTGGCTATAGAAACTGGAATTCAAAATTCTGGATTGGGATTGCTGCTTATTTTTACTTTTTTCAATGGTTTGGGAGGAATGGCCATTATGGCTGCATTTTGGGGCATATGGCATATAGTTTCAGGCTTGGTTATCTCTTATTATTGGTCTTATAAAGAAAAGAAAATATTGGAAGTATCTTGAATAAACTTTGGTTACATATGGTTAGGGTTTACCTTAGCATGGGACTTTTTTTTTATTACAAAAAAATAAGTGTTGTTAAGGAAGAAGGTATTCCTAAAAACAAACCTATTTTGTTATTGTCCAACCACCAGAATGCTTTAATTGATGCTTTATTGATAGCTACCACTTCTGGAAGGTTTTCTTATTTTTTAACGCGAGCTAGTGTGTTTAAGAAAAAGTTGGTTTCAAAATTGCTATACAGTGTAAACATGTTACCAGTATATAGGGTTAGGGATGGTTGGAGTACCTTAAGTAAAAACAATTACATATTTAAAACTTGTATCCAGAAGCTTAAAAACAACGAAGCAGTTGCGCTTTTCCCTGAGGGGAATCATCATATAAACAGATCGGTTAGGCCCTTAAGCAAAGGGTTTACCCGAATTATTTTTGAAACTTTGACCACATACCCGGAATTGGATTTGCAGTTGGTTCCCATTGGTTTAAATTACAAAGAAGGGACTACTTTTGGAGATAGCGTGGCCTTGTATTATGGCAAACCCATTCCAGCAAGAACCATGGTTTCTACATTTTCCAATCAAGAAATAGTAGCTTTAAGACACATTGTACAAGAAAAATTAAAGGGCTTAACCACACATATAGATGCAGAGGTTTACAAGCAAACCATTGAGAAATTAAACTTGTTGCAGGTTGATTTTTTAAATCCGATAGCAGTTAACAAATGTATTGAATCACATTTCAAAGATTGTCAAAGTACAGTAAAAACCAATAACAACGTAATCAAGCAAATTTTTAGGGGCTTGCTCGTTTTAAGTCTTTTTGTGCCTGTATTCATTTGGAGATATTATGTAAAGCCTAAAATAGTTGAGGTAGAGTTCATCGCTACATTTAGGTTTGCCATTGCCATAACCTTGGTGCCTATTTGGATGTTGCTTTGTGCTGTATTTATGGCATTTTATTTTGGGTTGGTCTATGCCTTGGTCTATTTTATAACTGTCTTGATTATAGCTTTGCTAAGTGTCAAATTGTAATTATTATGTATAAAAAAAGCCACTACGGAGTAATGGCTTTTTAGGTATAAGTTTTGTTTTTTAAATGTCGTCAAAATCCACATCCGTAAATTTTTCAGTAGAAGAGCCATCCACAGACGTTTCCACTGTGTCTGTATCATATTCTTTTTTAAAGTCTTTTTGATGACGCTCACTGATGACTTCATCTCCTTTTTCATTAATGATATAATCTGTCATTTCATTTAAAATACTGTTGAACTCTGTAAAATCTTCTTTGTATAGATAGATTTTATGTTTTTTATAATGAAACGAACCATCATCGTTTGTAAACTTTTTACTTTCAGTAACAGTTAGGTAATAATCTCCAGCTTTAGTAGATCTAACATCAAAGAAATAAGTTCTTCTTCCAGCTCTTAATACTTTAGAAAAAATCTCTTCTTTCTCCATCATATCATTATTATTCATAATCGTATTGTTGTTTATAATAGTTTTCCAAAAATCTAAAAAAAAGAGTTACCAACCAACATTTTGTGTTATTTCTTTTCATTCAATTTACAACAAATGTTTAGAATTAAAACAACTTTTATTGTAACTAACTGTCCTTTAATAGTTATTGATTGGTTTCGCTTAATTGCTTTAAGTATAGATTTTTGTAGTAACCATCAGTGTTTATTAAGCTTTCATGATTTCCAGATTGTACAATGTTACCATCGTCCAGGACAATAATTTGATCGGCATTCTTAACCGAAGAGACTCTGTGGCTCACAATAATGGTTGTTTTACCTTGAGCCAAATCTTGCAGGTGCTTTAATATCTGTTCTTCAGTTTCTGTGTCTACAGCAGATAAAGAATCGTCAAACAATAAAATCTTTGGGTCTTTAATTATGGCTCTTGCAATTGAAATACGCTGTTTTTGACCTCCTGACAAGGTGATGCCCCTTTCTCCCAAAACGGTATCGTAGCCTTTGGAAAAGCCCATGATGTTATTGTGTACTTGTGCATATTTTGCTGCTTGAATAACTTCTTGGTCTGTAGCATCTTCTTTCCCAAATTTAATGTTGTTTTTTATGGTGTCAGAAAACAAAAAAGCATCTTGAGGTACATAACCAATGCTGTCCCTTAAACTGGTTAAATGAAGTTTGTCTATAGGTTTTTGATCTATGAGTAACTCGCCTTTATCAATATCATAAAGCCTTCCTATTAAATCTAAAATGGTGGATTTTCCCGATCCTGTTTTACCAATAATGGCCAAGGTTTTACCGTGTTCTAGTTTAAAAGAAATGCCTTTCAGGGCTTCAATATTCGTATCGTTGTAGGTATAATGTACATTTTTAAACTCAATGTCACCAATAATGTTTGAAGGTTCTTGGGCTGTATTGGTAATTTCCGGTGTGATTTTTAAAAATTCATTGATTCGCTTTTGGGAAGCTTCTGCTTGCTGGACAATAGAGGTTACCCAACCAACGGTTGCTACTGGCCAAGTAAGCATGTTTACATATATGATGAATTTTGTAATAACACCCAAGCTGATGTCACCATGAATATATTGAAGTCCACCCACATAAATTACAATCAGGTTGCTTATGCCTATAAGTAAAATCATCATAGGGAAGAAGAAGGCGTTTACCTTTACAAGGTTTAATTGTTTTTGTTTGCTGGTTTCTGATAAATCATGGAAGTTTTTTGAGGTTATGGTTTCCAAACCATAGGCTTTTATGATGGAAATGCCACTAAAAGACTCCTGGGTTGAAGAAGATAAATGCGACAAATATTGTTGGACTATGGTACTTCTTTTATGTATTTCCTTACTTAACTTATAAATAATAAAAGACAATATAGGTAAAGGAATAATGGTGTAAAGCGTTAATAAAGGCGCTTGTTTGTACATAAAACCTATGGATATGGCAAATAAGGTAATGGTGTTGATACTGTACATAATGGCAGGACCTACATACATGCGTACACGCCCAACATCTTCACTTATTCTGTTCATTAAATCTCCAGTACGATTGTTTTTATAGAATTTTAAAGGCAGCACTTGGTAATGCTTATAGATTTCATTTTTTAAATCGTATTCTATGTATCGCGACACATTTATTATGGTTTGCCTCATAAAAAAGGTTAAAATACCAGTAATCAAGGCAGCTCCAATAATGTATACTATGTTTATTAATAGCTCTTTTTTAACAGTAGCAATATCTGAAACTTCACCTTGAAGGTATTCGTTAACCACATCAATGGAACTCCCAATAAGTTCTGGAGTGAACAAGAGAAAAATTTTAGAGACAATGGTTATTAGGATCCCAATAATTATTTGCCATTTATACTTAAAAAAATACTTGTTAAGATGATGTAGCTCTTTCATTTAACTTATGGAAACAGATAAAGTTTTTAACAATTTCGCTTTTTAGCATTAATAATTTGTGTAAACCTTAATAATGGACTAATTTTGCACGTTGTTTTTAAAAAAAATCTAAAAACACAACCTATAACTTTAAAATATAAAAAAATGGTTACAGACGTTATCAACGCAAACGAACTTCACAAAGCTGATCCGGTTTTCGGTCAACTTTCATTCGATAATCATGAACAAGTTGTGTTTTGCAACGACAAAGATACAGGATTAAAAGCAATAATTGGAATCCATAATACTGTTTTAGGTCCAGCACTTGGAGGAACCAGAATGTGGAATTACACCAATGAATGGGAAGCTTTAAATGATGTGCTTCGTCTTTCTAGAGGTATGACATATAAATCTGCCATAACCGGATTGAACCTTGGTGGTGGTAAAGCCGTTATCATAGGAGATGCAAAAACTCAAAAAACGCCAGAGTTAATGAAAAAATTTGGTGAGTTTGTTCATTCTCTAAGTGGAAGATATATTACTGCTGAAGATGTTGGAATGGAAACAGCAGATATGGATTTGGTAAGACAGGTAACCCCTTATGTAACAGGAATATCCGAAGAGTTGGGAGGAGCTGGAAATCCATCTCCTATTACAGCCTATGGAGTTTTTATGGGAATGAAAGCTGCTGCTAAATTTAAATTTGGTTCAGATGTCTTGGAAGACAAAACGGTTTTTGTTCAAGGTATTGGGAATGTTGGGGAAGCCCTTGTAGAGCATTTAGTGGACGAAGGAGCCAAAGTAACCATAGCAGATATCAACCAGGAACGTTTGGAAGCCATCAGAAAAAAATATGGTGTTACCATTTATGGTGGTAGCGATTTATATTCAGAAGACATGGATATTTATGCGCCATGTGCTTTAGGAGCCACTATTAACGATGATACCATATACAAACTTAAAGCCAAAGTTATTGCTGGAGCAGCAAACAATCAGTTGGCCGTTGAAGAAAAACATGGTAAAATCCTTCAAGAAAGAGACATTGTATATGCACCAGACTTTTTAATTAATGCTGGAGGTATCATAAATGTGTACGCAGAATTGGAAGGTTACGATAGAAAGGAAATTATGCGTAAAACCGAAAATATATACAATACTACCTTGGAAATATTATCAAATGCTAAAACGCATAACATCACAACCAACCATGCAGCTTTAAACATAGCTCAAAATAGAATTGATACAAGAAAAAAAGAGAATAAGAGATAATTCTTTAAAATAATATTATTTTTGCCAGGCGAGAGTTACAAAACTTTCGCCTTTTTAATTGAAAGCAGATTGTTGTTTATATAAAACAGGAATTTCATATAAAATTACACATTAAAGTTCTTTGTACATATGCTAAACAGAAGACATATTAGAATTAAAGTCATGCAAACTATCTATTCCTTTAAAGGAGGTGAAAGTGATAGTTTTGATAAAGAGCAAAAGTTTTTGCTACACAGTTTAGATAATATTTACAACCTGTATTTATTATTGATTTCCTTACTAATAGAAATCCAAAAAAAATCTGAAGATTACCTGGACAAAACCAGTAAAAAACACCTAGCTACCAAGGAAGAAAAAAATCCCAACAAAAAACTGGTAAACAACGAAGTGCTTTTAATGCTAAAAAACAATGTCTTACTTCAAGATGAATTGGAACAGAGAAAGATCTCCAATTGGGATTTGGATTCCGAATATGTGGATGTTATTTTCCGTGAAATATTGGCAAGCGATCTGTATGCTCAATACATGCAAACCAAAACCACCAGTTTTAAAGAGGATAGAGCTTTTGTGGTAGATATTTTTAGCGACATTATAGCTCCAAATGACAAATTGTACGATTATCTGGAAGATAAGAACTTGACATGGATAGACGATCTGCCAGTGGTTAACACTGCCATTTTAAAACTTTTACGTAAAGTAAAACAAGACTCCTTGGCAACGTACTTTTTACCAAAACTTTATAAAGACCTGGACGATAAAGCTTATGCTATTGAACTGTTTAAAAAAACATTGTTAAACCAATCCAAATTTTCTGAAGTCATCAAAGGCAAGACCCAAAATTGGGACTCAGAGCGCATTGCCAGTTTGGATACGGTTTTATTGAAAATGGCTATTTGCGAAATCCAGAAATTCCCTTCTATTCCTATAAAGGTAACCATAAACGAATATTTGGAAATCGCTAAAGAATACTCCACTCCAAAGAGCAGTATTTTTATAAATGGGATTTTGGATAAGTTGGTAAAAGAATATCAAGAAACCGATACCTTAAATAAAACAGGTAGAGGGTTGATGTAGTTAGAAATTATTATTACTTTTACAAATTAAATTAAACAAAAAAAATAATTTATCATGAAAAAAGCAATCTTAGGGTTATCAGCTCTTTGTTTAATAGCATTTTCATCTTGCAAAGAAGATGCTTCAAAAAAAATCAATGAAGAAAACGTTGCTGTAGCAGCAGAAAGAGATGCAAATTCTTCAAAATTTCCAGTAATTACATTTGATAAAACGGAACACGATTTTGGTGAAATTGAATCCAAACAAAACGTTGAAACTGTTTTCAATTATACAAATACTGGAGAAGCACCGCTGGTAATAACAGATATTAAAAGTTCTTGTGGTTGTACAGTTCCTCAAGATTGGAGTAAAGAACCATTACAACCAGGGGAATCTGGTCATTTTACTGTAAAGTTTAATGGAACTGGAGCCAATAAAGTTTCTAAAACAGTTACCATTACTGCCAATACAGAAGCAGGAAAAGAAACTGTAAAAATCACTGCTTTTGTTAAACCAGATCCTAATGCACCAGTAAAACCAGCTCAAGCAAAAGCACCAGTTGGAGCCATGGGAGCACCAGCTGCCGTAAAATCCAGTACACAACCAGGTCACGAAGGTCATAACCACGATTAATTACATGGGAGAAGGAATTAGTAGTTTTTTGCCGTTTATTTTAATGTTTGTAGTAGTGTATTTCTTTATGATTGCACCTCAAATGAAACGTCAAAAACAAGAAAAAAAGTTTGCTGCTGAGTTAAAACGTGGCGATAAAGTAATTACTAAAAGTGGCATGCATGGAAAAATTGTTGAGTTAAATGATGCTGACTCCAGTTGTGTTATAGAAACACTTGCTGGAAAAATAAAATTCGACAAATCTGCCATTTCAATGGAAATGAGTAAAAAGTTGAATACTCCTGCAGACACTAAAAAGTAAGTTACTACTTAAATATTATTATGAAAAGTCACTCAAATTTTGAGTGACTTTTTTATTAGACTTAAATAAATAATTCCGATATTGTTACTGTTATAGATTTATTATGCAAAAGTACTTATTATGCTTGTTTTTGGTATTTATTAGCCACACCACAAGTTCTCAAGTTCTATTAACACTCTTGTTTGGAGAAAAACTCAATTCCCCAAATATTGAATTTGGTTTGGAAGGAGGCTATAATTGGTCTGACATTTCAGGCTTGGAAAGTTCCAATAGATTGGGCACCTTCAATTTGGGCTTTTATTTCGATTTTAAACTAAAAAATCAACTTTATCTATATACTGGAGTATTGGTTAAATCCAATTTGGGAATAGATGACTTAAGCTTATCTGATGTTGAAGCTTCAGGGATAGATTACATAGACGACCAAGGAAGTTACTCGCAAAGAATCAACTATTTTTTGGTACCTGCATTTGCAAAATATGTTTTTGATAATAAAATATACGTAGAAGCTGGACCACAATTTGGTTTGAGATATAAAGCTTTTGTAGAATATTATTACGAAAACGATGACGTAGAGATTAGAATTAGGCAAGAGAATAAAAACAACATAAACCCAATAGAAGCTGGAGCAGGTTTGGGTGTTGGCTATAAGTTTAGTAAAACAGGAGGCCTATCGGTTGGTGTTAAATATTTTCAAGGGTTTGTAAACGTGTACAAAGGAAATTCCAACACAAAAAACAATTCCTTATTTTTAAAAATGAATTTGCCAATTGGAGCCAAAAAGAGCGCAAATAAGCATAATGAAATGGAACCAAACAACAATTAACCTGTAAAAGATTAAAAATGAAATTATTTAAAACATGGGTATTATGTATTATGGGAGCTGTAAGTGTTAACACAGCATTTGCACAAGAGCCTACAATAAAAATTAGCCCAAAATTTGAAGCCTATAGGGATAGCTTAAAACAGGTAAAGTATGACCATATGTTTCCAATTTGGGGACAGAAAGCTTATTCCAAAGGATTCGATATTCCTTATCCTGTTGGTGCCATGGGCAATTTTGTTTGGATGGAGCAGGGGATAACCATATCCAATCTTCAATTAGGGATTCAGTCAAGCAATACAGATATAGGTTTAACTCCTGTTAACTTTATTGAATTTGGCAATAATACAAATACCTCCTACAGTGTTAATTTTCGACCAGATGTCTGGGTTTTTCCATTTTTAAATGTGTATGGACTTTTAGGATATGGACAGTCAACAACAGAGGTGAACATAGTCTATCCAATAAGTCTGCAATCCATTGTTAAGCAAAATATATCAACTTATGGTATAGGAATTATGGCTGCAGGAGCAGTAGGTCCCGTATTTTTCTCATTGGATACCAATTTTACTTGGAACAAACCAGAATTATTAGATGAAGCAGTTCAGGTTAGGGTTGTAGGACTCCGAACAGGACACAGCTTTGTTTTTAAAAATAAACCCGAAAGGAATATTGCAGTTTGGGTAGGAGCCATGTTTGTGGAAATGGGTAGTGTTACAGCAGGACAATTAAAATTAAAAGACGCCTTACCTGCTGCCGATGGAACCAAAAGAGATGAAATTGTTAACAATTATTATGATTGGTATGACAACGAAGCGACCATTCCAGAAAAGGTGATTGCCGATAGAATATTAACACCAATAGTAGAGCGTTTGGAAGCAGCCGATGGAGAAGCTGTTATAAAATATGGACTAGACAAACAAGTTCAACAAAAATGGAACGGACTTATTGGTGCTCAATTTCAATACAACAAACATTGGCAGTTAAGAACTGAATTTGGTGTACTAGGAAACAGGAAATCTGCTCTGGTATCGTTGAATTATCGATTTTTATTGTAAGCTATCTAGCAATTCTTATACTTATCAAATAAACCCATGCCTTTTAAGATCATGGGTTTTATTTTTTCCAATCTGGACATTTTGGTTTTTTCCTGCTTGGCAGATGCTATGTGCTCACAATATTCACGTTGTTTTCCTGGAGTAAGCGCCTTAAAAGCTGCTTGAAAGTTTTTATTGGTTTCCAATGCAATTTGTAACTCTTTGGGAATAACAATCGTTTTCCCTTTTTTTTCTGGTTTTATCTCTTTGCCCAATTTTTGATTTTCTATTGCTTCTGTTACATAAGCCAAAACAGCATGTTTGTCTATGTCGTCTATGGATTCAAATCGCATTTGTCTTAAGCCCTTCGTTTTTTCTTGGGCTTGTTCCAAGAGATTGTTTTTGTCTTTTAAAAAAACACCATTAAAAAACCATATCCCAAAATGATTTTTAAAAGCTCCAAGTCCAACCACATTCTTACCGTTTAATGTATAAACAGGAGCATTCCATTTGAGGGTTTCTTCCAATTCAGTAGTGTTGATAAGATCTCTTAAAAGCGATAAAGCCTCACCAAAACGGGAGTTTTCTTCTATATACTCTTCAACAGAACTTACTTTTTTCATGATGGTTTTTTTTGAAATTAAAAAATCACAATATTTATAAATCCGTTAGCTTTTGGCTTTTAAAGCCGTTAATTCTGCTATTTTGCAAATAACTTCGGTTGCTTTTATCATGCTTTCCACAGGAACATACTCATAACGACCATGAAAATTATGTCCTCCAGCAAAAATATTGGGACAAGGTAGGCCCATATAACTTAATTGTGAACCATCTGTTCCACCACGAATGGCTTTTATTAAAGGTTTGATGCCAAGTTGTTTCATGGCTTCTTCGGCAATATCCACAATATGCATAACAGGTTCCACCTTTTCTTTCATATTGAAATATTGGTCTTTGATGTCTATGGTAATAACCTCTCTTTCGTATTGTTCATTGATATCGTTGGTTAATTTAACCATAACTTCTTTCCTGGCTTCAAAATGTTGTTTGTCGTGATCCCTAATAATATACTCCAAAATGGTTTCTTCAACTTCTCCTTGAATGGAGTACAGATGGAAAAAGCCCTCATATCCTTCGGTATGTTCTGGTGTTTCCAACCTTGGTAAGGAATTGATGAATTCGGTTGCTATATACATGGAATTAACCATTTTTCCTTTGGCATATCCTGGATGTACAATCTTGCCTTTTACCTTTACTACAGCTCCAGCAGCATTGAAGTTTTCGTATTCCAACTCACCAATTTGGCTGCCATCCATGGTGTAGGCCCAATCTGCACCAAATTTTTCCACATCGAATTTATGGGCACCACGACCAATTTCTTCGTCTGGAGTAAAGCCAACACGAATAGGTCCATGTTGTATTTCCGGATGATTGATCAAATACTCCATAGCCGAAACAATTTCTGTGATCCCAGCTTTATCGTCTGCTCCTAAAAGGGTTGTACCATCTGTGGTTATAAGTGTTTGCCCTTTGTAAAGCAGCAAGTCTTCAAAATAGTCTGGAGACAATACAATATCTTCTTCGGCATTTAAAACAATCTCCTTGCCATTGTAATTTTCCACTATCTGAGGTTTTACATTGGCTCCTGTAAAATCTGGACTGGTATCAAAATGCGATATAAAGCCTATGGTTGGTACTTCATGATCCACATTGCTTGGTAAGGTTGCCATAATGTAAGCATTCTCATCTATGGTAACATCTTGCATACCAATGGCTTTTAGTTCTTCAGCCAATTTGTTGGCCAAATCCCATTGTTTTTTGGTGCTTGGTGTGGTATCGCTTTTTGGATCGGATTCCGTGTCTATGGTTACGTAGCTTACAAATCTGTTTATTATATGTTGTTTGTCTATCATCTTGATATGTTTTTTGTAGGAATGTGATGTTGATAACGTTGTCAAAAATACCAATAATTTATAAAACTAATGTTAGCATTTTTAATCAAATGAATAGTATTTTTGCCAAACAACACAACCACTATGTACAAATTACTTATTAGACCCGTTTTTTTTCTTTTTGATCCTGAGAAAATTCACCATTTTATATTTTCTTTGCTTCGTTTCATCAATAAAATCCCTTTAATCCCCAGCCTTTTAAGAGGTTTATATATTGTTGAAGATTCGCGTTTGGAAAGAACCTTATTTGGTTTAACATTTAAAAACCCTGTAGGATTGGCTGCAGGATTTGACAAAGACGCCAAACTTTATAATGAGCTTGGAAACCTAGGGTTTGGTTTTGTTGAAATAGGAACTCTGACTCCAAAAGCACAACCTGGAAATCCAAAAAAGCGGTTGTTTAGATTAAAATCCGATAAAGCCATTATAAACCGAATGGGTTTTAATAATGGAGGTGTGGATGAAGCTGTTACAAGACTTAAAAAACCTTCGAAATCTTTTAAAGAACGTGGGATTTTGATTGGTGGGAATATTGGAAAAAATAAGCTCACTCCCAATGAAGAAGCTGTAAACGACTATAAAGTTTGTTTCAACGCCTTATATGATTATGTGGATTATTTTGTGGTAAACGTAAGTTCGCCAAACACACCAAACCTTCGTGAGTTGCAGGATAAGGAGCCTTTGACAAAGCTTCTTAAAGAACTTAAAAGTGAAAATTCAAAAAAACAAAACCCAAAACCAATTCTTTTAAAAATAGCTCCAGATTTAACAGATTCTCAATTAATGGATATCATTGCCATAGTAAACGACACTAAAATTGATGGTGTAATTGCAACAAACACAACCATTTCGCGAGAAGGCTTAATAAGTGACAAGAAAGATGAAACTGGAGGTTTAAGTGGAAAACCATTAACAAAACGTTCTACAGAAGTTATTAGGTTTTTAGCAGAAAAAAGCAATAAAGCCTTCCCAATTATAGGAGTAGGAGGCATACATACTGCCACAGATGCCTTGGAAAAACTAGATGCAGGAGCCGATTTAATACAGCTTTACACAGGTTTTATTTATGAAGGGCCTAAGTTGGTTAAGACTATTAATAAAGCATTATTGCAGTAGAAAATAAATTTACTGCTTTATGTTTACAGAAATTTGTTACCTGAATTACGACATTCTCATATCGTTTATAATTGCTACTTCGGCCTTGGCTATTTCTCCAGGACCTGATAACATTTATGTGCTCATGCAAAGCATATCACACGGAAAATCTTCTGGTTTGGCAACGGTTTCCGGATTGATTTCTGGCTGTTTGGTACACACTACTCTAGTGGCTTTTGGTGTTTCGGTATTGATTAAAGAGAACGATTATTTGTTTCTAATTATTAAGCTTTTTGGAGCTGCTTATTTGTTGTATTTAGCTTATAAGGTTTTTAAAAGCGATGCTTCCTTACATTTAAAATCTGGGCATGTGCCAAAGAAAACAGTGTTACAATTGTTTAAACAAGGTTTTTTAATGAATGTTTTAAACCCTAAGGTTTCCTTGTTTTTTTTGGCCTTGTTTCCAGGATTTTTGTTCAGTACCACTTTAAGTGATGTCACACAGTTTTATGTTTTGGGCTTTTTGTTTATGGCAGTGTCCTTCATTATTTTTTCATCCATTGCAATTTTGGCTGGCACTATTTCTAATTACATACAGCAACATAAACACATAGGGAGTTATTTAAAATGGTTGCAAATTGTTGTGTTTGTTGCAATTGCTGTTTTCATCTTGTTTTCTAAAAAATAGTACTATTTTTACATCTCCAATGAAGAACTAATGTCAAAACACGTTAAAGTTATAGAATGCCCTCGAGATGCCATGCAAGGCATTAAAGACTTTATTCCTACAGAAAAAAAAGTTCAGTACATTCAGTCTTTGTTACGGGTTGGTTTTGATACCATAGACTTTGGGAGTTTTGTGTCCCCAAAAGCCATTCCACAAATGGTGGATACAGCCAAGGTCTTAGAACAACTAGATTTAAGTAAAACAGAAAGCAAACTTCTTGCCATTATAGCCAACACTCGTGGCGCACAGGATGCTTCAGTACATCAACAAATTGATTATTTAGGGTATCCGTTCTCCATTTCTGAAAACTTTCAAATGCGAAATACACATAAAACCATTGCGCAATCTGTGGTGACGTTAAACGAGATTTTGGAGATTGCAGATAAAACAGATAAAGAAGTGGTAGTTTATATATCAATGGGCTTTGGAAACCCTTATGGAGATCCCTGGAATGTGGAAATAGTAGGAGAGTGGACCGAAAGACTCAATAACATGGGAGTTAAAATTTTGTCCTTAAGCGACACCATTGGTAGTTCCAATCCAGAAAACATCAGTTATTTATTCTCAAACTTAATACCTAAGTATCCAGAAATTGAATTTGGAGCACATTTACATACCACGCCTACTACCTGGTTTGAAAAAGTGGATGCAGCCTATAACGCTGGCTGTAGTCGCTTTGATGGAGCCATTCAAGGTTTTGGTGGTTGCCCAATGGCCAAAGACGAGCTAACAGGTAATATGCCTACAGAAAAGTTGCTTTCATATTTCACTCAAAAAAAAGTTTCCAACCTGAATGCTTTAAGTTTTGAAAGCGCTTATAACGAAGCCACCAAGATTTTTTCAGCATACCATTAAAATTTATTATTTACATAATATTCATGTTTTCAGCACCTTAATAGTTTAGTTGTTTTTTATTTTAAATTAATCTAAATAAATTTTTGAAGATTTGATGTGAGGTAATACTTTTGCAGAATATTTATCAAATTATTTATAATAAATCTAAATAAAAACAAATTAACTAAAAATGAAAAACGTATTATTGGTCGTGGCCTTACTAATATCAACTATGACATTTTCGCAAACCGTTCCAGACTCTTTATACACAAATCCACAGCAACAGGAAAATGCTGCACAACGTATTTTATCTGGGAATGTGAGTTCTGGAGTAACCGTTGGAGGTTATGGAGAGATAACTTACAACCAACCAGAAGGAGACAATGGTGAGTTGGATGTGCAACGTCTTGTATTGCTATTTGGTTACAAATTTAGTGATAAAGTACAGTTTGTAACAGAAGTGGAGTTGGAACACGTAGAAGAAGTATATGTAGAACAGGCTTTTTTACAATATAGCTTATCTGATAGGGTAAATCTTAGAGGAGGTTTAATGTTAGTGCCTATGGGCATTGTTAATGAATATCACGAACCTACTACTTTTAATGGCGTGGAGCGTCCTAGCATGGATAAAAGTATTGTGCCAACTACCTGGAGAGAAATAGGGGTTGGGGTTTCCGGTAGATTCGATGAGATTTCTCTAGGATATCAAGCATATGTGTTTACAGGTTTTGCTTCAGTAAACGGTTCTAAAGTTTTAGGAGGAAAAGATGGGTTAAGAAACGGAAGACAAAAAGGGATTCAATCTACGGTAGATTCTCCTAACCTTTCGGCAAAATTGGATTATTACGGACTTCCTGGACTACGTTTGGGATTATCTGGATATGTTGGTCGTTCTCAAGCACAAGACGATGTTGAAGATATTGATGGCTCTAGCGTTGGTTTATCCATGGTTGGATTGGATGCCAGATATGCTTATAAGAGACTTACAGCTCGTGGACAATTTGTTTATGCAGGTTTAACAGATACTGAAGCTTACAATGAGTTGTATTACGATTTAGATGCAGATCCTACCCAAGGCTTGGGAAGTGCTATGCAAGGTTGGTATTTAGAAGCTGCCTTTAATTTATTGCCTTTAACAAAAGAACAACAACTGTATGCTTTTGCTCGTTATGAAGACTATGATACCAATGCAAAAGTAGAAGGGGACCTGTTGGTGAATGACGCTTTTAACAGAACCGAATGGACCTTGGGTTTAAGTTATAAATTGACTCCTGGAGCTGTTGTAAAAGCAGATTATCAGTTTAAAAACGATGCCACAAATAACGACTTACCAAACCAATTGAATTTTGGAATTGGTGTTTGGTTCTAATTCAAGAATTAGTTTTTAATTGTCCTATAGCTAAAGTTGATATACACATGTCACTTTAGCTATTTGGCTTTTTAGTTGTTAAGCCTAAACATTTAAAATATCTTTGTAAAATGAATTTGAAATATATTGTCATGCTAGTGGTTTTTCTGGTTTATCAAAATATAAGCCTGCCTAAAAACATCCAAAAGAAAGTGGATAAGGAAATATCTGAAACCTTTCAGGTAGAAACCTTCCAATTTAATCCTTTTAAGGTTCCTGCTGAAATTTCCAAGCAGCTGCCTTCTGAATTTGGATCAGATAACTTTTTTCAAATTCAAACTAATAACAAACTACTAGGATATGCTTATGTATCCAAAGCGCCAAGCAAAACAGACCAGTTTGATTATTTGGTACTTTTAGATGCAGAATTGGTGGTGCTAAATGCCAAAGTTTTAGTGTATAGAGAAGATTATGGTGGCGAGATAGGCAGCAAACGTTGGTTAAAACAGTTTGTGGGTAAAACACAAAACGACGATTTAAGATATGGAGACAATATTATGGCCATTTCTGGAGCAACCATTTCGGTAAGATCCATGACTGCTGCTATGAATAACTTGTTGCAATCACTTAAAATACTTCATTCCAAAGAAATTATATAACATGAAGCTAAACGGATTGTTACATACGTTCCCAAAGGAAATAAAGCTATTAATCGCAGCTTTTGTTATTGTGTTGAGTGTTGGTTTTTATACAGGTTTGCTTTTTGTGGGCGAAACTTCAACGGCAAATCCAAATGGGATTGAAGAGCAGTTTTTGGGAAACGAATCCAATGAAGATGCCACTGTAATGAAATTCAAAAAAAGCGAACAAGAAATGCTTACCTTGGTTCATAACCACATTCTCTCCATGTCCATTATTTTCTTCTTAGTAGGTCTTGTTTTAAGTACCACCAAACTACATAGAAAGCTTAAATTGTTTTTAATGATTGAACCTTTTTTATCTGTTGTGCTTACTTTTGGAGGCCTCTATTTGCTTTGGTCAGGACTTGTATGGATGAAATATATTGTAATGATTTCCGGTTTTTTTATGACAGCAAGTTACTCTCTTTCAATTTTAATTATTCTCTTTCAAATCTTTAATAAAAAATCTATTTCAAAGCAGTAAACCGTTTGTTACAAATGTTACAGATAGATTAAAATAAATTAAGTTACTTTACGTTTTATCTTTATTTGAATTCACTCAAATACTATGCGTAAATTAAGTTTACTCTTTCTATTTACATTATTGGTAAATAGTATCTACTCTCAAAATTGGCAAACTAATTTTGATGAGGTAAAAAAACAAGCTCAAGCTTCAAACAAAAACATTATTTTAGTCTTTTCAGGTTCCGATTGGTGTGCACCATGCATTAAATTGGATAAAGAAATTTTTAAAAGCAATGAATTTATTTCTTATTCAAACGAGCACTTTATTCTGCTAAAAGCAGACTTTCCCAGAAAAAAACAAAATACACTAACAGCAGAACAACAAGAACACAATAGGCAATTAGCCAAAACTTATAACAAAAACGGATATTTCCCCTTTGTAGTCACTTTATCGCCAGCAGGAAAAGTGTTGGGACAAATGGGTTATGAGAAAATATCTCCTACAGAATACATTCATAAATTGGCAGCTTTTTAATAAGTGAAAAGGAAACTCTTTACATATAGTCTTTGTTTATTCTCACTATCTATTTTTTCTCAAGAGACTTTTAAACGAACCTTAAAATTAATGGGAAGCCGTTTCGATATAACGGTTGTAGCCAATTCCCAACCTGAAGCCAATGCTTATATTGATGAAGCTGTTAATGAAATATCAAGAATCGAAAATCTTATTTCATCATGGAAACCAGACTCGCAAACATCCTTAATTAATAAAAATGCAGGAATAAAACCAGTTGTTGTAGATAAAGAACTGTTTAATTTAATAAAGCGTTCTATAGACATTTCTAAATTAACTCAAGGAGCTTTCGATATTTCTTATGCGTCGATGGATAAAATATGGAAGTTCGATGGTAGCATGGCCAATTTGCCAAGTCCAGAAGCAATAAAAAGTTCCGTTGAAAAAGTAGGTTACAAGAACATTCTTTTAAATGAAGAAAATAGTTCTGTTTTTTTGAAAAGTGAAGGAATGAAAATTGGCTTTGGAGCCATTGGAAAAGGATATGCTGCAGACAAAGCCAAAGAGTTATTAATTGAGAAAGGCGTTTCTGCTGGAATTATTAATGCCTCTGGCGATATGAATACTTGGGGGAAACAACCCAACGGAGAAACCTGGAAAATAGCCATTACAAACCCTTTAAATAAAGATAAGGTATTTGCATTGCTTCCAATAGATAATCGCGCCATAGTAACTTCTGGTAATTACGAGAAATTTGTAAAATTTAACAATATTAGGTATTCGCATATTATTGATCCAAGAACGGGATATCCAAGTAAGGGAATTATCAGTATCAGTGTTATTGCTCCAAAAGCAGAATTGGCAGATGCTTTGGCAACTTCTATTTTTGTGATGGGAAAAGAGGTAGGTTTAAATTTTATTAATCAGTTAGAAGGTATAGAATGTATTGTTATTTCTGATGATGGCAGCATTCATTATTCAGATAAGATAAATTATAAAAAATTATGAAATCAATAATCATCGTAGCTATTATGGCTTTGTCATTATCTTCCTGTGTGGCAGTTCAAGAATATGATAAAGTAAATTTAAACGACCCGGAAATGGAGCTTGCTGCCAAAAAAATTGAACGTTTTGAAACAAATTTCCAATTATATCGAGAAGCCTCTTCTGGAGCAAATGGAGGAAAAACTGGAGGAGGTTGTGGCTGTAATTAACATGAAAAAAATAACATATATATTCGCCATCTTTTGTGTTTTAAGTGGTTTTGCCCAAACACAGGAAACAGATTCTTTAAAAACCTATAAAAAGCGTGTTTTAGAGACTACCGAAGTTAGTTATTTAATGAGCTATTATGCTCAAGATGGAGACCATGCAGTTGTTTCTGGAGGAATTGGTTCAGAAAAACTTACCGATTTAACGCCAACTTTTGTTGTTTCAGTCCCTCTAAATAGTGACGATGTGTTAACGGTTGATGCAGGAATATCTGCTTATTCTTCGGCATCGTCAAGTAATATCGATCCGTTTGATTCTAACGATCCTGCCAATCCTTACAACGAATCTTCAGGAGCTTCCATGTCTGATGTATGGATAAATGGAAATTTTGGTTATTCTCATTCTTCAAACGATAGAAATAAAATAATGGGAGCTAATTTAAGTGTGGCTACAGAGTACGATTATTTTTCAATTGGAGGAGGTTTAAGCTATACCAGATTGTTTAATGAAAAAAATACTGAAATTAGTGCTAAAGTAAATGTGTTTATAGACACCTGGAATCCACAATATCCTGTAGAATTAAGAGATGGGTTTAATAATCCAAACATAGTTGGTCCAGGAGTTTATAACCCGTATAAATATACCGAATTCGATAAACTGGGACGAAATTCCTATAGTATATCATTAAGTTTTTCTCAAATTTTATCAAAAAAATTACAAGCTTCTTTCTTTGTGGATTTTGTGTTACAAGACGGTTTGCTGTCTACACCACACCAAAGAGTTTATTTTCAAGATCAACCAGACTTTTTTATTGACGATTTTCAGTTGGCAGACGATGTTGAGCGTTTACCAGATAGCAGGTTTAAAATTCCAATTGGGACACGTATCAATTATTTTATAAACGAAGTATTCACACTAAGAACATATTATAGATTTTATTATGATGATTGGGGAGTAACTTCAAATACAGTGAGTTTCGAGCTTCCTTTTAAGATTAGTGATAAGTTTACCATTTACCCTATTTATAGATATTACACACAAACTGCAGCGGATTATTTTGCACCTTACGAAGTGCATCTTTCTACACAGGAATTTTATACTTCTGATTATGATTTATCTCAATTTCACAGCAATCAATTGGGTTTTGGATTTAATTATACAGATGTTTTTACATCCTTTAATGTGTGGAAATTAGGGCTTAAAAGTTTTGATTTTCGATATGGGAATTACAACAGAAGCGATGGTTTAACTGCCAATATTTTTTCTGCAGGATTTAAGTTTTTATTAGATTAGCAATTCTTTAGTCATTTTTTTGCTTTAAATAAATTGACTTTTAAATTGCTTTTATGAATTACATATATCTTATTTTTTTTATTTGTTTTTGCCATTTTTCATTTGCTAAAGAATGGAACTGTTTAAAAACCTATCAATCCCAAACAGGAAACACAGAACTTCAAGCTTCCGATTGGCTTAGGAAAGACAGAAAAAACAACACCTTGGTTTGGCAACAGGCCAATGTGTATAATTTAAAGCACAATCTCTCTTCAGAATATCAAACCATTAAACAGCGAACCGATTTTTACTTATGGCTCAACAAGGCTTTAAATGAAAAAAAAATGGACGTGGTGTGGCCTAAAATGGCACATTTCATTTCAAATAAATTAGAAAAAATCAAATTCTTTCCTTTTAGCATCTTTACTGGAAAAGAAGTGAAACATTACGCAGAAAAAGGTAGCGAAACGGTTTTTATGAAGGCTTTTGAAATGGTTCGGGAACTTTATTTTTCAGATTCGGTATTACAATCTGATGAAGCATTGACTTGGGATGAAAACATTATTTACCAGGAACAATATGTCTGGTTGGATGAAATTTATAAAGAGGTTGATGCCAGCACCTTAAAAACCATCGACAAAATGGCCAAAGGAAAATGCATTTACACGTTTATGGTACCGAAGGAAGTCGCATTTACTGGCGATTTATCAAACAAAGAAAATAGATATGACTATGCTTTAAACACTTTAAGGGTTTATTGTAAAACCGAATACCAATAATTTAATAAAAACTTAAAACTTAAATCGCCATAAATATTGTACATTTGCACGCAATTATAAATGTAATTGCATCATGACATCACATTCAAACAAAATTGTTGGCGAAGGTTTAACCTACGACGACGTCCTATTGGTACCTGCTTACTCAGAAGTATTACCTCGCGAAGTAAACATTCAAACCAAATTCACTAAAAATATTACCATAAACATCCCAATAGTCTCTGCAGCTATGGATACGGTTACAGAAAGTGCTATGGCTATTGCCATTGCACGTGAAGGTGGCATTGGTGTGCTTCATAAAAACATGACAATAGCACAACAAGCCAACGAAGTTAGAAAAGTGAAACGTGCAGAAAGCGGTATGATTACAGATCCTGTAACGCTTACTACAGATGCCAAGGTTGTTGATGCCAAACAAAACATGAAAGAGCACAGTATAGGAGGTATTCCCATTGTTGATGACCAAGGGTTTTTAAAAGGGATTGTAACCAATAGAGACTTGCGTTTTGAAAAAGATGGTGAAAAACCCATAGTTGAAGTAATGACTAGCGACAGATTGGTAACAGCACCAGTTGGAACCTCTTTACAGCAAGCAGAAGTAATTTTGCAAGACCATAAAATTGAAAAATTATTGATTGTTGACGACAATTATAAATTAGCAGGTTTAATAACCTTTAGGGATATTACCAAACTAACTCAAAAACCTATTTCAAATAAAGATGTATATGGACGCTTACGTGTAGCTGCCGCTCTTGGAGTAACAGCAGATGCTGTGGAACGTACCGAAGCTTTGGTAAAGTCTGGTGTGGATGCTGTTATAATAGATACAGCTCATGGCCATACCAAAGGGGTTGTGGCAGTTTTAAAACAAGTAAAAGCTAAATTTCCAGAACTGGATGTCATTGTAGGAAATATAGCCACAGGTGCAGCAGCCAAATATTTAGTGGAAGCAGGAGCAGATGCAATAAAAGTTGGTATTGGTCCAGGTTCTATTTGCACCACACGTGTGGTTGCTGGAGTTGGATTCCCACAATTTTCAGCTGTTTTGGATGTGGCTGAAGCCATTAAAGGAAGTGGTGTTCCCATTATTGCTGATGGAGGTATTCGTTATACAGGAGATATTCCTAAAGCCATTGCTGCAGGAGCAGATTGCGTGATGCTTGGCTCTCTATTGGCAGGAACCAAAGAAAGTCCTGGTGAAACCATTATTTATGAAGGAAGAAAATTCAAGTCTTATAGAGGTATGGGTTCTGTGGAAGCTATGAAACAAGGTAGTAAAGACCGTTATTTCCAAGATGTAGAAGATGATATTAAAAAGTTGGTGCCAGAAGGCATAGTTGGACGAGTGGCTTATAAAGGGGAATTGTTTGAAAGCATCCATCAGTTTGTAGGAGGGTTGAGAGCTGGAATGGGATATTGTGGTGCAAAAGATATTGCTACCTTAAAAGAAACTGGACAGTTTGTAAAAATTACAGCCTCTGGAATTAATGAAAGCCATCCTCACGACGTGACCATTACCAAAGAATCGCCAAATTATTCTAGATAGATATTTTTTTCAGTCTATCTTTTAATTTTTTATAATTTTGTAATAATAAATAAGTTAGAATTATGAAACCTGAAGTAACAACAGATTTTCAAACCGGTCAGGCAGAAATATTTAAGAACCCTTTTTTGGAACGGTTAACCAAAACAGATCCTATCTCAAATATTATAGTTTATGGTTTGGTTAATGCCATTTTGGTCTATATAGCTATAGGTGTTATAGGATTGAGTGTTTGGGCTTTTTTAGGTTTGTTTGTATTTGGTTTGTTCTTTTGGACGTTTGCTGAATATATGTTACATCGTTTTGTGTTTCATTGGGTTACAGAAGCTAAATGGTCTCAAAGGTTTCATTTTATCATGCATGGAGCGCATCATCATTACCCAACAGATAAAGAACGTTTATTAATGCCACCAGTTCCTGGTATCATCCTGGCTTCTTTGTTGTTCGGGATGTTTTATGTTGTTTTTTGGATGATTGGGTATTCAAATTTGGTCTATGGGTTCTTCCCTGGCTTTTTTATAGGTTATTTAATGTACTCTTTTGTGCATAGAGCCACACATGTAATGCGTCCTCCTAAACGTTTTAGGGATTTATGGCATCATCATAGTCTGCATCATTACAAATATCCCAATAAAGCGTTTGGTGTTTCCAACACGTTTTGGGATAGAGTATTTGGAACCATGCCTCCTAAAAAGGAAAAAAAGAAAGCTTAAATTTAGTAGTCTGTCTCAATTTTCATGGGTTTTTTAAAAAATCCAATAAATTTTTTACCCCTTCCGTAGCCGATTTTGGGATAACCGTAATTTTCTGGTTATGAACCCTTGCAGGTTTAGGGTCTATATAGTAAATAGGTGTTTGGCTTGGAACAAAATCCATTAAACTGGCAGCTGGATATACTTGCATGGAAGTGCCTATAATAACCAAAATATCTGCTGTTTCACAAATATCAATTGCTTTTTCTATCATTGGCACAGCTTCTCCAAACCAGACAATATGTGGTCTCATTTGGTGTCCTTGTTGACACAAGTCTCCTAATTGGATGTCTGTTTTCCAGGTTTTAATATCCTGTTCGTTCTTACTACTTCTGGCCTTGAGCAACTCGCCATGCAAATGAATGTTGTTGGAACTTCCTGCACGTTCATGTAAATCATCCACATTCTGGGTGATTATGGTTACTTTATAAGTGCTTTCCAAGGCAGCCAAAGCTAAATGGGCTTCGTTTGGTTTTACAGAAAGCAACTGTTTTCGTCTTTGGTTATAAAAATTTAAAACCAATTCTGGATTTTTGGCAAAACCTTGTGGTGTGGCCACTTCCATAACATCATGTCCTTCCCAAAGTCCGTCGGCATCTCTAAAGGTTTTAATGCCACTTTCGGCACTTATTCCTGCTCCTGTAAGTACAACTAGATGTTTCATTTGGTGAAACTATAAAATTTAGTTCATAAATAAAACAAAAAAGGAAGACGACTTCATTTTAAAAATTTATATATTATGTGTAATATTACAGATAATTAATTTTTGAATATGAAGAAGCTACTTAAGTTGCTAAATGTCTTGTTACCATGTATGGTGTTAATGGGTTGCAGTAGTGATGATCACATTACACCTATTCCTTCAAGTTTAACTTCTAAAACCTATGCTGTATCCTCAATTTTCGATAACAATGTCAATGGAACAGCAAAGTTTATTAAAAACGATGATAATTCTACAACCGTAGAAATTCGTTTGACTGGAATTTCTACTGGAACATCACATCCTGCATCCATAAATTTCAATACTGCTGCCGAAGGTGGTGACATTGCTATTACATTAAATGATGTTAACGATACTACTGGCTTCAGTACCACCACATTTTCAACATTAGATAGTGGAACAAGCATAACCTATGATGATTTGTTGAGTTTTGATGGATACGTGAATGTGCTTTATAGTGAGTCGCAACCAGACCATATTCTTGCTCAAGGTGATATTGGACAAAACGAACTGACAGATGTTTCCAAAACATACAGTTTAAGTGAAAAGGATGTGCCTGGAATATCTGGGCTGGCCACTTTTTATGAAAGGGAAAATGGTGAAGCCCTTGCCATTATTCAAATAACCAATGCAGTAAATGGGATGATGCATCCTGCACATATCCATAACAACACTGCTGTAGAAGGTGGAGATATAGCATTTACCTTTAATCCTGTTGATGGGAACACAGGAATAAGTGCAACCAATATAGCTGCTTTGGATAACGATGTTGCGTTTTTATACATAGATATCATAGATTTTGATGGTTATATTAATGTGCATGAAAGCGATATGAGTTTAGGAACCATTGTGGCACAAGGTGACATTGGACAAAACGAATTGTCTGGTGTTTCCACATCTTATGTTTTAAACGAAGTGGATACCTCTGGAATCTCTGGAACAGCTACATTTTACGGTAGAAATAATGGTGAGGCTTTGGCTGTAATTGCGTTGCAAAACACACCTGTGGATGGGCTGCATCCTGCCTATATTTACTCCAACGATGTTGCTACAACTGGTGATATTATCTTCACTTTTAATCCAGTGGATGGTAACACAGGAATAAGCGAAACCAATGTATCTGCTTTGGACGATAATGCTGTATTTGGTTACGATGATGTTTTGGGTGTTAATGGTCATATAAACGTACTTTTAAGTGAAGCACAACCAACCATTGTTTCTCAAGGCAATATAGGGGCAAACGATTAAGATGTTTAAGTTTTAATACTGAAGACCTGATGTCACAGTCAGGTTTTTTTATTTTTATGGCATGGTAGATTTAAAATTATTGGCATACCTGGAAAGTTACCTAACCGAAAACAGGAGGCAACGTTTTGATAAGGTTATAGAAGAACGAACCAAGCATTTTACGGTGGCAACAGAAGATGTGTACCAACTTCACAATACCAGCGCAGTCATTAGAAGTTGTGATGTGTTTGGAATACAGGAAGTGCATATCGTGGAAGAAAGAAATTCCAAACGCATTGATAGGGAAATTGCCATGGGAGCCCAGAAATGGGTAGATTTAAACAGGTTCCATTCCGTGAAAACCTGTATTCAGGATTTAAAACAAAAAGGCTATCAAATTGTAGCTACCTCACCTCATGCCAACAACTGTTTGCTTCATGAATTTGATGTGACTAAAAAATCTTGTTTTTTCTTCGGAAGAGAAACAGAAGGACTGTCTCAAGAGGTTATTGACCAAGCAGATACGTTCTTGAAAATTCCGATGTACGGATTTACAGAAAGTTTAAACATTTCGGTTTCTGCAGCTATTGTTTTACAGCATGTAACCACCAAACTAAAACAAACAGATATAGACTGGAAACTTAGTTTGGAAGAACGGCTACAAAAACGATTGGATTGGATTAAGAAAACTATTAAAAGTTATGATGAGATTGTAGAGCGGTTTTATGAGTCATCTTAGCAGATGTTTCAATATCGCAGAAAACATAAATAAAAAAACCGAAAGAATTTCTTTCGGTTTTTTTAATTTATAATTTGCCGTATTTCCTATTTCGGCTTAGCACTTTATACTCTTCATAACATTCGCTAATGGCGTCCAAGATTTGCAGGTCGTTTGCAGTTTCAATAAAATTCTTGGAATAATTGCATTGTCTGATAATTTCATCTAAATCCACTCGATCCACTTGCAACAGTGCCACCAACATTTCCCTATCGAACCTATTGGCCAAAAGGGTTCTTATTTCGTCGTCTTGCTTCATTTTCTTTAACTTACGCATCTCATTGGGTTGTTTGCCAAACATGCTATGTAAAAAATCGGCTGGATTAAAAACTGCGCCAAGGACTCTGGTTACAGCATTTGATGATGAACCACCAGCTTCATATCCTGTTTGTAATCCGGAAATACTGTAGCGATAATTGGTGTTCATAGGAACTTGTTGAATATCCACTTCCAAAAAACCTGTAAGTTTAAACTCGTTGACTACTACTTCTTCCAAGGCAAAAGCCAATTCAGTCAATTCTATGGTAGAACTGCCAAACTTTATCCAGTCGTTCGTAACCCGAACACGAATGGACTTAAACCCTAAATACGAAAAATGAAGGGTATCTGTTGCTTTAGCTTTAATTTCAAATTCCCCTCTGGCATTGGTAGTTGTTCCTTTTACTTGATTGATATTAACAATATTAACACTTTCCAAAGGCACACCTTCAGTTGCATTAATAACAACACCTTTAACAGTTGTGTCTTCCTGACCAAACATTAGGGAGGTTCCTAAAAAAAGAGTAAAAAGAAAAAATAGTTTTTTCATTAAAGCCATATTGAGCATAAAAGTACTAAACTAAACGAAAATACGTCTAGGGTTCTTATATTTTGACTAAAAATTAACAAAATTACTGACTGTTAAGGCAGTAAAGTTTAACGTCTGGATCGTCTAGGCCTAGATAAGCCAGCTTCAGACTTAGAACGTCTTGGTCGGGATTCGTTGTTTACAGAGCTGCGTCTGTCACTTCTGTTACCCTCGCCTCTAGAACCAGAACGTCTGTCTCCTCTTGGTTTATCATCACTACGTCTTTTGCTTCCTCCACCATCACGACGTCTTTTGTTCCTACTGGTTCCTTTGCCTTTGTCTTCGCTTATTTCAACATTTACAAAGCGTCCTTCATGTTTAAAATCTGTAAAGAAAGCCAATACTTTTTCCTGAAGTTCTTTTTCAGTATTGAAGAAAGAGAAACTTTCTTTTACATCTACTTTAAAAACATCGTCCCTTCCTAAGTCTAAGGCTTCTTTTAAGAAATCTTTCAATTTCATCCAGTCGTAACCATCCTTTCTTCCTACGTTAATAAAATAACGTGTGTCGTTGCTGTTTCCACCAAAACCACGTCCACTTTCACGACTATCTTCACCACGTGAGGTATCAGTTATATTCAGGTTTTTGGTTTTTTGGTAGTAATTAAAGAATCTGGTAAACTCAACCGAGAAGAATTTTTTAATCAATTCGTCTTTGGTAGTGTCAGCAAAGAGCTTGTTGATGCTTTCCAAATATTTATCAATTTCATGGTTGATTTCAGTATGGTGAATTTTATTGGCAAGCGACATTAGTTGAACTTCGCAAATTTCCATCCCATCTGGTATGTCTTTTTTTACAAAATCTTTTTTTATAATGCGCTCAATGCTTTTTATTTTCCGAACCTCACTTTTTGAAACAATAACCATGGAAACACCTGTTTTTCCGGCACGTCCAGTACGTCCAGACCTGTGTGTGTAGGTTTCAATTTCGTCTGGTAATTGATAGTTTATAACATGTGTAATATCGTCCACATCTATCCCACGAGCAGCAACATCTGTAGCCACCAACATTTGTATTTGTTTGTTTCGGAAGGATTTCATGACCAAATCACGTTGGTTCTGACTTAAATCGCCATGTAAAGCGCCAGCACTATAGCCATCTTCTATTAATTGCTCGGCTACTTTTTGAGTATCGCGTTTGGTTCTACAGAAAATAACCGAAAAAATATCTGGATTGGCGTCTGCCAAACGTTTTAAGGCTTGATAACGGTCTCTGGCATTTACCAAATAGTATTCATGAGACACCTGATTGGTACTTTCGTTTTTGTTCCCTACGGTTATTTCAATAGGGTTTTTCATGAATTTTTTAGCAATATTGGCTACTTCTTTAGGCATGGTGGCGCTAAAAAGCCATGTACTTTTATCTTGTGGTGTATGTGATAAAATATCTGTGATATCTTCATAGAATCCCATGTTCAACATTTCATCAGCTTCATCCAACACAGCATATTCTATTTTTGAGATGTCAACCATGTTACGACTAATCATATCTTTCATTCTACCAGGAGTTGCCACAATAATTTGGGCACCTCTTTTAACTTCCCTGGCTTGCTCTGTAATGCTGGCACCACCATAAATGGCAACCACATTAAGTCCTTTGCAATATTTTCCGTATTGTTTAAGTTCGTTGGTGATCTGTAAGCAAAGTTCACGGGTAGGAGATAGAATCAATCCTTGGGTTGTTCTGCTATCTATTTGAATTTTTTGCAGCATAGGAAAACCAAATGCAGCAGTTTTACCTGTTCCGGTTTGCGCTAAGGCAACCAAATCGGTTTCTTTTTCAAGTAAAATAGGGATGGCTTTGGCTTGGACATCACTTGGGGTTTCAAAACCCATGTCTGTAATAGCTTGCAATAGGTCGTTGTTAAGACCTAAATCTTGGAATGTGTTCATTCGTTTAAATAAGTATTCGATTATATTTTGTGGTGTTACAAAAGAAGCGAATCGACATACTTAAACCTAAACCTCCAGTAACACATCCTCTCTCTGAGGAATTTTTTTTCAGAACTTTAGGCTCTGATAAATTTCGTGCAAATGTACACTTTTATTTTATATGTTAATGGTAATTGTGTAAGAATCTAAATATTAGTTGCATGAGAGGTTTGCAAGAACAATTTTTAAATGGATATAACTGTAGTTCTTATGTGTATTGATTTGTTAACGAGTTAAGATAATCAACCAACTGTCCAACAGCTTTTCCACGATGTCCAATTTGGTTTTTTTCTTCTAGGGATAATTCTGCAAACGTTTTTGTGTTCCCTTCGGCTTTAAAAATAGGGTCGTACCCAAAACCGTGTTCACCATGTTTTTCTTTGGTAATGTTCCCTTTGCAAATACCTGTGAAGGTTTTTAGTTCTCCATCTAGATGCAATGCTATAACCGTTTTAAACTGGGCTTGTCTGTTGGTTTTGTCTTTTAATTTTTCAAGCAATAAATTCATATTGTCATCGGCATCGCGTTGTGGTCCTGCATATCTGGCAGAATACACTCCTGGTTCACCATGTAAAATTGGAACTTCCAAACCTGTATCGTCTGCAAAACAGTTGTAACCATAATGTAATTTAATGTATTCTGCTTTTTGTATGGCATTGCCTTCTATGGTGTTTTGGGTTTCAGGAATATCTTCCAAACAGCCAATATCTTTTAAGCTAAGCAGCTTAATGGATGCTGGTATCAATACTTGAACTTCCTTGAGTTTGTTTAGGTTGTTGGTGGCAAATACGAGTTGCATAGGCGATAAATTGTTAAAAAGACCTGTTATTTTATTTCAAAACAACGGAAAATAATATTAAATTCATTGAAAATTTTAAAAATTTACAATCTCCAAAATCTTTATGGTGAAACAACCACTTATATTTATCTGTCTTTTGTGTTTTTGCATGTCTATGCAAGCCCAGAAATTAAAAGAGTTGGATTCGTTAAGTGCCAGGGAAGTATTGGATACCTTGCTAATAGATAGGGATATGAACAATTGGTCCATTAGGTTGTTTACCAATTACAAAGGGCAAAGTTTTAATTTGATAAACGATAACGACAAGTTGTCTTTTAAACCCAATAACAGAGCTGGTGTGGGTTTTGGTTTGGGAACCAGCAAATTAATTATAGATATTGCTTTTAATTTAAAAGGTCAGGAAGAAAATCCTACACAACGTTTTGATATGCAAGGTTCTTTGATTGTAGGTTATAATCATTTGGTAAGTTTGTACGTTCAGAGGTACAAAGGGTTTAATGTAAAAAACAATTTTAATGCTCCTGAATTTTTTAGGGACGATATCACTTCACTATCATTAGGTCTAAGTTATTTGTACACGTTTGATAGAATTTCGTTTTCTTCTTCAACGTTAAGGGCAGGTTTGGTTAAAGAAGAAAGAAAGCATTATATAACAGGTGGTATAGGTGGATTTATGGTTTATGATAATTTTTCTGGAGACAGCTCTTTGATTCCAGACAATGAGACATTTAATCCTGATGCCTATTTAAACGAATTTAAAGGAACTGGCTTGGGGATTTCGGGAGGTTTATTGGCTGTTTTTGTTTTGCCAGCCAACTTTTTTGCCACTTTAAATGTCATCCCAGGAATTGGAGTTATGTATAAAAAAGCACAATCAGACGTAAATGATTATAGGGTCTCCAATCCTTTGTTGTATAAATTGGATTATAATGCAGGAATTGGTTATAGTTATAAGCGTTTTTATGCCACGTTGGTTTATGGAAGCAGTATTTATACCACTAATTTAGATTATGGCTTAAATTACTTGTTCAGTAATACCAAAGCCAAAATTTCTGTAGGATATAAAATTAAGGTGGATAAAAAGCTTAAAACACCTTTTTAATTTTTTTGATGTTTTATCATCTTTAAATACAGGTTCTCAACTTTGGTTCTGGCCCAAGGCGTTCGTCTTAAAAACTTTAAACTGGATGTTATGGATGGGTTGTCTTGAAAACAACGAATACGTATCTTTTGTCCCAAATACTCCCAACCATAGTGGGCTTCAAGTTCTGTTACAATTTGCTCCAGTTTAATACCATGCAAGGGATTGTTGGGTTGTGTGCTCATTTATAAATCTTGAACCAATTCTTTTATTTTCACAGCTTTTTCAAAATGATCCAATTTTTGTGTTAAAATCCACCAGGTGGCAGCTTCCATCAGTAATTCCGGATTATCGTTTTTATTTGCGAAAAAGGCATAAAAAGACAAACCAACATGAGTACCTTTTTGGGCTATTTTCTGATTACAAACAGCTATTATTTTATTTTTTAATTCTTTTGTCACAACAAATTTATCTTCTGCTTTTTGGTGCTCTATTGGGATTCTGTTTGGCTTTACGATTACTGTTCTTGCCTTTGTTGGAGGAAGCTCTGTTGGAATTCCTGTTTGGTCCACCACCTCGTTTTTTTGGTTCTGTTGACGCATTTGGGTCTGGTTCAAACCCTTCCAGGATATCTACAGGGATTTTCATGCCTACCAATTTTTCAATATCCCTTAAATAGGTCGTTTCGTCTGCACTTACCAAAGATATGGCTTCTCCACTGGCTCCAGCACGACCTGTCCTGCCAATTCTATGCACATAATCCTCTGAAATGTTTGGCAATTCAAAATTAACCACATGTGGTAACAAAGGAATATCCAAACCTCGAGCTGCAATATCTGTGGCTACCATAACACGAACACTTCCATTTTTAAATCCAGCCAAAGCTTTGGTCCTGGCACCTTGACTTTTATTGCCATGGATGGCTGCTGCAGAAATATTGGCACTCACCATTTTTTTACACAGTTTGTTGGCGCCATGTTTGGTTCTTGTAAAGACCAATACTTGCTTCCAGTTGCCTTCGGAAATTAACTTGATGATTAAATCGGTTTTTTTACCACTTGCAACACGATATACTTTTTGGTTAATGGCATCAACTGTTGAGTTTTCTGGTGTCGCTTCTACTTGAACAGGATGATGTAAAATGCCGTTTGCCAATTTCCTGATGTCTTTTGAGAAGGTTGCCGAAAACATTAAGTTTTGGCGTTTGGCAGGCATTTTGCTCATTATGCGTTCCATATCGCGCAAAAAGCCCATGTCCAACATCCTATCGGCCTCATCCAAAACAAATATCTCTACTCTTTTTAACGATAACAACCCTTGACTTTCCAAATCCAGCAAACGTCCTGGAGTGGCCACCAAAACATCTATACCTTGACGTATGGCTGCTGCTTGCGGTTTTTGGTTGACACCTCCAAAAATAACGGCACATCTTATGTTTAAAAATTCACTGTATTCTTTTACGTTGGCATACACTTGGGCAGCCAATTCACGTGTTGGGGTTAATATCAAAGCGCGAATTGGCCTAAATTTAGAGTTTTCGCTTTCAGAAAGAATATGAAGTAAAGGCAAGGTAAATCCTGCTGTTTTTCCTGTTCCGGTTTGGGCAGAAGCCAAGACATCTTTACCTTGTAAGATAGGAGGAATGGCTTTTAGCTGAATAGGAGACGGTTCATTATATCCCTTTTTACTGATTGCCTTAAGAATGGCTTCAGAAAGGCCTAATGTGTTAAATGACATAGATTGTTTTTGTTGAATGACAATTTGAATGCCATTTTAAATTTGCTGCAAAGTTACAGCTAATTTTCCCGATGTCACTTTTTATTTCATTTTATTAAAGGCATAGACAGGACAAATCGATTAAATATGTGTTAAACAGCTTATCATAGGTTAACAGCACTCCTTAAATTACACAGGTTTTTCAGTTAAAGCACAAAGGATTTGTTTTTATTGTAAAAAGAATTAACTTGGTCAAACAACATTTTTTATCAAACAAACAACTAGTTATCTGAATGTTATGTTGTGGGTTTTAATTAAAAATAATCAAAAATAAAATAAAGATATGAGACTTAAAAAGATGGTAAAAAAAGCCATGCCAAATTTTATAATGAACCAAATTCATTCGTATAAGAGAGCAGCAGGACTAAAGAAGGATGCAGAAGAATTCAGTAAGCTTGAAACAGTTGCTTGTGATGCTTCCAATTTACGTTCTGCACATGGTATATCGCTTTCAAGTATCTTAAATTCGGATACTATTGAAGCTCAATGGGCTCAATCCAAAAAAGAAATCGAACAATTTACCATTCCTGGTAATACTGGTGGAGTCAATTATGGTGACAGAAGAGCTATCTATTATTTAATTAATTATTTTAAACCTCAAACCATTCTGGAAATAGGAACTCACATAGGAGCTTCCACCTTAAATATTGCTTCTGCACTTTATCACAGTCAAGTTAAACAAGGTAACAAGGTAGATTTTACCACTTTGGATATAAGAGATGTTAATTGTACCAAAACAAAGCCTTGGTTGGATTATGGCACTAAATATTCACCTTTGGAAATGATTGAAAAATTCAATTACGATTCCTTCGTTACTTTTATTTCCAATACCTCTTTGGAGTTTCTGTCCAAAAACGATAAACAATACGATTTTATATTTTTGGATGGAGACCATTCTCAAGCCACTGTTTACAAAGAAGTCCCTTTGGCCTTGAGTAGGCTTAAGAAAAATGGTGTTATCTTATTGCACGATTATTTTCCAAACTCAAAACCTTTATGGTCTAACGGAACTGTTATTTATGGGCCTCATGTGGCCGTTGAAAGACTCATTAAAGAAGGAGCCGATTTGGTTGTATTGCCATTGGGCGAACTGCCTTGGCCAACCAAATTAGATTCCAATTTAACCAGTTTGGCCTTGCTTATGAGAAAGAGTGATTAAACTGTTTTTAAATTGTTTAGGAAGAATAGATATTTTCACTATGTGAACCAACTTTTAAAAAACGAACACGAGACTTGTAGTTTTTTTAAGAAATTTATAAGATGTATTTTTTATGTAATTGATAAATATCAGTTGAAATATGTTTCTTTTTAAATAATATTGTAATAGATTACAAATTCAATAAAAAACAATTATCATGAACATTATCATTCAATACGTAAACATGGATTCCAGCGAATCCCTATCTCAATACACAACGGAAAAATTAGAAAAATTAGCCAAAAAATACGATTGGTTAATTTCTTGTGATGTGTTTTTTAAACAAGATAATAATCAAAAAGAACAAGGTAAAATTTGTAATATGGAACTGAGTTTGCCTGGACCTAGAATATTTGCTACTTCAACAGAGAAAAATTTTGAGATGGCAGTAAAAGAAACCATTCACGATTTGGATATTCAGCTTAAAAAAAGAAAGCAGACTTATTCCACACATTAGTTTCTTTAAATTCATTTTTTAAAAAATAAAACCACAAGTTTACTGGTAATAGTGAATTTGTGGTTTTTTTGTGAGTATTTGTTATTTTTGGTTTCCCATAAAACATTGTTTTCTAGCATAGGCGCAATGATGTTAAATGTCAAAACACTTGGTTGTTTTTATAATTAGATAAAGCAAGTTCAATATAGAGTTGTTGGTTAAGACAAAGGTATTTGTTGTAGCGTTAATGTGTTTGGGTTTAGAAATTTTATTTTAGGGTTTGGGTTTATTGATGATGATAAGGCTCGTTCCTTAAAATGGTAAACCCTCTGTAAAGTTGTTCCACAACAAACAACCGAATCATTTGATGTGAAAAAGTCATTTTAGAAAAAGACAGTTTCCCTTGGGCTTTGCTGTAAACCTCATTGGAAAAACCATAAGGACCACCAATTGCAAAAACCAATTGCTTGATACCAGAATTCATGTGTTTTTGTAAATATTCCGAAAATCCAACAGAACTCAATTGCTTACCGTTTTCATCCAATAATATCAATATGTCCTGATTTTGCAGTTTGCTTAAAATCAGTTCGCCTTCTTTTTGTTTCTGTTGGTCTTCGCTTAAATTTTTAACCTTCTTTAAATCCGGAATAACCTCAAATTCAAATTTTACATAAAAGCCCAAACGTTTCTGATAATCGTCTATTAAAGCTTGAAGTTGCTTGTTGTCTGTTTTGCCAATGGCTAAAAGTTTTATTTGCATATCTTGATAAGTAGGGCTTAAACCCCAATCCTGTTAAAAATTAAAAACAAATTTACGTTTTAATTGGAATTAAGAATTTAGAATGCCAAGAATTTACTTTTCAATTAGTATTTTTACGGTAAATTATTTCGCAAATGATTAGTAAAGAACAGTTCCAAAAAGAAATAGAATTAATAGTTGCAAACGCCATTCGTGAAGATGTAGGAGATGGAGACCATAGCTCGTTAGCATGTATTCCGGAACAGGCTACAGGAAAGGCCAAATTATTGGTCAAGGACAATGGCATAATTGCTGGCTTGGAGTTTGCCAAAACAGTTTTCCAACATATAGACAAAGACCTAAAAATGGACATCCTAATTGAAGACGGTTCTAAGGTGGCATATGGCGACATTGTATTTTATGTTGAAGGTGCTTCCCAATCTATTTTAAAGGCTGAACGATTGGTGTTGAATGCCATGCAGCGCATGAGTGCCATAGCTACCAAAACCAAGCAGTTTGTAGATTTGCTGGAAGGTACAGGAACTAAAATTTTAGACACTAGGAAAACCACTCCTGGCATTCGGGCTTTAGAAAAATGGGCTGTTAAAATTGGAGGAGGCGAAAACCACAGGTTTGCACTTTACGATATGATTATGTTAAAGGACAACCACATAGATTTTGCTGGAGGCATTACAAAAGCCATCAATAAAACCAAAGCGTACCTTAAAAACACCAATAGGGACTTAAAGATTATTGTAGAAGCAAGAAATTTGGAAGAGATCCAGGAAATTCTCCAAAACAAAGGTGTTTACAGGATTTTGATAGACAATTTTAACTATGAGGACACAAAAAAGGCAGTGGCTTTAATTGGAGATACTTGTTTAACAGAATCTTCTGGAGGCATCAACGAAAAAACCATTAGAAAATATGCCGAATGTGGTGTGGACTACATTTCTTCGGGAGCGTTAACCCATTCTGTTTACAACATGGACTTAAGCCTAAAAGCAGTATGATTCTTAATTTAAAGTTTCGAATTCAAAGTTCAACATTCAAAATTTGTCTAAAAACAAGAAAATCTTGAATCTTAAATTAAAAATCTTGAATTAATAAATGACCAAGCCCATAGAAGATAAATTAAGCAAAATCCCTGTTTTAAACTGGATTGTAAGCTTTTTGAAAAAAATTAAATTACCTGGTTTGGAAGGGCTTTCGTTGTACGATTTAATGGAATTGTATATTATAGGTATTGGAAAAGGCGCGTTAACAACCAGAGCAAGTGCCATTGCATTTAGCTTTTTTACAGCTTTGTTTCCTTTTTTGCTCTTTATATTGATTATAATCCCATTAATCCCAATTGACGATTTTAGAATAGAGTTTTTAAATTTTTTAAATTCATTTTTACCACCTACCACATCCGATTTTTTCTTTAAAAATATTTTCGAGAATATTGAAGCTACAGAGCGTGGAGGTTTATTGTCCTCTGTGTTTTTAGTGTCCATTTTTTTAATGGCAAATGGTATTAGCGCAGTATTTGCTGGTTTTGAAAGTTCTTACCACGAACAACTCACCAGAAATGTGGTAAAACAATATCTATTTGCCATGGGAGTGGCTTTAATATTATCTTTTTTATTGATAATCACTGTTGTGGTGCTAGGGTATTTTGAAATTTATGTATTGGGGAATTTAGAAAGTCATGGAATTTTGGAAAAAAGCAATCTGCAATTCTGGATTCCTTTTGCTAAATATGTGTTTTTTGTGATTATGGTTTACCTGGCAACAGCTGTATTGTATTATTTTGGAACCAGGGAAGGTAAAGAATCCAGGTTTTTCTCTGTTGGCGCTTTGTTTACAACCATTTTAATTATTTTAAGTTCGTATTTATTTGGAATATATATTGAAAATTTCTCCAAATATAATGAGCTTTATGGTTCTATTGGAGCCTTATTGATCTTGCTGTTTTATTTGTGGTTGAATTCCAATATTTTGCTTTTGGGCTACGAGTTGAACGCCTCATTGAACCGATTGAAAAAAATAAAGAGTAATGTTTATATTTTAAATACCAATAAACCAAACGATACGGATAAACAACCTTAAGGTTCCCTTTTTTTAACAGATAGAAAAAACTTAACAAAAACACCATTCAGCCTTGTACTTTATAGACGTCATACTTCCCTTACCACTTCCAAAACTGTTTACCTATAGCATTACGGAAGCTGAAGCCGGTTTTTTAACACCAGGAATGCGTGTGTCCGTGCCTTTTGGAAAAGCAAAAATTTATACAGCTTTGGTGTTTAACATTCATACTACCGAACCACATGCCTATGAGGCCAAGGACATTCATCAAATTTTAGATAACGAAGCAATTGTAACCCAAAAACAATTGGAGCATTGGCAATGGATTTCAGAATATTACATGTGCACATTGGGCGATGTCATGCGAGCAGCTTTGCCAAACGCTTTCTTGTTGGAAAGTGAGACCATCATCACAAAAAACACCGAAACACAAATAAATGAGGCAGAACTTCAGGATGAGGAGTTTTTGATTTTTGAAGCTTTAAACCATCAAACATCCCTTAAAATTCAAGATATAGTAAGTATTTTGGATAAAAAAAATGTGCTGCCTGTTATTAAAAGCATGTTGGATAAGCGCATTGTTTTGGTTGAAGAGGAAATTTATGAAAAATACAAACCCAAACTGGTACGCTATGTAAAATTACAGACAAAATTTTCTTCGGAAAAACATCTGCAAGATCTTTTGGAAGACCTTAGCAGAGCGCCAAAACAAAGAGAGGTCGTACTAACATTGTTTACACTTTCGGCTCAAACCAAAAAGCCCATAAAAGTTACGGAATTGACAGACAAAAGCAATGCGTCTTCAGCCATAGTAAAATCATTGATAGATAAAGACATTCTAGAAGAATATTACATTCAAACAGATAGGATTCAATATTCTGGAGAAAAAAACAATCCTTTAAAAACGCTTAATGAACCTCAAAAAATAGCCTTTCAAGAAATTAAGGCATCTTTTGAAAAGTACCATATTACTTTGTTACATGGTGTCACGTCTTCTGGTAAAACAGAAATTTATGTCAAATTAATTGAAGAGGTTTTACAACAAGGGAAACAAGTTCTGTACCTGTTACCTGAAATTGCTTTAACAACGCAATTGGTAAATAGGTTACAGGATTATTTTGGAGAAAAAGTAGCGGTATTCCATTCTAAATATTCATCTCAGGAACGTGTTGAGGTTTGGAATCACTTAATACATCATTCGTCTAAAGCACAAATAATTTTAGGGGCTCGTTCTTCGGTTTTATTGCCTTTTCATGATTTGGGATTGGTTATTGTGGACGAAGAGCACGAATCGTCTTATAAACAATTTGATCCAGCTCCAAGATATCATGCAAGAGATACAGCTATTGTTTTGGCACATTTGTTTCAATGTAAAACACTTTTAGGCTCTGCAACTCCCAGTATTGAGAGTTATTACAATACCAAATTGCAGAAGTATGGGTTGGTTGAATTATCCACCAGGTATAATAATGTGTTGATGCCTGATATAGAGCTTGTGGATATTAAGGATAAGCATAAGCGCAAACGCATGACAGGACATTTTAGCGACAGATTGATTGAAGAAATGACAGAAACGCTTAAAGAAGGTCATCAAATTATTCTGTTTCAAAACAGGAGAGGTTTTTCGCCCATTGTAGAATGTCAAACCTGTGGTGTGTCTCCACAATGCCCAAATTGCGATGTGAGTTTAACCTACCATCAATACAAAGATCAACTGCGCTGTCATTATTGTGGCTATCACTCAGTAATGATTAAAGCCTGTGAAGCCTGTGGAAGTGTGGATTTGGATACCAAAGGATTTGGTACGCAACAAGTAGAGGAGGAGGTAAACAAGCTTTTCCCCAATTATAAAGTGGCTAGAATGGATTTGGATACGACCAGAGGGAAATATGGTTACGAAAAAATAATCACGGCTTTCGAACAGCAAGAAGTGGATATTTTGGTTGGCACACAAATGCTTACCAAGGGCTTGGATTTTAGACATGTAAAATTGGTAGGCATCATGAATGCAGACAACATGCTTAATTTTCCGGATTTTAGGGCTCATGAACGTAGTTTTCAACTTATGTTGCAAGTGTCTGGACGGGCAGGAAGAACCGAAAAAAGAGGGAAAGTGCTCATTCAAACCTATAATCCATACCATAAGATTTTACAGCAAGTAACTACAAATTCTTACATGGAAATGTATGAGGAGCAAATGGACGAACGCCGAAACTTTAAATATCCACCTATTTATAGACTGATTAAAATTACCTTTAAACACCGTAATTACAATAAGGTAAATGTTGCTGCCGACTGGTATGCCAAATCCTTACGTATGGTTTTTAAAACCGATATTTTAGGACCGGAATTTCCACCTGTTTCCAGGATAAGAAATCAATTTATAAAACATATAATTGTTAAAATTCCACCCAAGCGATCTGTGTCTAAAACTAAAGAAGCCATTATTAAAATTAATAATAGCTTCTTCGCTGTAAAAGATTTTAGGGCTGTAAGAGTAATTTTAAATGTTGATAATTACTAGTTTTAAGTGATGTTGTTTAAAGCATCTACCAGTTGGGTCTTTTTGTTTCTGCTTAAAGGGATTTCGTAAGCGCCAACTTCAACATTCTTACTGTTAAACCTGTCAATTTTATCTAAATTGACAATATAGGATTTATGGATTCTTAAAAACTTGCCTTCAGGAAGTTCACTTTCAAAAGCTTTCATGGTGGAAAGTACTACCAAGCTGGTTTCTTCGGTAACCAGTTTTACATAATCGCCAAGCGCTTCAATCCATTTAATGTCTTTAATGTAAACTTTACGTTTTTTAAGGTTGCTTTTTACAAAAATGTGCTCGCCTTCGGTTTCGTTAAAGTCTAATTTTAATTTATGTTGCTCTACAGCTTTGTCAACAGCAGTATTAAAACGTTCCCTGGTTATCGGTTTGTGCAGGTAATCTGTGGCATCATAATTAAATGCCTTAAAAGCATACTCGGTTTTTCCGGTAACAAATATAATTTGAGGCTTGTTGTTTAATACATCTAAAAGTTCAAACCCATTTAACACTGGCATTTCAATGTCTAAAAAGATTAAGTCAACTTTATGGGTATTAAGTCCATTTTTAGTCTCTAGAGCACTATTGTATTCTGCAATTAGGTTAAGGGATGGATGATTTTCAATCAACTTAACAATTGAGAGGCGCTGAATTGCTGAGTCATCAACTACTACACAGTTTAAAGTCATAACATTTAGTTTATTTCGGTTAAGATATCGACAATAGTACGAAAAATTCGGTTAAAAACCAAAAAACATCGGTAAAACGTTAATTTTAACATAATTTAACATTTCAAATTTAAGCATTAAATATGTTTCTTTTAATGTTGTAATATATAAATAAAATACCTATTTTTGCACCCATTTTTAACAATAAATATAATTTAATATGAATCATTACGAAACTGTTTTCATCTTAAATCCCGTTTTATCTGAGACCCAGATAAAGGAAACAGTACAGAAATACGAAGATTTTCTTGTTTCTCGTGGAGCCAAGATGATAGCTAAAGAAGATTGGGGACTAAAAAAATTAGCTTACCCAATTCAAAACAAAAAAAGTGGTTTTTATCACTTATTCGAATACCAAGTAGCTGGTGAAGTTATCAATCCATTAGAAGTGGAGTTTAGACGTGATGAGCGTTTTATGCGTTACCTAACGGTTACTTTAGACAAGCATGCTGTGGCTTGGGCAGAGAGAAGAAGAGAAAAACTTAAACAAAAAGCGTAATTATGTCATCTATAGAACAACAAGCAAAAGGGAAAAAGGACGGAGAAATTAGATATTTAACGCCTTTAAATATAGAAACCAACAAGAATAAAAAATATTGTCGTTTCAAAAAATCTGGAATTAAGTATGTAGATTACAAAGATGCAGACTGGTTGTTAGGTTTTGTAAACGAACAAGGGAAAATTTTACCAAGACGTTTAACAGGAACTTCTTTAAAATACCAAAGAAAAGTATCTGTGGCTGTTAAAAGAGCGCGTCATTTAGCATTAATGCCTTACGTGGCCGATTTATTAAAATAAAATACTCATAACAATGGAACTTATATTAAAACAAGACGTTGAAAATTTAGGATTTAAAGACGATATTGTAACAGTTAAGAGCGGTTATGGTAGAAACTTTTTAATTCCACAAAAGCTAGCTGTATTGGCTACAGCTTCTGCTAAAAAGGTACTTGCCGAAAACTTAAAGCAACGTGCTTATAAAGAAAAGAAAGTAATTGAAGATGCTAGCAAAACTGCTGAAGCAATTAAAGCATTGGAAATTAAAATCCCAGCTAAAGCTACAGAAGGTGCTTCTGCAGGAGATAAATTATTTGGTTCTATTACCAAATTGGATTTAGTGGAAGCTTTTGAAAAGGCAGGTCATGAAATCGACAAAAAATTCATTAGCATTACAGGTGGAAACATCAAACGTTTGGGACAGTACAATGCTGTTATACGTTTGCACAGGGAAGTAACTTTCGAAATCCCTTTTGAAGTTATTGCTCAATCATAATATCTCTGGTCAACATATGAAAAGCCTCAACCTTGTTGGGGCTTTTTTTTTAAAATAGGATTTCTATGAGCAACTGCCAACAGGCAAGTTCACGGAAATTATAATGCTTATTTAAGCCTGTTTTACGGGAACCATTTGTCCAATAAATCAATAAAAGCATCAAATGAAATACGCGAGATTAACAAAAGAACAATTTGAAGAACTGCATAAAGAATTCATAAATTTTCTTGCAACGCAAACCATTACAGCTCAGGAATGGGAGGATATTAAGAAGAACAAACCCGAAGTGGCCGAACAGGAATTGGATGTGTTTAGCGATCTGGTTTGGGAAGGTGTCTTGAATAAAGTTGTGTACATAGAGCATATTTCGCCACAGCAAATTCATTTGTTTCATCTTAATGATGAACACATGCACTTGATAGCCATAAAAATCAAGAATCCAATAGATTTAACTACTACAGATGGTTTTAATTGGCTAAGAGAAAACTTAATGGATGACGATGTGGAGTTTTTACAAGCTAAAAAAGACTATTCTGAAGATAGAAATGCCGATAAGTTTAAACTCATTCAACAAGGAGGCGTAATAACCAAAGGCGATTTATTTAAGTATTTTGATAAGTTGATTAATTAGTGTCATAGCGAGCCTGTCTTAATAAAGATAGGGAGTGACAATGGGAAGTACAAGGCAATCTGTTTGACGTTTTTACTTAAGATACTTAAATGTTTGGCATGTTTTTCTATTAAAAAAGCTCGTAATGACATGTATTATTCTTTATTTTTGTTGAGATTTAGTATAATTTAAAAGCGATTCCCACCTTAGTGGGAAATATTATGGCACAAAAACCAAGCATTCCAAAAGGAACCAGAGATTTTACTCCAGAACAAGTAGCAAAACGCAACTATATTTTCCATACCATCCAAAAACAGTTTGAATTATTCGGATTTCAACCTATTGAAACTCCAAGTTTTGAGAATTCGGACACCTTAATGGGGAAATATGGCGATGAAGGGGACAGACTGATTTTTAAAATTTTAAATTCTGGGGATTTTTTAAATAAAGTAGATGATGCGCTTTATGCCTCTAAGGACTCCAATGCCATAACCTCAAAAATCTCAGAAAAAGCCCTTCGTTACGATCTAACCGTCCCATTTGCACGTTATGTGGTGCAGCACCAAAACGAGATAGAGTTTCCGTTTAAGCGCTACCAAATGCAACCGGTTTGGAGGGCAGACCGACCTCAGAAAGGACGTTTCAGGGAATTTTATCAATGCGATGCAGATGTGGTTGGTTCTACTTCTTTATGGCAAGAAGTGGAGTTTGTTCAACTTTACGATGCTGTTTTTACAGCTTTAAAACTGGAAGGTATTGGCATAAAAATCAATAATAGAAAAATTCTCTCAGGAATTGCCGAAGTAATAGGAGCAAGTGATAAATTAATCGACTTTACGGTAGCACTTGACAAATTGGATAAAATAGGCGAGGAGAAGGTAAAAGAAGAAATGCTTGAAAAAGGCATCTCAAAGGAAGGCATTGCAAAACTTCAGCCTTTATTTACGCTCTCGGGATCTTTTAGTGCTCAAGTGGAGCAATTGAAAACTATTTTAAACGCTTCTGAAGAAGGAATAAAAGGTATAGAGGAACTGGAATTTATAGACAAAGCCATTACAGAACTAGGTTTGCAAACAGCTACATTACAATTGGATGTTACTTTAGCAAGAGGCTTAAATTACTATACAGGAGCCATTTTTGAAGTCTCTGCTCCAAAACAGGTACAAATGGGCTCCATAGGTGGAGGAGGACGATACGATGACCTGACAGGTATTTTTGGATTGAAAGATGTAAGTGGTGTAGGTATTAGTTTTGGTTTGGATAGAATTTATTTGGTCTTGGAAGAACTAAACCTTTTTCCTGAAACGGTTGCTAAAAACATTGATGTGCTCTTTATTAATTTTGGAGAAACCGAAGCCTTATTTTGTTTAAAAGCTATTAAACAATTACGATTAAATAGTGTTAATGCTGAATTGTATCCAGATGCTGCTAAAATGAAAAAGCAAATGAATCACGCTAACAAACGAAACATTCCTTTTGTTGTTTTAGTAGGTGAGAAGGAATTAAAATCTGATAGTTATACATTAAAACACATGAGATCTGGAGAGCAAGAAACGGTAACTTTAAAAGATCTAATTTCTAAGCTTCAATAAATTTTATTGTGTATTATTAAGATAGCCACAAACTTCAATTAGTTTGTGTCTATTTTTATTTTAAAGGCTAAAAAAAGAGCCCTGAAAATTTTTCCAGGACTCCTCTCTCAAAAGCATAGTCTAATTTATAATAGATTTGGGCAACATATTAATTGACTAACACTTTTTTATTAACCAAGCCAAATTCGGTTTTTAGTTTAATAATATAAGTTCCAGCACTTAATTTGTTTGTTTTAATTTCTGTTTGAGTTTCGGTTTTTACTTCATCCACAGTGAATATGGATTGACCGATAACATTGAACATTTCAATAGATTTAATCTTCATCAGTGTAGGATTCTGAATCGAAATGCTTTCATTGGTATTGATATAAGATACTGATATGGAGTTTGACATTTCAGTTTCTTCTACACTTAAAGCTTGGTTTGTAAATGTAATTTCAAAACGGTCTAAGTATGTTCCGGCCTCTAAGTAAATTTCATATTTAGTATCTCTTAAATCATGATAAATATTCAATTCCTTATCATGAACATAGATGTTTAAATTATCAGGTACGTTTTCTAAAATATCAATAACAATATTGTTTAAACCTGGATCTGAAGTATGAACACCTATTGGAAGCACAGTGCTTTCCGAAACATTGTCTATACCTTGTATGGTGTATTTTTCACTGTTTAGCAACCAATACATGTCATCCATTTGATTTTGGTAAAGCAAGCCATCAAATCCCCAATCAAAACCTAAAGAAGCTCTGGTGTCTTCTGTAAGCAATAACTGTCTGTGAATGGTGTTTACAGAGTTGAAACCAATACGGATTTTCATTCTGGTATCTGCCGATTCATTTGTGGTTTGTTGTCCATCTTGGGCTTGTCTAATAAATAGGGAAGATCCAGTTCCTTCTTTTTGGAATCTACGCTGACCATTATTAAAATTAATGGTACCTGTAGTTTCACCTGTAACAAAGAATCCTTGTCCAACAGGAATGTATCTTTCAGGACGTTTGGTTCCAGTTCCCACTTGAGCCACATCTGGGTCTGGGGTTCCATAAGCTGCAGCAGCAACACCACCTGATAGGTTGTATGTGCCGTAGCCACCTTGATATTCAGAAGTGACATGTGATCCACCTCCCCAATGTTCCCAGAAATATAGGGTTCCACTTATTAATGGGTCTGTGCCAGCTCCATCTATTAATGGGCCATTGTCTAAAATAAACTGGTCTGCATCTAAGGCAGATGCATACGGATTACCAACTAGGTAGTCGTTACCGGCATTTAGGTTTAATGTTAAAATATCTCCATTGTTTGGTTTTCCTTGGAACACGTAATTTTGTTCCAAAGTTAAATTTCCAGCTGTGTTGGCTACACCTTTCATGGTAAATCCTTCTCCAGCTTTAATGGTTCCTGTATTTCTAACATGTTGCCACGCAGAATAATCACCACTAGGCATATTGCCAAATTTCCATATCCAATAATGTGCAATCCCGATAGGAGAACCAGAGGTACCATTATAGCCTCCAATAAACGATATATTGGTTGGAGATAAAGAATTGGTTCCATCTTTAAAAATATGATTGTTAAGCGTGTAACTATAATTGTTAGGATTTGCTGTTGCAGTATAACCTACAGGCGAACTCCAGTAGTTATAAGTAAATAAATCCCTTACACCTTGTTGGTCTTTTTCCAAAATTCCAGATGTACCCACAGAAAGATCACTATCAATGGTTTGAATGAGTTGCGATTCGCCTTCAAGATCGATTTTTCCATCTAACTGTAAATAATGTGTGATAGTTAAACCAAAACCATCTTGAGCTGTATTGTCTCCATCTATGGTAATTTCGTTATCTCTATTAATGAGAGCCAGTAAGGTTCTGTTTCCATTGGTTCCTGCAGCCAAGCTGCTGTTGTTCATAAGAATGTTGTGATCGGTTTCCACTATGTTCCAATCTACAGTTACGGTATTGTCCACAATGGAATTTGCACCAGGAATGGTTTGTAAATCACCATTTATCCATGTCGCATTGGTATCCCAGTTTCCTGTTCCATTCGATATATATGGCAAAGGTGCTGTTTGTCTGTCTACCGTTCTTAAGTGTCTTAAAGCTCCTTGATGTCCATTTCCAGATTCATCCTTGGTATTGGTATAGGTATAGGTTGTCATTGGGTAATAACCTGCTAAACTAGACCATGGAATGCTTGCAACTTCGTTTTTGGTAGGGGAAATACCTTTTCCAATAAAGTACAAGGCACCAACAAACCCAGCATTATTTTCAATTTCTTGGTTCATGATATATCTTAACTGATCGATATCTAGAGCCATATCCCAAACACGAACTTCATCTATGTTTCCGTGGAAAAACGCTTGAGGGGTTAGTTTTGAGGCTGCACCAATATAGAATGATTCCGTTGTGTTATTTGGGGCAGTTTTGTTTTCTTGCTTATCCAACACACCATCAATATATAAATAGGCAGTGCCACTTTGATATATTACAGCCAAATGATGCCAAGTGTCTTCTGGAATTGTGGTATTTGATATAATTTGTTGTAAGGATCCGGTAGAAGTTTTCCAAGAAACCTCAAACTTTCCAGTTGCATTAATTTTAAAATCGTAACCTTGCGTATAGGCAGCATCACGTTTGGATAGTATAGACTTGTTTAAAGAGTTGGCTTTTCTGTTTACCCATGCAGACATGGTAAATTCAGAGGCATTTAAGTCCAATGCATCTTCCATGTCAATATAATTGCTAGTACCATTAAAATATACTGAACGTATAAATGGAACTTCTGGAGCCCAACCAAAAGTAATGTATTTGGTGCCGTCAAAATCGTAATTGGTTTTAACGATGGCCTCGCCCAATTCATTGAAACCTTCAGTCATCACACGATAATCTGCTGTTGGATCAAAGTTAGGAGTATCAGAGATGAACATTAAATAACGTCCATTAGGAGGTGTTGCTGTTCTTACAGCGCTTTTTAAGATAGCAACTTCTACAGCAGGGATATCTCCACCTGGTCCTACGTTTTCTACAACCTTCCATGTTCTGGCAATACCATTAAATTGCACATGGGTTCCTCCTGGAATGCTAGGAGTGATGTCTGTACTCATGTCCACATCTACCACTACAGCAGGATTATCTAAATCCACACCATCATTTCCCCAAACAAGAAACTCTTTATCTTCAAGCTCAGTGTTTGTATTTAGATTATTGGTATTTGCAATACTTCCAATACCTATCGTCAATACACCTTGTCCACGTGTTGAGCCATCTAAGGCATTATTAACGCTTCGAGATTGCTTTTGGAGTAAATCAGAATCATCGTCACGACCAATACCTGCAATATCATAATTAAAAACATCTTCGGCAGGCGTACCTGTGTTAACATCCCAAATAATGTTTCCAGCACTATCTACATAATCCTGTGAGGTACCATTAACACCAAGCGTGATACCATATTTAATAGCTAAATAGGACTGGATTCTGTTACGCTCTTGGGTTAAATCATTATCGTTTTTTCTTGAAGAAAAAGTAATGATTTCGCATACCCTTCCATCTAAACTACCTCTCCACCCTTCACTTCGGCCAATCCAGAATTTTCCATCTGCTATTGTTCCAAAAGCTCCAGCATCTGAGGTGTTGTTAACTTTATTTATGGCATTATAATATAATTCTTGTGCTGTAACTGCATCATTATGTCTGGCATTTATAATCCCAACATTATCGTAAGTATAAGAAGTACCATTTTGAGACACACCATATCCATTGTCTAAACCATTGGACATTGCGTATGCATAGCATAAAACTTCACCACTAAATCTTTGCGAATAAGCCCCAAAACCAATTCCTGAACCATCATTTTCTGTAGTGCCTGTATCATGATCAGAGCAAAAAATGTCCATACTACCGAATGAGGAATTTACCGTCTGGTTTGGAATCACAACTGCAAATATATCGTTAGTGTAATATCCAGAAGTGCCAGTTAGAAATTGTTGTGGTGTTGCTGTAAAAGTAAAATCCCCATCTGCCTCAGTGGCAATATTGTCAAAATTGACAACAGGATTAAAATTCACATTTTGCGAAGGTGTATCGTAATAAGTTGGTTCCTGTCCAGTCGCATGTAAAGTGGCATTTGAACCCCGACCTTGGTCAGCCCATAAGGTAACAGGATCTCCACTAGTGTAGCTTAAACCATCAGTTCCTTTTAACCAAAGTGCTAAATCATTGGTTACTCCTCCAGGCCCTTCTGTTAAAGGAGCGACTCCTGTACCTTGAACCCTAAACGTGTATGGATTTTCATTACTGTCATTATTATCAATGGAAATATCAGCAGATACCGTACCGTTACCCGTAGGCGCAAAGCGAACTACAAAGGTTCGGCTACTACTTGTGGCGATAGTATTGCCACTAGGTTGCGTAAGAATTGTAAATGCTGCATCGCCAGTAATATCTACTAAAGGTGTACCACCAGTTAAATTTAAGGTAGCTGTTCCTATATTTTCAATAGTAAACGTATGGTCTAATGTAGAACCAGAACTAATGGAGCCAAAATCAGTGTCATCAGTAGCCGATGGTGTTGTGTCATTGTTGTTTATGGTGTTACCATTTCCAACTAAGTTGATTTCAGGTTGAGGAGTAGCCAAATCTCCTTCAATTAATATTTCATCAAAAGCAACTCCTCTGTCGGTTTGTGATCCATCTGATGCAAATAAAACCCTGAATCGTACTTGGGTACTTGTATCAAAATTTGGGTTCTCAGCAGTTAAGTTTATGCTTCTGTTTAACCAGCCTCCACTATTCCCGGACCAACCATCTTCATCATTGTTAAATGCGTCTACATCTGTATCATTATACCAGTTAGAATTTACAGAGCCCAAATCGTTCCAAGTGCTACCATTGTTTAATGAGTATTCTATTTTCATGCCATCCCAATCCGTTTCAGTGCGATACCAAATATCCAAATTTAAGGTAATGTTGGTATAGCCGTTTAAGTCGATTGTTGGACTAGTCGCAATAATAGAAGTATTGTTGTTGTATTCATTCCACCAACCATATTGTCTTGAATAAATATATCTTCCTGTATTGCCAGAATTATGTGCGTTATTGGTTCCACGATTAAACCAACCATTACTAGAATTGTTTGATGAAATACTCCATCCTCCCAAATCATCTTGAAAATTTTCAGAGTATAGAGTGACTTGAGAAAAAATATAACTTGAAAATAAAAGGACACTGAATAGCAACAGGTACTTTCGTACTGAATGAGTAGAATTTTTCATAAGTGGTTAATTTTAGTTTGGGACTAAATAATTAATTGTTAATAGCTTAGGGACAAATGTAAATTTTTAATCCATGAAATGCAAATTTATTCGATGAAATGCAATATGTGTTTTTAACATATTGTTTTACAAGTCCTTATAAAAAGGTTGGCACCAGCCGGTGTCAACCTTTTTTATGGAAATTCTTATAATTTATTGTTTTATAACTCTTTTTATAACAGTTGTATTCAAGGCCTTATCTGTAAGTTTTATAAAATAGGTTCCTGCAGATAAATGACTGTTATTATGTAATTCTATGGTTTTGTTCACTGGTGTCATGTTATCAATTTGAGTAACCACTCTTCCAGTGATATCCAATATTTGAACACGTAAAGCATGGTTGTTTGGTAAATTGATGCTTAAAGTGCTTTTAAAAGGATTTGGATATATTAACACATTGTTATCATTAAATGAATCCATAGTTAGAGTGGAATTCGTGATATTTATCGAGTAGTCTTCAACTTCCCCATAACTAAATGTTTCACAAGGGTTGTTTGCGTTATTGCCACTGCCACTGTAATATTTCATTAGAACACGCATACGTGTGCTGCCTAAAGAGGCATTGCTAGGAACATCAAACGTGCCACTAACAGTAGCAGTTGTGGAGGAGGAACTTCCAAATATTTTTTCATTGGTTTCAAACGTGCCATTCTGGTTAAAATCTATCCAAGCAGACACGGCTTCTCTATAAGAGTCTCCTGTCCAATGTTTAGTTACACTAATGGAGTTTCCTGTTGCATTGTAAACAATATCTAAATCTGGGAAAATGGAGCTTGCAGTAAAATCTGAATAACCAGAAGAGGTATTTGAAACGGTATTATGGTTTGTGCCGTTTATAGAAACATTGCCAATATATTCATCGTTAACATTATTACCTTGAGCATTACAATAATTAATACTTGTAGTGGTAAACTGTTGTGAACCAGAGTAAGTAGTGCTATTCGAGCCACAATAGGATTTTACCTGGAATTCGTAAGTGGTATTTGGAGACAATCCTGTAATTTGATATGGATTGGAAGTCACTCCCAAAATTTCAGTCCAAGATGGGGCTCCAACCATTCTATATCTTATATCAAAACTATCTGCAGTTGTTGCTGTCCAGCTAACATTGGTAGAACTGGAATCCGTGCCAGAAGTACTTAAGCTAGTTGGAGCTGTTACAGTTAAAGGTGTTAATAAAATATCTCCTAAAGCTTTGGTTTGATAATTAGCTATGGTTTGATTGGTAAGTGTAAATGTTTGATAACAAGGAGACTCAAATCTTAAATCATAAGTTCCAGCTATAACGGGTCTGTAAAAATCCCCAAAAGGCAAATTGCTTACTGTATGAGAGCCAACTGCATCATGACCAACCAGTGTAACGGTAGCTTCAACAGGGTCTCCAGTAACAGCATCTTTAACAAAACCTTGAAAACCGTAGGTTCCTTGAATTAAATATTCTATAAGAGCTTCTCTGTTATAATTCCAATGGTTTACTAATTGGTTTGATGGAATTAATTTAGTATTTGAAAGCTCAATGGTAATTTCTTTACATTGATGATAAAAGTTCATGAAGTCTTGACGGCCACCAAATACTTGGTACCAATCAGCTCCCTCAGTAACTCCTGGCCATTGGGAATTTGCATAAGTGGCATCCATATATCCACTTGGACCATCATTTTGACAGTTCACGGCATATTCTTTACTTACTAGAAAAAACCAATCGTCGTCAGCATGATTTGTATAGGTATTATCAAAAGGATAGTTAACCACTTCTGTTCCTCCATGGAAATTAGCAGACAAAACAAAATGGTTATTTTCTGCTAAGGTCATAAAGTGTTGTGTTTCTACTTGGTAAGGGTTACCGTCATCGTGTGGTCCAGCCACGTTATCTGGATAGTTCCTGTTTAAATCCACACCATTGGCATTGGCTCTTCTTGCGTTTGCCACAGAAGTGTTTGAAGCATTATTATAATATGTTCCATCTGGATTTGCCATCGGGTTAATCCAAACCTCAGAGTTGTCAATTAAATTTTTTATTCTGAGATGATCAGGATGTCCTGTGTCTTTGTAGGCAGTAATAAAATAATTGATTAGGTTCAACATTAAAGGGTATCCTGTAATCTCATCTCCATGCATGGAAGATGTATACATCACCTTAGGTTCAGCCTCAGCTGTGGAAATATTATCAGATAGTTTTACAAATAACAATCTTTTGTCCCCTCCAGCAACCCCTTCCGTTGTTCCACCTATATCAACCAATTCACATATATCTGGATGATTAATGGCAAATTCTTGCATCTGTTGCTCGTAATCTGCATAAGTTGGATAAGCAGATAATGGGAAGGTTAAAGGGTAAGGTCCCATTCTTTGGTTTGTAGGCAACTCGTTGCTCATCACAATACCATAAGCTTCATTGTCTTCAGCTTTTACTTTATATGAAATACCTAATCTCTCAAATTGTTTAAATTGTTTTGTATTGGCCCAAGCATAAACAGTTTTGGTTGTTGGGTCATAATTGAGAATAGACATGTTCGATGTAAATTCTTTAAGCTCTGAAGGGTCGTTAATTTGAAAATTAAAATTGACTTCACCTTTCTGGTTCAAATACTCGTTAGCTTTCTCAGAATCACTTGTTTGTGCATTCAAAAAGCTCATGGTGAAAAATAAAAACACAAGTAAATATCTTGTGGTTAATTTAGGGTAGATTAATTTCATTGGAGTTAGTTTTAAATTGTTTATCGAGACAAATATAGATAAATATTTCAAAAAACATCTACAAAATGCAAAAAAATCCGATAAAATGAAAAAATGTAAGAAAATTACTAATATTATTATCATTAAAAATGAGCGTGTTTTTTGATCTCTAAAATATCCAAACAGACTTTTATTGAAGTTTTAATATTTTAGGTGTTTAAAAAGTATAAATAGGATAATAACCAATAAATAATTACCTTTAAAATTAACTTCTAATTAAAACCAACCAATTATATGGATTCCTTACAGATGAAGCGTTTCTTACTATCAACAAGTCTTTTTCTTACTTTGATCTTTTCTGCTTTTGGGCAATTATCCTCATTGCAAGTAGATAGCCTGGTTACAGATGCCATGGATAAGTTTAATGTGGCAGGTGTTGCTGTTGCCATTGTAAAAGATGGTGGTATTATTCATGAAAAAGGGTATGGTGTGCTTTCAAAACAAACAAACAAACCAGTAAACCAACACAGTAATTTTGCCATAGCCTCCAATAGTAAAGCCTTTACAACAACAGCTCTGGCACTTTTGGTGGAAGATGGAAAAATAAATTGGACAGATAAAGTAATAGACCACATTCCAGAATTTAAAATGTACAATGCCTACGTGACCGAGAATTTTAATATTCAAGATTTACTTACACATAGAAGCGGGCTTGGCTTAGGGGTTGGAGATTTAATGTTTTTTCCAGATGGATCTGATTTCACAATAAACGATTTGCTTTCCAGTTTTCAATATTTCAAGCCAGTTTCAGCGTTCAGGACTCAGTTTGATTATGATAACTTGTTGTATTTGGTAGCAGGAGAACTTATTGCCAGAAAAAGTGGGATGACTTGGGAAGCTTTTATCACAGAAAGGATTTTTAAGCCCTTGAACATGGATAATTCCTATGCTGCTCTCAACCTTATTGAAGATACAAGTAATTTGACCTTGCCACACAATACAGCAACTGGCGACTTTAAAGTGCTGCCAAATTTTCAAGAGATGATAAATGGCGCAGCTGGAGGCATTTATTCCAACGTAAATGATATGTCCCAGTGGATGCTGCTACATTTAAACCAAGGGAAATATGGCGAAAATCTGAACAAACAATTATTCTCTGTTGAAAGTCAGCATGAAATGTGGAAAATACATACCACTACAGATGTTAATAGAAATCCTAGGTATAATTCTCATTTTGCTGGATATGGTTTGGGGTGGGATTTAACAGATAAAAAGGGGAACATGGTTGTCTCTCACACAGGAGGGCTTCCAGGCATGTTAAGTAGAACCGTTTTAATACCAGATTTAAATGTTGGAGTGGTTGTGCTTACCAATACAGAACCAGGAGGTGCAGGTGTTTTTCTGGCAGTTTCCAGAACCATTGTAGATGGTTATTTAGGATTGGACGACTACCAATGGACCGAAAAATTTTATAACTATTTTAAGGAAAGCCAGGCAGAAGGGGATCTTGTTACCAAGCAGGTCTGGGAAACGGTTCAAGCCAATAAAAAAGTAAAAATAAACGAGAATGATTTTTTGGGCATATATAAGGATAATTGGTTTGGAAAGATGGAAGTGTTCAATAAAAACGGAAAACTTTGGATTAAATCCTATCGATCTCCTAAGTTAAATGGCGAATTACAATATTATAAAGCGAATACCTTTGCTGTTAAATGGGAGTATCAAGATATGAATGCAGATGCTTTTGTGATGTTTTATTTAGACGAAAACGGCAAAGCGCAAAGCATTAAAATGAAAGGCATTTCGCCAAATATCGATTTTAGTTTCGATTTTCATGATTTAGATTTGCAACGTGTCAACAACAATTAATACCTGCTACTAAGTACTTTAATTTATGGACTATATCTTAATCCTGGAAATAATTTATGTTATTGTTTTAATGTTGGTGAGCTATCGTGTAATTGAAGACACTCAAAACACAACAAAAGCTTTAGCCTATTTATTGCTGGTAATCTTTGTTCCTATTGTAGGGATCTTAATTTACTTTTCTTTTGGAGTGAATTATCGCATCCGGAAAATGTATGATAAAAAATTAAAAACCAATGAAAACATTCAGGTAAACCTCGAAAAAGAGCTCATTTCGTATTCCAAAGGTGTTTTAAAAGAAGGAGATGAAGCAGTTCAAGAAAACAAAAAATTGGTAAACCTTATTTTAAAAGATAATTTAAGCCCTTTAACAAACAATAACAACGTAAAATTACTTATCAATGGTGAAGAAAAATTCCCAGATGTCCTGGAATACATTGCAAAAGCCAAAGAGCACATCCATATAGAATATTATATTTTTGAAGATGATAACATTGGAGTTCAAATTATTGATCTGCTCTTAAAAAAAGTATCTGAAGGTGTTGAGGTAAGGTTTATTTATGACGATTTCGGGAGTCGTTCCATCAGAAAAAAACAAGTAAAAAGGTTGCGTGAAGGTGGTGTTAAAGTGTTTCCTTTTTACAAAATAAAACTTATTGCCTTTGCCAATAGAATCAATTATAGAAATCACAGAAAAATCATCATTATAGATGGACACACATCGTTTGTGGGAGGAATCAATGTGAGCGACAGATACATTAATACAGAGCCTAACAAAAACAAAGTGTATTGGAGGGATACCCATTTAAAAATTGAAGGACCTGCAACGTGGTATTTACAGTACCTGTTTTTATGCGATTGGAATTTTTGCGCACAAGACCACATGGAAATCAATAGCAAATTCTTTCCAGATTATCAATCATTTCAATGTCAACAAGATAAATATGTCCAAATAACCGCCAGTGGACCAGATTCCGATGTGCCAACCATTAAATTTGCATTGTTGCAAGCCATTAATTTAGCAGAAAAGGAAGTGCTTATTACCACACCTTACTTTATACCAAGCAAAAGCATCATGGACGCTTTGCTTATTGCTGCAAAAAGTGGTGTAAAGGTAAAATTGATAGTCCCAAACAATTCAGATTCTAAATTGGTTAATGCTGCTGCTTGTTCCTATTATTTGGACTTGTTAAAATCTGGTGTGGAAATTTATCGTTATACTAAAGGATTTGTACATGCAAAAACCATGGTTATTGATAATGAAATAGCCATTGTTGGAACAGCAAATATGGATGTTAGGAGTTTTGATCTGAATTTTGAGGTTAGTGCCATTGTTTATGATGAAGAAATAGCTGAAGAATTAAAAACTACCTTTTATAAAGATGTGGAAGGCACTTCGCAACTGGATTTAATAGAGTGGGAAAAAAGACCGGCAGTTTACAGGTTCTTGGATAAATTGGCCAGATTGTTTTCCCCAATTCTATAAAGTTCTGGAACAAAGTTTCCAATTATTGCCTTAACCAGTTACAGGTACATTCCTGCCTGGCATTGCTTTATTGCAGATGGATTGCTGCCATTATGTGGAATTCTTCGCGTTTAATTTTAAATTATATCTTTTCTTTTGCATAATTTTGCGCACTCAAAAAATAGAACATGATTTCAGTAGATGCGTTAGCAGTAGAATTTAGTGGACAAACCTTGTTTAAAGATGTGTCTTTTGTTGTAAATGAAAATGACAAGATTGCCTTAATGGGCAAAAATGGTGCTGGAAAATCAACCATGATGAAAATTATTGCAGGCGAACAAAAACCTACTCGTGGTCATGTTAGGTTTCCAAAAGATGCTGTAATTGCCTATTTGCCACAACATTTATTGACCGAAGATAAGTGTACTGTTTTTGAAGAAGCTTCCAAAGCGTTCAAGCATATTTTTGAGATGCGAGATGAAATGGAAAAATTAAATAAGGCTTTGGAAACCAGAACGGATTATGAATCGGATGAATACATGTCCATTATTGAAAAGGTGTCCGATTTAGGTGAAAAATACTACGCTCTAGAAGATGTCAATTACGATGCCGAAGTGGAAAAAGCACTTAGGGGTTTGGGTTTTAAACGTGAAGACTTGCATCGATTGACCAGTGAATTCAGTGGTGGTTGGCGCATGAGGATAGAACTGGCAAAAATCCTTCTTCAAAAACCAGATTTAATCCTTTTGGACGAGCCTACCAACCATATCGATATTGAATCGGTAATCTGGTTGGAAGATTTTTTAATCAACAAAGCCAAAGCTGTAATGGTAATTTCACATGACAAAGCATTTATTGATAATATTACCAACAGGACCATTGAGGTAACCATGGGTCGCATATATGATTACAAAGCCAATTATTCGCATTACTTGCAGTTACGTGAAGAGCGAAGAGCCAATCAAATAAAAGCCTATCAAGAACAGCAAAAGTTTATTGCAGATAATATGGCTTTTATTGAGCGCTTTAAAGGGACTTATTCAAAAACCAATCAAGTGAGTTCCAGGGAGCGTATGTTGGAAAAGCTTGAGATTATTGAAATTGATGAAATAGATACTTCGTCTTTAAAACTGCGTTTTCCACCATCCATACGTTCGGGAGATTATCCTGTATCAGTTCAGGATTTAAGTAAATCCTATGGAAATCATGTGGTGTTTAAAAATGCTAACATGTCCATTTCCAGAGGTGAAAAAGTATGTTTTGTTGGACGGAATGGCGAAGGTAAATCTACCATGATTAAAGCCATTATGGGAGAAATTGAGGTTCAAGGTAAATGTAGTTTGGGACACAACGTTAAGGTAGGTTACTTTGCACAAAACCAAGCCTCTTTACTGGATGAGAATTTAACTGTGTTCCAAACAGTTGATGAGGTTGCAGAAGGAGATGTTAGAACCCAGATAAAAAATATTTTGGGTCGTTTTATGTTTGGAGGAGACGATATAGACAAGAAAGTAAGTGTGCTTTCTGGAGGGGAAAAAACCAGATTGGCAATGGTAAAATTGCTTTTAGAGCCAGTAAACTTGCTTATTTTGGATGAACCTACAAACCATTTGGATTTAAAATCTAAGGATGTTTTAAAAGAAGCCTTATTAGCCTTCGATGGAACTTTAATTTTAGTATCTCACGATAGGGATTTTCTGCAAGGCTTGTCGCAAAAGGTGTTCGAGTTTAAAGACCAAAGAGTTATAGAGCATTTTGAAACAATTGATGCATTTTTGATTAGAAACAGAATGGAAAATTTAAAACAAATAGATTTAAAAAACTAAAATGCTTAATTCCAACTAAGCCTAGAAAATGAACACTGTAGCAGCATTCTTGCTCATCATTATAAACTTCAATTTAATAGTTGTTAATAACCTACTTTATTGACTTATGGGTTTGGAATTTGAAATTTCATTGGTCATTGTAAACTTGTCCTCTATGAGGTTTTAAAGCATCGCGAATGGGCTTCATATCTGCTTCATCAACAACCATATACGCAATGGCATGCATGTCGTTCAACACTTCACAACCAGTAATGTTCAATGGCAATTGTTTTGCTGTAATATATTCCTTTAAATGTATGTTATGGTGTTCGGCTGTTGTGGCAGCATCGGGACCTTTAAAGTCCCAAATCAATTTAAGTTTTCTCATGTGATACGGAAATTCCTTTTTCTGCAAAATTCTTAAAATCTTGCATGTATTGTTTCGATTGTTTTTTAAAAGTTCCAGGCATAAGTAAGGTCATCATTCTTAGCATAAAACTGGATGGAATAAATTCGCTTATGCTTGTCCATTTAGTATGCCCTTCGGGTGTTTCTTCAAAATAATTCTCTTGAATGTTTTGCATGCCTTTCGCATCATACATCATATGGAATTCATAAGGCAATTTTTTGTGGGTAATGGTTTCAACCAATTCCATTTGCCTTTTGCCCATTTGGTATTTCAATTTCATTTTAGATCCAATGTCTCCGGGAGTTCCATGAATAAATTCATGACCTAACAAACCTCTTTGCCAATGCTTCATGTTTTCAGCGTGGTTTAATTTTTTAATAAAATCGTTTAATGGAATATGGACAACAATTTCAGTGGTATATTTCATGACAATTTCATTTTAGGATATTAAAGATACGATATTTTAATTTTTAAAAACAGATAAATACAAGATACTAAAAAACTTTCAAAACCGTTTGTTAATGCAGCTTGTTATATAGCTTAATATTACTACTTTTGCAATCGTATCAAAATAAAAAACAACATGAATAAATATTTTTTAATTGCAGTTTTTTCTTTGTGTTTTTTCGCAAGCAATGCTCAAAACCCAAACGATGAAGTGCTGTTTACTGTTGAAAACGATCCTGTATATGTTTCTGAGTTTACAAAGGTTTTCAATAAAAACATCGATTTGGTGAAAGACGAGTCACAAAAAGATGTGGACGAATATTTAAAATTGTTTATCAATTACAAACTTAAATTAAAAGAAGCTGAAGCTTTGGGCTTGGACAAGAAACCGTCTTACTTAAACGAACTTTCAAGTTACAAATCGCAATTGGCAAGTAACTATTTAACAGACTCCAAAGTAACTGACGAACTGATAGAGGAAGCTTACAAAAGAATGACCACCGAAGTGGATGCAAGCCATATTCTTATTCGATTAGATGATAACCCAACCCCAGAAGACACCTTGCAAGCTTACAATAAGTTGCTGAAATTGCGCGATAGAGTGATGCAAGAAGGTTTTGAAACAGTTAAAAAAGACATCCATAACGGAAAAACCGTTTATGCCGAAGATTTAGGCTATTTTTCAGCATTTAAAATGGTGTACAATTTTGAAACAGCTGCATATAACACACCAGTAGGCGAGGTGTCCATGCCATTTAAAACCAGGTTTGGGTATCATATTGTTTGGGTTAAGGACAAAAGGGAGTCACGTGGAGAACGAACAGTGGCACACATCATGATTAGCAACCAGAAAAAAGATAGGCCTCACGATAAGCCAGAATCCAGAATTAACGATATTTATTTAAAACTGCAGCAAGGTGAAGATTTTGAAGCTTTGGCCAAACAGTTTTCCGAAGACCAAAGTTCAGCAAGCAAAGGTGGAATGTTGGCTCCATTTACCGGAGGACAATTGAGTTCTGTTGAATTTGAAAACCAGGCATTTGCCCTGGAACATGTTGGAGATATATCAAAACCTTTTGAAACCGAATATGGTTGGCACATTATTAAGCTTTATGGAAAAAAACCGGTTGCATCTTTTGAAGACATGAAAGCTGAACTTGAAGAGAAAGTTAAAAGGGATTCCCGTTCGCAATTAATTAACGAGTCGTTATTGAACAACCTAAAACAACAATACCAAGTAAGTGATGCAACACCAGATTTAAGCTATTTTGAATCCATATTAAATGACAATTACTTTATTGGAAAATGGGTGCTTCCAACAGATTTTAAAGCTCAAGAACCATTAATCAAAATTCAAGAGAAGCAAATAGTTTATGAGGACTTTGGCCAGTATTTGGTAAAAAACCAAAGACGCCAAATGCCAAAAATGAGCATAAAAACCCTAGTGGTTAACAGCTACCATGCGTTTTTGGAAAACGAATTGCTGCAATATAAAAAAGAGAGGTTGGAAGTGGAAAACCAAGATTACGCCAATATTGTTGAAGAATATAGGGATGGTTTGTTGTTGTTCGATTTAATGGAAACCGAAATATGGAACGCAGCTAAAAAAGATTCTGTAGGTTTGCAAACGTATTATAACAACCATAAGGACAATTACTTTTGGAATCAAAGAGTGGATGCAGTGGTAGCTTCTTCGGCAAAAAAAACCACTATTAAAAAAGTTCAAAAATTACTGCAAAACAATCAAACACCAGAACAAATTAAAGCAGCCTTAAATTCAGAAAGTGAAATAGATGTTATCTTCACATCAGGAATCATGGATGCACAACATCAATCTTTACCAGCAGATTTTAAATTTAAAACAGGTGTTTCAGACATATACAAATTTAACGAAGGTTATATTGTAGCCAATGTAAAAGAAGTGCTGCCAAAAGAAACAAAGAGTTTCGAAGAGGCTAAAGGTGCCGTTATTAGTGATTTCCAAAACCATAAAGAAGCCAATTGGATCTTGAGCTTGGAAGAAAAATACCAGGTAAATGTAAATCAAGATGTGCTTGAAAGCGTAAAAAAACAATTAAACAAATAATCTATTGAGATTAACCATAAAGATATTATTTATACTTGCTTTAACCTGGCTGTTGCAGTCCTGCGATTTTTTTAAAGAAACAGACGACCGAAAAGCGATTGCAAGGGTAAACGACACTTATTTATACGAGGAAGACATTCAGTCTTTGCTTAAAGAAGGCATGTCACCTCAAGACAGTGCTGTGGTTGTTACAAATTTCATAAATCGTTGGGCAACCGAGCAGTTGTTGGTAAGTGGAGCCAAGCGCAACCTTACCGAAGCCAAACAGGAAGCATTCAATAAATTGGCCATGGAATATAAAAACGATCTGTATTCCAAAGCTTATTTGGAAGCTTTGGTGGCCAAAAACATAGATACTGTGGTGAGCATAGAGGAAATGGAAGCCTATTATAACGATAACAAACAGGTGTTTGTTTTAAATGAAGACCTAATAAAACTAAGATATATTAACATAGACGAAAACCGATTGGATTTAAAGGATGTGGAAACCAAATTCAAGCGTTTTAACGAGACAGATAAAAAAGAGCTGGATTCCATTTCCATTCAGTTTAAATCTTTTTCATTAAAAGATTCTGTTTGGGTAAAAGCCGACCAAGTGGTAGATAAAATCCCTCCAATTACCAGTGAAAACAGAAACGAACTGTTAAAAAAATCTAATTTTATACAACTCAAAGACTCATTAGGATTATATTTGGTGCATATTAACGATGTGTTACTTAGAAATAGCACAGCACCACTGGAATATGTTAAACCAACAATAGATAAAATTGTTATCAACAAACGAAAGTTAGAACTCATTAGGGAATTAGAAAAAGACATTACTAAAGATGCTATTAAAAATAAAAAATTTGAAATCTACAATTAAATTCAACCAGTATGTACTAATAGGTTTGTTCTGTTTAGTATCACAATTCGTTTCTGCACAGATCATTATTGAAGATGAAGAAGAAGCCCAAGTTGTTAAAACAGATTCTGTAGATAGAACATCCTCAAGAAAAATTGATGGTGTTGCAGCTGTAGTTGGAGATTACATCATTTTAGATTCAGACATCGATAATACCATCCTTCAGCTTAAAGCACAAGGAGCCTCTATGGAAGGTGTTACCAGATGCCAATTGTTTGGTAAATTACTGGAAGACAAATTGTATGCACATCATGCCATACAAGATAGTATTGTTGTATCAGATGCAGAAATTCGTTCAGCTGTAGATTATCAATTGCAACAGTTTTTGGCACAATCTGGGAAAACCATGGAAGAACTTATAGCTTTTTATAACAAAGAAGACGAAAAAAGCTTTAGGGATGAAATGTTTGAAATCAATAAGAGCAATAAGTTGGCCAGCGAAATGCAAAAGAAAATTATTGAAGAAGTGGAAGTGACTCCAGAAGAGGTAAGACAGTTCTTTAATAAAATTCCAGAAGATGAAAGACCAACCTTTGGTACCGAATTGAAAGTAGCTCAAATTGTTATTGAGCCAAAAGCTTCTCCTGAGAATGTTCAAAAAGCCATAGACCAGCTAAACCAATTTAGAGCCGATGTCTTGGAAAACGGAGCAAGTTTCCGTTCTAAAGTTGTATTGTATACAGACGATAAAGAATCTATTAAAACAGGAGGACTCTATACCTTATACAGAAAAAAACCAAGAATGGTAAAAGAGTTTAGGGATGTTGCCTTTGCCATGCAAGAAGGTGAAATATCCGAGCCCTTTGAGACAGAGTTTGGTTGGCATATCATTTATTTGGAAAAAATTAGAGGTCAAGAATACGATGTACGTCATATTTTATTGATTCCAGAAGTGTCTCAAGAAGCCGTAAACGAAGCAAAAGCCAAAATAGAAAACATCAGGGAACGTATCATTGCTGGAGATATATCGTTTGAAGATGCGGCAAGGGAATCCAGTGATGAAAAAGAGACCAAGAGCGAAGGAGGTTATTTAATCAATCCAGCGACACAGGATTACAATTTTGAACTTACCAGAATGGATCCAGAACTTTATGGTCAAATCCAGGATTTGGAAGAAGATGAAGTAAGTTTAATTGTAACCGAAAGAGGTAGAACAGGCAATATTAAGTTTAAAATCATGAAAGTAAGCGATCGTGTGGACGAACACGTTGCTGACTATTCCAAAGATTACTTAAAAATAAAAGAACTAGCTTTAAATGAAAAGAGGTTTAAAGTAATAGAAGAATGGCAAGACGAAAAAATCATGGAAACCTATATTAAAATTAATGGCGAACATAGGGATTGCGAATTTTCTAGTAACTGGTTAAAAAAATAAATATGTCCGACGTAGCTAAAGTAGAAGCCTTAGTAAAAAAATATCATGCCCTAAAATCAGAAATCGCCAAAGTTATAGTTGGTCAAGATCAAGTGGTTAGCCAGATATTGATTTCTATATTCTCTGGAGGCCACGCACTTTTGATAGGTGTACCAGGATTGGCAAAAACCTTAATGGTCAATACCATTGCCCAAACCCTGGGATTGGATTTTAAACGCATTCAATTTACACCAGATTTAATGCCCAGTGATATCCTGGGAAGTGAAATCCTAGATGAAAACAGACATTTTAAATTTATAAAAGGACCTATTTTTGCTAACATTATTCTGGCAGACGAGATTAACAGAACACCACCTAAAACCCAAGCAGCTTTATTGGAAGCCATGCAAGAGCGTTCGGTGACTGTGGCAGGACATAATTATAAGTTGGATTTACCTTATTTTGTATTGGCAACCCAAAACCCAATAGAACAAGAAGGAACGTATCCATTACCAGAAGCTCAGCTGGATCGTTTTATGTTTGCCATTAATTTAGATTACCCAACCTTTGATGAAGAAGTGCAAGTGGTAAAAGCTACCACTACAGATGTACAGGCTACCGTAAACTCGCTGTTTTCTGCCCAAGAAATTATAGATATCCAGCATGTTATAAGACGTATGCCAGTGGCAGACAACGTTATTGAGTATGCGGTGAAAATGGTTGCTAAAACCAGGCCAAATGGAGCTTCTCCTTCAGAGTTGGTTAAAACTTACATAGATTGGGGAGCAGGTCCAAGAGCCTCCCAAAATTTAATACTTGCAGCCAAAACACATGCTGCCATACATGGTAAATTTTCCCCAGATATTGAAAATGTACAAGCTGTTGCCGAAAGTATTTTAAGACATCGAATCATAAAAAACTACAAAGCCGAAGCCGAAGGTATTTCAGAAGAGCAAATCATTAAAAGCTTATTTTAATACAGTTTTTTTAAGCTGAATTTTTAAAGAATTCATTTTTATTTGTCTTCAAACAAAAATTTACATTTTGTTAATTTATTATTTTAAGCAATGATAAATTATGAAAAACTTAAAATATTAATCAAAAAAAGAACATTTTTTGAATTATATTCAGTTTTTTCTTCATTTTGTTACATATTTTTAAATCTCCTTTAAAATTTGTAATTTTGCAATCCAATCCTTTTAGGAACAAATAAATCTAATTAACAACCCTTTAAATACAACTTATGGCATTTGATATAGACATGATAAAAAAAGTGTATTCCACAATGGCAGAACGTGTAGATACTGCACGTAAAATTGTAGGAAAACCATTAACACTTTCTGAAAAGATTTTATATGCCCATCTTTGGGATGGCACACCTACTAAAGCTTTTGTTAGAGGTAAAGATTATGTAGATTTTGCACCAGATAGAATTGCCTGCCAAGATGCTACAGCACAAATGGCTTTATTGCAATTTATGCAAGCTGGAAAATCTAAAGTTGCTGTGCCCACAACAGTGCATTGCGATCACTTGATTCAAGCCAAGCAAGGAGCTGCACCAGATTTGTTGCGTGCCAATCAAACAAGCAGCGAAGTGTTCGATTTTTTAGCATCTGTATCCAATAAGTATGGCATTGGGTTCTGGAAACCAGGAGCTGGTATTATTCATCAGGTTGTTTTAGAAAATTACGCTTTTCCAGGCGGTATGATGATTGGAACCGATTCGCACACCGTAAATGCTGGTGGATTAGGAATGGTTGCCATTGGAGTAGGTGGAGCAGATGCTGTGGATGTTATGGCAGGTATGGCTTGGGAATTGAAATTTCCAAAACTTATAGGAGTTAAATTAACCGGTAGTTTAAACGGATGGACATCCGCTAAAGATGTGATCCTTAAAGTAGCTGGTATTTTAACAGTGAAAGGTGGTACTGGTGCTATTGTGGAATATTTTGGTCCTGGAGCTAAAAACTTATCCTGTACAGGAAAAGGAACCATCTGTAACATGGGAGCAGAAATTGGTGCAACAACGTCTACTTTTGGTTACGATGATTCTATGGAGCGTTATTTAAGAGCTACAGATAGAAACGAAATTGCCGATGAAGCCAATAAAATACGTGAATATTTAACAGGAGATGATGAAGTTTACGCAAACCCTGAAACGTATTTTGATCAAGTGATTGAAATTGATTTGGATACCTTGCGTCCTCATTTAAATGGCCCTTTTACGCCAGATTTGGCAACTCCAGTTGGAGAGCTTGGTGAAAAGGCAAGAAAAAATGATTGGCCAATAAAAGTGGATTGGGGACTTATAGGGTCTTGTACAAACTCTTCGTATGAAGATTTAACACGTGCTGCTTCTATTGCAAAACAAGCTGTAGATAAAAAAATTAAAGCAAAATCAGATTTTGGTATCAATCCTGGCTCTGAGCAAATCCGTTACACTGCCGAACGTGATGGGATTTTAAAAATATTTGAAGATTTAGATGCAACTATCTTTACCAATGCTTGTGGCCCATGTATTGGACAATGGGACAGAAGCGATTTAAAAGGCGATGAAAAAAATACCATTGTACATTCCTTCAACAGAAACTTTTCTAAACGTGCAGATGGAAACCCTAACACACATGCCTTTGTAGGTTCACCAGAAATGGTTGCAGCTATTGCCATAGCTGGACGTTTGGATTTTGATCCAATGAACGATACTTTAATCAATGAAGATGGCCAGGAAGTGAAACTGGATGAGCCTAAAGGGATTGAATTACCTCCTTTAGGATTCGATGTTGAAGATGCTGGTTATGTAGAGCCTTTAAAAGATGGAAGCGGTGTAGAAGTCACTGTAAGTCCTACTTCAGAACGTTTGCAATTGCTAACGCCATTCGAGCCAATTGGAAATGAAATAAAAGGAGCAAAATTGTTGATCAAAGCCTTTGGTAAATGTACTACAGACCATATTAGTATGGCTGGTCCATGGTTGCGTTTTAGAGGTCACTTGGACAATATCTCAAATAATATGTTAATTGGAGCTGTAAATGCATTCAACAAAAAAACAAATTTTGTTAAAAATCAATTGACAGGTGATTACGAGGGTGTTCCAGATGTGGCTAGACAATACAAAGCTAAAGGAATTTACTCTATTGTTGTTGGGGACCATAACTATGGCGAAGGATCTTCCAGAGAACATGCAGCAATGGAACCAAGACATTTGGGTGTTGCAGCAGTATTGGTAAAATCGTTTGCACGTATCCATGAAACAAACCTTAAAAAACAAGGGATGTTAGGTTTAACTTTTGCAAATGAAAGCGATTATGATTTAATACAAGAGGATGATACCATTAATTTCCTTGATTTAAACGAGTTTGCGCCAGACAAACCCCTAACCATAGAGTTTGTGCACAAAGATGGCTCTAAAGACGTTATAAAGGCTAATCATACCTACAATCAAGCCCAAATTGATTGGTACAACGAAGGGTCTGCATTAAACTTGATAAAAAAGCAAAACGCATCCTAAATAAACCATTAAAACCATTAAAACTCCTGAAGCAATTCAGGAGTTTTTGGTTTGTGTAAGTTAATCAATTAAACAACGTCTTTATAGCTGATGAAAAAGCCTAAATTAAATACTAGCAATATTATTTTTTTAATAGTGATTTTACTATTGATCATCCCTCAAACCCGACAACCCATACAAGTGTTTTTACACAAGGGATTGGCTTTGATTGGTCCTTCAACGGTAGCTGAGGATAAACGGGAACAAGTGACACATTACAATTGGGAATTGATAAGCGATACTGGAGACGTTTATAATTTTAATGAAGCTCAAGGAAAAGTAGTGCTAATTAATTTTTGGGCTACTTGGTGCCCACCATGTATTGCCGAAATGCCAAGTTTGGATGCGCTATATGAATCTTACAAAGAAGAAGTTGTATTTTTATTCGTTTCAAACGAAAGTCAAGAAACCAATTCAAATTTCATAACAAAAAACAATTATGGTTTTAAGGTGCATACTCCAAAAACAGCTTATCCTAAACCTTTTGATGCCAGTGCCATTCCAAGGACATACGTGATAGATAAAAAAGGTTTCATTGTAATAGACAAAACGGGAGCTGCAAACTGGAATAGCGATGGAGTAAGAAGTCAATTGGATGACTTACTGAAAGACTAAAAGTGCGCACGAGAAGATTCGAACTTCCACATTCTAAGCGAATACTAGCCCCTCAAGCTAGCGCGTCTACCAATTCCGCCACGTGCGCTTTTATTTATTAGTGTAAAAATAAAAAAAGTTAAGCAAAATGCTTAACTTTTTTTGTGACCGGGCTGGGGCTCGAACCCAGGACCCTCTCCTTAAAAGGGAGATGCTCTACCAACTGAGCTACCAGGTCATTTTGTGTTTCTTTATTGAGGGTGCAAATATAAAACGTTTAATCAATATTCCAAACCTTTTTCTAAGATTATTTTTGTTTTTTTGTTTTGTTACTTTGTACAGATATTAAGTTGTAAATTTAGAACCATAATGAAAATAGTTTTATTGGGATATATGGCTTCAGGGAAGTCATTAATAGGCAGAGAATTAGCCAAAGTTTTAAAAATGGATTATCTGGATTTAGATGATTTCATTGAAAAAAATGAGGGTAAATCCATTGAAAAAATTTTTATGGAAAAAGGTGAAATTTTTTTCAGAAAAATTGAAAACAGCTATTTACAAGCATTGATTTCATCCAAAAACAATTTGGTTTTATCTTTGGGTGGCGGCACTCCTTGTTTTACCAATAATTTGGAATTACTTAAAAACAATAAAGAAATAACAACCTTCTTTTTAAATGTTCCCGTGAGTGAATTGGCAAAAAGACTTATGAGCGACAAAGAAAACAGACCACTTGTAAAATATGTGTCCAATGAAACCGATATGTTGGAATTTGTAGGAAAACATTTGTTTGAACGCTTACCATTTTACAATCAAGCTCACTTTAAAATGGACGCTAACAAACCTAAAGAAGAAGTTGTCGAGTCCATTATTACAAAATTATTTTAAATAGGCTTTAAACGCTTTTCCTTCTAAAACAACATCAATGTGCTCATTTAAAGAGGTGGACAAAGAAATACCTTTAAAATCTGCTTTAACAGGATACTTTTTATGATTTCTGTTAACAAGTACAGCTGTTTTAAATTGCTTTAAAGGCACCTCGAGAAAATGTTTTACACCATATATCAAAGTGGTTCCGGAGTTTAGGACATCATCAATTAAAACCACAGATTTGTTTTGGTAGTCTTCAGGTTTTAAAGATGTTTTAATGCTGTTTCTAGGGTTTTTTTTGTCAATCTCAACCTTACACAATACAGGAGCAATCGGGGAAATTTTATTTAAAACCAATTTTAGTTTTTTGGCAAGTATGTAACCATTACTGTCAATCCCAGCCAAAATAACTTCAGTTTCATTAACATTGTTTTCATAAATCTGATACGCGATTCGTTTAATTTTATGATTGATCTCCTCGTGATTTAATATGATGTTTTTAGTTAAAGTCATCTTGTATGGTTATTTGTTCAAAGATAAAATACTAAATTAAAACTTAAGTTGTTTTTGTTACTCAATTTCATCTTGATAATCGTCAATATCCCTTCGGTCTTTTTTGGTTGGCCTGCCAGTTCCTTTTTTCCTGTAATAATCTTTGGAATATTTTAAAAGTTCTTGCGCCTCAAAGGCTTCCTTTGGTGTGGTATCAGTTCGGTAAATGTCTACCAGTTTGGCACCAACCCTATTTGGAGGCAAATCGTTTATGGTAAAGGTGTAATTTATTTGATCTTTTCTTAGCTGTACTTTATCTGTAGGAAAAACATCGCGACTAGGTTTCACTTGGTCTCCATTTACCCTAACTTGCCCTTTTTTACAAGCAGTAGTTGCAAGACTCCTTGTTTTATAATATCTCACACACCATAAATACTTGTCAATTCGCATAACTTTTATTGAAAATCTACGTTAATGTTCTTGTGCAAAATTATTAATAAATTGTATCTTGCACCTCAAAAAAGAAGCAATAATGAAAATTAAAAATGTAGCGACTGCTATTTTCTGTTTAGGCTTGGTTGTTTTGTCTTGTAAAAAAGATGATGAAGATCCAGAGCCAGTTCCGGTACCAATTAGGGACAGACAAGAAGTTTACGATGAAAATATAGCTGAAATTGAAGAGTATTTAGAAACGCATTTTTATAACTATGAAGAGTTTCAACAAAATCCACCTTATAGTGATTTAGGCGTTATGCCTTATAACGTAACACCTAATGATACTTTTGAGATTGTTTTTGATTCTATTGCTGGTGCCAATAGCGATAAAACGTCTTTAATGGACATGTTGGGCGATGAATTGAAATTCAAAGAAGTCACCGATTCTGAAGGTATTGTTTATAAGCTTTATTATTTGGTTGTAAGAGAAGGTTTAGGAGGTGACATTCATTTTATAGATCGTGTGTTTGCTAATTACCAAGGATTTTTAATGGATAGTACCTTGTTTGATAGTGCTGTTTCTGCTGTACCATTTGATTTAACAGCAGTAGGAAATATTAGAGGTGTTGTAGATGGTTTTAGAGAAGGGCTTATTGAATTTAAAGCAAGACAAGCTTATACCGAAAATGGAGATGGAACCATAACAAATCACAACCATGGTATTGGAGCCGTGTTTGTGCCTTCTGGATTAGGCTATTTCTCACAAACTCAAGCTACAGTTCCTGCCTATTCCAATTTAATTTATATTTTCAATGCTGAAAAACGTACTTTGTTGGATCATGATAATGATGGAGTATTTTCTTATTTAGAAAATTTAAATGGCAATAAAGATGCTTTTGACGATGATACCGATGGTGATGGTTTAGCCAATTTTGTGGACATGGATGATGATGGTGATGGTGTTTTAACCAAAGATGAAGTAGAAAGAACAGCCTATACTGAAGATGAAAACATGCAACCTTTCACCACCAATGCTGCTGCTCAAGTTTATTATGATACTTACGCTGCACCAGAGGAATTGCTTTACAGTATAGAAGACAATAACGATGGTACGTTTACTTTAAACACGGTTGTTATTACAGACTCTAACAACGACGGTATTCCGGACTACTTAGATAGTAGTGTGTTTTAAACTTACAAACATTCATAATAAAAAAGCCACTTTTATAAAGTGGCTTTTTTATATTTATAAAATAAATGATAAACTTAAAATCAATTGATCTGGTCTTGTGTCTATTCTACTTACACCCAAACCAGAATGATTATCAATAAATGTGGCCTCGTTTTCGCTAAAGCCTCTTTCGTATCTTAAATCAATACCAATCCTGTTAAAACTTACACCCAAGCCAAAATTTAAACCAACAGTAAAGTCGTTTTCTACATCCTTTATGTCAATTTCTTCAAATTCGGTGTCTAAAATGTATTGAAATGAAGGTCCAGCAAATGCATTGAACATTTTTAGAAACCTAATACCAACCAAAAGAGGTGCATCCAGTTTTTGCATTTTAAAACTACCATCACTATAGTCGCTACTGGTGTTTGTATAAACCAATTCCGGTTTGGCAAAAATTTTACCACCAAATTTTCCAAAGATACCAAAATGGTATCCTATGTTCCTATCTGGGTTTTCAGCATTACTACCTATGGATTCAAAATAATCACCATTGGCATTGTAATTAATACCACCTTTAAAACCAAAACCAGATTTGTTTTGGGCAGAAGAAAACGTGGTAAAAAGTACACATACTAAACCAATATAAATTGCATGTTTCATGAGTCTCGTTTTTAAAGTTCTTAGAAATAAAACGAAACAAATAGGCAATTATTTTCTTTTTATAACAGTTTGGGCTGCTTTAACAATGGCATCACTGTTTAAGCCATATTTTTCCATTAATTGCTCTGGAGTGCCAGATTCGCCAAAAGTGTCATTAGTGGCTACAAATTCCTGTGGTGTAGGTTTGTTGGTTGCTAAAACCCTGGCAACACTTTCTCCCAGGCCTCCAAGAAAGTTGTGTTCTTCAGCAGTAACAATGCAACCGGTTTTGGAAACCGATTTAATAATAGCTTCGTCATCCAATGGTTTTATGGTGTGAATGTTTATAACCTCTGCAGAAATCCCTTCGGCATTCAATACTTTGGCAGCCTCAAGTGCTTCCCAAACCAGATGGCCAGTAGCAACAATGGTAACATCTGTTCCATCAATTAAATGAAGTGCTTTGCCAATTTCAAACGTTTGCTCTTCTGGAGTGAAATTTGCTACTTTTGGTCTCCCAAAACGCAAGTAAACAGGTCCATGATGTTTAGCTATGGCTATAGTGGCAGCTTTGGTCTGGTTATAATCGCAAGGGTTGATAACTGTCATGCCTGGCAACATTTTCATTAAGCCAATATCTTCCAGTATTTGATGTGTGGCACCATCTTCACCTAAAGTCAATCCTGCATGCGAGGCACATATTTTTACATTTTTATCAGAATAGGCTACACTTTGACGAATTTGATCGTAAACGCGACCTGTGGAAAAGTTGGCAAATGTTCCTGTGAATGGTATTTTTCCACCAATGGTCATACCGGCAGCCAAACCAATCATGTTGGCTTCAGCAATTCCTACTTGAAAAAACCGTTCTGGATGATTTGCTTTAAAATCGTCCATTTTCAAGGAACCAATTAAATCGGCACAGAGTGCTACCACATTTTCATTGGTTTTTCCAAGTTCTGTTAATCCTGCTCCAAAACCTGAGCGTGTATCTTTATTTCCTGTATTTGTATATGTCTTCATCTATTTAGATTTTGTCAAGAACCAGTGGTTCAGTTATTTAATTGTTTTGGTGGGTAAGCCATTATTTGTCAAATGCCCATTATGGGCTTTCATAAGTCTAAAAATCGTAATTCGTGAAAGGGTTAATAATCTCCTAGTGTTTCAGGATTTTGTTCCAATCCTCTTGCTAATTGTTCATCGTTTGGAGCTTTTCCATGCCAAGCATGTGTGTGCATCATAAAATCAACACCATTGCCCATTACTGTTTTTAATAAAACGCAAACAGGTTTACCTTGACCAGTTTTGGATTTTGCTTCAGCCATGCCTTTTAAGATGGCTTCAATGTCATTCCCTTCATTAATTTCCACAACGGTCCAACCAAACGCTTCAAATTTAGTTTTAAGGCTTCCCATAGGCAACACATCGTCTGTGGAGCCGTCAATTTGCTGTCCGTTTAAATCTACTGTGGCTATAATATTGTCAACCTTGTTTCCGGCAGCATACATAATGGCTTCCCAATTTTGCCCTTCTTGCAATTCACCATCGCCATGAAGACTGTAAATTAAATGCGAATCTTTGTTTAATTTTTTGGTTTGTGCAGCTCCTAAAGCTACAGACATGCCTTGACCTAAAGATCCAGAGGCTATACGTACGCCAGGTAAGTTTTCATGTGTGGTTGGGTGACCTTGCAAACGGGAATTGATTAAACGAAAGGTGTTTAATTCGTTTACAGGAAAATAGCCAGACCTGGCTAAAACACTATAATATACAGGAGAGATGTGGCCATTGGATAAGAAGAACAAGTCTTCTCCTATACCATCCATATCAAAATGGTATTTTCTGTCCATAATCTCACTGTATAGTGCTACAAAAAATTCTGCACAACCTAATGAACCTCCAGGATGGCCTGAATTTACTTTGTGCACCATACGCAAAATGTCTCTACGTACCTGTGTTGTTAAATCTTTTAATTGTTGTGTGTTTGGCATGTTTTAAAAGTTAATTTTTAAGTGGCAAAAATAAAGTTTTAAAACGCGTAATCAAAAGGAGTTGTTAGGCACTTATTAACGAATTATGTGGATTTGCTAACAATTTTGATTTTATTAAGAAGTTCCAAAGCATATGTTAATTATATTTGCCGACTGATGATCTAAGAACATGATATTCGAATTAAAAGGAAAAGACACCCAATCCAAAGCCAGAGCTGGAGAGATTACTACAGACCATGGCAAAATTGAAACACCTATTTTTATGCCAGTTGGTACTGTGGCCTCTGTAAAAGGGGTTCATCAACGTGAATTAAAGAACGATATCAATCCAGATATAATTTTAGGGAATACCTACCACTTGTATTTAAGGCCTCAAACCAAAATCCTTGAAAAAGCAGGAGGTCTCCACAAATTCATGAATTGGGATAGGAATATTTTAACCGACTCTGGTGGATATCAAGTATACTCACTCTCTGCCAATAGAAAAATAAAGGAAGAAGGGGTGAAGTTTAAATCTCATATTGATGGAAGTTACCACACATTTACCCCAGAAAACGTGATGGAGATCCAAAGAAGTATAGGAGCAGATATTATCATGGCTTTTGATGAGTGCACGCCTTACCCTTGCGATTATCACTATGCCAAACGTTCCATGCACATGACTCATAGGTGGCTAGATAGATGTATGACCCATTTAGAGAAAACACCCTTTAAATATGGTTATAGTCAAACCTTTTTTCCAATAGTTCAAGGAAGCACATATAAAGATCTAAGGATACAATCAGCCGAATACATTGCAAATGCTGGAGCAGAAGGTAATGCCATAGGAGGTTTGTCTGTTGGAGAACCTGCCGAAGAAATGTATGCCATGACAGAGGTGGTAACCACTATATTACCAGAAGATAAACCCAGATATTTAATGGGAGTTGGTACTCCTATCAATATCTTGGAAAATATTGCCTTGGGTGTGGATATGTTCGATTGTGTCATGCCTACCAGAAATGCCAGAAATGGTATGTTATTTACGGCTCATGGTACCATAAATATTAAAAATAAAAAGTGGGAAGCCGACTTTTCACCTGTGGATGAGTTAGGTATTACTTTTGTAGATACAGATTACACCAAAGCTTATTTGCGTCATCTATTTAGTGTGAATGAAAGATTGGGAGCCCAAATTGCAACTATTCATAACTTAGGATTTTATATGTGGTTGGTTCGTGAAGCTAGAAAACATATCTTAGCAGGAGATTTTAGAACCTGGAAGGACATGATGGTGAAACAAATGGATAAGCGATTATAACAAATTAAAAACACCAACAATAGACAGACATTGAAAATACTGGACTGGTACATATTAAAACGTTATTTATTTACATTTTTCATCATGTTATTGTTGTTCATACCTATTGGTATAACAGTTCATTTAGCTGAGAAAATTGGTAAAATTCTTGAAAACGAAGTGCCTCTAGGAGAAGTATTGCTATATTTTTTGGATTTTACCATATATTTTGCGCACTTATTGTTCCCTTTATTTTTATTCCTATCTGTAATTTGGTTTACTTCCAAATTAGCCAACAATACAGAGGTAATTGCTTTTTTAAGTTCTGGCGTTTCATTCTCCAGGTTTTTAAGACCTTATATGATTGGTGCTAGCATTGTAGCCATTCTAGCCTTGGTTTTGGGTATGTATTTGGCACCTAATGCCAGTAATGGTTTTAACGATTTTAACTATAAATACCTTAAAAGCAAGAACGATGCACTGGACAATCAAAACGTGTATCGACAAATTAATGACAACGATTATATTTATGTAAGTAGCTTTGATGTGAAACAAAAAGTGGGAAGGGATTTCACTTTAGAACATTTTGAAAATGACAAAATGACTTACAAAATAAGTGCCAACACCATTAAATACGATGAGAAAGACTCCATTTATAAACTTATAAATTATACTAAAAGACGTATAGGTGAAGGAGATGATATTTTAGAAATCTCTAGACGGAAAGACACCATTTTTTCTTTTGATTTGGAAGATTTAACGCCTGTTATTTACATTGCTGAAACTCTACCATATGGAGAGTTGAATAAATTTATCAAAAAAGAAGAACAAAGAGGTTCTTCATACATCAATAGATATAAATTGGTAAAATACAGGAAATGGAGTTTGCCCGTTTCTGTATTTATTTTAACCATTATAGCTGTTGCTGTTTCCTCCATAAAACGTCGTGGAGGGATGGGAGTAAACTTGGCTTTTGGTATTTGTATTGCCATGGTTTTTGTGTTTTTCGATAAAATATTTGGAGTTCTTGCCTCACAGTCAGACTTTTCCCCATTGGTTGCAGTATGGTTCCCAAATGCAATTTTTGGAGTGTTGGCTGCTTATCTTCTGTACAATGCAAAACGATAGTTTAAAAAATTACCTACATTTACATCTTCTGGTTTTTATTGCAGGCTTTACGGCTGTTTTAGGCGAACTTATTACCATTAATGCAGTCTCACTGGTATGGTATAGAATGTTAATGGCAACTGTGCTTATGTTTGTGTATGTTTATTTTGCCAAAATAAACATAAAGATCCCACCCAAATCCCTTTTAAAATTATCTTTTGCAGGTATAATTATTGCTTTACACTGGATCACGTTTTTTGAGTCCATTAAGGTGTCAAACATTTCCATTACCTTGGCCATGTTTTCAACTGGAGCTTTTTTTGCCTCCTTATTGGAGCCCCTTATCTATAAACGAAAAATTATTGGGTACGAAATTATTTTTGGGCTCCTCATTATTGTTGGTGTTGCCATTATAACCAACAGTGAATTTAAATATATAAATGGAATTGTTCTTGGTATTGTTTCAGCGTTTTTATCATCCACTTTTGCCGTATTGAATGGAAAATTTTTGGAAAAACATACTGCAACTGTTATTTCTGTTTACGAGTTTATTAGTGGCGTTTTATTTATCAGCATTTTCATGCTTCTTTTTGGGGAAGGGTTTTCAAAGGAATTCTTTAATTTAAGCACTTCAGATTTTGGCTATTTGTTTATTTTGGCATCTGTTTGTACTGCCTACGCTTTTATTGCCTCTGTGTATATTATGAGGTACCTAAGCCCTTATACAGTGGTTTTAACTTATAACTTGGAACCAGTTTATGGAATCATCCTGGCCCTTTTGTTTTTTCCTGAAAACGAAGTGATGAGTACTTCGTTTTATGTTGGAGCTTTTATAATTATAAGTGTGGTAATGCTCAATGGGTTTTTAAAACAAAGAAAACGCAGAAAAGCAAAAAAGCTTCCCAAATAACCAATAAGTAACTTTTTTATCCTTAGATAGATACGCACAATTAAAAGCAATTGATTAAATTTAACGTGTATTTCGTTTTAATTCTAAAATTAAAACAAAATAAAATATGTAATTTTGTGTGCTAATTAAAACAAACTACAATTTCCAATGGAATATTTAGATTTTGAACTTCCTATTAAAGAACTAGAGGAACAATTACAAAAATGCCAGGTTATAGGTCAGGAAAGCGAAGTAGATGTAACCGAAACCTGTAAACAAATAGAAAAAAAACTTATTGCCACCAAAAAGGATATATATAAAAACTTGACGCCTTGGCAACGTGTTCAATTATCCAGACACCCAAACAGACCTTATACCTTAGACTATATTAAAGCCTTATGTGGAGATTCGTTTCTGGAACTACATGGAGACAGAAATGTAAAAGACGACAAAGCCATGATTGGTGGTCTTGGTAAAATTGGCGACCAAAGCTTTATGTTTATTGGACAGCAAAAAGGGTATAACACTAAAACAAGACAATATAGAAACTTTGGGATGGCAAACCCAGAAGGATACAGAAAAGCCCTCCGTTTAATGAAATCAGCTGAAAAATTTGGCATACCTGTAGTTACTTTTATAGACACTCCAGGTGCTTATCCAGGATTGGAAGCTGAAGAACGTGGACAAGGTGAGGCCATTGCCAGAAACATACTGGAAATGTCCAGATTAAAAGTGCCTGTAATCTGTATCGTTATAGGCGAAGGTGCCTCTGGAGGAGCTTTGGGAATAGGAGTAGGAGATAAGTTTCTTATGCTTGAAAATGCTTGGTTTTCTGTTATTTCACCCGAAAACTGTTCGTCTATCCTTTGGAGAAGTTGGGAATATAAAGAACAAGCTGCCGAAGCCCTAAAACTTACAGCCAAAGACAGTAAAAGCATTAAGGTAATAGATGATATTATTAAAGAACCAATAGGTGGAGCACATAGCGATAGGGAAAAAACATATTTGGCAGTAAAAAGTGCCATCCTTAAATCTTATGACGAATTAAAAAACTTATCACCAAAAGATTTAGTAAAAAAACGCATGGAAAAATATATGGATATGGGCGTTTTTAAAGGCTAGTTCTTTTAAAACCTATGAAACATAAATCTGAAATGTCTTATTTCAGATTTTTTTATGCTTATTAACAATATTTTTAAGTTATTAACAGTTAAATTGTTAACTTATGGTGGACAATCAAGATAGATTTACACATCGTTTATCTTTTCAATTTAGCTACTTTCGTAAACATGAAACAACCAAACCAAATAAAAGGATATCAAGTAGATAAAAGCACGATTATTAATCTAGAACGTGGTAAAATACCTCCTCAAGCTATTGATTTAGAGGAAGTTGTGCTAGGCGCCATGATGATTGATAAAAAAGGTGTCGATGAAGTGATTGACATTCTAAGCCCTGAAGCTTTTTACAAAGAAGCGCATCAGCACATTTTTGAAGCTGTTTTTCAGTTGTTCGAAAACAGTGAACCTGTCGACTTATTAACCGTTTCCAGCCAATTAAAGAAAAATTCAAAATTGGATTTGGTTGGTGGTGATTTCTACCTCATTTCCTTAACCCAAAAAGTGTCGTCTTCAGCACATATCGAGTTTCATGCACGTATTATTTTACAAAAATACATTCAGCGAAGCTTGATTAAAATTTCCAGTGAAATTATTGAGGATTCTTACGATGAAACACAAGATGTCTTTGACTTGTTGGATCGTGCAGAATCAAAATTATACGAAGTCACTCAAGGAAACATAAAAAAATCAAGTGAAACGGCCCAGGAATTGGTAATACAGGCTAAAAAGAAAATTGAAGAAATTTCAAATAAAGAAGGTTTAAGTGGTATCCCTTCCGGTTTTACTAAATTGGATAAGTTAACCTCTGGCTGGCAAGAAAGCGATTTAATTATTGTTGCTGCCAGACCTGGTATGGGTAAAACAGCTTTAACCTTGTCCATGGCAAGAAACATTGCGGTAAATCAAAGTATTCCTGTGGCTTTCTTTTCTTTGGAGATGGCATCTGTACAATTGATCATGCGTTTAATTTCCAGTGAAACAGGTTTGTCTTCAGAAAAACTAAGAACTGGAAAACTAGAAAAACACGAATGGGAACAGTTAAATGTTAAGGTTAAAAGCCTTGAAAAAGCGCCTTTGTTCATTGATGATACTCCATCGCTTTCCATATTCGATTTAAGGGCAAAAGCAAGACGTCTGGCCTCACAACATGGTATAAAATTGATAATTATAGATTATTTGCAATTAATGACAGCTGGAGGAAGCCAAAAAGGAGGAAACAGAGAGCAGGAAATCTCAACCATTTCCAGAAACTTAAAAGCCCTTGCAAAGGAATTGAGTGTACCGGTTATTGCCTTATCGCAATTATCCCGTGCTGTAGAAACTCGTGGTGGCAGTAAAAGGCCTTTACTTTCAGATTTACGTGAATCTGGAGCCATTGAACAAGATGCAGATATTGTATCCTTTATTTATAGACCTGAATATTATAAAATAGACGAATGGGATGATGAAGAGCGCACTCCTACTGAAGGGCAGGCAGAGTTTATTATAGCCAAACACAGAAATGGAGGCTTGGATAACATCCGTTTAAAGTTTATTGGTCATTTAGGGAAATTTGACAATTTAGATGATTTTGATACACCCTTTGGTCAGGAATTTCATTCTAAAATGAATGCAGCAGCCAACGATAATACGTTTTCACCAGATACATTTCCATCAGCAAATGATGCGTTTGATGCTCCTGAGGAAGACAACGACGTACCATTTTAACAACCCAAGTTTCTTTAGAGCCTAAATCTTATGGATAAATTAAGAACCACAAACATATTATTGCTAGTAATTGTTGTCCCGTTAATTTTTTACTTGTTAAAAATCCTCTCATTTATATTTATTCCATTGGTGTTTTCAATGTTTATTGCCTTGCTGTTTTTACCAATTATGCGTTGGTTGGGCAAAAAAAACATCCCAAAACCTATTAGCATACTTATTGTGGTTTTAATTATAGCTGCTGGAATGAAAATTGGTGTAGAACTCATTCAAATCTCAAGTCGTGAAATTTTAAATTCTGATACCGAGTTCTTTTCTAAAGCTGAAGAAAAATTTGACAACTTATTCCTATTGGCACAAGAGACCTTTGGTTTTAAATTGGACGATAAGGAAAGCGTTCTAAAGCAATTTATTGCTAAAGATAACATAGGGGATAGTATCAATTTTATTCAACGTACACTTACCATGGTACTTATGACCACTTTTTTTGTGGTTTTATGGCTTGCAGAGTCCATTAACATTCAAAAGGTATTGAACAGTACTATTTTAAAACAAAGACACACCTCACTTAAAACCTTTTTTAAAATTGAAAAAGATCTGATTAAATTCATTAAGGTTAAGTTTTTTATTAGTTTGGCAACAGGTATAGGAACAGGTTTGGCCTGTGTGTTTTTTGATGTGAGCTTCCCGATTTTTTGGGGACTTTTTGCGTTTATTATCAATTTTGTGCAAATGGTAGGTTCCATCATAACCGTTATCTTGTTGTCTATTTTTGCTTTTATAGAGTTGGACCCAACAAGTACCCTGTTCTTTTTCATCCTTTCCATTACAGGAGTTCAAGTCTTGTTTGGATCCATTTTGGAACCTATTTTTATGGGAAAATCATTTTCTTTAAACGTAATTACTGTTTTGGTCATGCTCATGCTCTGGGGTTTTATTTGGGGTGTTCCGGGTTTAATTATGGCCATTCCCATTACTGTGTTCATTAAAATTATTTTAGACCAGTTTCCTGAAACCAAAGTCTTGTCCGATATCCTTTCAGGAAATAGTAAATAGCTTGGTTTTTGGTTAAAAATTATTTAAAACCCATTTTAAAGAACTATTTTTAAGTATATTTCAACTGTGAAAAAGTTAATATTTATAGTTGTTTTATTGTTCTCCGTAAAATCCTTTGCATCTTACATCCTTATTCCCATGGATGCCGAGAGCCAGAAAAACCATTTAAAGGCTTACGGAATTACCTATTGGACTTTGGAAAAGCAAATGAAGGTAAAATGGTTGTTAAACTATAGAGGCGGCTCCTTCTTGCTTCCAGATTCAGAGGAAATTAAACGTGAATGCCAGATTCGAGGTGTTTCGTTTGAAACTCTATCCAATGCCAAAGCCGAATCCATTTTAGAGGAAATAAGCAGCCCAAGTAAAAATATGGAAGCTGTGGTTTTGGAAAAAGCACCTAAAATTGCTGTTTATACACCTAAAGGAAAACTACCTTGGGATGATGCTGTAACCATGGTCTTAACCTATGCTGAAATTCCCTATGAAACCGTTTACGATGAAGAAGTGCTAAATGATGCTCTGCTTTTATACGATTGGTTACATTTACATCACGAAGATTTTACAGGACAATATGGCAAATTTTATGCAAATTATAGAACTGCAGCTTGGTATATAGATGAAAAGAAAGAAGCCGAAGCTTTGGCAGCTAAATTGGGTTTTGCAAAAGTATCTGAAGAAAAATTGGCTGTTTCTTTAAAAATAAGGGACTACGTAATAGGAGGAGGCTTTATGTTTGCCATGTGCAGTGCAACTGATAGTTTTGACATTGCTCTGTCTGCAGAAGGAGTGGATATTTGCGAGCCTATGTTTGATGGAGATGCCAGTGAAGCCAATTACCAATCTAAAATAAACTATAATAAAACCTTTGCTTTTAAAGATTTCACCCTAGAAAGAAACCCTTTGGTATATGAGTTTTCTTCCATAGATATGACCCAAATAAGACAGATTCCAAAAATGACAGATTATTTTACCTTAATGGATTTTTCTGCAAAATGGGACCCAATACCAACCATGTTGTGCCAAAACCATACAGCGTTGGTAAAAGGCTTTATGGGACAAACAACCTCATTTACCAGAGATCAAATAAAATCCAATGTGCTGATTTTGGGCGAAAACAAAACCAACGGTGAAGCTAAATACATACATGGAATAAAAGGAAAAGGGTTTTTTACGTTTTATGGTGGTCACGACCCAGAAGATTATACACATAAAGTTGGCGACCCAAAAACCGAACTGGATTTGTATCCTACTTCACCAGGATACAGACTTATTTTAAACAATGTTTTATTTCCAGCAGCCCGTAAAAAGAAACAAAAGACATAAAAAAAAACCGATTCAAAAGAATCGGATTTTTTATAAGTGAAATATGTTATACAATAGGCGAAACGCCTTATTTTACTTTATCAATTACAGCTTTAAAAGCTTCAGGGTTGTTCATAGCTAAATCTGCTAAAACCTTACGGTTTAATTCAATGTCATTAGCTTTTAATTTCCCCATGAACTGAGAATAAGATAATCCATGTTCTCTGGCTCCAGCGTTAATACGCGTAATCCATAAGGCACGGAATGTTCTTTTTTTGTTTCTACGGTCTCTATACGAATATAACATCGCTTTGTCAACCGCATTTTTTGCTACTGTCCAAACGTTTTTACGACGTCCAAAGTAACCTTTTGCTTGTTTAAGAACCTTTTTTCTTCTGGCTCTTTTTGCTACAGAATTTACTGATCTTGGCATAATTTAAATTGTTTTTTGTAGTAGGCGACCCAATAATTCTTAACTATAATGTCTGAATTTCAAATACTTTTATTGCCCAACTCCAGGGTTTATAATTAATTTAACCGAACACGATTACTTTAATCGTAATTGTTCTTTAATGTTGTTCTCATCACTCGTGTGTACTAAAGTACTGTGAGTTAATGCTAACTTACGCTTTTTAGACTTCTTTGTTAAGATGTGACTTTTAAAAGCGTGCTTTCTTTTAATCTTACCAGTACCTGTTAATTTAAAACGTTTTTTGGCACTAGATTTGGTTTTCATTTTAGGCATCTTGTTCTCCTAGTTTTGATTATTATTTCACTTATTATCTTAAACCTGACAGTTGTTCAGGTATTATTTTGTTTTTTTGGGAGCAATAAACATGGTCATACGTTTACCTTCCAATTTAGGCATTTGTTCAACTTTGCCTAATTCTTCTAAATCTTGAGCTAATCTTAATAACAAGATCTGTCCTTGCTCTTTAAACACTATCGATCGACCTTTAAAAAACACAAACGCTTTTAGTTTTGCGCCTTCTTTTAAAAATTTCTCAGCATGTTTCTTTTTAAATTCATAATCATGGTCGTCTGTTTGAGGACCAAATCTTATTTCTTTAACAACAACCTTGCTCGCTTTAGATTTTAAAGCTTTTTCACGTTTCTTTTGCTCATAAAGAAACTTTTTATAATCCATAACCTTGCAAACTGGTGGGTCTGCTTTAGGAGATATCTCTACAAGATCTAAACCTTGTTCGTCTGCTATGGCAAGTGCGTCCTTAATTGGGTAAATCCCAACTTCAACGTTATCACCTACTAAACGCACTTTTTCCGATCTTATCTTAGAATTAATCCTGTGCTGATCTTCTTGATTTACTCGTCTTGTGACTTGTTTTCTTCTACGTATTGCTATGGCTATATAATTTTAGTTAAACTTATTTTTAAAATGTTTTTAATGATTTTTTTATATCTTCATTAATAATATTGGTTAAACCTTCAACAGTAATCATGCCAAGATCTTCACCACCATGCTGGCGAACCGAAATTTTGTTTTCTTGCTCCTCGTTTTCTCCAACTATCACCATATATGGGATTTTTTTCATTTCGGCTTCCCGAATTTTCTTCCCCATGGTTTCATTTCTATTATCAATTAGGGCGCGAATTTCGTTATTTTCTAACACATTTAAAACTTTTTTCGCGTATTTTTCATATTTCTCACTAATTGAGAGCACAATAGCTTGGTCTGGCATGAGCCATAGTGGGAAATTTCCTCCAGTATGTTCCAGCAAAATGGCAATAAAGCGTTCCATGCTTCCAAAAGGTGCACGATGGATCATTACAGGTCTATGTAATTCGTTGTCGCTGCCTTTATAGGTTAAATCAAAACGTTCTGGAAGGGTATAGTCTACTTGTATGGTGCCAAGTTGCCATTGTCTTCCCAAGGCATCTTTAACCATAAAATCCAATTTTGGGCCATAAAAAGCTGCTTCACCTGTTTCCACAACAAAATTTAATCCTTTGTCTTTGGCAGCATTAATAATGGCCTGCTCTGCTTTTTCCCATAAATGATCTTCACCAATGTACTTTTCAGGGTTTTCTGGATCTCTCAATGATACTTGAGCTGTAAAGTTTTCAAAGCCTAATGATCCAAAAACATAAAGTACTAAATCTATCACATCCTTAAATTCCTTGTCCAATTGCTCTGGTGTACAGAAAATATGGGCATCATCTTGGGTAAAACCCCTTACACGGGTCAAACCATGCAATTCGCCACTTTGTTCATACCTATAAACAGTGCCAAATTCGGCAAAACGTTTCGGCAATTCTTTATAAGACCATTGAGAACTATTGTATATTTCACAATGATGCGGACAATTCATGGGCTTTAATAAAAATTCCTCCCCTTCTTTTGGGGTGTGTATGGGTTGAAAACTATCTGCACCATATTTCGCGTAATGTCCAGACGTTACATAGAGTTCTTTTTGTCCAATATGAGGAGTCACAACCATTTCGTAACCAGCTTTTTTTTGTGCTTTCTTTAGAAAGTTTTCCAAACGTTCACGTAAAGCAGCCCCTTTTGGAAGCCACAACGGAAGCCCTTGACCTACTTTTTGAGAAAAAGTAAACAACTCCAGCTCTTTGCCAAGTTTTCTGTGATCTCTTTTTTTGGCCTCCTCCAATAGTTCCAAATACTCTGTAAGCTCTTTCTGCTTAGGGAAGGAAATCCCATAGACTCTTGTTAATTGTTTGTTGTTTTCATCCCCTTTCCAATAGGCACCTGCTACGCTTAAAATCTTCACAGCCTTAACAATTCCTGTGTTAGGAATATGGCCACCTCGACATAAATCGGTAAAAGTAGAGTGATCACAAAATGTAATGGTTCCATCCTCAAGATTTTCAATTAAATCTACTTTGTAAGGGTTTTTGTTTCTGTAATAAGAAATGGCCTCTGCTTTGGAAATAGATCGCATCTTAAATTCATGTTTTCCCCTGGCAATTTCAAGCATCTTGTCTTCAATGCGTTTAAAGTCTTTGTCAGATATAGAGTCTTCACCTAAATCTATATCGTAATAAAACCCGTTTTCAATAGCAGGACCTACCCATAATTTAGCATTTGGATACAGCTCCTCAATAGCTTGAGCTAAAATATGTGCAGATGAGTGCCAAAAAGCTTTTTTGCCTTCATCGTCATTCCAAGTATATAAGATTAAAGAGCCATCGGTAGTCAAAGGAGTGGTGGTTTCAATAACTGTATCGTTAAATTTAGCCGAAATAACATTTCTGGCAAATCCCTCACTAATGCTTTTGGCAACTTCCATTGCTGTCGTGTTTTTTTCAAACGACCTAATACTACCATCTGGCAATGTAATCTGTATCATCATAAATCTTTTAATGTAAAATAAGATGCAAAGATAATAGGATAAACAATCACATACAATATATATATAGGTATTAATTTAAAGCATCCTATATTTTTTGTCTTGTATATAAAATTACCATCAATACTTAAGCATTAAGATTAGGGCGTTCCCTTTTGTGCAACAAAAGGTCAGGCTTTACACTATATCTTTTTTTTAAACATTATAAATATAACCCATCTCAATAAATATAACCCATCTCAGTCTTTAGTTCTTAAAATAAAAAAACAAGACAATTCAATCCTTAAAAAAAAGGATGCCGTTTCAATCCTTAACGCTTAAAAGAAACTTAAGCTAAAAAAAACACAAGCTAACTCCTTCTAAAAGAAACAGCTGCAAATCCTTTAAAAAATACTTGGCAAAAAGTTTGTTTGATAAAGGAAAAGGGTTGTATCTTTGCACTCGCTAAAAACGGGACATACGTTTAGGTGAAGTTCTTTTACAGGTTGTTTTTTGTTTTTTTTGGGTGTTTCGAAAAAACTTTCAAAAAATATAAAAAATAGCTTTGAAGTAATGAAAAAGGGTTTATATTTGCACCCTCAAAAAACCGGGATGTTTTTTGGAGAGCAACAAGTTCTTGCGTTACGTGTTTTTTTTCGGTGGTTTTGGGATGGTTGGAAAACTTTTTCAAAAAAAGCAAAAAAAACATTGCATGGATAAAAAAAGGGTTTTATATTTGCACCCGCTTAAGAGATAAACGCCTTAGGGAAACAAAAGAAAGTTCATAGACATATTGAATTGACAGCGTAAGGTTCAACTGGAAACGGTTGGGCCGGACAAGAGAATAAATCATTTTGAGAACCTGAATTAAAACCATTCGATTAGTTGTTAAATAACATTTAAAAATTAACGATGAAGAGTTTGATCCTGGCTCAGGATGAACGCTAGCGGCAGGCTTAACACATGCAAGTCGAGGGGTAACAGGGGCGCTTGCGCCCGCTGACGACCGGCGCACGGGTGCGTAACGCGTATGCAATCTACCTTTTACAGGGGGATAGCCCAGAGAAATTTGGATTAATACCTCATAGCATATGGTCTTGGCATCAGGACCATATTAAAGATTTATCGGTAAAAGATGAGCATGCGTTCTATTAGCTGGATGGTAAGGTAACGGCTTACCATGGCGACGATAGATAGGGGCCCTGAGAGGGGGATCCCCCACACTGGTACTGAGACACGGACCAGACTCCTACGGGAGGCAGCAGTGAGGAATATTGGACAATGGGCGGGAGCCTGATCCAGCCATGCCGCGTG
>Ga0070728_10000288_pt1 | contig 110919 bp, 98 predicted proteins | sample tdDd471_FD_66723 | JGI IMG/M metagenome (GOLD analysis project Ga0070728, IMG submission 66723) | Marine sediment microbial communities from the Atlantic coast under amendment with organic carbon and nitrate - tdDd47.1 | ecosystem: Environmental > Aquatic > Marine > Coastal > Sediment | place... | reverse complement strand
GACCGCGCTGCGGGCCTTCGAAGCCACTGCCCGGCTCGGCAGCGTGACCAAGGCCGCCGACGAGCTGTCGGTGACCCATGCCGCGGTCAGCCACCAGCTGCGGGCGCTGGAGGGCTGGTTCGGGCGGCCGCTGTTCCGCCGCGAGCACCGTCGGATCATGCCGAACGAGGCCGGGGCCGGCCTGCTGCCGGTGGTGACCGACGCGTTCGACCGGCTGGCCGCGCGGGCGTCGGAAATCCGGGCCCAGGGCGGACGCCAGACCCTGACGATCAGCTCGGCGCCTTCGGTCGCCTATCGCTGGATCGTGCCGCGGCTGGCCGCCTTCAGTGCCGCGCACCCGGAGATCGACGTCCGTCTCGAACACTCCAGCCGGCTGATGGACCTGACCCGTGAGAGCGTCGACGTCGCCATCCGCTACGGCTCCGGCCCGTGGCCCGGGCTCGACGCCCACCGGCTGATGCCCGGCTACGCGGTGCCGATCGCCTCGCCCGCCCTGCTCGAGCGCCACGGCCTGTCGGCGGCCGACCTGCCCCTGCCACCGGAGGCGGTCGCCGCGCTGCCGCTGCAGCACGAGGAGACCCGGGATCACTGGCGACGCTGGTTCGTGGAGGCCGGCGTGGTCGGCGCCGATGTCTCAGGCGGGGCGGTGTTCCACGAGGCCGGCGTGCTGATCGACGTCGCGATGGCGGCGCAGGGCGTGGTGCTGGGCCGGGTCGCGCTGGCCCAGGGCCTGATCGAACAGGGCCTGCTGCTGGTGCTCAGCGACCACGTCGTGGCGGCCGAGGCGAGCTACTGGCTCTGTTATCCCGCGGGCCGGCGCAACGATCCGGCGATCGAGGCCTTCCGCGAGTTCGTACTCGCGGAGGCCGGGGTTCGGCCCGACGATTGATCGCTACTAAGTTGTCTTCTCATATGTAAAATTCTAGATTAACGGATAAGATGATCGCCGGACCGGGCGGCCGCAGGCCGGGCGACCGGCGTCGGGCTCCTTTCCGGCCAGTGCCGCCCCGGCCGCCCGGAAACGCCGGCACTGCAGCGGAGGGAGGAATCCATGACCCGCACCGACCGACCCGACGACGACACGCCACGCTTCGACCGCCTGGGCTTCGACCGCCGGGGCTTCGACCGCCTGGGCTTCGACCGACGGGGCTTCCTGGCCGCCGCCGCGACGATCGCCGCGACCACCGCCATGGCCCCGGAGGCGTTCGCCCGGAACTTCGGCCCGGGCGCCGAACCCGTGCGCTATCCCGACCCCGACATCCTGGTGCTCGACAAGCGCTTCAAGGCCAAGCTCGGCAACACCCCGATCCAGCGCCTGTACACCGGAACGCTGTGGGCCGAGGGGCCGGCCTGGAACGGCGTCGGGCGCTACCTGCTGTGGAGCGACATCCCGAGCAACGAGCAGCTCCGCTGGATCGAGGAGGACGGCCATGTCAGCCGCGGCTTCCGCGCGCCGTCCGGCAACAGCAACGGCAACACCTTCGACTACCGCGGCCGGCAGATCGCCTGCGAGCACCTGAACCGCCGGGTGGTCCGCTACGAGTACGACGGCTCGGTCAGCGTCCTGGCCGACAGGAACGACCAGGGCCAGGGCTTCAACGCGCCGAACGACGCGGTGGTCCACCCGAACGACGGGTCGATCTGGTTCACCGATCCGGGCTACGGCCAGCTGATGAACTACGAGGGCCACCGCGCCGGCACCGGATCTGTCCAGCCGTTCATCAAGGAGGCGGTCTACCGGATCGACGCGAACAGCGGGGCGGTCACCAAGGTGACGGACCAGCCGTTCAAGCCGAACGGCCTGTGCTTCAGCCACGACTACAAGAAGCTGTACGTGGCGGACACCGGCGTCTCGCACTACCCGGACGCCGCCAGCCGGATCTGGCAGTTCGACCTGGACGGCGAGAAGGGCACGCTGTCGAACGGCCGGGAGTTCGCCAGCATGACCTGGGAGGGGCGGACCGGCTTCGCCGACGGCATCCGCTGCGACGAGGACGGCAATTTGTGGTCGTCGGCCGGCTGGGTCGGCGACGGCTACGACGGCGTCCACGTCTTCGCGCCGGACGGTGCCCGGATCGGACAGATCCGGCTGCCGGAGATCTGCGCCAACCTGTGCTTCGGCGGCAGCAAGCGCAACCGGCTGTTCATGGCGGCCAGCCAGAGCCTGTACGCGGTCTACGTCGAGACCAGGGGCGCCCACATCACCTGAGGCGCCTCAGGCGAACCGGCGGGGGGTGGCGACCGCCGCCGGCCGGGCGTAGCAGCGGTCCAGCCAGTCTCGGCTTTGCGGGAACCTGTGGAAGTCGAGACGATCCGCGCGTGATGGCGACAGCACGCCGGCGACGTTCAGGTCGGCAACGGTGAAGCGGTCGCCGACCAGCCATCCGCGCCCGTCCAGGACCCGCTCCAGCACGGCGAGCGCCGTCGCTGCCCGCTCCTGCACGAACGCCCCCATCGCGTCGCGCAGCGGGGCCATGACCGCGTCGCGCTGGACCCAGGGCTCCAGATGGCCCTGCGCCCACAGGCTCCAGCGCCAGACCTCGGCCTCGTCGCGAGCGGCCACCGGATACAGGCCGCCCGTGCCGTGCTTCTTCGCGAGGTACAGGTTGATCGCCATCGACTCCGCGAGCGCGAAGTCCCGGTCGACGATGACCGGCACCGCACCGGCCGGGTTCAGCCGCAGGAAGTCGTCGGCCTTCAGCGCCGGATCGTCGGCGGCCAGCGGCACGTGCTCGAACTCCAGGCCGAGCTCGGCAGCCGCCCACAGCACCCGCATGGTGCGCGACCGCGGCGAGCCGTAGATGGTGAGGGTCATGGCCTGACCTCCGGTTGCCTTCGATGCGACATCGCCGGCGGGTTGCCCGCACCTGCGACGCAGTGAGATAGTCCCGCCCCGCTCCGGACTGAAAGGCCCGACCGTGCGTATCGCCTGCCTGCACACCGCCGACAGCAATGTCGCCGTCTTCGACGCCGCCGCGCAAGCAATCGGCCTGGCGCCGGACGTCCTCGCCCATACCGTCCGCGCCGACCTGCTGTCGGCGGCCGAGCGGGCCGGCGGCCTGACCGCCGCCATCGCGGCCGAGACCGGCGCGGCGCTGCAGTCGCTGTGCGGATCGGCGAACGCCGTGGTCCTGACCTGCTCGACCCTCGGCCCGTCGGTCGCGGCTCTCGCCGGCACCGTGACGGTCCCGGTGCTGAGGGTCGATGCGGCGCTGGCCGAGGCCGCAGTGGCGAACGGCGGCCGGGTGGTCGCCCTGTGCGCGGTCGAGACCACCGTCGAGCCGACCACCCGGCTGTTCGCCGACGCCGCCGCCATGACCGGCGCGGCGGTCGAGGTCCAGCTGGTTCCCGGCGCCTGGGAGCTGTTCAAGGCGGGCGCCCGGGACCGCTATCTGGCGGCGATCGCCAAGGCGGCCGACGACGCCTACACGGACGGGGCGTCGGTCGTCGTGCTGGCGCAGGCCTCGATGGCCGGAGCCGCCGACCTGGTGCGGAACGGCCCGCCGCCGCTGACCAGCCCGACGGCCGGGCTCGCAGCCGCCCTGCGGCAGGCGTCGCAGCCCTCCTGAGCCGAGGGCCGAGGCGGCTTGCACGACCCGTTGCCGCGTGGCACTACCCGCCCATGACCGACGTGCGCAGCCTCGCGACCGCTTGCTGGTGGCGCTCCTTCTAGGAGCGGCACGTCGTCTGGATTCCCGAAAACGACCGTCGCCGCCGCGTTCCGGCAGGCACGGTCCGTTTCGCCACAGTCCTCCGAACCCGGCGGCTCCTCACCTGGAGAACCCGCCATGCCGTGCCCATCCGATCCCCGTCCGGTCATTCTCACCGGCGACCGTCCCACCGGCCCGCTGCACCTCGGGCACTACGCCGGCTCGCTGAAGAGCCGGGTCGCCTTGCAGGACAGCCACCGGCAGTTCCTGCTGCTGGCCGACACCCAGGCGCTGACCGACAACGCCGACGACCCCGGGAAGGTGCGCCGGAACATCCTGGAGGTCGCGCTCGACTACCTGGCGGTCGGCATCGATCCCGGCCGCACCACGATCTGCCTGCAGTCGGGGTTGCCGGCGCTCGCCGACCTGACACTCCTCTATCTCAACTTCGTCACCGTGGCCCGCCTGGAGCGCAATCCGACGATCAAGGACGAGATCCAGGCGCGCGGCTTCGGGCGCGATATCCCGGCCGGATTCCTGTGCTACCCGGCCGCGCAGGCCGCCGACATCACCGCCTTCAGGGCCACCGTCGTTCCGGTCGGCGATGACCAGGCGCCGCTGATCGAACAGACCAACGAGATCGTGCGGCGGGTCAATCGCCAGGCCGGCCGCGAAATCCTGCCGATCGCGACCGCGCTGATTCCCGAAATCGGGCGCCTGCCCGGCATCGACGGCAAGGCCAAGATGAGCAAGTCGCTCGGCAACGCCGTCCCGCTGTCGGCCACTCCCGACGAGATCGCCGAGGCGGTCCGCCGCATGTACACCGACCCGAACCATCTGCGGGCGTCGGATCCCGGCAGGGTCGAAGGCAACGTGGTCTTCACCTATCTCGATGCGTTCGACGACGACCGCGAGGCGGTGGCCGAGCTGAAGGCGCGGTACCGGCGCGGCGGCCTGGGCGACGCCACCGTGAAGAGCCGGCTGAACGACGTGCTGCAGGCGCTGTTGGCGCCGATCCGCGAGCGCCGGGCGGCCCTGGCCGGCGACCCGGAACGCGTGCTCGAGGTGGTGCGCGACGGCACGCGTGCGGCAAGGTCGGTCACCCAGGCGACCCTCGACGAGGTGCGGTCGGCCCTCGGGCTGTTCGTGCTCGACCCTGTATCCGGCCCTACTTGATCGAAGCCAGCGCCGCCCAGCGTCCGGGCGACAGGCCGTAGGCCCGCCGGAACTGCCGGGTCAGGTGGCTCTGGTCGGCGAAGCCGGAAGCGGCGGCGGCCTCCGCCAGCGGCGCGCCGGCACGGACCAGCGCCCGGGCCCGGTCGAGCCGGCGCAGCACCAGGTAGCGGTACGGGCTGGTGCCGAGGCAGGCGCGGAACTGTCGGGCCAGGGCGTAGCGCGACAGCCCGGTGGCCGCCTCCAGCTCGGCCGAGGTCACGCCGGCCTCGACCCGGGAATCGAGCAGCTCGCGGGCCCGGTCGACCGCCGCCCGGTCGCGCGCCGACAACGGCCGCCGGCCGTCCGGATCGACCGCCGCCAGCGCGTCCGCCAGCCCCTGCACGATGCGGTCGCGCTGCAGTTCATCGAACGGATCGTCCAGATCGACCAGCGCCGGGACCACCGCCTGCCGCAGGCGCGGGTCGTCGGTCACCGCGTCGCGCGCGAACGGCAGCGAGCGCCGGGTCTCGGCGAGCGCGTCGCGGATCAGCGCCGGCTCGACGTACAGGATGCGATAGCGGAAGCCGTCCTCGGTCCCGGCCCGGCCGTCGTGGACCTCGTCCGGATGCAGCACGAAGACCTGCCCCGGCACGCTGCAGGTCGACGCCCCGCGGTACCGGAACGCCTGCACGCCGTGCATCGTGAAGCCGACCGCATAGGTGTCGTGGCGATGCGGATCGAAGCCGTGACCCGCGAAATACGCCTCGATGCGTTCCAGCCCCGGGCCCAGCCCCAGGCCCGGCGGCGCGCTCCGCATCCAGCCGGCGCGGTCGCCGACCGTGCACGATCGTTCAAGACGCGGGGCCGCGTTCCGGTCCATAGAGGCTGCCATTCCGCAGTCTAGCGCCACGGAGGGCGCGCATCATGCAGGAACATCTGGGGCAGGCACTTCTGGGGCAGGCACTTCTGGGGCAGGAACTTCTGGGCTTCGTGCTGGCCGGCTTCGCGCTCGCCGGCAGCCCCGGGCCGAACACGCTGAGCCTGGCCGCCACCGGCGCCGCCTTCGGGGCGCGCCGGGGGCTCGCCTACATGATGGGCCTCAACCTCGGCATGGTCGCGGTGATGGCGATCACCGCCAGCGGGGTGATCGGCGTGCTGTTCGCGGTGCCCGGTGCCGCCCCGGCGGTCACCGCCCTGGCGGCCGCCTACTTCGTCTACCTGGCCTGGCGGATCGCCACCGCGCCGCCGCTCGACGACGGCGCCGGCGACCGGCGCCAGCCGTCGTTCCTGGCCGGCGTGCTGCTGTCGCTGGTCAATCCCAAGGCCTACGCGGCGATGGCCGCCCTGTTCTCCGGCTTCGCGCTGGTCGGCGACAGCGTCGGGCTGGACGTGGCGGCGAAGATCGCCGTGCTGTTCGCGGTCATCGGCACCGTCAACATCGCCTGGCTGGTCACCGGCGCCGCGCTGACCCGGCTGTTCCGCGACCCGCGCACCAGCCGGCTCGTCAACGTCGGCTTCGCCCTGCTGCTGCTCGCCTCGGTGGCGTTCGCGGTGGCGTTCTAGGGAGCGAAATGGATTGAGCGCGAGCGAAGCTGAAACTCGCGTCCCGTAGCGGTAACATCGGAATCGCCTGACGAGAGGGGGCTTTCTCCGATGCGGCACAGGGAATACGGGTCCCCTCCGCGGACGGTGGTGGTCGTCCACGGTGGCCCTGGGGGCGCCGGCGAGGTCGCACCCGTGGCTCAGGAGCTCGCGAAGCTCGGATATGGGACCCTTGAACCCTTCCAGACCGAAGCCTCGGTAGCCGGTCAGGTCGCCGAGTTGCGAGGAACGATCCGACGGCTGACCCGGCCACCGGTCGTTCTGATTGGCTGGTCATGGGGAGCCTGGTTGGCCTGTCTTCTGGCGGCGAGGCACCCGTCCCTGGTGTCCAAGCTGATACTGGTCGGTAGCGCGCCGTTCGAAGCGCGCTATGCCGAAGCAATCATGCCGACCCGGCTGTCCCGCCTGACCGAGGGTGAGCGCTCCGAACTCGCCAGTCTCTCGGCGAGCCTCGACGAGCCCGCCCGGCTCGCGCGGTTCTTGGCGCTGCTCGAAAAGGCCGACAGCTACGCACCAACCGACGAGCCGCAGCCTGAGATCGTGTTCGACAAGAAGATCCATGAGGCCGTCTGGGCCGAAGCCGCCTCCCTGCGGCGGAGCGGCGAGCTCCTGCGGCTCGTTGCTGCGATAGGCTGCCCGGTCGTCGCCTTGCACGGAGACCACGACCCGCACCCCGCCGAAGGCGTCGAGCGGCCCCTGCGCTCGAAACTGCCCGACCTGGAGTTCGTGCTGTTGAGCAGGTGCGGGCACAAACCCTGGCGAGAACCCCATGCACGCCAAGCCTTCTTCCGCGAGTTGGGGAAGGCAATCGGCTAGCGACAGCGCCGCCGCAACGGCACCCTATTCCGGCGTCTCGCCGGTGCCGACCTCGGACCCGCCGATCGCGTCGGCCAGCCGGGCCGAGGCCGAGCCCGGCCGCAGCGGCTTCGGCTGGTCGGCCGACGGCGCCCAGGCGGTCAGGTACAGCACCTGGAAGCGCGCCGGCACCCGGCCGTCCGGCCCGGCGAAACGCTCGGCGTAGATCTCGGCGGCGCGGGCGAACAGGGCGCGCGGGCTGAACCGCCGGCGGCGCTCCAGCACGGCGTTGGCCTCGCCCATGCCCCGGAGGTCGCGCATCAGGTGGAACGCGGTCTCGTAGGTCACCGGGATGGTGTCGGCGTCGGCCACCGGCAGCGCGAACCCGGCACGCTGCAGCAGGCCGGCGACGTCGCGCAGGTCGGCGAACGGCGACACCCGCGGGCTGACCCCGCCGGTCACCTCGCTCTCGGCCTCGAACAGCGCGTCGCGCAGCTCGACCAGGGTGTCGCCGCCGAGCATCGCCATCAGCAGCAACCCGTCCGGCTTCAGCGCCCGGCGGATCTGCGCGAGCGCGCCCGGCAGGTCGTTCACCCAGTGCAGCGACAGCGCGCCGAACACCGCGTCGAGCGAGCCGTCGGCGAACGGCAGCGCCTCCTCGTCGACCGCCGCCGCCGGGCCGTCGGCGGCCCGTTCCCGCGCCCAGGCCGGCGACAGGTCGGCCTGGATCAGGGTGTCGACCTTGCCGCCGGCGCGCAGCAGCCGGCCGAGCGCGCCGGATCTGGCGCCGAGCTCGAGCGCCACCGGGAAGCGGCGGCGGATGTCGTCGAGCCGCTCGGCCAGCCGCTCGGCGACCTCCTGCTCCAGGAAGGCGAAATCGGCATAGTCGGGAATCGCGCGCTCGCGACGGCGGCGCACCAGGGATCGGTCGAACACGAGCATCGGGTCGGTCATGGCCGGGTATATGGCGCAGTCGCCGGCCGAGCGCACCCGGAATTCCGCCTGGCCTTCGCATAACCGAGGCCATGACCCGGCCCGGAATCGTGCTGACCCCGACCATGCTGACCCCAACCGTGCTGACTTTGGCGCGCGGCGTGTCGACCGTCGTGCTGGACGCGCTGCTGCCGCCGCGCTGCGCCACCTGCGACGAGCCGGTCGACCGGCCGCGGACCCTGTGCCTGGGGTGCTGGTCGAAGCTGGCGTTCATCGCCCACCCGCTGTGTGCGATCTGCGGCGACCCGTTCGAGACCGCGCCGCCGGGCGAGCCGGTGTGCGGCGACTGCCTGGCCGCGCCCCCGCCCTGGGAGCGCGGCCGCTCGGCCCTGCGCTACGACGACGCCAGCCGGCCGCTGGTGCTGGGCTTCAAGCACGGCGACCGCCTGCACCTGGCGGCGTTGCTGGCCGGCTGGATGCAGGCCGCCGGGGCCGAGCTGCTGGACGGTGCCGAGGTGATCGTGCCGGTGCCGCTGCACCGCTGGCGGCTGGTCGCCCGGCGCTACAACCAGTCGGCCGTGCTGGCGCACGCGCTCGGGCGTGCCACCGGCAAGGCCGTGTCGGACCGGGCGCTGCTGCGGGTCAGGCGCACGCCGAGCCAGGGCAACCTCACCCGCACCCAGCGCGCCCGCAACGTCCAGGGCGCGTTCCGGGTGGAGCCGCGGCGGCAGGACGAGATCGCCGGCCGCCGGGTCCTGCTGGTCGACGACGTCCTGACCTCGGGCGCCACCGCTTCGGCCTGCGCCCGCGTGCTGCTGCGCGCCGGCGCCGGCGCGGTCGACCTGCTGACCCTGGCGCGGGTGGTGTAGGCGGGCCCGGGGACGAGGCGGCGGGTGGGTCCCGGATCTCCCCCGGCTTAGAGCCGGGGTCGTCCGGGATGAGGAAAGAGTTGTCTGTTCCAAGCCCTCATCCCGGACCGGGCCGCCGCAGGTGGAACGGAGCCGGGACCCACCCGCCGACCGGCGCCACACAGGAATTTGTTCGCTGCAGCGCAGCACGACCGCTGGCGGAACCGCCGGGGCGGCCCTATCTTCTTTCGCCGTATCCACGGAGACCCGCATGGCCAAGAAGATCGAGATCTACACCACCATGTTCTGCCCGTTCTGCTACCGGGCGAAGGCGCTGCTGAACAGCAAGGGCGTCGAGTTCACCGAATACGACGTCGGCGGCTCGTCCGACGCGCGCGCCAAGATGCGCGAGCGCGCGGCCGGCCGGCACACGGTTCCGCAGATCTTCATCGACGATGTCGGCATCGGCGGCTCCGACGACCTTGCAGCGCTCGACCGTCAGGGTAAGCTCGACGAGATGCTCGGGCTGACCGCCTGAGCCCGTTCCTGCCGCGCCCTCCCGGAGGCCCCCGATGACCAAGCTGACCGTCGCCTGCGTCCAGACAAACTCGACGCCCGATCCGCTCGAGAACGTCGAGCTGGTGTCGCCGATGATCCGCGAGGCGGCGGCGCGTGGGGCCCAGCTGATCACCACGCCGGAAATCGTCGGCATGCTGGAGCCGAAGCGCGACCTCGCGCTGGCCAAGGCCAAGCCGGAGGAGACCCACGAGGTCCTGACCGCGTTCCGCGGTCTCGCCGCCGAGCTGGGGGTGTGGCTGCTGGTCGGCTCGATCTCGATCAAGGTGTCCGACGACAAGCTCGCCAACCGCAGCTTCCTGCTGGACGACCGCGGCAACGTGGTGGCGCGCTACTCGAAGATCCACATGTTCGACGTACAGGTCGGCGACGGCCACACCTACCGGGAGAGCCACACCTACCAGCCCGGCGAAGAGGCCGTCATCGCCGAGACCCCGTGGGGTCGGATGGGCATGACCATATGCTACGACATCCGCTTCCCGTACCTGTACCGCAAGCTGGCCCATGCCGGCGCGGAGGTGCTGTTCGCCCCGGCCGCCTTCACCAAGGTCACCGGCGAGGCGCACTGGCATGTGCTGCAGCGCGCCCGCGCCATCGAGACCGGCTGCTTCGTGGTCTCGGCCGCCCAGACCGGCACGCACGCCGGGGGCCGCCAGACCTTCGGACATTCGGTGATCGTCGACCCGTGGGGCCGGGTGCTGGCCGACGCCGGCGAGAATGTCGGCGTGATCACCGCCGAGATCGACCTCGCGGAGGTGGCGGCGGCGCGCGGCAAGATCCCGTCGCTGACCCACGACCGCCAGATCGGCGACCCGACGGTCTACGGCACCGCCTTCCGGCAGGCCGGCGAGTAACAGCGCTCAAGCTTCCAGCCTCCGGGCATGGGTCCCGGCTCGCCGCTCTCGCGGCGTCCGGGATGAGGCCAGTCGGGAAGCGCCGAATCGTTCCTCATCCCGGCCGTAGCGAAGCGGGGAGCCGGGACCCGTAGTTTGGCTGCGGAACCGCGTGTCGGCCGCACCTACTGCGCCGCCGCCTCGTGCATCGCGCGGGCCGGCGCGGGCTCCGTCCGATCGTCCCGCGCCACGCGGCGCAATGCGGTCGGCCGCACCCTCGCCTCCATCTCCGCCATGCCATCCGGCGCCGGGCCATCCCGGCGCATCGCCTGAACCAGGGCCATGGCCCCAACCATTCGCTGGACCGTCACGTCTCGCCTTTCCCGCAGGGCGGCCGCCTGCGTCGCGTTCGTTGCCGCCAGATACTCCTGACACTAATGCGAATGACTTGCAATAGCAGAATTGAGCTGCTCCCCATCCAGCAATATTGATGCTTGACACATCACATACGTGGTATCAGCATTGAGTTGTCTCGTTTCCCGCCTGCATAAGCTGATCTGAATGATCACAGCCGCCCAGTTGCGCGCCTCTCGCGCCCTCCTCGGTATCGACCAGCGCCGCTTGGCCGAGCTGTCGGGGCTGTCCGTGCCGACGATCCAGCGCATGGAGGCCAGCGCCGGCGTGATCCGGGGCAATGTCGACTCGCTGATGAAGCTGGTCGCCGCCCTCGACGCCGCCGGCATCGAGCTGATCGGCGAAGGTACGGTCAGCGGCGACGGCGGCCGCGGCATCCGCCTCAAGTCGGTGCCGGTCGCCGACGGTCCCGCGCCCCAGGCCAAGTGAGCCGCGCGCGATGACCGTCGTCGTCTCCCTCGCCTGTGTCGCCGTGCTGCTCGCGACCGCCGTGGTCGGGGTGGCGGCTGGCCGACATTCCGCGGGCCGGCCGCTGGTCTACGGCCTCGGTCTGGTGGCGACCGTCGTCGCCTTCGGTTCGGCGGTCGCGGCCCTGGTCGCCTCGCCGGCCACCGCACCCGAACTCGTGCTGCCGATCGGCCTGCCCTGGCTCGGGGCGCATTTCCGGATCGACGCGCTGTCGGCGTTCTTCCTGGCGGTCGTGAACCTCGGCGCCGCCTTCGCCTGCCTGTACGGTCTCGGCTACGGCCGCCACGAGGAGGCGCCGCACCGGGTGCTGCCGTTCCTGCCGGCGTTCCTGGCCGGCATGAACCTGGTGGTGATGGCGGCCGACGCCTTCGGCTTCCTGCTGTCGTGGGAGTTCATGTCGCTGGCGTCCTGGGCGCTGGTCCTGGCCCACCACCGCGACCCCGAGAATGCCCACGCCGGCTACGTCTACCTGGTGATGGCCAGCTTCGGCACGCTCGCCCTGCTGCTGACCCTCGGCCTGCTGGCCGGGCCGGACGGCGGCTACGCCTTCTCCGCGATGCGCCAGGTCGGGCTCGGGGGCGGGCGCGAGGCCGGCATGGCGACCCTGGTGCTGGTGCTCGCTCTGATCGGCGCCGGCTCCAAGGCCGGCCTGGTCCCGCTGCACGTCTGGCTGCCGCTGGCCCACCCGGCGGCACCGAGTCACGTGTCGGCCCTGATGAGCGGGGTGATGACCAAGGTCGCTATCTACGGCTTCGTGCGCATCGTCTTCGATCTGCTGGGACCGTCGCCGTGGTGGTCGGGCATGGTCGTGCTGGCGATCGGCGGCGCCAGCGCCGTGCTCGGCGTGCTGTACGCGCTGATGCAGACCGACCTGAAGCGCCTGCTCGCCTACAGCACCATCGAGAACGTCGGCATCGTGTTCGTCGCCCTCGGCCTCGCCCTGGCGTTCCGCTCGAACGGCATGGAGCTGGCGGCCGCCCTCGCCTTCACCGCCGCCCTGCTGCACGTCCTGAACCACTCGCTGTTCAAGAGCCTGCTGTTCTTCGGCGCCGGCGCCGTGCTGTCCGCGACCCATGAGCGCAACGTCGAGCGGCTCGGCGGGCTGATCCACCGGATGCCGGCGACCAGCGCGCTGTTCCTGGTCGGCTGCGTGGCGATCTCGGCGCTGCCGCCGCTGAACGGCTTCGTCTCGGAGTGGCTGGCGTTCCAGGCGGTGCTGCAGAGCCCTGAGCTGCCGCAGTGGGGCCTGCGCATCATGGTGCCGGCGGTCGGCGGCATGCTGGCGCTGGCGGCGGCGCTGGCCGGTGCCTGCTTCGTGCGGGCGTTCGGCATCGCCTTCCTCGGCCGCCCGCGGTCGGCGGCGGCGGAGACCGCGCACGAGGTCGACCGGCTGTCGATCGCGGCGATGGCCGGGCTCGGCCTGCTGTGCCTGCTGGCCGGCATCCTGCCCGGCACCCTGATCGACACCCTGGCGCCGGTCGCCGAGCTGGTGGTCGGCGGCCGCATGCCGGCCCAGCAGGCGGTCGACTGGCTGACCATCGTGCCGATCGCCGAGAGCCGCAGTTCGTACAACGGCCTGCTGGTGTTCCTGTTCATCGCCGCCTCGGCGTCGCTGGCGGTACTGGCGATCCACCGCCTGGCGTCGCGCGCGCTGCGCCGGGCGCCGGCCTGGGACTGCGGCTTCCCGGTGCCGACCCCGAACACCCAGTACACCGCCGGCAGCTTCGCGCAGCCGATCCGCCGGGTGTTCGCCAGCATGGCGTTCCGCGCCCGCGAGCGGGTCGAGATGCCGCCGCCCGGCGATCCCCGCCCGGCACGGCTGACGGTCGAGATGCACGACCCGGTCTGGGACTGGCTGTACGCCCCGGTCGCCTCCGCCGTCGGATGGATCGCCGACCGCATGAACCGGTTGCAGTTCCTGACCATCCGCCGCTACCTCGGCATGGTGTTCCTGTCGCTGGTCGGGCTGCTCATGGTGATCGCGCTATGGCCCTGATCCTCGACCTCCTCGTCCAGGGCGCGCAGATGGCGGTGGTGCTGCTGCTGGCGCCGCTGCTGACCGGCTTCGTGCGCAAGATCAAGGCCCGGCTGCAGCGTCGGCGCGGCGCCTCGGTCCTGCAGCCCTACCGCGACCTGGCCCGGTTGCTGCGCAAGGAGGCCGTGGTCGCCGAGAACGCGTCCTGGCTGTTCCGGGCCGCGCCCTACCTGATGGTCGCCGCCACCTGGGTCGCCGCGGCGCTGGTCCCGACCTTCGCCACCGGCCTGATCTTCAGCTGGTCGGCCGACCTGATCGCGATCATCGCGCTGCTCGGCAGCGCTCGGTTCTTCCTGGCGCTGGCCGGCATGGACGTCGGCACCAGCTTCGGCGGCATCGGCGCCAGCCGCGAGATGATGATCGCCTCGCTGGCCGAGCCGGCGATGCTGCTGATCGTGTTCACGCTGGCGCTGACCGCCGGGTCGACCCAGCTCGCGACCATCGCCGAGCTGTTCACCCGGCCGGAGGTCGGGCTGCGGGTGTCGCTCGGCCTCGCCCTGGTCGCCCTGGTGATGGTGGCGATCGCCGAGAACGGCCGGATCCCGATCGACAACCCGGCGACCCACCTGGAGCTCACCATGGTGCACGAGGCCATGGTGCTGGAGTATTCCGGCCGGCACCTGGCGATGATCGAGCTGGCCGCGTCGCTCAAGCTGCTGCTGTACGTGTCGCTGATTGGCGCGCTGTTCGTGCCGTGGGGGCTGGCGCTGCCGGGCACCGGCGGCGGCGCCTATGCCGTCGGCCTGGCGACCTACCTGGCCAAGCTCGCGGTCGGCGGCTTCCTGCTGGCGGTGTTCGAGACCTCGATCGCCAAGATGCGGGTGTTCCGCGTGCCGGAGTTCCTGGGCGCCGCCCTGATGCTCGGCCTGCTCGGCACCCTGCTGCTGTTCGTGTCGCGGAGCCTCTGATGGGCGACCTCACCTTCGACGTCGCCCACATGCTCGCCGGCGGCCTGGTGCTGCTCAGCTTCGTCATGCTGTACCAGGACCGACTGTACGCCCTGCTGAACGTCTACGCGCTGCACGCCGTGGTGCTGGCGGCCTCGGTCGCCTGGCAGGCGTTCGCGCAGGACGCGCCGCACCTGTACGTCACCGCGGCGATCGCGCTGGCGTTCAAGGCAGTGGTCATCCCGACTTCACTGCACCGGATCATCCGCCGCCTCGGCATCCACCGCGAGATCGAGACCGTGGGCGGAGTCGGTCCGACCATGCTGGCCGGCATGGGGCTGGTGGCGCTGTCGCTGGCGGTGATGCTGCGGATCACGCCCGAGGCCGAGCCGCTGGCCCGAGAGGACCTGGCGTTCGCGCTGTCGGTGGTGCTGCTGGGTTTGCTGATGATGGTGACCCGCCGCAACGCGGTCAGCCAGGTGGTCGGCTTCATGTCGCTGGAGAACGGGCTGGTGCTGGCCGCCGCCGGCGCCAGGGGCATGCCGCTGGTGGTCGAGATCAGCGTCGCGTTCTCGATCCTGATCGCCTTCATCGTGATCGGGATCTTCCTGTTCCGTATCCGTGAGCGCTTCGACACCGTCGACCTGCACGCGCTCGACCGGTTCCGGGGAGAGCGGCGATGAACGGGCTCGGGTTCGACGCGGTCGCGGCGGTCCTGCTGATCCCGCTCGCCAGTGCGGCGCTGCTGGTGCTGCTGCCGGGCTACCGGCTGACCGCCCGCCTCAACGTCCTGGCCTCGCTGCTGACCCTGCTGGCGGCGCTGTCCTTGCTGGTCGTCGAGCGTCCGGCCGCCGGACCCTACCTGCTGGTCGACGACCTCAACATCGTCTTCATCGTCCTCAACACCTTCGTCGGCTTCACCACCAGCGCGTTCAGCGCCAGCTACATCGGCCACGAGCTGGAGACCGGCCGCCTCACCCCGACCTACCTGCGTTTCTACCACGCCATGTACCAGGTCATGATGTTCGGGATGAACCTGGCGCTGGTCGCGAACAACATCGGCCTGATGTGGGTCGCGGTCGAGCTGGCCACGCTCACCACCGTGCTGATGGTCGGGATCTACCGCACCCACGAGGCGCTCGAGGCGGCCTGGAAGTACTTCATCCTGGGCAGCGTCGGCATCGCGCTGGCGCTGTTCGGCACCATCCTGGTCTACATGGCGGCCCGGCCGGTGGTCGGCGAGGGCATGGACGCCATGGTGTGGACCGTGCTGCTGGAGCGGGCCGCCGGCTTCGACCCGGCGCTGGTCAACGTCGCCTTCGTGTTCCTGCTGCTCGGTTACGGCACCAAGGTCGGGCTGGCGCCGCTGCACGCCTGGCTGCCGGACGCCCACGCCGAGGGCCCGACGCCGATCTCGGCGGTGCTGTCCGGCCTGCTGCTGAACGTCGCCCTGTACGCGGTGCTGCGCTTCAAGCTGCTGCTGGCCGCCAACCCCGGCGGCATCGCCACCGGGCCGCTGATGGTGACCATGGGGCTGGCCTCGGTGCTGCTGGCGGCGGTCATGCTGTACCGCCGGCGCGACATCAAGCGGCTGTTCGCCTACTCCTCGATCGAGCACATGGGCATCATCGTGTTCGCCTTCGGCATGGGCGGACCGCTCGCCAACTTCGCCGGGCTGCTGCACATGGTCATGCACAGCCTGACCAAGTCGGCGATCTTCTTCGCGGTCGGCCACGTCGCCCAGGTCAAGGGCACCCAGCGGATGTCCGAGATCGGCGGCCTGACCGAGACCCATCCCTGGCTGGGGTGGAGCCTGGTGCTGGGCGTCGTCGCGATCGCCGGGCTGCCGCCGATGGGCATCTTCATGAGCGAGTTCCTGCTGGTCAGCTCGACCTTCGCCCGCGAGCCGGTGCTGACCGTCATCCTGGTCGCCGGCCTGCTGCTGGCGTTCGGTGCCCTGCTGATGCGCCTGAACGGCCTGGCGTTCGGCGAGCCGAAGGGGGCGACCGCCCCGGTCCACGCCTCGTATGTCCCGATGTTCGCGCATCTGGCGCTGGTGCTGGCGGCCGGGCTGTTCCTGCCCGGACCGGTGGTCGCCTGGTTCCAGAACGTCGCCGCCCTGCTCGGCTAGGAGGGAGACGCGGACATGACGGCGCTGATCGATCTCATCCAGCAGGGCCGGCCGGTCGACGGCCACCGGCCGTGGCCGCGCGTCACGGTCGACGCCGACCTGTGGGAGGTCGCGGCCACCCACCTCGCTGCCGGCGACTGGTCGCTGCTCGACCTGTGGGGCGAGCCCGACCGGGTGCACATGACCCTGCTGGAGGAGGCCGGCGCGACCGTCGGCACCATCAGCCTGGACTGCCCGGACCGCCGCTTCCCGTCGATCGCCCGCCGGCACCCGCCGGCGCTGCGCCTGGAACGCACGCTGCGCGACCTGTACGGGCTGGAGCCGGTCGGCCTGGCCGACGACCGCGCCTGGCTGGACCACGACCGCTGGGGCGTCCGGCACCCGCTCGGGAACGCGGACCAGGACAGCGAGCCGCTGCCGAAGTACCAGTTCCTGCCGGCCGAGGGCGAGAGCCTGCACCAGATCCCGGTCGGCCCGGTGCATGCCGGCATCATCGAGCCGGGGCATTTCCGCTTCACCGCCAACGGCGAGACCGTGGTGCGGCTGGAGGAGCGGCTGGGCTACGTCCACAAGGGCATCGACCGGCTGATGGCGGGCGCCGCCATCGACCGCGCGGCCATGCTGGCCGGCCGGACCTCCGGCGACAGCACGGTCGCCTACGGCCTGGCCTTCGCGTCCGCCGTCGAGGCAGCGCTGGATGTCCAGGTTCCGGCCCGCGCCGTCGCCCTGCGCGCGGTGATGGCGGAGCTGGAGCGGCTGGCCAACCACTTCGGCGACATCGGCGCGATCTGCAACGACGCCGCGTTCGCGATGATGCACGCCCACACCGGCGTGCTGCGCGAGCGGGTGCTGCGCGCATCCGACGCCGCCTTCGGGCACCGGCTGATGCGGGACCGGATCGTCCCGAGCGGCGTCGCCGTCGACCTTTCCGCCGACGGCATCGCCGCGATCCGCGCCCTGCTGGCCGAGGCGCACCGGAGCTTCCCGCCGCTGGTCACCCTGTACGACGAGACCGCCTCGCTGCAGGACCGCACGGTCACCACCGGCATCGTCGGCGAGTCGCTGGTCCGGCAATACGCCGCCGGCGGCTATGTCGGGCGCGCCTCCGGCCGCAGCTTCGACGCCCGCCGCCTGCCCGGCTACGCGCCCTACGCCGACATGCCGTTCGAGGTGCCGGTGCGCCACGACGGCGACGTCAACGCCCGGGTCTGGATCCGCATCCAGGAGGTCGGCCAGAGCCTGGCGCTGATCGAAGCCCTGCTGGAGCGCCTGCCCGGCGGGCCGGTGCGCGTTCCGCTGCCGGCCGGGTCCGGCGAGGGTGCCGCCCTGGTCGAGGGGTTCCGCGGCGACATCCACGCCTGGGTACGGGTCGCCGCCGACGGGACGGTCGAGCGCTGCCGGCTGCGCGACCCGTCCTGGTTCCAGTGGCCGCTGCTGGAGGCCGCGATCGAAGGCAACATCGTCGCGGACTTCCCGCTCTGCAACAAATCGTTCAACTGCTCCTACTCCGGGCACGATCTATAGGGGGATGGCGATGCACAAGCTGCTCCTCGACGGCCTGCTGAAGCGCCCGCTGACCGAGCCGGCGCCGCCGCCGGACGAAGCCGGGTTGGCCGAGCTGGCGAGCCGGATCCGCCGGAAGCTGGGCCGCAGCCTGTCGATCCGCGCGGTCGACGCCGGCTCGTGCAACGGCTGCGAGCTCGAGATCCACGCCCTCAACAACGCGTTCTACGACCTCGACCGCTTCGGCATCCGGTTCGTCGCCTCGCCGCGCCACGCCGACGTGCTGCTGGTGACCGGGCCGGTGACCAGGAACATGCGCGAGGCCCTGGAACGGACCTACAACGCCACCCCGGACCCGAAATGGGTGGTCGCGGTCGGCGACTGCGCGCTCGACGGTGGGCTGTTCGCCGGCAGCTACGCGATCGAGGGCGGGGTGTCGTCGGTGGTCCCGGTCGACCTGCACATCCGCGGCTGCCCGCCCTCGCCGACCGCCCTGCTGCAGGGCCTGCTGGCGCTGCTGGAGAAGGCCGAGCGGGGGTGAGCGACGAAGCAGCCGGTGGGTCCCGGATCGATCGCGCCGGGGCGGCGCGTCCGTCCGGGATGACGTCGGAAAAGAAACACCGCCGGCTTCTCCTCTTCTTGACGTCATCCCGGAGCGGACCGCCGGAGGCGGAACGCATCCGGGACCCATGAAGCGACGGGCGCCCCTTGGCAGCGCCGCCCCCGATGGCATGATGCCCCGGTCCGGACCGGAACCGAGGGGCCCATGCTCGAGCGCCTGAGCGGCGACACCCGCCTGTATTTCACCGTCGGCTACCCGATCCCGCAGGTGAAGTCGCCCGGCGGCATCACGCGCGGCTTCGAGGCGCGCGGCGCCAACGCGGTCCTGGTGCCGATCGAGGTGCCGCCGGACCGCATCGACGCGTTCTTCGAGCTGGCCGCCGGCATCGGCAACCTCGACGGCATGGTGGTGACGATCCCCTACAAGTTCCGGGCCCGCCAGGCCTGCGCCACGGTCTCGCCGCGCGCTGGGCTGCTGGGCGCTGCCAACGTACTGCGGCGGAACCCGGACGGCGGCTGGCACGGCGACATGACCGACGGCATCGGGTTCTGCAACGCGGTTCGGGCCAAGGGCACCGACCTGGCCGGCCGCCGGGCGCTGCTGATCGGAGCCGGCGGCGCCGGGTCGGCGATCGGGCTGTCGCTGCTCGACGGCGGGGTCGAGAGCCTGGCGGTGTTCGACCTGGACACCGGCCGGCGCGACGCGCTGATCGGCAAGCTGGCGACCCGGCATCCGAACGTCGCCGCCGCGCCGGCCGCCGACCCGGCCGGCTACGGGCTGATCGCCAACGCCTCGCCCGCCGGCATGCGGCCCGACGACCCGCTGCCGGTCGACGCCGCCGGGCTGACCCCGGCCATGCATGTCGGCGACGTGGTGACCGCGCCCGAGGTGCCGCCGCTGATGGTCGCCGCACGGGCGGCCGGCTGCACCACCAACACCGGCACTGAGATGTACCAGGCCCAGATCGACGTGATCACCGACTTCCTGCTCGGCCGCGACTGAGCACCCGAGAACCGGAGGAAACCATGCAGAGCCGCACCGGCGCGTTCCTGGCGATCTGGCACGACATCGACCCGGCCATGGAGCCGGAGTGGCACCGCTGGCATACCTACGAGCACATGCCCGAGCGGGTCGGCATCCCCGGCTTCCTGGCCGGCCGCCGCTACATGAGCGACGACGCCCCGCAGCAGCGCTGCTTCACGCTGTACGAGGGCGCCGACCTGTCGGTGTTCAACAGCCCGGCCTATCTCGAGCGCCTGAACGCGCCGACCGAGTGGACCCGCAAGATGGCGCCGGCGTTCCGCAACTTCATGCGCGGCGCCTGCCGCCGGGTCGCCACCGCCGGCGCCGGCCACGGCTATGCCGGCAGCGTCCTGACGATCCGGCTGGAGCCCGACGGCAGCCTCGACGAGGCGGCGGCCCGGGCGCTGGTCGAGCGGATCACCGGGATCGAGGTCGTCGTCGGCGCGCATATCGGGATATGCGACCGCGACGTCACCCGCACCGAGACCAACGAACGCGCCCTGCGCAGCGCCACCGGCGAGCAGTCGCTGGACGGCGTCGTTGTGGTGGAGGCCTACGACGCCGCCTTGCTCGACGCGGCGGCCGGCGACATCGCGGCCATGGTCGCGTCGGCCGGCCTCGGCTTTCGACCGGGCTTCCGGCAGAGCTACACGCTCGCCTACCTGCTGCAGGAATAGCCCGCCCGGTTGTGGTACGCTGCTTCGAGCTAGCGGAAAGCGGAGGGACTCATGCGGACGATCCAAGCAACGGCCCGTGCAGCGGCTTTGGGGCTCGGCCTCCTGCTCGCGCCGATGGGCGCCTCGGCCCAGACCGCAGGGGCGCCGGCGGCGCCGGCCGCCGACAGCGGCGGATGGAGTACGACGACCATGCTGGCGGTCGGAACCGGCGCCGTGGTCGGCGTGGTCGCCCTGAACATGGTGACCGGCGGGGCGATGCTCGCCCCGATGGTCGGCCCGGCGGTGTCGAACGCGGTCGGCGGCAGCATGCTCGGCGCGGCGGCCCTGACGGCCCCGGCCCGGCAGGCGCTGTGTCGCACCGTCACGGTCCTGGCGACCGCGGCGGCCGGCGCCGGGATCGGTTACTGGCTGGTCAGCGAGTAACCCCCCGAGGCAGGCGGGAAGTTACTGGGCCGGCGGATTGTGCGGGGCGGCCGGCGCCAGCATGTAGTCGTAGGCCCACATCGACACCAGGCCGCTGGCGACCGCGGCGGTCACCGCCGTCGTGGTCACCGGCATGACCGCGAACATGTAGCCGGTCATCGCCCCCATGGTGACGTACATGGTCCGCATGACGTCGTCGCCGCTGGTCTGGTGCGCCGGCGGGGCCTCGGCCGATACGCCGAACCAGCTTCCGGAGGAGGCCGCCGGCGGGGCCACCGGGGTGGACGCCTCGGCCGACGCGACCCGCGGAACCAACGCGACTGCAGTCAGCAGCAGTACCGCCGTCATCAACGCACGCATCGCCGTCACTCCATCCAACTCACACTTCGGCCAACCCATAGCATCGCCGAAAAGCCGGTCCGCGGCCAGTCCGAACGTCCCGGAACTGTCGCTTCCGCCGGTCAGCCGCGCGCGTCGCGGATCGCCCGCCACACCCTCTCGGGCGTCGCCGGCATGTCGATATGCTTGATTCCGAACTCGGAAAGCGCGTCGATCACCGCGTTCATCACCGACGTCAGCGAGCCCGCGCAGCCCGCCTCGCCGCAGCCCTTGGCGCCCAGCGGGTTGGTGGTCGCCGGCACCGAATGGGTCTCGAACGCGAACATCGGCACGTCGCCGGCACGCGGCACCGCATAGTCCATGTACGAGCCGGTCAGCACCTGGCCGTCCTGGTCGTAGGCGCAATGCTCCATCAGCGCCTGGCCGATGCCCTGGACGATGCCGCCGTGCGACTGGCCCTCGACAAGCAGCGGGTTCACCACCGTCCCGAAGTCGTTGACCATGTGATAGCGCACGACCTCGACCACGCCGGTGTCCGGGTCGATCTCGACCTCGGCGACGTGGCAGCCGTTCGGGAACGCCGACGGCGACGCCTTGTGGACGTGCCGGACGTCCAGGCTGTGCGGCACGTCGGCCGGCAGCTCGAGGCCGGCGCGCAGCTTCTCGGCGATCTCCATGATGCCGATCGACCGGTCGGTGCCGGCGATCGAGAACCGGCCCGCCTTGAACTCGATGTCGGGCACCGCCGCCTCCAGCAGGTGACCGGCGATCTGCCGGCCGGCCTCGACCACCTTGTCGCCGGCCTCCACGATGGCGGCGCCGCTGGCCATGATCGACTTGGAGCCGCCGGTGCCGCCGCCGGCGATCAGCTCGTCGCTGTCGCCCTGAAGCAGCCGGATCTTCTCGAACGGCACCCCGATCCGGCTGTGCAGAACCTGGGCGAACGCCGTCCAGTGGCCCTGCCCGTAGTCCAGCGTGCCGGTGATGACGGTGACCGTGCCGTCGTCCTCGAAGCGGATGCCGCCCATCTCGTTCGCCGGCGGCGCCGTCACCTCCAGGTAGTCGCCGAGGCCGAGGCCGCGCAGCTTGCCGCGCGCCCGGCTCTCGGCCCTGCGCGCCGCGAAGCCGTCCCAGTCGGCGAACCTGACCGCCTGCTCCATCAGCGCGGTGAAGTCGCCGCTGTCGTAGGTCAGGCCGGAGCAGGCGTCGTACGGCATCGCGTCGGCCGGGATGTGGTTGCGGCGGCGCAGCTCGAGCCGGTCGATGCCGGTCTCGCGGGCCGCGGTGTCGACCAGCCGCTCCATGTAGTAGTTGCTCTCGGGCCGTCCGGCGCCGCGATAGGCGCTCACCGGCGAGGTGTTGGTGAACACGCACTTGCTCGATACCTCGAGCGCCGGCACCCGGTACACGCTGGTGACGTTCTTGACGACGTTCAGGGTCGCCGCGACCGGGCTGACCTGGCCGACATAGGCGCCCATGTTGCCGTAGCCGTCGATCCGCACCGCCAGGAACCGGCCGTCGGCATCGAGCGCCAGTTCCGCGGTCATGTCGTGGTCGCGGCCGGCCTGGTCGGCCAGGAAGCTCTCGGACCGGTCCGAGGTCCACTTCACCGGCCGGCCGAGCGCCCGGGCGGCGTGGAACAGCGGCGCGTACTCCGGGTACACGAAGGCCTTCATGCCGAACGAGCCGCCGACGTTGCCGGTCAGCACCCGGACCTTGGCCCGGTCGACCTTCAGGATGTCGTCGGCCAGCAGGTTGCGCAGGCCGAACGCGCCCTGGCTGCCGAGGCGGATCGTCCAGCGGTCGTCGGCCGGGTCGTATTCGGCGATCGCCGCGCGCGGCTCCAGCGCCGAGACGACGACCCGGTTGTTGCGGATCGTCAGGCGGGTGACGTGGGCGGCCTCGGCGAACGCCTTGGCCACCGCGTCGCGGTCGCCGTAATGGTAGTCGAGGACGACGTTGTTCGGGGTTGCGTCGTAGAGCTGCGGCGCGCCGTCGGCGGCGCCGGCGCGGGCGTCGGTGACCGCCGGCAGCGGGTCGATGTCGAGCATCACCGCCTCGGCGGCATCGCGCGCCTGCACCGCGGTCTCGGCCACCACCAGCGCCACCGGGTCGCCGACGAACCGCACCTTGTCGGTCGGAAACGACGGGCGCAGCGGATTGCGCATCTCGGAGCCGTCGGCGTTCTTCAGCGGTGCGGCGCACCGGATCGACCCGTAGCCCGCGGCCTCCAGGTCGGCGCCGGTGTAGACCGCGAGCACGCCGGGCATCGCCAGAGCGTCCGAGGCGTCGATGCCGTTCAGCACGCCGTGCGCGACCGACGAGCGCACGAACACGCCGTAGGCCTGGCCGTCGCGGTTCAGGTCGTCGGTGTACCGGCCCCGGCCGGTCAGCAGCGTCGGGTCCTCGTTGCGCGGCACCGGCTGGCCCACGCCGAACTTCATGGTGGCGAGCTCGGCCTCGTCGAAAATCGCGTTCACGGCATGTCTCCTGCGCAGCGGACCGGACGGTCGCGCCGAAACCTAGACGAACTCCGCGGCCTTCGCCCAGCCCCGTGCCTGGAACACACCCGTGCCGGGAAACGGAGGGTCAGAGCCGCTCCATCCGGCCGAACACGAGGTCCGGAATCGCCTCGGTGACCCGCTCCACCGGCCAGTCCCACCAGGCGAGGTCGAGCAGCCGGGCGACCGTGGCGTCGTCGAAGCGCCGGCGCACCACGCGGGCCGGATTGCCCGCCACCACCACGTAGGGCGGCACGTCGCGGGTGACCACCGCCCGGGCGGCGATCACTGCGCCGGTCCCGACCGTGACCCCCGGCATCACCATGCTCTCGCAGCCGAACCAGACGTCGTGGCCGACCACGGTGTCGCCCTTCTCAGGCACCGGCAGGTCCGCGACCGACAGGCGCTCTGCCCATTCGCCGCCGAAGATCGGGAACGGGTAGGTCGTGAATCCCGCCATCGCGTGGTTGGCGTCGGGCATGACGAAGGTGGTCCCGGACGCCAGGGCGCAGTACTTGCCGATCGTCAGGCGCGCGCCGCTGTAGCCGTAGTTGTAGCGGAGGTTGCGCTCGAAGAACGGCAGCGGATCGACCGCGTCGTCGTAGTAGCTGAACTCGCCGACCTCCACGTTGTCCGGCCGGCCGCTTTCGGCCAGCCGCTGCCGCAGCAGCGGCTTCAGGAACACCGTTCGGTCGTGGCCCGGCAGCGGGTACAGCCGGTCGGGATCGGGCTCGGACATGTCGGGCCGTCGGGTTGCGGTCGATCGGAACCGGACACTACCCGATCGCAACCGTCGGGCCACTCCCCGATCCCGCCCCCCTTGCGCCATGCCCGGTCCGTGGCTAGCGTCGACGGACGAGACCGAAGCCATCCGGTCCATCGACGAGGCGGCGTGCAGGGCGGGACCCCTGCCGACCCGACGGTCCGCCGAAGCCCTCGTCGCCGACAGTCCGCGCGCCCCTTCGCCCGTCCGGGGGGCCCGACCGGACCGGAACCGGTCCAAGGGAGGCCGCCATGTCCGTTGCCGTGCCCGCGAAGTCCGACCTCGAGTTCGACGATCCCCGGCCGCTCGACCTGGAAGGCCAGCGGCAGCGCGCCCGCGACCTGCAGCGTGCGGTCCTGGCCGGCGAGCCCGACGCGCTCGCCCGCCTGCGGGCCCATCATCCGCGGGCCGCCGGCCTGTCCGACGAGAGCCTCGCCGCCATCCACCTGCAGCCCGACGACGCCCAGCTCGTCATCGCCCGGGAACTCGGGCTCGCCAGCTGGCCGTCCCTGGTCGCCCATGCCGGCCGGCTGGCCGAGGCCCGCCGGGCGCTGGCGGAACCGACATCGGCGCCGGATGCCGACCGCCCGACCCTGCACATCCGCTGCGGCAGCGACATCCGCGACGGGCTGCAGGCGGCCGGCTTCGCCGGCGACTTCCTGGAGGTCTCGGACCCGGTCTGCCAGGGGCCGGTGCCGGCCGACGGCGACCTGCGGGCCGTCCGGACCCGGTTCATCGCCGAGGCCTACGGCATGCCGCCACACGAAGCCCGGCGGCGCCTGGACGGCGAGGCCGAAGGCCTGGCCGCGGCCGCCGACAGCTATGACCGGGTGGTACTGTGGTTCGAGCACGACGCCTACGACCAGCTGCTACTGGCCCGCATCCTGGCGCATTTCGCCGCCGGCCCCCGGCCGCCGGTGCTGGAGCTGATCTGCATCGACCGGTTCCCGCTGGTCGACCGCTTCATCGGCCTCGGCCAGCTCAGCCCGGTGGAACTGCGCAGCCTGTGGTCGACCCGGACGCCGGTGCTCGACACCCAGCTGGCACTCGGCACCGAGGTCTGGGCGGCCCTGCGGGCGCCGGACCCCAGCGCCCTGCATGCGATCGCCACCGCCGGCACGCCCGAGCTGCCGACCATGGCGCCGGCCCTGCACCGCCACCTCCAGGAGCTGCCCTGGACGACCGACGGGCTGGCCCTGACCGAGCGGCTGGTCCTGGCCGCCCTGCGATCGGAGCCGGAGACCGCCGGCCGGGTGTTCGGCATCCTGACCCGCGAGACCGAGCCGCTTCCGTTCCTCGGCGACCTGATGCTGTGGGCGATCATCGCGGCGATGAACCGGGCCGAGCGGCCGCCCTTCGCGGTCGATCCGGCAACCGCGCTGGAGCCCTGGCCGCACCGCCAGCTGGTCCTGACCTACGACGGCCACGACGTGCTCGACCGCCGGGTCGACTGGCTGGCCTGCCGGCCGCCGGAGCGCTGGGTCGGCGGCGTCGCGATCCGGCGCGACGCGGAATCCTGGCGCTGGTCGCCGGACCGCGAGGCTCCGGTACCGGCGTGAATCTACCGGCCTGAAGCCGTCGCTGCCCCGGTATTGCCCCGGTCGGGTCCGAATTCGCCGCGGGACGGTCCGCCCTGCGCCGCATTGTCGCAGTTCCCTCCCCCATTCCGTTCCATCCGAAGGGGGAGGACCAGAATGCAGACCACCATCCACCGCGCCGGTACCTTGACGGCACTGGCGGCCGTCGCTCTGCTCGCGGCCTGCGAGACCCAGCCCGGGGCCGTTTCCGACCAAGCCATGTGGAGCACTGCCGTGGCACCGGCGGGCCCGTCGCCCGCCAGGGCCCTGGTCCGGGGGCTGTTTTCCGCGCCGGTGCTCCCGCCGCTCGCCGGGAACCGCGAGAGCTACCCGCCGATCGACAGCAACCCGGTCCGGCTGGCGGCCGAGCATCCGGTGTCGACCTTCGGTGTCGACGTCGATACCGGCTCCTACAGCAACGTCCGCCGGTTCCTGAACGCCGGCGCGATGCCGCCCGCCGACGCGGTGCGGGTCGAGGAACTGGTCAACTACTTCGACTACGACTACGCGCGGCCGGCCGACCGGGAGATCCCGTTCGCCGTCACCACCGAGGTGGCGCGCACGCCGTGGAACCCGGACAGCTTCCTGCTGCAGATCGGCATCAAGGGCTACGACATCGATCGCAGGGACCGGCCGGCGGCCAACCTGGTGTTCCTGGTCGACGTCTCCGGCTCCATGCAGGCCCGGGACAAGCTGCCGCTGGTGGTCCAGAGCCTGAAGATGCTGACCGATCAGCTGACCGCCCGCGACCGGATCGCCGTGGTGACCTACGCCGGCCATGCCGGCACCGCCCTGGAGCCGACGCCGGGCGACCGCAAGGCCGAGATCAGGGCGGCGCTCGACGGGCTGCAGGCCGGTGGCGGCACCGCCGGCAGCGCCGGGCTGAAGCGGGCCTACGAACTGGCCGAGCGGGCCCGCATCGACGGCGGGGTCAACCGCGTGCTGCTGGCCACCGACGGCGACTTCAACGTCGGCGTCTCAGACGTCGGGCAGTTGAAGGAGCTGATCGCCGCCAAGCGCTCGGCCGGGATCACGCTGACCACGCTCGGCTTCGGCACCGGCAATTACCAGGAAGCCCTGATGGAGCAGATCGCCGACGTCGGCAACGGCAACTACGCCTACATCGACGGCCTGGCGGAGGCCCGCAAGGTCCTGGTCAACGAGATGAGCTCGACCCTGTTCACCATCGCCCAGGACGTAAAGGTGCAGATCGAGTTCAACCCGGCCAAGGTCGCGGAGTACCGCCTGATCGGCTTCGAGAACCGGGTGCTGAAGCGCGCCGACTTCAACAACGACAAGGTCGACGCCGGCGACATCGGCGCCGGCCACACGGTCACCGCGCTGTACGAGATCGTGCCGGCCGGCGGCCGCGGCTCGATCGACCCGCTGCGCTACGGCAGGACCGGTGCCGCCACAACTTCGCCGGACGCCGCGGAGTTCGCGTTCCTGAAGCTGCGCTACAAGCTGCCCGGGCAGGACCGCAGCCGGCTGATCGAGAAGCCGCTGGCGGCGAGACTGCTCGACGGCCCGGCGGCGGCGAAGCCCAGCGCCGACCTGCGGTTCGCCGCGGCGGTGGCGGCGTTCGGGCAGATCCTGCGCGGCGGCAAGCACACCGGCGACTTCGACTACGCCGACGTGCTCGAACTGGCGCGCGGCGCCCGCGGCGACGACCCGCTCGGCTACCGCGCCGGCTTCCTGACCCTGGTCGACCTGGCCCGGGGACTGCAGGGGTCGTGACGTCGAGGCAATCGGGCCGCAGCGTCGGTGGCGGTGCGGCCCGCCCCCGTCAGCTGACCTTGAACAGCTTGTGCTGTCGGTTGCGGGTATACGGCCGGACCTCGCTCGGCCAGCGCCCGCGCTCGACGGCGGCGGCCCATTCCGGGCTCAGCACCACGTCCGGGCTCTCGATCTCGTAGATCGCGGTGTAGCGCGGACCCTCGAACGGCATCTCGCGCCGCTCGCCGCCCAGCATCATCGCCAGCGGCTCGGCGGTCGCCCGGGTCACCGAGAGCACGCCCGGCACCTCCATCAGGTAGGGCACGTGCTCCTGGTCGTAGACCTCGTTGAAGATCGCATCCTTGTCGGGGTCGACGTCCATGCTGGCCATCAGCACGTAGCGGGCGGAAATCGGCATTGCGGGTCCTCCTTTCGCGAAAGTCTCGGGGTCAGGCGATCGCCGTTGCCGGCCGACGCCGACCGAACTGCAGCAGCAGGAACAGCGCGATCGCCGCGTTGACGAGGTTCCAGGCCAGGCCGTTCAGGAACGCCGCCTGGTAGGAAAGCGTCAGATCGTAGAGCGCGCCGGACATCCAGCCGCCGAGCGCCATGCCGAGCAGCGTCGCCGACAGCACCAGGCCGACCCGGGCTCCGGCCTGCGACGGCGGGAAGAACTGCCGGACGATCAGCGCGTAGGTCGGCACGATGCCGCCCTGCGACAGCCCGAACAGCGCCGACACCACGTACAGGGCCGCGACGCTGTCGAACGGCAGGAACAGCAGCAGCGACAGCGCCTGCAGCATGGACGCCAGCAGCAAGGTCGGCAGCGGGCCGATCCTGTCGGCGATCCAGCCGAAGGTCAGCCGGCTGACGATGCCGGTGCCGAGCATCAGCGACAGCATCTCGGCGCCGCGCGCCGTGCCGTAGCCGAGATCGGAGCAGTAGGCGACGATGTGGACCTGCGGCATGGCCATGGCCACGCAGCACGCCACGCCCGCCAGCATCAGCAGGGTCTGCAGCGCCGACGGCGACATCGGTGGCGTGGCCGGCCCGGACTCCGACTTGTGCACCACCGTGGCGGAGGCGGTGGCCAGGGTCGACGGCGCCCGGCGGCGCAAAGTCGCCGACAGCGGCAGCAGGGTGACGAAGCAGAACGCCGCGATCGCCAGATGGGTCTCGCGCCAGCCCCAGGCATCCATCATCGCCTGCACGATCGGCGGCCACACGGTACCGGCGAGATAGCTGCCGCTCGCCCCGATCGCCACGGCGATGCCGCGGCGGCGCACGAACCAGAGCGAGACGTCGGAGATGATCGGCCCGAAGGTCGCCGAGCTGCCCAGCAGGCCGATCAGCAGGCCCTGGGCGGCCACGAACTGCCACAGGCTGGTCGCCTGGCTGGACAGCGCATAACCGAGCGCCAGGGCGACCGTGCCGCCCCGCAACGGCACCAGGATGCCGAACCGGTCGGCCAGCCGGCCCATCATGATGCCGCCGACCGCGAACCCGACCATGGTCATGGTGTAAGGCAGCGAGGCATCGCCGCGGGCCACCTGGAACTCGGCCTCGACCGCCGGAAGCGTCACCACCACCGACCACAGGCCGACGCCGCCGATCATGCTGACCAGCAGCGACATGGCGAGCCGGTACCAGGCGTAGGCGCTATCCGCCTCGCCGGCCGGCGCCGCCCCTTCGGGAGCGCGACTGGCCGTGGTCACCTCGATCGATCCTCTCAGAAGCCGGGCGAGCGGAAGGTTTCCGCCACCCGCGACGGCCCAATTGCCGTCGGGGCGTCACGTTATCGAGACACACTCCGCCGCACAACCGCGCCGGCGGGATGACACCATCGCCGTTTAACGGTTTGGTAAGCACTCGGACATACCGTGGATGAAATGGTTAAAACGCACGCAATACTTATAAAAAGCCAGCCACCTCGCGTATCTCGACAGACCCATGCGCAATGGACATTGTAGTCGCGTCCGGGACAGCCGGATCGACCGTCCGGCAAGCTGAGGAGCATACGGTGAAGACCGCCTCGACCCGAAAATCGATGTCGCTCACGTTCAAGACAAAGTTGTATATCCTGATGGTGGTGGCCTGTGGCGCGCTGGCCGCCGTGTCCGGCGCCGCGGTCTACGGCTCCGGCCGGATGGCCGAGGCCGGCGACGCGCTCGGCGGCGCGGTCCGGAACTTCCAGTTCGGCTCGCGCGTATCGCTGCTGGTCGAGAAGCAGCGGGGGCTCGTGACCGGCGCCGCCGCCGAGCTCGACCTCGACCGGCAGGCGTCGCTGCGCGAGCAGTTCGTGGCGACCATGAAGTCCTTCCAGGAGACCCTGGCGACCGCGCGCGCGACCGCCGATCCGGACACCGCCGCCTCGATCGACGACATCGCCGCCAAGCTGGAGCCGGTGAACGCCACCGGCACCCAGGTGTTCGACTTCGCCAACAGCTTCGCCCAGGTCCAGGCCAACGAGCTGATCAACGGCGAGTACGGCGCCAGCGTCAACGCGATATCCGACGCGGTCGGCGCGATGCTGGACGCCAACCGCCAGAAGGCCCAGGCCGCCGGCAAGGAACTCACCAGCTCCCGCGACATGATGCGGGCCGCGGTCCTGGCGGTGGCCGGCGGCGCCGGCGTGCTGGTGCTGGTCTTCGGTCTGTGGCTGGTCCGCTCCATGACCACCCGCATGAACGGGCTGGCCGCGGTCATGCAGAGGCTGGCCGCCCAGGACCTGACCGTCGACGTGCCGTCCAGCGAGGACCGCGACGAGATCGGGGTGATGGCCGGCACCGTCCAGGTGTTCAAGGACAGCATGGTCGAGTCCGAGCGCATCCGCAGCGAACAGGAGCAGACCAAGTCCCGCAACGAGGCGGAGAAGCGGGCCTCGATGCAGCGCCTCGCGGATGAATTCGAGGCGAGCGTGACCGGGGTCGTGCAGATCGTGTCGTCGGCGTCGACCCAGCTGCAGTCGACCGCCCAGTCGATGTCGGCCACCGCCGAGGAGACCAGCCGGCAGTCGCAGGCGGTCGCCAGCGCGTCCGAGCAGGCGTCGAGCAACGTGCAGTCGGCGGCCAGCGCCGCCGAGGAGCTGTCGAGCTCGATCGCCGAGATCAGCCGGCAGGTCACCGAGTCGACCCGCATCGCCGGCGACGCCACCGAGCAGGCCACGCGCACCAACGACCAGATCCACGGGCTGGCCGAGGCCGCCCAGCGGATCGGCGACGTGGTCAAGCTGATCCAGGACATCGCCGAGCAGACCAACCTGCTGGCCCTCAACGCCACCATCGAAGCGGCCCGCGCGGGCGACGCCGGCAAGGGCTTCGCGGTCGTGGCCTCGGAGGTGAAGAGCCTGGCCAACCAGACCGCCACCGCGACCGAGGAGATCAGCTCGAAGATCGGCGAGATGCAGACCGCCACCACACAGTCGGTGCAGGCGGTCCGGCTGATCGGGAACACCATCGAGCAGATCAACGAGATCGCGACCGCTATCGCCTCGGCGGTCGAGGAGCAGGGTGCCGCCACCCGCGAGATCGCCCGCAACGTGCAGCAGGCATCGAGCGGCACCCACGACGTGTCGTCGACCATCGCCGAGGTCACCCGCTCGGCGACCGAGACCGGCTCGGCGTCGTCGCAGGTGCTGGACGCCGCCGGCGAGCTGTCGCGCAACGCCGAGTCCCTGCGCGCCCAGGTCGACGGCTTCCTGGCGCGGATCCGGGCCGCCTGACGCCGCGTGGGTCGCGGATCAGCCGCGCAAGCGCGTCTGTCCGGGATGAGGGAATAGCAGCCCGACCTTCCTCATCCCGGCCGGAGCGGCGAAGCCGCGCAGAGCCGGGATCTGTTTTCCGGCACCAAAGAAATCGGGCGGGATCCGCGAGGATCCCGCCCAGTCTGCGTCGTCACCCGGGAAGGGGACTCACGCCGCCCGGTTCTCGCGCCGGGCCTTTGCCGGGGTCGCGGATCGCTACACCCAGCGGAACACCGCCCCTGCGTACACCAGCGCGATGACCAGCGGCGCCCACAACGGGGTGCCGACCAGGCCCAGCCACGCCAGGAAGATGAAGGCACTGCCCAGCAGCGAGATGAACAGCCGGTCGCCGCGGGTCGTGTCGAGCCCGAGGATGCCGTGCCGCGGCGCCCCGCCGGGACTGCGGAACTCCCACACCGTCATGCCGACCAGGCACAACAGGATGAAGGCGAAGAACGCCGCCGTCGGCCAGGTCCACGCCATCCACGCAAAGACCGAGGTTCCCTGCATCGCGACCTCCGTCACACCCGGCCGAGGGCGAAGCCCTTGGCGATGTAGTTCCGCACGAAATAGATGACCACGGCACCCGGGATCAGGGTCAGCGATCCGGCGGCGGCCAGCAGGCCGAGCTGGTAGCCCGAGGTACTCGCGGTCTTGGTCATCAGCGCCGCGATCGGCTTGGCGTCGACCGCCGTCAGGGTCTTGGCCAGCAGCAGCTCGACCCAGGAGAACATGAAGCAGAAGAAGCAGGCGACGCCGATCCCGGCGGCGATCGTCGGGATGAAGATCCTGAGGAAGAATCCCCAGAACGAGTAGCCGTCGACATAGGCGGTCTCGTCCAGCTCCTTCGGCACGCCGGACATGAAGCCCTCGAGGATCCACACCGCCAGCGGGATGTTGAACAGGGTGTGGGCCAGCGCGACGGCGAACGGCGTGTCGAACAGCCCGACCGCCGAGTAGAGCTGGTAGAACGGCAGGGCGAAGACCGCCGGCGGCGCCATCCGGTTGGTCAGCAACCAGAAGAACAGGTGCTTGTCGCCGAGGAACCGGTAGCGCGAGAACGCGTAGGCGGCCGGCAGCGCCGCCGCCACCGACAGCACGGTGTTCAGGGCGACGTACTCGATCGAGGCGATGTAGCCGTTGTACCAGGTCGCGTCGGTGAAGATGACGCGGTAGTTCTCCAGCGTGAACTCGTGCGGCCACAGGCTGAAGCCGCCCAGGATCTCGTTCGTGGTCTTGAACGACATGTTCAGCAGCCAATAGATCGGCAGCAGCAGGAAGACGATGTAGAGGGTCGGCACCCAGTATCGCGTGCGCATGGCCCTACCTCGACTGGTTGCGCATCATGAGCGTGTAGAACAGCCAGCTCATGAGCAGGATGATCAGGAAGTAGACCAGCGACATCGCCGCCGCCGGGCCGAGGTCGAACTGGCCGAGCGCGGTCTTCACCAGGTCGATCGACAGGAAGGTGGTGGCGGTGCCCGGGCCGCCGCCGGTCAGCACCACGACCTCCGTGTAGATCATGAACGAGTCCATGAACCGCAGCAGGATGGCGATGGTCAGCACGTAGCGCAGCTTCGGCAGCTGGATGTAGCGGAACACCGCCCAGGCCCGCGCCCCGTCGATCTTGGCGGCCTGGTAGTAGGCGTCGGGGATCGACACCAGCCCGGCGTAGCACAGCAGGACCACCAGCGACGTCCAGTGCCACACGTCCATCAGGATCACGGTGAACCAGGCGGCCGCCGGCTCGCGCGTGTAGTTGTAGTCGAAGCCGAGACCGTGCAGGACCTCGCTGAGCAGGCCGATGGTCGGCAGCGCCATGATGTTCCACATCGCCCCGACCACGTTCCACGGGATCAGCAACGGCAGCGCCATCAACACCAGGCAGACCGAGACCCACGGCCCGCGGCGCGGCATCGCGAGCGCGATCGCCAGCCCCAGGGGGACCTCGATCGCCAGGATCGCTGCAGTGAAGGCGAGCTGGCGCAGCAGCGAGGCGTGGAACCGCTCGGAGCGCAGGACCTCCTCGAACCAGCGCACCCCGGACCAGAAGAACATGTTGGAGCCGAACGACTCCTGGACCGAGTAGTTCACCACCGTCATCAGCGGGATGACGGCGTTGAACGCCACCAGCAGGACCACCGGCAGGACGAACCACCAGGCGCGCTGATTGACCGTCTTGTTCATCGCGCTGCCCCCTCCCCGGTTACCAGCCAGCCGTCCCGATAGACCCAGGTCCGCTCCGGCGCGAACCGCACATGGGCGGTGTCGCTCGGTATCGCCTCGCCCTCGGGAACCAGCATCTTGATCTTGTGGCCGGCATGCTCGGTCTCGACGATACGGTGACGCCCGGCGTCGAGCGCCTTCACCACCCGGACCGGGATGCCGTCATCGGCGCCCGCCGGGGCGAAACTCACGAACTCCGGGCGGACGCCGAGCTCCAGCCGGCCGCCGTCGCCGCGCCAAGCGCCGGCGTTCACGCTTTCGACCGACAGGCCGCCGAACGCCGCCCGGCCGTCGGCGATCTCGCACGGCAGCACGTTCATGCCGGGCGAGCCGATGAAGTGCCCGACGAAGGTGTGGTTCGGGCGCTCGAACAGCTCGACCGGCGTGCCGGTCTGCACGATCTCGCCGTCGTTCATCACGACCACCTGATCGGCGAAGGTCAGCGCCTCGGTCTGGTCGTGGGTGACGTAGATCATCGTGACGCGGATACGCTGGTGCAGCTCCTTCAGCTTGGAGCGCAGCACCCACTTCAGGTGCGGATCGATGACCGTCAGCGGCTCGTCGAACATGATCACGTTCACGTCCGAGCGGGCGAGGCCGCGACCGAGCGAGATCTTCTGCTTGCCGTCGGCGGTCAGCCCGGCGGCGCGGTGCCGGAGCATGTCGTCGAGCTCGAGCATCTCGGCGACCTCGCGCACCCGGCGGTCGACCTCGCGGGCGTCGACCCCGCGATTGCGCAGAGGGAAGGCGAGATTGTCGTAGACCGTCATGGTGTCGTAGATCACCGGGAACTGGAACACCTGGGCGATGTTGCGCTGCTCCGGCGAGGCGTCGGTGACGTCGCGGCCGTCGAACAGGATCTGCCCGCCGGTCGGCCGCAGCAGGCCCGAGATCACGTTCAACAGGGTGGTCTTGCCGCAGCCGGACGGGCCGAGCAGGGCGTAGGCGCCGCCGTCGGCCCAGTCGATCGTCAGGCGCTTCAGCGCCCAGTCGCTGTCGGCCGCCGGCTGGTCGACGTAGCTGTGCCGAAGCTCGCGAAGCTGTATCTGCGCCATCAGTCGGCTCCTTCGACGCGGCGGTGGTCGAGGTCGAAGAACATCGTGTGGTCCATGTCGACGTAGAGGCGGGCGACCGACCCGACCTCGAACGGATGGATGCCGGGCGACTGCGAGACCCAGGTCTGGCCGTCGATGTCGAAATGCACCGCGCTCTCCGAGCCGCTGAGCTCGGCGATCACGACGGTGCCCTCGATCGGAGCCGCGTTCGCCGTGACCGGCGACGGCGTGACGTGATGCGGGCGGATGCCGATGACGTAGGCGCCGTCGGGCAGCCCGGCGGCCGCCTGTCCGACCGGCAGCCGGAAGCCGCCGAGCCGGATCTCGCCGCCCCGCTTGACGACCTGTGCGGTGTTGATCGGCGGGTCGGAGAACACCCGGGCGGTGACCAGGTCGGCGGGGCGCCGGTACAGCGCCGCGGTCTCGCCGAACTGGGTGATGCCGCCGGCGTGCAGCGTCGCGGTGTTGCCGCCGAACAGCAGGGCCTCGCCGGGCTCGGTGGTGGCGTACACCACGATGCAGTTGCGGTCCGCGAAGAACCGGGGCAGCTCGTCCCTGAGCTCCTCGCGCAGCTTGTAGTCGAGGTTGGCGAGCGGCTCGTCGAGCAGCACCAGGTCGGCGTCCTTGACCAGCGCGCGGGCGATCGCCGTGCGCTGCTGCTGGCCGCCCGACAGCTCGGCCGGCCGGCGCTTCAGCATCGGCGTCAGCCGCAGCAGCTCGGCGGCGTGCATGACCCGCCGGTCGATCTCCTGGGCCGCCATGCGGGCGACCCGCAGCGGCGACGCGATGTTCTCGTACACCGTGAAGTTCGGGTAGTTGATGAACTGCTGGTAGACCATGGCGACGTTGCGCTTCTGGACCGGGACGCCGGTGACGTTCCGGCCGCGGAACCAGATCTCGCCCGCGGTCGGGCGATCGAGCCCGGCCATCAGCTGCATGAGCGTGGTCTTGCCGGCCAGGGTCGGCCCGAGCAGCGTGTTGAACGACCTTTCCTCGAGCACGAGGCTCGTCTCGTGGATGTAGGTCTCGGCGCCGACGCGCTTGGTGATCCGTTTCAGTTCCAGAGACATCGCCCGGGTGCCAGTTCCGTGGTCGCCATGTGGGTCTGCGAAGGATCCCTCCGGAGCGGGCGTTGACCGCGCCCGCCCCGGAGGGTCGAAGTCCGAGCCGTCGCCTACTGGTTCTCGGTCCAGCGCTTGATCAGCTCGTCGTAGGCGATCGTCTCGCCCTTCGGCTTCTCGTTATCGAGCTTGGCCCACGGCGCGTGGTCCTTGCTCAGCCACTTCGACGGATCGCTCTTCGGATTCAGGCGCGGTCCGCAACCGTGGTAGACGTTGTTCGACTCGTCGACCGCCTGCATGCGGGCCATCACCTGGTCCATCTGGTCGGCCAGCCGGTCCATCGCCTGCTGCGGGGTGAACGCGCCCGAGTTGACGTCGCCGATGTTCTGCCAGAACAGCTGGGCGAGCTTCGGGTAGTCGGGCACGTTGACGCCGGTCGGCGTCCACGCCACGCGGTCCGGCGAGCGGTAGAACTCGATCAGACCGCCGAGGTTCGGCGCCCGCTCGGTGAACGACTTGTGACGCACGGTGCTGTCGCGGATGAAGGTCAGCCCGACGTGGCTCTTCTTCACGTCGACCGTCTTCGACACCACGAACTGGGCGTACAGCCACGCGGCCTTGCGACGATCCACCGGGGTGGAGTTGAACAGGGTCCACGAGCCGGCGTCCTGGTAGCCGCGCTGCGAGCCTTCCTTCCAGTACGGGCCATGCGGCGACGGCGCCATCCGCCACAGCGGCTTGCCGGCCTCGTCGACCGTGTTGTTGCCCTGGGCCTTCGGCTGCACCATGGTCGCGGTGAACGCCGAGTACCAGAAGATCTGCTGGGCGACGTTGCCCTGCGCCAGCGCCGGCAGCGACTGGTAGAAGTCGAGGTCGGCGGCACCCGGCGGGGCATACTGCCGGAGCCACTCGTCCCACTTCCGAACGGCGTAGACGGCCGCCGGGCTGTTGGCCCCGCCGCCCCGCGACACCGAGGCGCCGACCGGGTTGCACGAGCCCTTCTCCATGCGGATGCCCCACTCGTCGACCGGGCGGCCGTTGGGGATGCCGACGTCGGCCTCGCCGGCCATCGACAGCCAGGCGTCGGTCATCCGCCAGCCGAGGTCGGGGGCCCGCTTGCCGTAGTCCATGTGGCCGTAGACCCGGACGCCGTCGACCTCCTTCACGTCGTTGGTGAAGAACTCGGCGATGTCCTCGTAGGCCGACCAGTTCACCGGCACGCCGAGCTCGTAGCCGTACTTGGCCTTGAACTTCTTCTTGAGATCCGGCCGGTCGAACCAGTCCTTGCGGAACCAGTACAGGTTGGCGAACTGCTGGTCGGGCAGCTGCCACAGCTTGCCGTCCGGCCCGGTGGTGAACGACTTGCCCATGAAGTCGTCGAGGTCGAGCATCGGGTTGGTGACGTCCTTGCCCTCGCCGGCCATCCAGTCGGTGAGGTTGATCGCGCTCTGCAGGCGCGAGTGCGTCCCGATCAGGTCGGAGTCGTTGACGTAGCCGTCATAGAGGTTGCGGTTCGTCTGCATCTGCGTCTGGACCGCCTGCACCACCTCGCCCTCGCCGAGGATCTGGTGGTTAACCTTAATGCCGGTGATCTCCTCGAAGGCTTTCGCCAGCACCTCCGCTTCGTAGGTGTGCGTCGGAATCCCCTCCGACAGCACGTTGATCTCCATGCCCTTGAAGGGTTCCGCCGCCTTGGCGAACCACATCATCTCCTTCATCTGCTCGTCCTTGGAGAGCGTCGAAGGCTGGAATTCGGAGTCGATCCACTTCTTCGCGGCCGCTTCGTCCGCGAAGGCCGAGGACGCCCCGAACATCGCTACCAGCAGCGCGGCTGCCGGCAATGTCGTTCGGATCGACATGCTCACTACCTCCCAGTGTGCGCACGTTGATTTCCGCTGCCGGACCAGGGCGCACGTTCTGCGTCCCGGCAGCTTCCACTCCCCGTGACCGACGTGCGGTCGAGACGAGGCGATGGCGATGTCTGGTTCGTCGTGATTGGCCCGAAGTCGCATCTGGCGAAGGCCAGGGCATTCGGCTCAGCCGGTCGGGCGTCCGGCGGCCCGTATGCCGACACACGGCGGGGCCCCCGCAGGGGCCGGATCGGCGCATCGCCGGCCGGTGTCGGAACCTGCGGCACGCCAACGGTCCGGGAACCGTGATCGCGGCCGATCGCACGGATGGCGAGCTCGCGGATACGGGTGTCGCGCCCGACCTTGCGGGTCGCGCGATTGGGGCTCAGGTTCATCCCGCCGCGCCTCCCTCGGTCGGCGCGGCCCCTGCCGGCGGAATTCCTATGCTATCCGCCGCCCGCCACTCTCTCCGTGTCACGTTGTCCTCCCAAATCTTCGCCCGCCGTGCGCGCGACCATCCAGTCGTCGAGCCGGCGGATCTCTTCTTCTGTCATTCGCAGTCCGAGCTTGGTGCGCCGCCAGACCACGTCCGCGGCCCGCAGCGCCCACTCGTTGTCCATCAGGTACGCGACCTCGACCTCGGTCGGCCCGGCGCCGAACGAGCGACCCAGCGCCTCGGCGGACGCCGCGTCCCCGATCACGTTCCACACCCGGGTCCCGTAGGCCCGCACCAGCCGGCGCGCCTCGGCATGACCCAGATCGGGGATCCGTCGCCGCAGCTCGCCGACCAGCGCATCGACGCCGCGCGGCTGGAAGTCGCCGCCGGGCAGCGGTGCGGTCGCGGTCCACGACCGGCCGAGCTGCGGGAAGTTGCGCTTCAGGTGCTCCATCGCCGACTCGGCGAGCCGGCGGTAGGTGGTGATCTTGCCGCCGAACACGCTCAGCGCCGGCGCCCCGTTGGCCTCGGACCACTCCAGGACGTAGTCGCGGGTCGCCTCCTGGGCCTTGCTGGCGCCGTCGTCGTACAGCGGCCGCACGCCGGAATAGCTCCACACCACGTCGGCCGGGGTGACCGGCGCCTGGAAATACTCGGCGGTCAGCCGGCACAGATAGGCGATCTCGTCGTCGCTGATCGCCGCTGCGCCCGGGTCGCCCTTGTAGTCCTCGTCGGTGGTGCCGATCAGCGTGAACGCGCCCTCGTAGGGAATCGCGAAGATGATCCGGCCGTCGGAGTTCTGGAAGATGTAGCAGCGGTCGTGCTCGTACAGCCGCGGCACCACCACGTGGCTGCCCTTGACCAGCCGCACCGCGCTGCCGGAGTTCACGCCGAGCCGTCCGCCCAGGACGTCGGCCACCCAGGGGCCCGCGGCGTTCACCACGGCACGCGCCCGCACCGTGCGCTCGCCGTCCGGGCCCTGCAGGCGCGCCACCCACAGGCCGTCCTCGACATGGGCGTCGACCAGTGCCGTGCGGGTCAGGATCTCGGCACCGCGCTGGCGCGCGTCCATGGCGTTCAGGACCACCAGCCGGGTGTCCTCGACCCAGCAGTCGGAATACTCGAAGCCGAGTCGGTAGTCCGGCTTCAGCGGCGTCCCGACCGGCGAGCGGTCGAGGTCGATCATCCGGGTGCCCGGCAGCAGGTTGCGCCCGCCCAGATGGTCGTAAAGGAACAACCCGAGGCGCAGCAGCCAGGCCGGTCGCAGGCCCTGGTGGTGCGGCAGCACGAAGCGCATCGGCCAGATGATGTGCGGCGCCGCGCGCAGCAGGACCTCGCGCTCCTTCAGCGCCTCGCGGACCAGCCGGAACTCGTAGTGCTCGAGATAGCGCAGGCCGCCGTGGACAAGCTTGGTGCTGGCCGACGAGGTCGCCGAGGCCAGGTCGCCCTTCTCGGCCAGGACCACCGACAGGCCGCGGCCAGCAGCGTCCCGGGCGATGCCGGCACCGTTGATGCCGCCGCCGACCACCAGAACGTCAACACTCGCCGATGGCGTGTCCACCTGACCTCCCGGACCCGGAGCCCGTGCCCGTCAGAGACACGGCTCTCTTTTCGAATTTGAGGCCTCGGAGTCGTACAGGAGGGTCAGAATTTTCGCAAACGAAATTGCTGGTCTCAGGCCTCGGCGCTCACCACGCGGACGTTGTGATGGCGGAAAACCTCTGAAAACGCTTCGGGAACCGGGTCATTGGTGAAAAGTGTATGCATCTGCGAGATATGCCCGAGGCGCACCATCGCCTTGCGGCCGAATTTCGAGTTGTCGGCGCACAGGTAGACTTTTTCGGAATTGCGCACGATGGACTGGGCGACCCGGACCTCGCGATAGTCGAAATCCAGCAGCGAGCCGTCGTCGGCGATGCCGCTGATCCCGATCACGCCGACGTCGACCCGGAACTGCTGGATCAGGTCGGTGGCCGATTCGCCGACGATCCCGCCGTCGCGATTGCGCACCACGCCGCCGGCGATGATGACCTCGAAGCTCGGGTTGCCGATCAGGATCTGCGCGACGTTCAGGTTGTTGGTGATCACCCGCAGGCCGGTGTGGTCCAGCAGCGCCCGCGCCACCGCCTCGGTGGTGGTGCCGATGTTGATGAAAAGCGAGGAATGGTCCGGGATCTCGGCCGCCACCTTGTAGCCGATCGCCTGCTTCTCGGCGTCGAACGCCAGCCGCCGGCGGTCGTAGGGCGCGTTCTCGACGCTCGACGACAGCCCGGCCCCGCCGTGGTAGCGCTTGAGGTCGCCGCGCTCGGCCAGGTGATTGATGTCGCGCCGGATGGTCTGCGGGGTCACCTCGAACAGCCGGACCAGCTCGTCGATCGACGCATAGCCCCGCTCGGTGACGATCTCACGGATGCGGCCGCGCCGCCGGGTCGCCTTGTCCATGACCGGACCTCGTTTTCTTTTTTCTGGAAAAGGGTAGGCGTTTTCGATTTTCTTTCTCAATCGAAAATCCATGAACGAAGCCTGCGCGGTCCGGCATCGGTGGAACCGCGAAACGGGACTTTCTAGGGAGGATGGCATGGCCGACAGCCGAGCGATCGTCGCGATCGACCAGGGCACCACGAGCAGCCGCGCCATCGCCTTCCGGGCCGACGGTTCGATCGCGGCGGTCGCGCAGCGCGAGTTCCGCCAGATCTATCCGGCCAGCGGCTGGGTCGAGCACGACCCCGAGGAGATCTGGTCGACCACGCTGGCGGTCACCCGCGAGGCGATCGACGCCGCCGCGGCCGCCGGCCTGAAGGTGGCGGCGATCGGCATCACCAACCAGCGCGAGACCACCATCGTGTGGGACCGCGAGACCGGCCGGGCGATCCACAACGCCATCGTCTGGCAGGACCGGCGCACCGCCGGGGTGTGCGCCAGGCTGCGCGAGGACGGCCTCGAGGACCTGATCACCGACCGCACCGGCCTGCTGCTCGACCCGTACTTCTCCGCCACCAAGGTGGCCTGGATCCTCGACCACGTCGACGGCGCCCGCGACCGTGCAGCGCGCGGCGAGCTGGCGTTCGGCACGGTCGACAGCTTCCTGATGTGGCGGCTGACCGGCGGCCGGGTGCACGTCACCGACGCCACCAACGCCGCCCGCACCAACCTGTGCGGGCTGGTGTCCGGCGAATGGGACGACGAGCTGCTGGCGATCTTCCAGGTGCCGCCGTCGCTGCTGCCGGAGATCCGCGACTGCGCCGCCGACTTCGGCGAGACCGACCCGTCGGTGCTCGGTCACCGGCTGCCGGTGCTCGGGATCGCCGGCGACCAGCAGGCCGCCGCCGTCGGCCAGGCCTGCTTCCGGCCGGGCGACATCAAGTCGACCTACGGCACCGGCTGCTTCGTGATCCTGAACACCGGCGACACCCCGGTACGCTCGCACAACCGGCTGCTCGGCACCCTGTGCTATCGGATCGGCGGCAGGAACACCTACGCCCTGGAGGGTGCGATCTTCGTGTCCGGCGCGGTCGTGCAGTGGCTGCGCGACGGCCTCGGCGTCATCGAGAAGGCGGCCGAGACCGAGGATCTCGCCCGCTCGGTCGACGACACCGGCGGCGTCTACCTGGTGCCGGCGTTCACCGGCCTGGGTGCGCCGTTCTGGGACGCCGAGGCGCGCGGCGCCATGTTCGGCGTCACCCGCGACACCGGCCGCGCCCATCTGGCGCGCGCCGCCCTGGAGGCGGTCGCCTACCAGACCCGCGACCTGTTCCGGGCGATGGCCGAGGATGGCGTGAAGCCGGGCACCCTGCGGGTCGACGGCGGCATGGCCGCGAACAACTGGCTGATGCAGTTCCTGGCCGACATCCTGGCGATCCCGGTCGAGCGGCCGGTGGTGACCGAGACCACCGCCCTCGGGGCCGCCGCCCTGGCGGCCCTGCAGGCGGGAATCTACGGCTCGCTCGACGACGTGGCGTCGTCCTGGGCCCTGGACCGGCGGTTCGAGCCGTCGATGACGCCCGCCACCCGCCGCCGGCTGCTGTCCGGGTGGGATGCGGCGGTCGCCCGCACCCGCATCCGGATAGGCTGATCCCGGCAACCGCTCAGACCACCGGGCAGGCGCCGCCGTCGACGTTGATCGCGGTGCCGGTGACGTAGCCGCCGAGATCCGACGCCAGCAGGCAGGCGACGGCCGCGAATTCGTCGGCCTCGCCGACCCGGCCGAGCGGGATGGCCTTGCCCATTTCGGCGTAGTAGTCGTCGAGGGTCGCGTTCGACCCGCCGGCCGCCGCAGTCTCGTGGCGGCGCACCCACTGGTCGCTCTTGATGCGGCCGACCAGCAGGGCGTTGACCAGCACGTTGTGCGGCGCCAGCTCGCCGGCCAGCACCTTGGTCAGGGCCATGCCGGCGGCCCGGCTGACCGCGGTCGGCGCACCCTCGGCCGGCGGCGCCTTGGCCCCGGTGTTCAGCACGTTGATGATCCGGCCCCAGCGTCGCTCGATCATGCCGGGCGCGACCAGCCGGGCCAGCCGGATCGCCGCGAACAGCTTGAGGTCCAGGTCGGTCTGCCAGGTGGCGTCGTCGATCTCCAGGAACCTGCCGCGCTTCGAGGTACCGGCGTTGTTGACCAGGATGTCGATCGGGCCGACCGCGGCCTCGGCCTCGCGGACCAGGCGGGCGCAGTCGCCGGCGTCGGAGACGTCGGCGGCGACCGCGACCGGCGCCGTGCCGGCGCTTGCCGCGACCGCCTCGCAGGCCTCGGCCAGCACTTCGGCCCGCCGTGAGGCGATCACCACGCGCGCCCCGGCCTCCACGAACCGCGTCGCGATCGCGCGACCCACCCCGAGGCTTCCGCCGGTAATCAGCGCCGTGCGCCCGTCCAGACGTACCTGCATGCCACCCTCCCTGTACGATCGTTGTCGGTGCGTCCCCGCACAGGGTGGGTCATATCACTCTTCCAGGGGATTATCTGCGGTCCGGCCGGGAACGGTGTCGTGCCCCCGGCGGGCGCGCTCGAGGACCGCCCTCACGCCGAGAGGCACCGGCCGAGCGTCGAGACGCCCCGCCCAGTCGCGCAGCGACGCCCTCTGCCGCCGCAGCGCCGCCAGCGCCTCCTGCAGCCCGGGGTCGCCTCGGACCGCACGTTCGACCATCGCCGCGGCGATGTCGTCGAGCTCCCCGTCCACGTAGGCGGACAGGGTTTCCCAGGAGTGGAAATCGAGGTCTTCACCCATGGCGTCTCCCCACGCGCACCGCCCGAACCTGAAGGGTCGATCGTGCTGTCGTGGGGAGTAACGCCGGAAGGCGCCGCCCGGTTCCCTGACCAGGGGGTGGGGAACGACGGGGATGGACCGGTCTCGGAAACCGGGCGGCTACCGTGTCAGGAGAACGCGGCGGCGGCAGGAAGCATCCGGCCGGCGGTCGCGGGACGCGGGCGGCGCGCCAGCGCGACGCCACGGTCCTCCTCCTGAATTCGACGCAGTTTCGCGCGCACGCGGGAGACCCTGGACTTCACCGTCCCGATCTCGACCTCGAGCAGCCGCGCGATGGTCTCGTAGGGCATCTCCTCGACGGTCGCCATGATCAGGAGCGAGCGCTCCTCGGCCGAGAGCTGCGAGAACGCCCGGGCGAACTCCCGGCTCTCGACCCGGGCGATCTGCCCGCCGAGCGCGCTGTCGTCGCCGTCGGCCGCACCGAGCCGGCGCTCGTCGGCATGGTCCCGGACGCGCTGCCGGCGACGGCACTCGGTGTAGAAGCGGTTCCGCATGATGGTGAACAGCCAGGCCTTGAGGTTGGTCCCGGCCTCGAACTGATGAGCCCGCGCCAGCGCCCGCTCGAGGGTGTCCTGCAACAGGTCGTCGGCGTCCGCTGCGTTGCGGGCCAGCGAATGCGCGAACCGCCGCAATGTCGGGATCATCTGCTCGACCGCATCAACGAATTCGCTTCGCATGATTTGCCTCCGCGTTGTTCACGGAGACAGATTTAATGAATAAAGCTACACCATCAACACTCTATCAGCCGAACCCTTAACATAACACAGGTCACTATTTCGATCACAGAATTCACACAGAATTTACACTTGTATCTCACAGAGGAATACTACCGGACCTCGGATAGATCGATGCCAAACCGGCTGTGACCGCCGCGGGTCAGGCCGGCCCGGCCAACGGCAGGGCGATCTCGACCACGAGCCCGCCCGAAGCCCGGTTCTCGACCCGAATGGTGCCGTTCATCGCCTCGACGTTGCGCCGGACGATCCACAGTCCCATTCCGAAATTCCGGTCGGCGCCCCCTGGCTCCTTGCCGGCGCCGGGTCGGCTGGAAAACCCCTTCTCGAATATCCGGTCGAGCGACTGCGGCCCGACGCCGGGCCCCTGGTCCAGGACCTTCAGCCGCGCCTCGTGCCGGTCCCCGGTCACGATCACCCGCACCGCGCCGCCCGGTGGCGAGAAGCCGATGGCGTTGTCGACCAGGTTCTCGACGATGGTTTCGATCGCCTCGTCGCTGCCGAGGACCGTGAGGCCGGTCTCGACCTGCGCCTCGAGCTGGACGCTCGCCGCCTCGGACGGCCCGCGCATCTCCTCGACCAGGCCCGCGACCGCCTCCCCGAGATCGATCCGCTCGACCGGCGGGTCCGCCATCAGGGCCGCCGCCTCGATCGACCGGCGGGCCTCGGACACCAGCTCGCCGAGCCGGGCGCAGCACTGGTCGATGATCTCGATCGCCCGCAGCCCGCGCCGGTCCTCGCCCGGAACCGCATTGCGCAACGGCTCCAGGGACTGCCGGATCGCCCCGATCGGGGTCTTGAGCGCATGCGCGCTCTCCTCCGCGGTCTCGCGGATCGCCGCCGCGCTTTCCCGCAGCCGGTCGACCATGGCGTCGAACTGCCGGGCGACGCCGGCCAACTCCGGGACGTCGTTCAGCTTCTCGAACCGCCGATGGCCCTCGTGGCCGACGCTGATCGACCGGGCCAGGCGCTCGAAGCGCGACAGGCTGCGCGAGACCGACACCAGCACCAGCAGGATGAACACCGCCAGGGCGAGGTACAGGCCGAGCGCCAGTACCACCTCGGGACGCTGCCAGTACGGCGTCGCGATGGTCCGGGCCAGCGTCTGCGAGGCGGTCAGCCGGGTCACCAGGGCCCAGCATCCCGCACGGCTCTGCAGCGGCGTCACGGCGACCACCAGCCGCTCCGCGTCGTCGTCCCCGTCCACCGAGCGCCGGATCGACTCGGTGGCGTCGCACGACCGCCAGGCGGCCTCCAGCAGGCGGGAGCGGATGAGGAAGCCGCGTTCGGTCTCCAGGGCCTCGGGCGGGACCGGCGGCACCGCCGCCACCAGCAGGAAGGTGTCGATGGTCGCCTCGCGCGGCCGGAACAGCAGCCGAAGCTCGACCTGCGGGCCGGCCAGGGCCGCCATCCGGTCGCCGACCCGGCTGACGGCCGCCGCGTCGCCGGTCTCCAGCACCGGGCGCAGGGCCTCGACGATCGCCCTTCCCTGGCCGGCGACGCCGTCCAGCAGCAGGGCCGTGCGCTCCTCGTCGGCGACCCGGAACTGCTGGTAGATCACCGCCGGCACAGCGGCGAACAGGATGGCCGCCAGCACCAGCTTGACGGCGATCGGCCGGAGCGGGGTCGGATCGCTCACCGGGTCGGTCGTCCGGGGCTCACGCCCCGTCCTCCCCCGTTGCCCGGGCCCCCGCCGATTGCGCCCCTGGTCCCTGGGCGCGCCAGCGATAGCCGAACCCCGGATAGTTCTCGATCTCGGAGAACGCCGGATCCATGTCCTCGAACTTGCGCCGGATCCGCTTGATGAAGCCGCGCACGTTGGCTCGGTAACCGTCGCCCGAGGCGCCGGCCTGGAAGCCGTCGCCATGCACCAGGTCGTAGATGTCGCGATACCGCATGTCGCGCCCGGCCGCCGCTGCCAGGGCGTGGACGATCTGGAACTCGGTCAGGGTCAGCGGCACCAGCTGGTCGCGCCAGTAGGCCCGGCCGACATCGGGATCGAGGGTCAGCCCGCCGATCCTCTCGATCCCCTGGCCGTCGCCGCCCGCCGCCGCCCCGTCGCCGCCGCCCGACACCCGCCGGCCGGCGAGGACGGTACGCACCCGGTGCAGCAGGATCGAGAAACTGCGCGACTTGTCGATGAAGTCCAGCGCGCCGGTCGCCAGCGCGGCCTCCTCGTAGATCTGGTCGGTCAGGCTGGTGAGGAAGATCACCGGGATCTCGGTACCGCGCCGGGTCATCTCGCGCAGCGTGTCGAGCCCGCTGAGCTTGCCCATCTTCCAGTCGAGCAGGATCAGGTCGGCGACGCCACCGGCGGCCAGATGCTCCAGCAGCGCCTCGCCGCTGGGCAGCCCCTCGACCTCGAACCCCTGGTCCTCGAGGTTGAGCGAGAGGGTCTCGCGGATGATCGGGTCGTCGTCGACCACCAGGACGCGGGCGCTGTCGGTCATGCCGGCACGCTCACCGCTTCGCCGTCGCCCGATGCGCCAGGCCGCGGCGGCAGCGCTCCTGCTCGGCGGCCGGCAACCCGGCCGGAACCAGGGCCGTCCCCAGCACCGCCATGCTGCCGACGTCGACGCTGGGATACAGGTAGACCTCGACCCGGCAGCTCCCGTGGCCGTAGATCCAGACCTTGCCCGGCGGCTGCGGCCGGATCTCGTCCGGATCGCCGATCATCGCCAGCACGTCCGACTCGGTCGCGCCGCCCAGCCGGTCGAGGTCGAACGGCTTGTCCGCCGGCCGGCCCGGACGCGGAACCGGAACCGGGGCGATGCCGCCGCCGGCCGCCCCCGGCCTCGAGGTCGGCACCGGCAACGCGGCGGTGGAGCGGTCCGACGACCGCTGCGACGGGGGCAGGTCGACCGCCGAGCAAGCCGTCGTGAGGATTGCCACGGTCAAGGCGAGCAACTGGCGCATGGCCATCTCTTCCCCCGTCGACCGGAGCGAGTCAACGGTCGCGCCGATTGCGGCCCCGCCAACGGCCTCGCCCCTTGCCAAGGCCCGGCCCGGCCGCTTTCATGGCGCCGTCCAGAGTCCCGGAGTTGCCCCATGACATCCACCCTCCCGCTGCTCTTCGAGCCACTCACCATCGCGTCGGTCACCCTGCCCAACCGGATCGTGATCTCCCCGATGGACCAGTATTCGGCGGTCGACGGCGTCCCCGGCACCTATCATCTGGTGCATTATGGGAAGTTCGCCATGGGCGGCGCCGGCACGGTCATCGTCGAGGCGACCGGCGTCTCCGAGGAAGGCCGCATCACCAACGGCTGTCCCGGCCTCTACAACGCCGAGCAGGTGGCGGCGTTCCGGCAGATCACCGATTTCATCAAGCAGCAGCGCTCGGTTCCGGCGGTGCAGATCGGCCACGGCGGCCGCAAGGCCAGCACCCAGCGCCCGTGGGAGGGCGGCGGCCCGGTCACCGAGGCGGAGATCGCCAAGGGCGACCGGCTGTGGAAGCCGTTCGGCCCGTCGGAGAACGCACTGGCCGAGGGCTGGCTGCTGCCGAAGATGATGGACGACGCCGACCTGAAGAAGACCAGGCAGGACTTCGCCGATGCCGCCGGCCGCGCGCTGGAGGCCGGCTTCGAAGTCCTCGAGATCCACATGGCGCACGGCTACCTGCTGCAGACCTTCCTGTCGCCGCTCTCGAACAAGCGCAACGACGGCTATGGCGGCGACCGGCAGGGCCGCATGCGGTTCCCGCTCGAGGTGGCCGAGGCGGTGCGGGCGGCCTGGCCGAAGGACAAGCCGCTGTTCGTGCGGATCTCCTCGGTCGACGGCATCGACGGCGGCTGGGAGATGGACGACAGCGTGGCGCTGGCGCACGAGCTGAAGGCGCGCGGCGTCGACGTCATCGACTGCTCGTCCGGCGGCAACAGCCCGAAGGGCGCCACCAACGCCAACCTGACCCGCGGCCCCGGCTACCAGGTGCCGTTCGCCGAGCGGGTCAAGCGCGAGGTCGGCATCAAGACCATGGCGGTCGGCCTGATCCGCGAGCCGGACCTTGCCGAGCAGATCCTGCAGGACGGCCGGGCCGACCTGATCGCCATCGGCCGGCAGGCCCTGGTCGACCCGTTCTGGGCGCTGCACGCCGCCCAGCATTTCGACATCGACCCGGACTTCGAGAAGTGGCCGCACCAGTACGCCTGGTGGCTCGAGAAGTGGGACAAGGGCCTGCGCCGCTCGCGCGAGCAGGCCGCGGAATAGTGGCCGGCGTTTCGCGATCTGCCTAGGTCCCGGATCCGTTCCGCCTGCGGCGGCCCGGTCCGGGATGAGGTCACTGAAACCACACCCCCCTCATCCCGGACGCGCTCAGCGCGATCCGGGACCCCGTAGAGACGCGCCGTTACCCCTCGGCGATCGCGTCGAGGAACCTCTGCCCGAACTTCTGCAGCTTGGCGGTGCCGACGCCATGGACGCTGGACAGGGCGTCCAGGCTGCTCGGCCGGCGCTCGGCCAGCTCGATCAGCGTGCGGTCGTGGAACACCGTGTAGGCCGGGATGCCGAGCTCCTGGGCGATCGCCAGCCGCAACGCCTTCAGCCGCGACAGCAGGCCGGCGTTCTCGGGCGAGGCGCTCGGCGCCGGGGCACCGTCGCCGCGCCGGCGTTTGGTCCTGGCGGTCGACGGCCGCCGCAGGCCGATCGTGTCCTCGCCCTTGAGCACGGCGCGCCCGCGCGGGCCCAACTGCAGCGCCCCGTAGCCGGTGGTGTCGATGTCGACGACCCCGGTCGCCACCAGCTGCCGGATCACCGAGCGCCAGCCGTTCTTGTCGAACTCGGTGCCGACCCCGAAGGTCGGCAGGGAATCGTGGCCGTACTGCCGGATCGCGTCGTTCATGTGGCCGGTCAGCACGTCGATGATGTGAGCCGAGCCGAACCGCGAGCCGGTGCGCAGGATCGCCGACAGCACCTTCTGGGCCGGCACCGTGCCGTCCAGCACCTCCGGCGGCTCCAGGCAGACGTCGCAGTTGCCGCAGGGCTTCTCCAGCTCCTCGCCGAAGGTCCGCAACAGCGCCTTGCGCCGGCATTCGGTGGTCTCGCACACGCCGAGCAGGGCGTTCAGGCGCTGGTGCTCGACCCGGCGCTGCTCCTCCGGCGCCTCCGACTGGTCGATGAAGCGGCGGCGCTGGCTGATGTCGGCGAGGCCATACAGCATGGTCACCGTCGACGGCAGCCCGTCGCGACCGGCGCGGCCGATCTCCTGGTAGTAGGCCTCGACCGAGCTCGGCAGGTCGACATGCACGACGAACCGCACGTCCGGCTTGTCGATGCCCATGCCGAACGCGATGGTCGCGACCATCACGATGCCGTCCTCGCTGACGAACCGGTCCTGATTCTCGGCCCGCACCTCGGCCGGCATGCCGGCGTGATACGGCAGGGCGTTGTAGCCGTGGCGGACCAGGTCGGCGGCGGTCTCCTCGACCGACTTGCGCGACAGCCGGTAGACGATCCCGCTCTGGCCGCGATGGTCGTCGAGGATCGCCAGGACCTGGCGCAGCGGGTCGCGCTTCTCGGCGATCCGGATGGTCAGGTTCGGCCGGTCGAAGCCGAACACGAACTCGGCGGCGTCGCCGCCGCACAGGATCTCGACGATGTCGCGCCGGGTCGGGGCGTCGGCGGTCGCCGTGAACGCCGCCACCGGCACGCCCGGAAAGCGCGCCCGCAGCTTCGGCAGGGCGAGATATTCGGGCCGGAACGCATGCCCCCAGCGGCTGATGCAGTGCGCCTCGTCGACCACGATCCGCGACAGTCTGATCCGCGACAGCCCGTCCATCACGCCGTCGAGCATCAACCGCTCCGGTGCTGCGTACAGCAGCCGCAGCCGGCCGGCCATGGCGTCGCGCCAGGTCTCGGCGTTGTCCTCGCGGCTGCGCCCGGAATGCAACGCCCCGGCCGCGACACCCTGCAGGCGCAGGCCGCGGACCTGGTCGTCCATCAGCGCGATCAGCGGCGAGACCACCACGGTCAGGCCGTCGTCGATCACCGCCGGAAGCTGGAAGCACAGCGACTTGCCCGCACCGGTCGGCATCACCGCCAGGGTGTCGCGGCCGGCCAGCAGGCTGGCCACCACCGATTCCTGGCCGGGACGGAAATCCTGGAAGCCGAACACCTCGGCAAGCGCGGCCCGCGCCCCGGCCAATGCGGTATCGGCCAACGTGGTATCGGCCGGGGCGAGCGGGTCGGGCGAATGGTCGACGGGATCGGGAAGCGACATGCCCCGTGGATAGCACTGCCGGCCGGCCGGGTCACCCGGCGGCCGCGTGCCCTCTACAGAGGGCGCACCATCAGGAGGACCCGGCCGTCCGGCGAATGCCCCGGATGCGGCTCCATCGGGCGCGAATCGACCTGGCGGAAGCCGTTGCGCTCGTACAGGCGGACCGCCGCCCGGTTGCCGCTGAACACCTGGTGGGCGAGCTTCGTGCAGCCCAGCGCGGTCGCCCGGCTGGCCGCCGCCTGCAGCAGCCGCGTGCCGACGCCCAGGTCCCGGAACCGCGCGAACACCGCCAGTGCGTTGATGTAGAACGCGCCGGGCACCTGGTACTCGAGCTCGACGATCGGCCGCAGCGGCGGCGGCACCTTCGCCAGGGCGGCCCAGTCCTGCCCGGTCGGCTGGTCGACCCGGAAGCCGAGCATCATGCCGGCCACCTGCCCGTCGTGCTCGGCCAGGATCGCATTGCGGTACGAGAACATGTTGTCGGGACGTGCGGCGCGCTCTTCGCCGACCGACATCGGATCGCGGCCGTCCTCGACCTCCTCGCACCAGCCGCCCATCGGGATGCCCTCGCCGGCGATCACGATCAGCTCGGCGATGGTCCGGGCATCCTCGACGGTCGCGCAGCGCAGGCGGACGGGGCCGGCGAACGGCATCGGGTGGCGCTGACGCGTCGTGTCATCGGGGATCGTCGAAAGGCGCGGCGCGGTCTGTGTAACCACGGCACTCACCCGGGGAATTTTTGAACTGGGCGGTCGGTATAAAAATTCGATGACGGTGCGTCAATCAAATTTAAACTAACTGGTCGGTAAGAGGCGCGCCTGCTCAACCGGGGAGGTCCCCGGCCGACCGACGGGAGAGGATTTGGTGGCACGCAACGGCGAGAAGACGCACAAGGCGATCATGGACGCGGCCGAGGAGCTGATCATGGAGCAGGGCTATTCGGCCACTGCCATCGATCAGATCATCACCCGGGCCGGGATCACCAAGGGCACGTTCTTCTACCACTTCCCGACCAAGTCCGACCTGGCCCACGCCCTGGCCGAGCGCTATGCCCGCCGCGACACCCGCCAGCTGACCGACAAGCTGGAAGCCGCCGAGCAGGCGACCGCGGACCCGGCACGTCAGCTCGTACTGTTCCTGGAGCAGTTCATCGAGATCGCCGAGCAGTGGACGGCGCCCTACCCCGGCTGCCTGTTCGCGTCGTTCTGCTACGAGGCCGGCCTGTTCGAGGAGCGGACCACCGAGGTCATGCGCGAGTCGATGCTGGTCTGGCGCAACCGGATCGCCGACAAGCTACGCGCGGCGGCCGCCCGGTCCCGGCCGCGCCTGCCGGTCGACGCCGACAGCCTGGCCGACGCGGTCACCGTGGTGTTCGAAGGCGCGTTCATCGTGTCCCGCACCCTCGACGACGCCCAAATCGTCGCCCAGCAGCTCCGCCACCTGCAGAACTACCTGCGCCTGCTGTTCGGCCTGGAGGACTCGGCGATCGAGCGGGCGGCTTAGCGGCGGAAACCGCGTTCCCCCAAACCTCATCCCGGCCGAGCGGCGAAGCCGCTAAGAGCCGGGACCCATGGGCCGGCATAGGTCCCGGGTCGCGCGTCGCTTGCCCGGGATGAGGGGTTATGTGCCGTCGCTCGCGGCTCAGCCCGCGAACCGCCGGACCACGTTCTCCAGGATGCGCGACACCGGATTGTCGTAGCCGTTGTGCGAAAGGCTGCCGCAGAAGGTGATCGAGCCGACGCTGAACAGCGCCCCGCCGGACGGCAGGTCGGCATAGATCATGTCGGCCCGCACCAGCCGGTCGCGCGGCTCGCCGTTCAGCGTGTTGACGTGGCTCAGCAGGTCCTCGAACACCGGGATGAAGCTCGGCCCGTGGCCCTCGGACGACGCCAGCACCACGGTGCCCGGCGGGGTGCCCAGGGTCGCGTCCGCGCGGTCCAGCTCGAAGCCGGCCGCGCCACCGCCCGACAGCCCGAAATCGCCGATGATCTGCTCCGGCACGCCCTCGAAGATCCACGCGACCTTCGGGTCGTCGGCCGCCGGCAGCCGGCGGTACCAGCTGCCCTCGAACAGGCCCTGCGACGAGAACCCGACGCCGGCGAGCCGCTGCGGCGGCCGGGCGTTGCGCCGCCACAGCCCGCCGAGGCCGCCGTCGAGCTGGTTGTAGTACTCGCCGGTCTCGGCCGCCCAGGCCCGGATGCCGGTCTCGGCCCGGCGCACCTCGATCACCCCCGGCAGGTCCGGATTGCGGGCGATCCGCCAGTAGAAGCCGTTGCCGCCGAGGTAGCAAAGCCGGCCGCCGCCCAGTGTGTATCCCTCGAGCGCGTCCAGGGTGCCGGGGGTGTGGTACTCCGGGTGAGAGCCGGTCAGGACCACCGAATACGGCCGCAGGATCTCGGCGCCGCCCTCGTCGATGTCCTCGTCGGTCAGCACGTCGTAGGCGATGCCCTTGGCCTCCAGCCAGTCGGTCACATGGCTGTCGGCCGGGAAGTGCCTGAGGCCGGAGCCGCGGGCGTCGTTGAAGGTCAGGAAGCCGGGCCGCATGGTCAGGATCGGTCGCAGCCGCGACGACAGCGACACGCCGGAGCCGTCGGGGTGGCGGTTGTAGGTCGAGTGGGCGTAGTCGGGATGGTCGTCGGGATTGTGCGGGTAGGCGCCCCACTCGCGGATGCGTTCGCGGAACGCGTCGTCCAGGTTGCCGCGCTGGTGGTTGGCGTAGGCCTGGAAGGTGTAGGTCGAGCCGATGAACAACACCCTGGCGGTCGGCTTGCCGGGCGCCGGTATCACGTAGAACGGGATGATGTCCTCGTGCCCGGCACAGCGCAGCCGGGCGCCGTACACGCCGCTCGGCATGCCCTCCGGGACGGTGAAGGTGAAGCCGGTCTCCCAGCCGCAGTCGTACAGGTCGTCGCTGTGGAAGTGGATTGCGGCGTACTCGTCCGGCGCGTGCCGCCAGCACATCTCGCGCCCGCTCCAGCGCGAGCCGGTGACGCCGCGCGTCGGCAGGTTGACCAGGGCGCCATGGTAGAAGCCGGGGCCGGTGTCCTGGATGCCCGCGCCGTCGATGCCGCGCCCGAAATCCCAGGCGGCGAGCACGCTGCCGTCCGGAGTGCCGTCGGCGTCGAGCGTTCCGGCGACCAGCGTCGGCGCCTCGAGCTTGCCGTCGTAGTGACGGATCGCCGGCGCCTCGTCGCCGGGCGCGGCGGCCAGCATCACGCCTGGGTCGGGGCGTTCCGGCAGCCGCAGGGTCGCGGTGGCGGTGGCCGCCTGCAGGCCCAGCCGCACCGGGTCGAGCGGCACCTGGGCGATCCGCACGATGCCGGCGCGGGAATCGATGGTGGCCTCGACGCGATACCAGGCGCGGGCGGCCAGCGGCTCGCCGGTCGCGACCGTGCCGGACGGGTCGGGCGAGACCCGCAACGCCGCCCCGCGCGGCCCGATCTCCAGGCCGACGCCGCTGCCGCCGTCCGGATCGCCGAGCGTCAGGATCGCCTGCGGCCCGCGATCGGGCAGGGTCGGCCAGACCAGGGCCGACAGGGTCAGCACCGGCACGTCCACGAGTTCGGCCGGCGTGTCGATGTGGCCGTAGGAGCCGAGGTAGACCGGCTGGGCGCGCGACGGGAACCGGCCGCCGAACGGCACGTCGACCGGCAGCAGCTTCAGGCCCGGTCCGGCCGGGTTGGGATCGGCGCAGCGGATGCGCACGAGGTCGGCGGTGTAGTCCTCGCCGAGCGTGCTGCTGACGTTGAAGGACAGCGTCCCGCCCGGTGCTGCGGAAAGCCGGTCGACGTAACCCGTAAGCGCAAGCATGTCCGCCCCCGTTGCCAACGATCGCCGCATGGTGGGCGGGTTCCCGGTCCGAGGGAAGAGGGCGCCGACGGTCGCCCCTGTGTTCAGCGCCGTGTACAATAGCGTGTCCACTTGCGTCGGAGCCCGGCCTTGCAGGAGCGTCGCGACGATCGACCCTCGTTCCGTCGCCGGATCGCAGACCGGCGCCTGCGCGATCTCTACGACTTCTGGCTGGCCCGGCGCGGCAGCCGGTCGGCAATGCTGCGGGACGACCTGGATCCGACGCAGATCCCCGCGCTCCTGAAGAACCTGGTGCTCGCCGACGTCACCGACGGCGGGCAGTCGATCCGCTACCGGCTGGTCGGCACCGAGGTCGTCGCCGCCCACGGGCTCGACTACACCGGCATGACGGTCGAGCAGTTGACCAGCGGGGCGACCCTGGCGTTCACCCGCCGGCTCTATGGCGTGGTGATCGGGCAATCGGTCCCGGTCTACTCGGAGGGCAGGTTCCGCTGGGAGGACCGGGAGTACCGCCTGACCCGGCGCCTTCACTTGCCGCTGTCGCGGTCGGGCGACGGCGTCGACCTGGTGCTGCTGGGGCAGGTATTCGACGTCGAGCATGCCGGCGTCGACGAACGCCTGGAACCCGCGCTTCCGGTGGAGCTTGCCGCGGACCTCGAGTCCCTGCGGCGAGCCGACGCCTGAGACTCAGGAAACGTCGTCCTCGCACGCAAGCACTGGTTCCAGGAGAAGCTTCGTGCGCTAACATGCCGCCCCGCCTTGCCGTCCGGCCCGCCATCAGCTCACGGAGACGCCCCATGCGGTCGACCATGCCGCGCGAGAAGTTCCGCGCCGTCCTGTCCGGCGAGCGCTGCGTGCACCCGGGATCGGTCTACGACCCGATCTCCGCACGCATCGCCGAGGATCTCGGATTCGAGATCGGCATGTTCGCCGGCTCGGTGGCGTCGCTGGCGGTGCTGGGCGCGCCCGACCTGATCGTTCTGACCCTGACGGAGTTCGCCGACCAGGCCCGCCGGATCTGCCGGGCCGGGTCGCTGCCGCTGATGGTCGACGCCGACCACGGCTACGGCAATGCTCTGAACGTCAAGCGGACGGTCGAGGAGTTGGAGGTCGCCGGCATCTCCGGCCTCAGCATCGAGGACACCGTGCTGCCGCGCCCGTTCGGCTCCGGCGGCAGGACCGAGCTGCTGCCGATCGACGAAGGGGTCGGCAAGATGAAGGCGGCGGTCGCCGGGCGCTCCGATCCCGGGCTGTGCATCTTCGGGCGGACCAGTGCGGCCGGCATCACCGGCACCGAGGACTGCATCGCCCGCGTGAAGGCGTACCAGGAGACCGGGGTGGACGCGATCTTCCTGGTCGGCGTGAAGGACCGCGCCCAGCTCGAGGCGATCGCCGCCGAGACCCGGCTGCCGCTGATGCTGGGCGGCGCCAGCAAGGCGATGATGGACAAGGACTACCTGGCGTCGCAGGGCGTACGGATCTGCCTGCAGGGCCACCAGCCGTTCGCCGCCGGGGTGCAGGCCGTGTACGCCACCCTGAAGGCGCTGCGCGACGGCGTCGCCCCGGCCGACCTGCCGGGCGTGGCCTCGGCCGAGCTGATGAAGCAGGTGACGCGCGGCGACGACTACGACCGCTGGACCCGGGACTTCCTGGACTGAAGGGATGCCGACGGGGGCGCAGGTCACGACCGATGCGACGGTGGCGCCGGGCGGCGCGCGCTGGCTGATCCTGTTCGGGATCTGGCTGGTGTACCTGTGCTTCGGGATGACCACGGTGTCGCTGGCGCCGATCGTCGCGCCGATCACCCGGGATTTGGGGCTGAGCCACGGCGCGATGGGCAGCGTGCTGGGCATCTGGCAGCTGGTGTACATCGCCGCCGCCATCCCGTGCGGCGCCTTGCTCGACCGGCTGGGCGCGCGGCGCGCCCTGTTCATCGGCGCGCTGATCGTCGCCGCCTCCGGCTTCGCCCGCAGCTTCGCGACCGACTACGCCACCCTGCTGCTGGCGGTCGGGCTGTTCGGGATCGGCGGGCCGATCGTGTCGTCCGGCGCCCCGAAGGCGGTCAGCCAGCTGTTCACCGGCAGCCAGCGCGGGCTGGCCATGGGCATCTACATCACCGGCCCGGCGCTCGGCTCGGTGATCGTGCTGTCGATGACCAACTCGGTGGTGATGCCGGCGGTCGGGCACGACTGGCACCGCGCCCTGCAGCTGTGGTCGGTCGCGACCTTCGCCGGCGCCGGGATCTGGCTGCTGCTGTCGCTGCACCCGGCGGCGCGCCGGCTCGACACGGGGTCCGACGGCGGGCCGCGGCCGAAGCAGACCCAGGTAGTCGGCGACCTGCTTAAGCTGCCGGCGGTCCGCATGCTGCTGGTGATGGCGGTCGGGATCTTCGGCTTCAACCACGGCCTCAACAACTGGCTGCCGGAGCTGCTGCGCCACGGCGGCATGACCGCCGCGATGGCCGGCTACTGGGCGACCGTCCCGACCACGGTCGGCATCCTCGGCTCGCTGCTGATCCCGCGGCTGGCGACCCCGGAGCGGCGGTTCCTGGTGCTCGCCGTCCTCGGCGTCTCGGCGATGCTGGCCAGCCTGCTGCTCGACACCGGGGCCGGGCCGGTGCTGGCGGCCGGCCTGGTCCTGCAGGGCGTCGCGCGCAGCTCGCTGATGACGGTGGCGATCCTGACCCTGGTCGAGACCCGCGGCGTCGGCGCGCAGCATGCCGGCACCGCGACCGGCCTGTTCTTCGCAGCCGCCGAGATCGGCGGCGCCGGCGGGCCGATCCTGCTCGGCGTGCTGTACGACGCGACCGGCGGCTTCGACGCCGGGCTGTTCCTGCTAGCCGGGGTCGGCGCCCTGCTGGCGGTCGCCGCCCTGCGGCTGCGCCGGATCGCCGACTGATACCCGGGTGGACGCACCGTCACTCGCCGTCCTAGCCTGTTGTCAGACAATGAACGGGAGGGTTCGGGCCATGCGTACGCGACGAATGGGCGACGGTCTGGAGCTGCCGGTGATCGGCCTCGGCTGCATGGTGATGCCGGGGTTCTACGGCCCGGCGGACGAAGCGGAGTCGATCGCCACCCTGCACCGCGCCGCCGAGATCGGCGTCACCCACCTCGACACCTCCGACGCCTACGGGGCCGGCAAGAACGAGGAACTGATCGGCCGCGCCATCACGGGCCATCGGGACCGCTACGTCGTCGCCTCGAAGTTCGGCAACACCCGCACCCCGGACGGCAAGCCCTCGGCCGACGGCCGGCCCGACTACGTCCGGCAGGCCTGCGAGGCCAGCCTGAAGCGGCTCGGCATCGACGTCATCGACCTGTACTACCAGCACCGGGTCGACACCTCGGTGCCGATCGAGGAGACGGTCGGCGCCATGGCCCGGCTGGTCGAGCAGGGCAAGGTCCGGTACCTCGGGCTGTCCGAGGCGGCGCCCGACACCATCCGGCGCGCCCATGCGGTGCATCCGATCGCGGCGCTGCAGACCGAGTACTCGCTGTGGTCGCGGGATTCCGAGCAGCACGTGCTGCCGCTGACCGGCGAGCTCGGCATCGGCTACGTCGCCTACTCGCCGCTCGGCCGCGGCATGCTGGGCGGCGAGGTCGCGGGCGCCGACAGCATCGGCGCGGGCGACCGGCGGGCCGAGCACCCGCGCTTCCAGGGCGACAACCTGGCGCACAACCTCACGCTGGTGGAAAAGCTGCGGGCGGTCGCCGACGCCAAGGGCTGCACCCCGGCCCAGATCGCGATCGCCTGGGTGCTGGCCCGGGCCGAGAACATCGTGGCGATCCCCGGCACCCGGCGGGTCAGGCACCTGGAGGCCAACGCCGCCGCCGCCGACATCGTGCTGACGGCCGCCGACATGGCCGCCCTCGACGCCGCCTTCCCGCCCGGCGCCGCGCACGGCGACCGCTACCCGGCGGCGCAGTTGGCGATGCTGCACCACTGAGGGCTGCCGGCTCCGGCTGCAGCGCCCGTCGCAGCGTGGGTTCCGGCTCCGTCCCGCCACAGGCGATCCGGTCCGGAATGACGACAGGAAAATAGGAGGCGCCGAGACTCCCCCCAATCGTCATTCCGGACGGCACGACGGGCGCATCCCGTCCCTCCGCTGACATGCCGAACGAATCGCGGCCGGCAACGGAAAGCGGTACGCTGGGCTTGCGAGAATCTGACCTCGCCTTGGCAAGGGAGGAGGAACAGCACATGCCCAAAATCTTACGCTACGCATGGATCGGCGCCGCCATGGCCGCGTCCATGGCACTCCCGCTGCATGCCCGCGCTTCGGAAGTCACCGAATACGTGGTCGAAGCCGCCTTCGACGGCGTCCGTCTGGACCTGCGCGATGCCGTCATCAACCGCGGCTACGCGATCGACTACGAAGCCTTCATCGGCGACATGCTGGCCCGTACCTCCGCCGACGTCGGCGGCAAGAAGGCCATCTTCAAGCATGCGGAGACCATTCAGTTCTGCTCCGCCGTGCTGTCGCGGCGGGCGATGGAAGCCGATGCGGCCAACATCGCCTATTGTCCCTACGTCCTGTTCGCCTACGAGACGGCGGACGCGCCGGGCAAGGTCCATGTGGGCTTCCGGCGCCTCGACGAACGCGGCAGCGAAGACTCGAAAGCGGCGCTGGCGGCGATCAACGCCCTGCTTGACGAGATCGCCCGGGAAGCGACCGGGCAATAGATCGAACGCTCCGCCGACACTCCCGCGGCCCGCCGGCGGTATGCGCCGGCGGGTTGAGTGCGATGTTGACGATAATCCAGTCGCCGGCGTCCCTCGCACTTATTGCGATCCGGTCGCAAATCTATCCTTGAAACTGCGAAGCGTTCGCAATACCAATGCCCCGGTCAGCGCCACCCGGCCACCGGTCTGGCGCTCCCTGCAGGATCCCAGCACCGGGAGGGACCGGATGATCGCATTCACCCGCGCCGCCGCCATGGCGGTCGCGCTCGCCACGGCCTCGGCACTGCCGACGGCAGCAACCGCCGCGGCCCCCGACAGCAAGGCCGTGATCGCCACCTACGAGGCGATCGCCTACGCGATGTTCCAGGACGCCCACGCCGGTGCGGTCGCGCTGAAGGCGGCGGTCGACAAGCTGGTCGCGGCGCCGTCCGAGAACACCCTGGCCGCGGCCCGCAGCGCCTGGGTCGCGTCGCGGCCCGCCTACCAGCAGACCGAGGGCTTCCGGTTCGGCAACGCCATCGTCGACGACTGGGAGGGCCGGGTGAACGCCTGGCCGCTGGACGAGGGCCTGATCGACTACGTCGACGCCGGCTACGGCACCGAGGCGCCGCACAACCCGCTGTACACCGCCAACGTGATCGCCAACCCGAAGATCCGCGTCGGTGCGACCATGGTCGACGCCACGACCATCGACAAGAAGCTGATCGCCGATCTGCACGAGGCCCAGGAGGTCGAGGCCAACGTGTCGATCGGCTACCACGCCATCGAGTTCCTGCTGTGGGGCCAGGACCTGAACGGCACCGGCCCGGGCGCCGGCAACCGGCCCTACACCGACTACGACACCGCGAACTGCAGCCACGGTCACTGCGACCGCCGCGCCGCCTACCTGGTGGCCGCCACCGACCTGCTGGTCGACGACCTGGCCGAGATGGTCGCCAACTGGGCGCCCGGCGGTCCGGCCCGCGCCGACCTCGAGGGCAAGGGCACCGAGGGTGCGCTGGCCACCATCCTGACCGGCCTCGGCAGCCTGTCCTACGGCGAGTTGGGCGGCGAGCGCATGAAGCTCGGCCTGATCCTGCACGACCCGGAGGAGGAGCACGACTGCTTCTCCGACAACACCCACAACTCGCACTACTACGACCAGATCGGCATGCTGGCGATCGCCACCGGCCGCTACGTCCGGACCGACGGCTCGGTGGTCGAGGGGCCGAGCATCCTCGACGTCGCCGCCGCCAAGGACAAGGCCGCCGCCGACGAGATGCGCAAGGCCTTCGAGGCGACCAAGGCCCGGATGCAGGTCATGAAGGACACCGCCGACAGCGGCAAGATGGCCTACGACCAGATGATCGGCGAGGGCAACGAGGTCGGGAACAGGATCATCCAGGACGCCATCGACGGCCTGGTCGCGCAGACCAAGACCGTGGAGCGCGTGGTCGCCGCCCTCGACCTGAAGATCGAGATCGAGGGGTCGGACAGCCTCGACAACCCGGCGACCGTCGGGAAGAACTGAGCAGGCCGCCGCCATGATCTTCACCGGCCGTCTGACGGATCACGATCCGGCCCGGGGCGCGCACACCGCCCCGGCACCGGTCGGGGATGCGGCACCGTCGGGCGGCCGGCTGAAGCTCTGGGAGATCGGCGGCGGCTTCCACTGCTCGATCGTCGGTACCTGCCTCGCCACCGCGGACCTGACGGCGCTCACCCGCCGGCTGCGGCTGACCCCGCCGATCGACGCCACCGACTACGAGATCCACGGCTACTACGTCCAGCAGGCCACCAAGGACGGCGCAGTCGCCCGCGCCCTGCACCGGCTGCTCGACCACCGCCACGAAGGCGCCCTGCGGCGGGTCGCCCGCACCCGGGACGACCGCGCCCTCGCCGGGCTCTGGGACGAGTTCAAGGCGTCGGGCCGGATCGCCGGTGGCTACTGGGCCCTGCTGTCGCACCGCCACGTCCCGCAGGCGCTGCGCGCCCGCGCCTTCGGCGAGGTCCACATGATGTCGCACCTGCAGGGTGCCGCGGTGCGCGACCACGCCGCCCGGGTCGACCAGCTCGAGCGCGACAACGCCGAGCTGCGCGAGCGCCTGTCCCGCACCGCCCGTGCCGCCCAGGACGCGCAGACCGCGCTGGAGGAGCGCGACCGCCGGATCGCCGGCCTGTCCGAGCGGCTGACCGCCGCCGAGGCCGCCGCCGCCCGCCCCGGCCGTCCGGTCGCCAACGGCCTCGAACGCAAGCTGGCCAAGCGCGAGCGCAGCCTGGCCGCCGCCCGGGTGCGGGCGCGCGACCTCGAAGCCCAGGTCGAAAGGCTCAATACGGAGATCGCCGCGCTCCGGAGCCCTGAGCGCCCCGCCGCCCTGCCGGAACCTACGGTGCCGCCGCTCGCCGCCGACGCCCCGGCGACGCTGCCGCCGCGGATTCCGGGCGGTGCCTGCCGGCTGCTCTATGTCGGGGGCCGCCCGGGCCTGCTGCCGCACCTGCGCGACGTCGCCGAGCGCCGGCAGGCCAGCCTGGTGCACCACGACGGCGGCAAGGAGGAGACCCTGCAGCGCATCGACGATCTGGTCGAACGGGTCGACGCGGTGCTATGCCCCGTCGACTGCGTCAGCCATTCGGCGTGCCTGCGCGTCAAGCATCTGTGCCAGCGCCACGACAAGCCGTTCCTGCCGCTGAAGTCGTCGAGCCGGTCGTGCTTCGCGCGGGCGCTGATGCAACTGGGACTGACGCCGCCGCCCGCCGCCGACGAACAGCGACGGGCGCCGGCCTGAGAGATCGTGATGACCGGAGTGCATGGACTATCGAGTGTCGGCCGCCGCCGCCTGCTGATCGGCGGCGCGGCAACGGTCGCGGTGCTGTCGACCGCCGGGCTCGCGGCCGGGCGCCAGCTGTCGAATCCACTGGCTCCGAAGCCGCTGCCGCCGGCCCCGGAGCCGACTTCGCCGACGACCCGGAAGGTCACCCTGACCGCCGCCGAGCGCCCGGTCCGTCTGCTCGGCCCCGACCGCCCGGCGTCGCCGCTGTGGACCTATGGCGAGGAGCCGCTGACGGTGATCCGGGCCCGGCGCGGCGACACGCTGGAGGCCCGGCTGGAGAACCGGCTGCCGGAGCACACCTCGGTGCACTGGCACGGGCTGCGGATCCCGAACGCCATGGACGGGGTCCCGTACATCACCCAGCCGCCGGTCGAGACCGGCCGGCACTTCGACTACCGCTTCGTCCTGCCGGACACCGGCACCTTCTTCTTCCACCCGCACTGCGACACCGTCCAGCAGGTCGGCCGCGGCCTCGCCGGCGTGCTGGTGGTCGAGGGCGACGCGCCGGTGCCGTACGCCGCCGACGTGCTGTGCCTGCTGAAGGACTGGCGCCTGGACGAGGACAGCGGACAGTTCCTGGACTTCCTGACCGACGCCGGTGCCGCCAAGGCCGGCACCTTCGGCACCGTGCGCTCGACCAACTTCGAGGCAGCGCCGACGGTCCGGGTCCCGGCCGGGCGCGACGTACGGGTACGGATCCTGAACCTGGACGTGACCCGGGTCAGCCAGGTCGGGGTCATGGATGCCGAGGCCGCGGTGATCGCGGTCGACGGCAACGCGGTGTCGCCGTTCCCGCTGACCGCCTGGCGCATGGGCCCGGCGATGCGGCTGGACGTGGCGGTGCGGGCCCCGGCGCCGGGCAAGGCCGCGACGGTCGTCGACTATTTCGCCAAGGACCCGGTCCCGCTGATGACCCTGGTCGGCGAAGGCGAAATGCCAGCCGGCCCAGGGGACTTCGATCCGGCGCCGCTGTACGCCCCGACGCTGCCGGAGCCGGACCTGCGCGACGCCGAGGCGTTGCCTTTCACCTTCAGCTCGACGGCGGTGAACCAGACCGTGAAGACCCCGGACGGCGGCGTCATCGACCTGTCCAGGGAGCTGTGCCTGAATACCGCCACCTACTGGGCGATCAACAAGCAGACCTGGCCGGAGCGCGGCCACGAGTTCCCGCCGCCGCCGCTGGCCGAGCTGACGCAGGGGCGCAGCTACGTGTTCGAGCTGCGCAACGTGACGCCGCACATGCACCCGATCCACCTGCACGGCCACACCTTCAAGGTCCTGGAGTCCAACAAGGTCGACCGGCCGGTGCACTGGGCCGACACGGTGCTGCTGACCCCGAAGGAGCGGGTGAAGATCGCCTTCGTCGCCGACAATCCCGGCCGCTGGATGTTCCACTGCCACATCATCGAGCACCAGGACACCGGCATGATGGGCTACGTGACGGTGGCCTGATGCGACACCTGCTCCCCACCCTGGCCGGGATCCTGGTCGTCGCCTGGATGACCGCGACCACCTCCTGGGCCGATCCGCTCGACGTCGCGGTCGGCAAGGCGCTGTTCGACCGGCTGTGGGTGCCGGCGCCGGCCTCGACCCGCGGCAGCGACGGCCTCGGCCCGCTGTACGCCGCCCGCTCCTGCGCCGGCTGCCACGCCGGCGGCGGCGGCACCCGCACCGCCGCTCGGCCGGACTCGACGATCGACCCGGGCGCGCTGGTGGTACGCCTGGGCTCCGACGCCGGCCCCGGCGACCCGGTCTATGGGGTGCAGTTCCAGCCGCTCGGGACCGCGATCGTCGCCCCCGAGGCGGCGGTGGCGTTCGACCTGACCCCGTCACCGGACCCGTCGCTCGGCCCGACGGTGACCGGCATCCGGGCCGATGCGCTCGCCTACGGCCCGCTCGCCCGGGCGACCCGCCTGGAAGCGCGGCGGGCGCCGGCCCTGTACGGCGTGGGCCTGCTGGCCTCGGTGCCGGACGCCACCCTGGACGCCCTGGCCGACCCGGGCGACCGCGACGGCGACGGGATCTCCGGCCGGCGCGGCACCGGGCGGTTCGGCTGGAAGGCCCTGGAGCCGAGCGTGACCAGCCAGACCGAGGCGGCGCTGGTGACCGACCTCGGCCTGTCGACCCCCGACCGGCCGGCCCATGCCGGCGACTGCACGGTCGCCGAGACCGCCTGCCTGGCGGCACCGCACGGCGACGGCGGCCATGCCGACGGGGTCGAGGTGCCGGACGATGCCCTGCGGGCCCTGGTCGCCTACGTCTCGGCCCTGCCGGCGCCGGCTCCCGACCCCGATCCCGTCGGCGACCCGGCCGGCGAGGCGCTGTTCCGCGACACCGGCTGCGCCGCCTGCCACGTGCCGGCATTGGCGAACGCCGCCGGCCGAGCGGTCCCGGCCTTCAGCGACCTGCTGCTGCACGACCTCGGCCCCGGCCTGCAGGGTGCGTTCCCGGAGGGGGCCGCCGCGCGCTCGGAATGGCGCACCGCACCGCTGTGGGGGATCGGCGCGGCGGTCCGGCGCGGCGACCGGTTCCTGCACGACGGCCGGGCGGCTACCCTGGACGAGGCGATCCGCTGGCATGCCGGCGAGGCCCTGGCGGCCCGCCAACGCTACCTGGCGCTGTCGCCCGACGACGCCGACCGCCTGCGCGCCTACCTCGAAGGACTCTGACATGCGCCTGCTGCCGACCGTCCTCGTCCTGGCTCTGCTCGCGGCACCGCTTGCCGCGACGCCGGCCGCCGCCGACGATCCGGCGCGCGACGTGACGATCGTCGCGCGCGCGGTCTCCGACTACATCCGGCCGGCGACCGAGAGCTTCGCCCGGGACACCCACGGCCTCGACGATGCCGTCGGCGGGTTCTGCGCCACCCCCGGCAGCGACACCCGCACCGCCGTCGACTCCGCGTTCCGGGTCGCGGTCGAGGGCTGGAGCGGCATCCAGTTCCTGCGCTTCGGCCCGCTGGTCGACGAGCACCGGCTGGAGCGCATCGCGTTCTGGCCCGACCCCAAGGGCATCGGCCTGCGCCAGTTGCGCCGGGCCCTGGCCGACCGGGACGCCACGGTGACTGATCCCGGGCAGCTCGCCGGCAAGAGCGTGGCGCTGCAGGGGCTGACCGCGCTGGAGTACCTGCTGTACGGCGACGGCAGCGACCGGCCCGACGCGTTCCGGTGCGCGTTCGCCACCGCCGCCGCCGGCTCGCTGGCCGCGGTCGCCGACGCCATCGCCGGCGAGTGGGCCGCCCCCGACGGCTTCGCCGAGCGCCTCATGCAGCCCGGCAGCGACGATCCGGTGTACCGCAAGCCCGCCGAGTCCCTGGCCGAGCTGCACCGCGCCCTGACCACCGGCCTGCAGGTGACCCAGGACCAGAAGCTGAAGCCGGTGCTGGGCGATACCCCGGACTCCGCCAAGCCGTTCCTGGCGCCGTTCCGCCGGGCCGGCCAGAGCGTCGCGGTGCTGGCCGCCGACCTGTCCGCCCTGAGGGCGTTCACCGCCGCTGCCGGCTTCACCCGCGACCTGCCGGAGGAGTACCGCTGGCTGGACAACTCGATCGGCTTCGAGTTCGGCAACGCGGTGCGGGCGGCCGGTTCGGTCAGGCTACCGATCGACGAGGCGGTGTACGACGAGACCGAGCGCGGCCAGCTGCACTACCTGTTCGTGGTGCTGGGCAACCTGCGGACCATGACCCAGCAGGACCTGGCGACCGCCCTCGACCTCCGGGGAGGCTTCAATGCGCTCGACGGCGACTGAGGGACGGCTGATCGACCGACGGGCCCTGCTGTGGGGTGCTGCCGCGATCGCCTTCGGGGCAGGTTTCGCACCGCGCCTTTCGCGCGCCGCCACCCGGCTGCTGGTCTCGACCGCGCGGCTGCCGGACGGCCGGTTCGGCCTGGTCGCGGTGGAGCCGGACGGCACGGTGCGGTTCGCGACGCCGCTGCCCGGCCGCGGCCACGAGCCGGTGGTCGCCGCCGGCCGCGGCGAGGTCGCGGTGATGGCGCGCCGGCCGGGCCGGTTCCTGGCGGTCGTCGACCTGGCCGACGGCACGCTCCGCCACACTTTGTCGGCACCGGCGGGCCGGCACTTCTACGGCCACGCGGTGTTCGGCCCGGACCAGCGGCTGCTGTACACCACCGAGAACGACTACGACGGCGGCCGCGGCGTGATCGGGGTATGGGACGCCGCCGCCGGCTATGCCCGGGTCGGTGAGCTCGACGCCCACGGCATCGGCCCGCACGACCTGGCACTCGGCGGCGACGGCCGGACCCTGGCGATCGCCAATGGCGGGCTGCTGACCCACCCGGATTTCGGCCGAGCCAAGCTCAATCTCGCCAGCATGGAGCCGTGCCTGTCGGTGATCGACCGCCGGACCGGCGCGCTGCTGCGCCGGCTGGTGCTGCCGCGGGAGTTGCACCAGCTCAGCATCCGGCACCTGTCGATCGCCGCCGACGGCAGCATCGGCTTCGGCATGCAGTACGAGGGCCCGCAGGCCGACACCGTGCCGCTGGCCGGGACCTGGGCGGTCGACGGCACCGTCGCCCTGCTGCCACTGCCCGGCGTGACCCCGGCCGATACCCGCAACTACGTCGGCGACGTCGCGGTCGACGCCACCGGCCGCTACCTCGCCGCCAGCTTCCCGCGCGGCGGCAAGGTCGGGGTCTGGGACCTGGCGGCCGGCCGCTGCCTCGGCCTGGTCCCGGCGTTCGACGCCTGCGGGCTGGCCGCGGAGCCCGGCACCAGCCATCTGTGGATCAGCGACGGCGCCGGCGAGATCGGCCCGCTCGACCCGGCCCGGTCGCTCGACCGGACCACGGTCACGCCGATCGCCGGGCTCGCCTTCGACAATCACTTCGCGCGAATCTGAACACCGGTGACGCGATTCGGGCCCTTGCGTCCGAGAATTCGACACAATAAATGCTCGAATTCGAAAATTTTGACCGCTATATCGTTTTGACGATTGTAGAATCATCGAAATCCGGATCGGATCGACGGACAACGTCGGCGGAAAAGCCGGTGCTCATACAAACCCGAGGGAGGGATTCATGGTACGACGTGCGTTGCTGAAACTGTCGGGTGTGGCCGCGGTGCTCGCCACCGTCCTGGCGTGGTCGAACCCGGCCGCCGCCCTCGACTCGCGGTTCAAGGACGAGAACGGGGACCTGGTCGCCGACACCCCGACCGACCCGAGCCAGCAGATCGATCCGAGCACCATCATCTTCGCCTACACCCCGGTCGAGGACCCCGCGGTCTACGCCAAGGTGTGGGACGGCTTCCTGCGTCACATGGAGAAGGTGACCGGCAAGAAGGTGCAGTTCTTCCCGGTCCAGTCGAACGCCGCCCAGATCGAGGCGATGCGCGCCGGCCGCCTGCACGTCGCCGGCTTCAACACCGGCTCCAACCCGCTCGCGGTCAACTGCGCCGGCTTCGTCTCGTTCGCCATGATGGCCGACAAGGACGACAAGTTCGGCTACGAGATGGAGATCATCACCTATCCGGGCAGCGGAATCACCAAGGTCGAGGACATCAAGGGCAAGAAGATGGCCTTCACCTCGCAGACCTCGAACTCCGGCTTCAAGGCGCCGTCGGCGATCCTGAAGGCCGAGTTCGGCATGGAGGCCAACAAGGATTTCGAGCCGGTGTTCTCCGGCAAGCACGACAACTCGATCCTCGGCGTCGCCAACAAGGACTACCCGGCCGCCTCGATCGCCAACTCGGTGATGTTCCGGATGATCGCGCGCGACGTGATCAAGCCCGACCAGGTCGTCTCGATCTACAAGTCGCAGACCTTCCCGACCACCGGCTTCGGCTACGTCTACAACCTGAAGCCGGAACTGCAGGAGAAGATCAAGGAAGCGTTCTTCAGCTTCGACTGGGAAGGCTCGGCGCTGAAGGAGGAGTTCGCCCGCTCCGGCGAGACCAAGTTCATCCCGATCACCTACCAGAAGTACTGGGACGTGATCCGCAAGATCGACGCGGCGAACAACGTCTCCTACGCCTGCAAGTGACGGACGACGGCGTCGGAGGATCGCATCGATGCTGCGTCTGCAGAACCTGACCAAGACCTACCGCACCGGCGACCGGGCTCTGAACGGCGTGTCGCTCACCGTCGAGCCGGGCCAGGTCGTCGGGCTGATCGGTCCCTCCGGCGCCGGCAAGTCCACCTTGATCCGCTGCATCAACCGTCTGGTCGAGCCCAGCTCGGGCCAGGTGACGCTCGCCGACACCGAGCTCACCCGGCTCGGGCACGGCGCGCTCCGGCGGGCGCGGCGGCGGATCGGCATGATCTTCCAGGAATACGCCCTGGTGGAACGGCTGACGGTCATGGAGAACGTGCTCTCCGGCCGCCTCGGCTATGTCGGCTTCTGGCGGAGCTTCTTCCGGAAGTTCCCGCCGGAGGCCGTCGCCAAGGCCTACGCCCTGCTCGACCGGGTCGGCCTGAGCGACCATGTCGACAAGCGCGCCGATGCCCTGTCCGGCGGCCAGCGCCAGCGCGTCGGCATCGCCCGCGCCCTGGCTCAGGATCCCGACCTGCTGCTGGTCGACGAGCCGACCGCCTCGCTCGACCCCAAGACCTCGCGGCAGATCATGCGGCTGATCGTCGAGATCTGCGACGAGCGCGGCCTGCCGGCCATCATCAACATCCACGACGTCGCCCTCGCCCAGAGCTTCGTGCGCCGGATCATCGGCCTGAAGTCCGGCGAGGTGGTGTTCGACGGCGCCCCGAACGAGCTGACCGACACGGTGCTCACCCGGATCTACGGCGAGGAGGACTGGTCGGCGACCATTCGCGCGGTCGACGAGGACGCCGACGAGCCGACGGACGAGCCGGACCCGGACGCCGAGCAGCAGGGCCCGGCCGAGGTCCTGGACCGCGAGCGCATGGCGGGCCTGTCATGACCGCCGCCGCCGGCACCGCGCGGACGGTCTGGCGCCGCCCGCCGCTGATCCGCAACCGGCGCCTGCGCTGGGCGATCTACGGCGGCAGCCTGGTCTACCTGGTGCTGGCGTTCGCCTCGGTCGACGTCAACTGGACCCGGGTCTACGAGGGCCTGGACCGCGGCCTGCGGTTCGTCGAGGGCTTCCTGGTTCCCGACTTCGTCAGCCGCTGGGGCGACATCGCCCAGGGCATGGAGGAAAGCCTGACCATGACCGTCACGGCGACGGTGGTCGGGATCCTGGTCTCGGTGCCGATCGGCATCGGCGCCGCCCGCAACATCGCCCCGCTGCCGATCTACCTGGCCTGCCGGGGTATCATCGCCCTGTCGCGCAGCTTCCAGGAGATCATCATCGCCATCCTGTTCGTGGCGATGTTCGGGTTCGGGCCGTTCGCCGGGTTCCTGACCCTGTCGTTCGCCACCATCGGGTTCCTGGCCAAGCTGCTGGCCGAGGACATCGAGGACATCGAGGAGTCGCAGGCCGAGGCGATCCGGGCGACCGGCGCCGGCTGGTGGCAGGTCGTGAACTACGGCATCCAGCCGCAGGTGATGCCGCGGCTGATCGGCCTCAGCCTGTACCGCCTCGACATCAACTTCCGGGAATCCTCGGTGATCGGCATCGTCGGCGCCGGCGGCATCGGCGCCACCCTGAACACCGCGATGGACCGCTACGAGTACGACTCGGCGGCGGCCATCCTGATCCTGATCATCGTCATCGTGATGCTCGCCGAATACGGCTCCAGCATCATCCGCCAGCGGGTGCAGTGATGGCCGACACAGCCCGCACCTTCCCCGAGAGCTGGCGCAAGCGCTCGAGCCGGACCGAGCTGCTGATCTGGGCCGGCTGGCTCGCCCTGGTCGCCCTGTTCGTGTTCTGCTGGCAGGTGATGACCAAGGACACGATCTGGATGTTCGTGACCGACGCCCCGAGCCAGGCCGTCGACATCGGGTCGCGCATGGTGCCGCCGCGCTGGGCCTACCTGCCGGACCTGATGGCGCCGCTATGGGACACCATCAACATCGCCACCCTCGGCACCCTGCTGGCGGTCATCATGGCGGTGCCGGTGGCGTTCCTGGCGGCCCGCAACACCACGCCGAGCGTGCGGTTCGTGCGGCCGGTCGCGATGCTGGTGATCGTCGCCAGCCGCTCGATCAACGCGCTGATCTGGGCGCTGCTGCTGGTCGCCATCATCGGCCCTGGCGTGCCGGCCGGCATCGTCGCGATCGCGCTGCGCTCGATCGGCTTCGTCGCCAAGCTGCTGTACGAGGCGATCGAGGAGATCGACGAGAAGCAGGTCGAGGCGGTGACCGCCACCGGCGCCTCCACCGCGCAGGTGATCGACTACGCGATCGTCCCGCAGATCCTCCCCGCGTTCGCCGGAATCTGCGTGTTCCGCTGGGACATCAACATCCGCGAATCGGCGGTTCTCGGGCTGGTCGGGGCCGGGGGCCTCGGCCTGAAGCTCCAGGATTCGTTGAATATTCTCGCCTGGCCCCAGGTCACCGTGATCTTCGTGCTTATCTTGTTGACGGTTCTGATCAGCGAGTGGGTCTCGGCCCGGGTGCGTCACGCGATCATCTGACGCCGGGCCCGCCGTTCCGCAGTCGAGGACATTGGATTGGACATCCTGATCAACATCGCCGGCGGCATCGCGCTCCTGCTGTGGGGCGTGCGCATGGTGCGTACCGGCGTGACCCGGGCCTTCGGGTCGGCCATCCGACGCGGCATCGCGGTGGCGACCCGTCGGCGCCTGACCGCGTTCGGCACCGGCATGGCGGTCACCGGCATCCTGCAGAGCAGCACCGCCACCGCGCTGATCGTCTCGTCGTTCGGCGGCCGCGGCATGATCGCGCTGCCGGCGGCGCTGGCGGTCATGCTGGGCGCCGACGTCGGCAGCACGCTGGTGGTGCAGGTGCTGTCGCTCGACGTGTCCTGGCTGTCGCCGCTGTTCCTGCTGGTCGGGGTCGTCGGGTTCCTGTCCACCGAGGACAGCAAGCGCCGCAACCTGTCGCGCATCCTGATCGGCCTCGGCATGATGCTGCTGGCGATCCGGCTGGTCATGCTGTCCTCGGCCCCGCTGCGCGACGGCGAGACCCTGTCGGTCCTGCTTCATCCGCTGACCCACGAGCCGCTGCTGGCGATCCTGGTCGCCGCCGTGCTGACCTGGCTGGCGCATTCCAGCCTGACCGTCGTGGTGCTGATCATGACCCTGGCGTCGCTGCAGGTGATCAGCCTGCAGTTGGCGCTGACCCTGGTGCTGGGCGCCAACGTCGGCGGCGCGATCACGCCGCTGGTGATGACCCTGGGTCAGCCGCCGGCCGCCCGCCGGGTCCCGCTCGGCAACCTGCTGATGCGCGCCGCCGGGGCCGCCGCCTGCGTCTGGGCGGTCCCCTACCTGATCCCGTATCTGGGGACGATCTCGTTCGACGTCGCGCACCGGGTCGCGAACTTCCACACCGCTTTCAACCTGGCGCTGGCCGTGGTCTTCCTGCCGGTCGTCGGGCTGGTGGCCGATCTGGTGATGCGACTGCTGCCGGAACGCGAGGTCGCCGACGACGAGACCCAGCCGCGTTACCTGGAGCAGTCGGCGCTGGACTCTCCGGCGGTCGCCCTGACCTGCGCCAGCCGCGAGACCCTGCGCATGGGCGACGTGGTGTCGGAGATGCTGGGCCGCACCATGGAGGTGTTCCGGCGCGACGACGCCAACATGCTGAAGGAGGTGGAGCGCTCGGACGACGTGGTCGACGGCCTGCACGAGGCGATCAAGATCTACCTGACCCGGCTGGCCCGCAACGAGCTGGACCCGAACGAGAGCCGCCGCACCGTCGAGATCCTCAGCTTCACGACCAACCTCGAGCACGTCGGCGACATCATCGACAAGAACCTGATGGAGCTCGCCAGCAAGAAGATCAAGGCGCGGTCGTCGTTCTCGAAGGAGGGGCTGGCCGAGATCGAGACCATGCATGCCAAGGTCGTCGAGAACCTTCAGCTCGCCTTGAACGTCTTCATGTCCGGCGATATCAAGCTGGCCCGCAAGCTGCTGGAGCAGAAGGTGCGTATCCGGGAGATGGAGCAGCGCTACTCCGAGGCGCACTATGCGCGGATCAGCGCCGGCCGCCCCGAGTCGGTCGAGAGCAGCTCGCTGCATCTCGACGTGCTGCGCGACCTCAAGCGGATCAACAGCCACGTGACGTCGGTCGCCTACCCGATCCTGGAGGACGCCGGCGAGATCGTGTCGAGCCGGTTGCGTGCGCCCGAGACCGAGGCCAAGGCAGGCCGTAGCGCCGGCCACGCCACCCCGGCGCCCGGGATCGACGCCCGATGACGCATCCGATCGACCGGCTCTACCAGGGCGTCCACCTGGCGCGCGCGGAGTCGCCGCCGGAGAGCCGCACCGCCCTGCTGCTGCGCGACGGCAACCCGAAGATCGCCAAGAAGGTGGTCGAGGAGGCTGCGGAGGTCGCGCTCGACGCCGCGGTGTCGGACCGCGACGGCGTCATCCGGGAATCCGCCGACCTGCTCTATAACCTGATGGTCCTGTGGGTCTGGATGGGCATCACGCCGTCCGAGGTGTGGGCGGAGATGGAGCATCGCGAGAAGACCCTGGGGCTGGCCGGCAAGCTGCCCAAATCCTGACGGAGACTTTCCATGGACGACGACCGGCTCGATGCGCGCCTCGCGGTCGCGCGCGCGGCCGCCGAGGCCGGCGGTGCGCTGGCCCGCGACTACTTCGAGCGGCGCACAGAGCTGGCGGTCGAGACCAAGGGCCCGCACGACCTGGTCAGCGTCGCCGACCGGGCGGTCGAGACCGAGATCCGCCGGGTGATCGCGGCGACCTTCCCCGACGACCCGCTGGTCGGCGAGGAGCACGGCGGCGACGCCGCCGTGACCGGCTGGGTGGTCGACCCGATCGACGGCACCCAGAACTTCCTGCGCGGCATCCCGCACTTCGTGGTGTCGATCGCCTACCGCCGGGCCGGCCGCACCGAGATCGGCGTGATCCACGACCCCAACACCGGCGACACCCATGCCGCCCGGCGCGGGCATGGCGCGACGCGCAACGGCGCGCCGATCCGGGTCAGCGGCATCGGCACCCTGGACCGGGCGGTACTCGGCGTCGGGCATTCGCCGCGGCACCCGGCCGGGCAGTACAACGCCACCGTAGCGGCGGTCGTGTCGGCCGGCGCCCAGACCCGCAACTACTGCTGTGCCGCCCTGCAGCTCAGCTACGTGGCGGACGGCCGGCTCGACGCCACCTGGGACCCTTACCTGCTGGACTGGGACGTGGCCGCCGGGATCCTGCTGGTCGAGGAGGCCGGCGGCACCGCCGTGCCGTTCGAGCCCGGCCGCCTCGCCCCGTCGGCCGACCGCCTGATCGCCGGCAATGCGGGGCTGGTCGAAGCGCTGAAGCCGCTGCTGCCGTAGGCGGAGGTCGGTAGGTCCCGGCTCTGCGCTTCGCTTCGGCCGGGATGAGGGTTCAGGGATCTCCCAGTCGTTCCCTCATCCCGGCCGCAGTGGCGAAGCCACGGAGAGCCGGGACCCACGGACAGTCAGTGTGGATCCGCGTTATCCCCGCGGCATCTGGGTCTCGACCAGCTTCGCCCAGAAGCTGGCGCCGACCGGCAGGACCTCGTCGTTGAAGTCGTACATCGGGTGGTGCAGGCCGTAGTCGTGGCCGGGGGCGCCGCCGCCCAGCCACAGGAACGCGCCGGGCCGCTCGGCCAGCATGAACGAGAAGTCCTCGCTGGCCATGATCGGCGCGGTATCGCGCTCGACCTTCTCGGCCCCGACCACCTGCTCGGCGACGTCGCCGACGATGCCGGCGGTCTCCTCCGGGTTGAACACCGGCGAGTAGCCGCGGCGGTACTCGACCTCGATCTCGCAGCCGAACGCCGTGCCGACGCCCTCGCACAGCGCCCGGATGCGCTCCTCGATCAGGTTGCGCACGTCCTCGTCGAAGGTACGGATCGACAGCTTCAGCTCGGCGGTGTGCGGGATCACGTTGTTGGCGGTGCCGGCGTGGAACTGCGCCACCGTGACGACCGCCGACTTCAGCGGGTCGACGTTGCGGCTGACCACCGTCTGGATGCCCTGGTAGAGCTGTACGCCGACCGCGATCGGGTCGATGCCGTCATGCGGGCGGGCGGCGTGGGCGCCCTTGCCCTTGACCGTCAGGAACGCCTGGTCGGCGCCGGCCATCAGCGGGCCCGGCCGCACGCCGATGGTGCCGGCCGGCATGTGCGGGGCGTTGTGGATGCCCCACACGGTGTCGCACGGGAAGCGGTCGAACAGGCCTTCCTCGATCATGATCCGGGCGCCGGCGCCACCCTCCTCGGCCGGCTGGAAGATGAAGTTCACGGTGCCGTCGAAGTTCCTGGTCTCGGCCAGGTAGCGCGCCGCGCCCAGCAGCATGGTGGTGTGGCCGTCGTGGCCGCAGGCGTGCATGCGCCCGGGGTTCTGCGACTTGTAGGCCGGGTTGCCCTCCTCCTCCATCGGCAGCGCGTCCATGTCGGCGCGCAGGCCGATCGAGCGACCGCCGGAGCCGGTGCCCCGCAGCACGCCGACCACCCCGGTGCCGGCGATCCCGGTGTGCACCTCGATGCCCCAGGACTGCAGCATCTCAGCGACCTTGGCGGCGGTCCGGTGCTCCTCGAACTTGATCTCCGGGTGGGCGTGGAAATCACGTCGCCACTCGGTCATGTCGGCATGAAATTCCGCAATGCGGTTGTTCACGGGCATCTATCGACTCCGAAACGGGATGGCGGGGCCGGCGAGGGAAATACGGAAGGGAACCGCGGGCCCGGACCGCCGGGATGAGGTTACCCCGATCATAGGCCGCAACCGGGGCGGTCAGGCAACCGGGAAAGCGGCGGCCGCAAGAGCGGGGACCGGCGGGAACGCCCTTGACAGGTTGCCTTGTCGTTCTCATTGTTAGTGAATGTTCACTTACAATCATGAAACCGCTTCCCGGTTCCCGTGCTGGAGTGCCAGGCCATGAGACAGTCCGAGTTCGCCCTGCTCCGGTCCCGCCGCTTTCTGCCGCTGTTCGTCACGCAGTTCCTCGGAGCGATGAACGACAACGTGTTCAAGAACGCGTTCGTGATCCTGGTGCTGTACGGCATGGCGGACATCGCCGGGACCCAGGCGCAGATCCTGGTCACCGTCGCCGCCGGCGTGTTCATCCTGCCGTACTTCCTGTTCTCGGCGACCGCCGGGCAGCTCGCCGACGCGGTCGAGAAGTCGCGGCTGATCCGGCGCATCAAGCTCGCCGAGATCGCCATCATGGCCGGCGGCGTACTCGGCCTGCAGCTCGGCGAGCCGTACCTGCTGATGGCCGTCCTGTTCCTGATGGGGGCGCAGTCGGCGTTCTTCGGGCCGGTCAAGTACGGGATCCTGCCGGACCATCTGGCCGAGCACGAGCTGGTCGGCGGCAACGGCCTGATCGAGGCCGGCACCTTCCTGGCGATCCTGATCGGCACCATCGCCGGCGGCCTGATGGTGCTGCGGGCCGACGGCACGGTCCTGGTCTCGGTCACCCTGCTGGCGGTCGCGGTCGCCGGCTGGGCGGCCAGCCGAGCGATACCCGAGGCCCGCCCGGACCAGGTCGGCCTGCGGGTCAGCCGCAACGTGGTCGCCGAGACCGCCCGCATCGTCGCCCATGCCGGGCGCAGCCGGCCGGTGTTCCTGACGATCCTGGGGCTGTCCTGGTTCTGGCTGGTCGGCGCCACCTTCCTGTCGCAGTTCCCGACCCTGGCGCGGGCGGTTCTGGGGGCCGACGAGACCGTAGTGACGCTGTTCCTGGTGGCGTTCGCGGTCGGCATCGCCATCGGCTCGCTGGCCTGCAACACGCTGCTGAAGGGCGAGGTCTCGGCGCGCTACGTCCCGCTGGCGGCGATCGCCATGACCGTCTTCATCGCCGATCTGTGCCTGGCCCTGGACGGCCGCACCCCCGCCGCCCCGGCAGTCGACGCCACCGTCTTCGTCACCGATCCGCACAACTGGCGGATCCTCGCCGACCTGGTCGGGCTGGCGATCGCCGGCGGGCTGTACAGCGTCCCGCTGTTCGCGATCCTGCAGGCCCGCAGCGAGCCCGAGCACCGGGCCCGCAACATCGCGGCGAACAACGTGCTGAACGCCCTGTTCATGGTGGCCGGCGCGATCTGGGCCGCGGTCATGCTGGCGCTGGAGCTCGACGTCGTCGCGGTGTTCGCCTCGGTGGCGGCGGTGAACGCGGTGGTCGCGCTGTACATCTGCCGGCTGCTGCCGGCCGAGCTGACCAAGAGCCTGCTGGCGATCCCGCTGCGCCTGCTGTTCCGGGTCCGGGTCCGGGGCCTGGAGAACTACCGCAAGGCCGGCCCGCGCGCGGTCGTGGTCGCCAACCACGTCTCGTTCCTGGACGGCCTGCTGCTGGCAGTGTTCCTGCCCGGCAGCCCGGTGTTCGCGGTCGACACCCATATCGCGCGGCGCTGGTGGGCGCGGCCGATCCTGGCGCTGGCCCGGGTCTTCACCGTCGACCCCGGCAACCCGTTCGCGACCAAGGCGCTGGTCCGCGAGGTGCGCGCCGGCAACCACCTGGTGATCTTCCCGGAGGGCCGGATCACCGTGACCGGCGCGCTGATGAAAGTCCACGAGGGCCCCGGCATGATCGCCGACAAGGCCGACGCCGACCTGATCCCGGTCCGCATCGAGGGCGCCGAGGCCAGCGTGTTCTCGCGGATGAAAGGCAAGCTGCGGCGCCGGCTGTTCCCGCGCATCGTCATCACGGTGCTGGAGCCGCGCCGCTTCCACATACCGGAACAGGCCCGCGGGCGGGTGCGGCGCCGGCTCGCCGGCGACCAGCTCTACGACGTCATGTCGGAGATGATGTTCGAGACCCGCGACCGCGACGAGACCCTGTTCGGCGCCCTGCTGGATGCCCGCAAGGTGCATGGCGGCGGCACCGCGGCGATCGAGGACGTCGAGCGCAAGCCGGTCAGCTACGACCGGTTGGTCAGCGGCGCTCTGGTCCTGGGTCGCAAGCTGGCCGGCATCAGCGAGCCGGGCGAGCGGGTCGGCGTCTTGCTGCCGAACTCGGCCGGTGCGGCGGTCTGCCTGTTCGCCCTGGTGGCGCGCGGCCGGGTGCCGGCGATGCTGAACTTCTCCACCGGGCCGCGGAACCTGGCCGCCGCCTGCCGTACCGCCACGCTGCGGACCGTCGTCACCTCGCGCCGGTTCGTCGAGCTGGCCCGCCTGCAGGAACTGGTGGCGGCGATCGAGCCGGTCGCCCGGGTCGTCTACCTGGAGGACGTCCGGGCCGGCGTGACCGCCCTGGACCGGCTGGTCGGCCTGCTGGCCCGGCCGTTCGCCGGCCTGATCCACCGCCGCCGGCGGGTGCGGGCCGACGACCCGGCGGTCGTGCTGTTCACCTCCGGCTCCGAGGGCACGCCGAAGGGCGTGGTGCTGAGCCACGCCAACCTGCTGGCCAACCGGCACCAGCTGTCGGCCCGGATCGACTTCAACGCCACCGACCGGGTGTTCAACGCCCTGCCGGTGTTCCACTCGTTCGGCCTGACCGGCGGGCTGATCCTGCCGCTGCTGTCCGGCGTGCGGACGTTCCTGTACCCGTCGCCGCTGCACTACCGGATCGTGCCGGCGCTGGCCTACGACACCAACGCCACCATCCTGTTCGGCACCGACACCTTCCTGGCCGGCTATGCCCGGCTGGCCCACGCCTACGATTTCTTCAACTTGCGCTACGTGTTCGCCGGGGCCGAGCGGGTGAAGGACGAGACCCGGCGGGTGTGGGCCGAACGGTTCGGCATCCGCATCCTGGAGGGCTACGGCGCCACCGAGACGGCGCCGGTCATCGCGGTCAACACGCCGATGCACTTCCGCGCCGGCACCGTCGGCCGCGTCGTGCCCGGCATCGCGACGCGTCTCGACCCGGTATCGGGCGTCGAGCGCGGCGGCCGGCTGGTGGTCTCGGGGCCGAACGTCATGCTGGGCTACCTGCTGGCGGACCGCCCGGGCGAGCTGCAGGCGGCGGGCGGAGAGTACGACACCGGCGACATCGTGGAGGTCGACGGCGACGGCTTCGTGCGCATCCTGGGTCGCGCCAAGCGGTTCGCCAAGATCGCCGGCGAGATGGTGTCGCTCGGTGCCGTCGAGGAGCTGGCGGCGCGGGTCTGGCCGGACCATGCCTACGCGGTCGTCGCGGTCCCGGACCCGCGCAAGGGCGAGCAGCTGGTCCTGGTGACCGACCGCCGGGACGCCGACCGGGCCCGGCTGCTGGAGGTGGCGAGGACCTCGGGCTTCGCCGAACTGGCGGTGCCGCGCCAGATCCTGGCAGTGGACGCGGTGCCGTTGCTCGGCACCGGCAAGACCGATTATCCGGCGGTCCAGGACCTGGTCCGGACGGAATGCGGGGCGACCGCACAATCCATGAGCGAATCGCCGTGAGACTGGTATGTTAGTCTTTCGTTAGCGCGTACACGGTATCGTGCGAGGATAACTATCCGGCGTCACGCGAGCCGCCGGGCGGATCGCCGAAAGTGCGTACCGGGCTGCGCGCGCCCACGGGACCGACAAATGCCGACACCGGTTTCGCCCATGCGGTCGCTGACGACACGGCTCCTGGCCCAGAGTGCCGCGGTGTCGCTGGTACTGCTGTTGGTCGGGCTTGCGATCAGCCTCGAGTTGACGATCCGGCAGACCTGGGACCGCGCCGAGAAGGCCATCTCGGCGAGCGAGGTCTCGGTGCAGGGTGCGGCGGAGGAGGCGCTGTGGCAGTTCAACCTGCTGCAGGCCGAACGGCTGGTCGAGGGCCTGACCAACAGCCCGCTGATCCGAACGGCGATCCTGCGCGACGACACCGGCGAAGTGGTCGCGCAGTCGCAACGGTCGTCCATGGGCGACGAGTGGCTCAGCCGGTCGCTGCTGACCCGCTCCCGCCCGGAGCTCGACAAGCTCCGGCCGATGGTGCGCACCGGCTCGCTGCCCGGCGAGGCCAACCAGCCGGTCGGAAGCCTGGAGATGCAGGCCGACTACGCCGCGCTTCACGTGCTGGTGCTCGACCAGTTCCTGAAGATCTTCTGGGCGGTCGCCCTGCTCGGCTCGTTCATGATGGCCTCGATCTTCGTGATCGCCCTGCTGACCACCGCCCGGCCGTTGCGGCGGCTGGCGACCAGCATCCGGATGATCGGGGGATCGTACGACCCGGGCGCCGGCATGACCTCGGACCTCGTGCACCGCGACGACGAGATCGGCCAGGTGGCGCGCGCCTTCATCTCGACGGTCAAGGACCTCGCCCATCGCACCCGCGAGGCCGAGGACGCCCAGACCAAGCTGCGCAACATCCTCGACGGCTCGCTGCAGGCCATCGTCGTCCATCGCAACCTGCAGCTGCTGTTCGCCAACGACGCCGCGGCGCGCATGTTCGGCTACACCGACGCCGGCGAGATGCTGGAGGAATGCGACCTCCGCAGGACCTTCCCTCTGAACCCGGACGGCTCGCTCGAGGGCTTCGTCGACATCGCCGGCCGCGACGACGTCGAGGAGGTCCACCTGCTGACCCGGCCGCGACTGCGGCGCGACGGCACCCGGTTCCTCGCGGAGATCGCCGCCCGCAAGATCCGCTGGGAGGGCGAATGGGCGGTCCAGGTGGCGCTGATCGACGTCAGCGCCAGGGTCCGGGCCGAGCAGGAGCTGCGCGACCACGCCACCCGCGACGCGCTGACCCACCTGCCCAACAAGTCGCTGTTCCTCGAGCAGCTCGGCTTCGCGCTGCGCGACGCGCGGCCCGGCCGGCTGGGCATCCTGTTCGTGAACGTCAACCGCATGAAGGGCTTCAACGACGCCCTCGGCCTCGCCGGCGGCGACGAACTGCTGCGGCACATCGGCGAGCGGCTGCGCTCGCAGGTTTCCGGCCGCGCGCTCATCGCCAAGTTCCCCGGCGACAAGTTCGCGGTGCTGATGCCGGCGATCGACGACGAGAGCGAGATGATCGCCCTGGCCCAGCGCTTCGACGAGCTGCTGCACGCGCGCTTCACGATCGCCGGCCAGTCGGTGCAGGCCACCTTGTCCTACGGCGCGGCGGTGTGGCCGTTCGACGGCCGCAACGCCGAGGAACTGACGCTCGCGGCCGAGCGCGCCTGCGGCAGTGCCAACAGCCGCAAGGCCCGCCAGGTGGTATTCTCCGACCAGTCGATGAACGCCGAGGCGTCGCGCCGCTACGACATCGAGAGCCAACTCGCGGAGGCGCTGACCAGCGGCAGCCTCGACGTGCACTATCAGCCGAAAATCCGGGTCGGCGACGGCCGCATCGTCGGCGCCGAGGCGCTGATCCGCTGGCCGACCGCGGACGGCGGCTTCATCTCGCCGGCCGAGTTCATCCCGGTGGCGGAATCCACGGGCCAGATCATCGACCTCGGCCGTTTCGTGGTGCGCCGGGTGTGCGCCGACCAGGAGCGACTGGCGCGCGACACCGGCTCGATGGTGCCGGTCGCGGTCAACGTCTCGGCGATCCAGTTCCAGAACGACGACATGCTGCGCACCGCCCGCCAGGCGCTGGAGGCGCACCGGCTGCCGCCCTCGGCCCTGCAGTTCGAGGTGACCGAGAGCGCCACCATGGACCAGATCGACGAGGTTGTGCCGATGCTGGCGGCGCTGCGCACCTTCGGCATCCGCATCGCCATCGACGACTTCGGCACCGGCTACTCCTCGCTCAGCCACCTCAAGCGCCTGCCGATCGACTACCTGAAGCTGGACCGCAGCTTCACCCGCGACGTACTCGGCGACGACGGCCGCTCGATCGCCTCGGCGATCGTCGGGCTCGGTCACGCCCTCGGGTTGACGGTGATTGCCGAGGGCGTCGAGACCGACGAAGAGGCCGCGGTGCTGCGCCACCTCGGCTACGACGAGTTCCAGGGCTTCAGGTTCGCGCGGCCGATGCCGATCGAGCGGTACCAGGCCTGGATCCTCGAGCAACGGGCCGTCGACAAGGCATGAGCGACCGGGCGTGAGCGACACGGTCGGCACCGGGCGTCGCGCCGCCGAGGCATGACCACGCCCCCTCCCTGGATCCGCACCGCGATCGGTGCGCAGGCGACGCTGCTGGTCGGCATGGGTCTCGGGCGGTTCTCCTACACCCCCATGGTGCCGGCGCTGATCGACAGCGGTGCGGTCTCGGCGGATCAGGCCGGCTGGATCGGCGCCGCCAACCTCGGCGGCTATCTGGTCGGCGGGCTGGCGGTCCCCTGGCTGCTGCGGCGCGCCAATGTTCCCCGGATCCTGCGGGCTTGCCTGATGCTGTCGTTCGCCGCCCTGGCAGCCAGCGCAGTGCCGGCTGGGTTCGCCTGGCTGCTGGCCTGCCGCCTGGTGCTGGGCGTCGCGGTCGCGGTCATGATGATCCTGTCGATCGCGTCGGTCACCGCCGCGGCCCCGGCACGGCATCTCGGCAAGGCCGCCGGGATCGCGTTCACCGGCGTCGGCCTCGGGATCTTCTTCTCGGCCGCCGCCCTGCCGCTGCTGCTGTCTTACGGCCTGCCGTGGGCCTGGGTCGGGACCGCCGCGATCGGCGCGGTCGGGCTCGGGCTTGGACTGTGGGGCTGGAGCGGCGGCAGCAGCGCGCCGCCGCCGGTCCGCAACGACCCGCTGCCGACCCATCTCAGCGCCGATGCCGCCCGGCTGGTGGTGGCCCAGGGCCTGTTCTCGGTCGGGCTGGTGCCGCACTCGATCTACTGGGTCGACTACCTGGTACGCGGGCTCGGCTGGTCGATCGCCGAAGGCGGGGCGCAGTGGACGCTGTTCGGCCTCGGCGCCGTGCTCGGCACCGTCGCCTGGGGCCGGCTGGCCGACCGCATCGGCTTTTCGCCGGCCCTCACCCTGGTGTTCGCCAGCCTGGCCGCCGGCATCGCCCTGCCGGTGCTGGCACCCGGCCCTCTGACGGTGGTGCTGTCGTCGCTGATGGTCGGCGCCCAGCCCGGCCTGTCGGCGGTGATCGCCGGACGGGCGCAGCGCGCCATCGGTAACGGTTCGATGCTGGGGCTGTGGCGCTGGATGGTGCTGGCGGTCGGCACCGGCCAGCTGGCCGCCGGCTACGGGCTGGTGGCGCTGTTCAACGCCCGCGGCAGCTACACCGAGGTGTTCCTGGTCGGGGCGGCGGCGATGGCCGGCGGCGCCGTGCTGGCCTTCGGCCTGCGCCATACTGAGCGGGACCGTCTTCCGGATACGCCGCGGTAGCCGCACCCGGGCTTACGGATCCGTATGCTGGCCGAACAGGTCTCGAAAGCCCGCGCCGTCAAAACCTCTCCACGGAAGCAATCGTGCTTCGCAACATGGAGACGAACACAGATGAACTCGAAAACCATTCGCGCCGCGCTGATCGCCGCAATGCTCGTCGGCGTTGCCGGACCGGCCCTTGCCGGCGTCGACTCCCGGGCGACGGATCGTGCCGAGATGGACGCCGCCCTGGCGTCGAAGGTGTCGCTCACGGAAGCGGTCAAGGCGGCCGAGGCCCAGTCGGGCGGTCAGGCGATGGAGGTGGTGTTCGGCGACGAGAACGGCCGCTTCGGCTACGAGGTGACGACGATCACGCCGGACCGGGAAGAGCATAACCTGTTCGTCGACGGCAGCACCGGAAGCGTCGTCAAGGACAAGGCGACCGGCGACGACCGCGAGCGGGACGACGACGCCGAGCACTCCGACGATCGGGACTGAGCACCGCTTCACGAACAACACGCAACCGACCGGGTCGCCCGGCGCCCGAGCGCCGGGCGACCTTAATCCGTACCGCGCGCCGGTGCTCGCTCGCCCGTCCAGGGGGCAGAGAAGACAATCTGTATCCTGGTCCCCGGCCGGCCGTCTTCGACCGACAGCTCCGCGCCGTGGAGGTCGGCGACCGCCTTGACGAGACTGAGACCGAGGCCGCTGCCCTCCGACGTGCGGCTCTTGTCGAGCCGGTAAAACCGCCGGAACACCTTGTCGCGCTCGATCTCGGGAATGCCCGGACCGTCGTCGGCGACCGAGACGACAATCCGCGGACCGGCCCGGACGGCCGCGACGCGGATCGACGTTCCTCGCGGGCAGTGCCGGATCGCGTTCTCGATGAGGTTGGCAAACATCTGCGTCAGCAGTTCCCGGTCGCCGCGGATGGCGGGGCCACTGGCCGGATGCGTTTCGAAGATCAGCGTGTCCCCAGCATCCTCCGCCACGTCACGGTAGATCTCGACCAGCGACGCCAGGACCGCGTCGATTTCCAGTGCAACGAACCTGGACCTGCGCGATCCGGCCTCGATCTGCGAGATCCGCAACAGTGCCTCGAAGGTCCCATTGATCCGGTCAACCTCCGCGGCCGCCTCCTCAAGCTCCACGACCACCGTGCCGCCCCGCCGGTGCTTCTCGAGGGCGTCGTCGATCGCAATGCGGAGCCGGTTCAGCGGGGTCTTCAGGTCGTGCGCGACGTCGGCGCTGACCTGGCGCATGCCCTCCACAGTACGTTCCAGGCGCTCGAGCGCCTCGTTGATGTCCTGTGCCAGGACGTCGATGTCGTCGCCACGGCCGATCAGCGGGATCCGGGCTGACAGCTGTCCCTGCGACACCGCGTTCATGGTCCGAGCGACGGCGGCGAAGCGGTAGCGGGCGCGATGCGCCAGCCAGGCTCCCCCTGCGATGCCGATGAGCGCCACCAGGAGCGTCGCCCAGGCCAGGCTCGAAACCAGGATCTCCTGCAGGCTGTCCAGTTCCGCCCTGCTTGTGCCGACGAGCAGCCGATGGCCGTCGACCACGCCCAGGAAGATCCGATACGACAGCTCCGGAGCCAGCCCGATCACGTTGCCCGGAATGTCGCTCCAGCCTTCGGGGACATCGATCGCCCCGACGTTTCCCCTTAGGATGCGGCCGTTCCTGTCCGTGACGGCGAACACGCGCTGCGCCTCGCGCGTCGCCCGCACATTGGTCTCGACCGTCTCGAGCAGATCGGTCAGATCGCTATCGCCGTAGGCATTGGCGATCACCGTGTAGGTTTCCCGGATCGCCTGGTCCTGGCGTTGGCGAAGCTCCCAGCCGAGAAGCTGGTCGACGGCCACGCCGGTCGCCACGAATGCCATGACGACCATGCCCGCGAACACGATCGCCAGCCGGAACGGCGTACTTCGCAACAGGCTATCGCGGCGCATGCAGCGAGTAGCCCACGTTCCGGATGGTGTGGAGGAGTGCCGTGTCGAACGGCTTGTCGATCTTGGCTCTCAGACGGCTGATGTGCGTCTCGACAACGCTGGTCTTGGGATCGAAATGGAAGTCCCAGACGCGCTCCAGGAGCATGGTCCGGGTCACCACACGCCCCTCGTTCCGCATCAGCACCTCCAGCAGGGTGAACTCGCGTGGCTGCAGGTCGATCTCGACCTGTCCTCGCGTTACCCGGCGACGCAACAGGTCCATCTTCAGGTCGGCGACCTGCAGGGTGGTCTGCTCGGCGACCGTCGGGGGGCGGCGCGCCAGCGCGTTGACCCGGGCGAGCAGCTCCGAGAACGCAAACGGCTTCACGAGGTAGTCGTCCCCGCCGGCGTCCAACCCCTCCACCCGGTCGTCGATGCCGCCCACCGCGGTCAGGAACAGGACCGGCGTCTTCCGGCCCGCCGCCCGCAATGCCCGGACGATCGCCAGACCGTCGAGGCTGGGCAGCATCCGGTCGACGACGAGCACGTCGTAGCTGTTCCGCATGGCCTGGAACAGCCCGTCCTCGCCGTCGTCCAGCACGTCACAGACGTGCCCGGCCTCGGTCAGGCCGCGCGACACTCGCTCGGCCGACTTTCGATCGTCTTCGATCAGCAGGATATGCATGGCTCGTCCACTCCGAAGCCGCGCGCCCCGCCGACGGCGAGGCGCGGGTTCCAGCACCCCGGCTCAGTCGCAGGCGGTGGCGCCGGGCGCCTCGACCGCGAGCCGCCGGTTCTCCGTACGGTCGACCTTCGTCCAGCTCAGGTATACGACCAGGGCGACGATCGTGGCCAGGAACGTGCCGTTGATCGCGGACGAGCTCCAGCCCAGGCCGCCATCGGACGGGGCTTGCGACATCAGGTCTCCGAGCGAGGCACCGAGCGGACGCGTCAGGATATAGGCCAGCCAGAACGCCAGCACCGCGTTCAGCCTGAACGCGCCGTGGCCGATCGCGATCGCCGCGATCAGGACGCCGAAGACGGCCGTTCCGGTCGCATAGCCCCAGCCCAGTCCCTCCGAGGCATAGTCGCCGCCGGCGGTGCCGAGCGCGAACGTGAACAGGATGGCCGTCCAGTAGTACAGCTCCCGCCGCCGTGTGAAGACCGTGTGGATCGACAGCGTGCGCTCGCTCGCGTACCAGGCTGCGAACGTCGCCAGCAGAAGGGCGCTGAACACCGAGGTCGAGGTCAGCAACGGCACGTGCATAACGTCGGTCAGGAAGTCGGTGACGAGCGTCCCGACGACGCTGATCAGGACGACCGTCAGCCAGTAGACGGCCGGCACGTAGCGGTCGCGGGTCAACTGCACCGCCAGCGCGACGGCGAGCAGCACCGCCATGACGACCGAGGTGTTGGTCAGGCCGAATCCGAGGTCGACGTTCAGAAAATCGGCCGCGGTCTCGCCGACCGTGGTCGCCATGACCTTGATGACCCAGAAGAAGATCGTCACTTCCGGGACCTTGTTGAGCATGAAGGCCGCACGGCCGTCCGGCGATGAGGGTTCCACTTTGTCTCTCCGGAAAGGGTAAGGGGCGACCGTGGCCTGCCCGGCTCAACGGTCTCGCCCTCGTCACCTAGGCGTCGAGGTTGGCAACGACATTTCCCGAACCTTACCGATCCGTATGGAAGCGCCGGACCGTCCCGGACCCCGAGCCTCCGAGCGGACCGTCGCACGACTTCGCGTTGAACCCGACCCGCCGGCCGTGACAGACTCGGCCCGTGCCCGGGGCCAACCGGGCCGCAGACCAGGAAACGCCAGTGCCTCCCCCATCCCCGGCCCCATCCCCGGGCTGCCCGTCGAGCGACGACGATCCTCCGCCGTCAGCCCCTCCGCCATCAGCCCCTCCGCCGCCCGCATCGGCGCGCGGGCTCTTCAAGGTCCCGGACTTCCGGCGGCTCTGGCTGGCCGGGCTGATCGCATTCGTGGTCCGCTGGCTGGAGATCCTGGCGGTCGGGGTGTTCGCCTACCAGGCGACGGAATCGGCCTTCCTGGTCGCCATGCTGACCATGCTCCGGCTGCTTCCCATGGGGCTGTTCGGCGCTCCCATGGGGGCGCTGGCCGAACGGGTCGAGCGGCGCAGCGCGCTGGTCGCGGTCATGGCAATGCTGACGGCGTCCGCGATCGTCGTCGCCACGCTCGCCAGCGCCGGTCGCCTGGAGGTCTGGCACCTGGCGGTCTACGCCTTCCTGAACGGGCTGGCCTGGGCCAGCGACAACCCGGTGCGCCGCATGATGATCGGCGACGTGGTCGGCCCCGACCGCATGGGGCCGGCGATGTCGCTCGACGTCGGCGCCAACAACGCCAGCCGGATGCTCGGGCCGACGGTCGGCGGGCTGATCCTCGCGACGCTGGGCATCGCCGGGGTGTTCTGGCTGGGGGCCGCGCTGTACGCGCTCGGGCTGGCCGCGTCGCTGCGGATCGGCGTGCGCAGCCGGCCCGCCGTGGTCGACCCGGTACCGGCCCTGGCCCGGATGCGCGAGGGGCTGGCGTGGACCCGCGGCAACCGGCGGATGACCGGCGTGCTGCTGATCACGGTGATCTTCAACATCTTCGGCTGGCCCTCGACCAGCATGATCCCGGTGCTCGGCAAGGACGAGCTGCACCTGGGGCCGGAAGGCGTCGGGCTGCTGGCCGGGGTCGACGGGGTCGGCGCCTTCCTCGGCGCGCTGACCATCGCCACCTTCGCCCGGCCCGAATGGTACGGCCGGATCTATCTCGGCGGGCTCAGCCTGTACCTGTCGTCGATGATCGCCTTCGCGGCCCTGCCGGCGATCGTCGGGCCGGTGCCGGCGGTCGCCGGCGCGGCGCTGCTGACGGTCGGCATCGGCGGCGCCGGGTTCAGCGTCATGCAGGCGACCCTGGTGTACCTGCACGCCCCGACCGAGATGCGCGGCCGGCTGCTCGGCCTGCTGTCGGTGTGCATCGGCGTCGGGCCGGTCGGGTTCTTCTACCTCGGCTTCATGGCCGAGGCGGTCGGCGCCCGGACCGCCACCATCGCGCTCGCCAGCCAGGGCCTGCTGGCCCTGGCGCTGACCTGGCGCTGGTGGCGGCCGTTCGTCGCCCGCCCTTAGGCGCCCCGAAGCGCCGCAGCCGCCTCCTTCCAGGCGTCGAGAGTGTGCTGCACGTCGGCGGCGTCGTGGGCCACCGAGACGTAGTACTTGCTCTCGCCCTTGAGGATGCCGCGCGGCCGCAGCAGGGCGTTGAACCGGCGCAGCAGCCCGGCGTCGGCGGTCATCGTCGCCCGGTAGTCGTGGATCGCCCGATCGGCGAACAGCACGTCGAACAGCGGCGGCTCGCCCACCACCTGGACCGCGAAGCCGGCGCCGCGCAGGGTCTCCTCGAGCGCCGCCATCAGGGTCCGGCCGGTCTCGAACACCCGCTCGTAGGTGCCGGGCTGCCGCAGCACCGCCAGGGTCGCGAGGCCGGCGACCGCCGCCACCGGGTTGCCGCTGAGCGTGCCGATCTGCGGCGCGAACGCGTCCTCGGCGACGCCGTCCTTGTCGAAATGCGCCATCAGCTCCTCGCGTCCGGCCACCGCCGCCAGCGGGAAGCCGCCGCCGACGATCTTGCCGAGCGCGCACAGGTCCGGCGTGACCCCGTAATAGGCCTGGGCGCCGCCGTAGGCGAAGCGGAAGCCGGTCACGACCTCGTCGAAGATCAGCGGGATGCCGAGCTCGGCGGTGATCGCGCGCAGCCCCTCCAGGAAGCCCGGCTGCGGCGGCAGCAGGCGCTGGAACGGCTCGACGATCACGCCGGCCAACTCGTCCCTGTACTCGCGGATGATCCCGACCGCGGTCTCCAGGTCGTTGAACGGGGCGATCAGCACCTCGTCGCGGACCTTGGCCGGGATGCCGGCGGAATCCGGCACCGCCTGCGGGAAGTTGGCCGGCCGCTTCGGCGCCATGCTCATCAGGGCGTAGTCGCTCATGCCGTGGAAGCCGCCCTCGAACTTCAGGATCTTGTCGCGGCCGCGATGGGCCCGGGCGATCCGCATGGCGTAGAACGTCGCCTCCGAGCCGGTCGAGACGAACCGCACCTTGTCGGCGCAGTCCACGGCGTCGACGATCGCCTCGGCCAGCTGGATGCCGGCGGCGTTGTTGGCGAAGAAGGTGGTGCCCTTCGGCACCTGCGCCAGCACCGCCTCGGTCACCGCCGGGTGGGCGTGGCCGACGAACATCGGGCCGGAGCCGAGCAGGAAGTCGACGTACTCGTTGCCGCTCTCGTCCCAGACCCGGCCGCCGCGGCCCTCGCGGATCACCACGTCGGCGGCGAAGTTGCCGAAGGTACCGGCCGGCAGTACCCGCCTGGCCGCCTCGATCAACGCCGTCTCCGCCTCGCTCTTCGGCAGGCCGCTCATTCCAGTCTCCTCTTCGCCGCTCGATTTGTGCAGGATCGTCCCGCGCCCGTGACGCTGGCCAAAGCCATCGGCCGGCGGCAAGCTTCGCTCCCGCAGTACCCTCCGTTCAAGCCTTCCTTCCCCCCGTCCCTCCAGCCCGACGAGCGCGCCCGCATGGAACTCTGGATCCCGCTGACCGTCCTCGGCGCCTTCATGCAGAACCTGCGGTCGGCGGTGCAGAAGCACCTGAAGGGCCGGTTGACCACGCTGGGCGCGGCCTATGTGCGGTTCCTGTACGCCTCGCCGTTCGCGCTGCTGTACCTGTTCAGCCTGAAGACCGGGACCGGCCTGCCCTGGCCCGAGCCGAACCTGACGTTCCTCGCCTACTGCGTCGCCGGCGGGGTGTCGCAGATCATGTTCACGGCGCTGCTGGTCTACATGTTCTCGCTCCGCAACTTCGCGGTCGGGACCACCTACTCGAAGACCGAGGTGGTGCAGGTCGCGATCCTCGGGTTGCTGTTTCTGGGCGACACCGTCGCGCTGATCCCGGCGATCGCCATCGCCGTCGCCATGGTCGGGGTGATGGCGATGTCGGCCGGGCAGTCGCAGATCTCGGTCGGCCGCCTGCTGGCGGGGATGACCGAGAAGTCGACGCTGGTCGGGCTGACCTGCGGCGCCTTCCTGGGGGCCTCGGTGGTGTTCTTCCGCGGCGCCTCGCTGTCGCTCGGCTACGAGCACGGGGCCTGGATGTCCGCGGCTTTCACCCTGACCACGGCGGTGGTGCTGCAGACCGTCGGCATGGGCATCTACCTGGCGGTCACCGAGCCGAAGACCATGCGCGACGTGTTCGTGCACTGGCGCTGGGCCGTGGTGGTCGGGCTCGCCGGGGTGCTGGCGTCGATCGCCTGGGTGACCGCCTTCACCCTGCAGAACGCCGCCTACGTGCGTGCCCTCGGGCAGATCGAGCTGGTGTTCACCTTCCTGTCCTCGGTGGTGATCTTCCGCGAGAAGACCTCGCGGGCCGAGGTCATCGGCATCCTGCTGGTGGTCGCGGCGATCCTGATGCTGGTGCTGGGTCATTAGTCCTGGAAGCCCGGCCGCGAAGGTTCAGCAACGCCTTCGCCCTGTACTCGACAGGCTCTCGCACTGCGCGCTTTGCTCGTCAGCACACAACACGAAAAATACTTCGCACCTGCAGCACAAAGTATTTGATTCTTCTTAATAGCTCTCCTCTAGTTCTGCCACAATTCCAGTGCGCGGACTCCAATTGCAAGCTAACATTCAAAACAAGGGCTGAATTTCCGAGCCAAATCCTCGGCATCACTCAGTGGCCCGGCAAGTTGGGAGGAACCACATGAAGCGACTGCTGATCGGCGTCTTGGGATTTGCGTTCGCCGCAATGACTTCATCCCAGGCAGAGGCGAAGCTCAAGGTCTTCGCCTGCTTCCCGGAGTGGGAGGCGCTCTCGAAGGAAATCGGCGGCGACTCGGTCCAGGTGTTCACCGCGGTATCGCCGCTGATCAATCCCGACCACGTGACCGTCACGCCGGAGCTCCTGGCCTCGCTCAAGGCAGCCGACCTCCTGGTCTGCACCGGCGGCGGTTTCGAGGACGAGTGGTTGCCCGCCGCCCTGGCGCGCGTCCAGAACCCGAAGCTCGCCGAGGGGCAGCCCGGGCGGTTCTTCGCCGCGGACTTCGTGAAGACCCTCGAGGACGACCACCATGCCGACGAGAAGAAGGCCGGCGACCTGCACGAGCACGGCAATCCGCACATCCAGGGCGATCCGCACCGGGTCCGCACCCTGGGCGGCCAGCTCGGCAAGCGGATGATCGCCCTCGACGCCGCGGATTCGGCCGTCTACTCGGCCAACACCAAGCGCTTCGTGAAGCAGATCGGCGACGTCGCCAAGGAACTCGAGGAGAAGGCGGCGGCCCTGCGCGGGGTCAACATCGTCGCCCAGCACGAGCACTCGGTGTACCTGCTCAACTGGCTGAAGATCCACAGCGCGGCGATCGTCGAGCCGGAGGTCGGCGTGCCGCCGGGACCGCAGGACCTCGCACGGATCATCGAGTTGATCCCGCGAGAGAACGTGAAGCTGGCGCTGTACGCCGCCTACGAGGATCCCCGGCCGTCGAAGTACGTCGCCGAACGCGCCGACATCCCCCTGGTGAAGGTTCCGTTCACGGTCGGCGGGACCGACGGCGGCGGCCCGACCTTCGCGCAGTTCTACCGGGATTCCGTCGACCGGCTGCTCGACGGCCTGAGCGGAAAGGACCGACCCTGAACCTGCCGTGCGGCGGCACCGGCCCGCGGCCTGCGGCCGGCCGCCGCCGACCGGCGCGCAGGATCTTGTGGCGGCCCGCCCCGGTCGCAATATAATGAGACTGACCAACGGGCCGGCCTCCACGACCAAGAGGCGATCGCGCGCCGCCCCGCCGGAAGATGTCGGTCAGACGACCGACGCGCCGGGGTTTCGGGAGCGCGTGGACCTCCATGACGGGGGCTCAACTTCGACCTGACAGGCAGCGTGGCGCCGGTCGACTTCCGGCGGCAGGGCTGGTCTGGCTCCTCACCGTCCTGTCGATCCTGCAGTGGATCGCACCGAGCGTCGACCCGTCGCTGCGCGCCCAGTTCAACGGCCATGCGACGTCGGATCGGGTGCTCGCAACCGCCGACCACCTGTCGCTGGCCGCCGAGGCGAAGTCGCCTGCGCGCCCTGTCGCCTCCGAGAAGCGATCGGGCGGGCAGCGGTCCCTGCCGTCGAGCGAGGACTCGGACGCCGTGCTCCAGATCGCGTCCTCGGCGAAATCCGACGGCACGACCGGACCGATCCTTGCCGAAGTCGTCGTGGCGGTCTCGCGCCACGGTCACTCCTTCACGGCACGCGGCCCTCCCGGCATCGGATGACGACCGGCCGCACCTGAGCGGCCCCAGCAATCGCATCCGTTCGTGCCCGCCCGCCCGCCGGAGAACCCGGCACCCGGGTACGGGCACATCGCCCGGGTTTGTCGCGATGGCCCTTCCAGCGTCTACACGGCTCCCGATCCGGTCGCAGGCCGGACAGGACCCGTGTGCCGCCGGCCGCCGCCCCGGGCTCGCCCTCGAGGACCACTTCCCATGTTGCCCATGTTCGAGAACGCCGCCATCGGCGCCGCTCTCATCGCCTTGGCGTCCATCGGTCTCGCCCGCGCCGCCGTCCACTTCCGGCGAACCGAGACCGCCTCGGACCGCTTCTTCTCGACGTCGTTCGTCTCGGTCGTCCTGGTGGCCCTGATCGTCGGGGGCGCGTTCTACATCGGCCGCGCCGCATTCGAGGCCCCGGGCATGTGGCGCCTGATCGTCGGCGCCGGCGGTGTCGCTTTCGTCGTGCTGGTCCCGACGCTGGCGTGGCAGTGGTTCGGCCCGCGTTCGGAGACCGCCACGCGCCGGGCGGTCGCATGACCATGGCAACCAACGTCGTCGCCGGCCCCGCCGCCGCCACCCCGCGGCCGGCCATCCGTGCCGCCGCCACGGCATTGGCCGTGGGCCTGCTGATCGCCGGCACTCTCGGTACTGCCGGCGGCACGATCGTCGGTACCGCCGTGCATCTGCTCGGCGCCTCCGACCACTGGGCGCGGATCTCGGCATCTCTCGGCGCCGCATCCGCTCTGCTTCCGGCAGCCTCGCTCGCCCGCCGAACCTGGCGGGTCGAGCGGCGCGGCGAAGAAGTCTGGGCCCTTCAACCGACCTCCAAGCACTAAGAAGGGAAGGAAACGACCATGCTCTCAGGACTCGAATTCATCGTCGCAGCCGCCGCCATCGCCGCCGGCCTCGCCATGTTCGTGCTCGCCCTGCGGCGCCGACCGGTGGCCGGGCCGGCACGGCTGGACGACATGTCGAGCGGGACGATTCTCGGCACGAACTTCTATGCGCTGACGATCATCGCCCTGATCTTCTTCGGGATCGCGTTCCTGGTCGACGTATTCTCATGACGCCTCGGTGCCGGCCTCCGAGGCCGGGTGGCCGGCACCGGCGCGCGCCGCGTCCCGGATCAGGTCGGACGCCTTCTCCGCGATCATGAGGGTGGCGGCGTTGGTGTTTGCCGAGACCATGGTCGGCATCACCGAGGCGTCGACCACCCGCAGGCCCTCGATGCCGCGAACCCGGAGATCGGGACCGACCACCGCCTCGGGATCCGTGCCCATCCGGCAGGTGCCGATGGCGTGATAGACGGTTGCGCCCTTGGCCCGGGCGTAGGCCAGAAGCTCGTCGTCGGACCGGACGCCCGGGCCCGGCAGCGTCTCCGGCCCGCGGTAGGACTCCAGCGCCGGGCTGGCCAGCAGCCGACGGCCCCAGCGCAGGCCGTCGACGATCGACCGGCGATCGGCCTCGTCCGCCAGGTAGTTCGGCTGGATCGCCGGCGGCTCGTCCGGATCCGCGGATCGCGCACGGACATGGCCGCGGCTCTCCGGCCGCATCTGCCAGACCCCGAGGGTCATGCCGGGCTCGCGCTGCAGCTGCCCGACCACGCCGTCGGTGTAGCTCGCCGGCGTGAACACGAACTGCAGGTCCGGCAGCTCCAACTCCGGCCGCGAGCGCACGAACGCCCCGACATGCGCCGGGCTGAACGCCAGCAGGCCGCCGCCGGTCGCCAGCCAGCGGGCGATCTCCCACCACAGCCGCGGTCCACGCGCCCGCTCGTTCAGGGTCGCCGAGCCGGTCACCCGGTGCACCACGCGGACCGCGTAGTGGTCCTGCAGGCCCGCACCGACGCCGGCGAGGTCGTACACCACCGGAATGCCGAGGTCGCGCAGCAGGCCGGCCGGCCCGATGCCCGAGAGCTGCAGCAGATGCGGCGAGTTGATCGCGCCGGCCGCCAGGATCACCTCGGCCCCGGCCCGCGACCGGATGACATGGCCATGCTGCCGCCACGTCACCCCGGTCGCCCGGCCGGCCTCGACGTCGATCCGCAGCACGTGCGCCCCGGTCTCGACCCGCAGGTTCGGACGGTTGCGGACCGGATGCAGGAAGCCGGTGGCGGCGCTGTGCCGGCGGCCCTTGCGGATCGTGCGCTGGTAGTAGCCGACGCCTTCCTGGACCGCGCCGTTGTAGTCCGGGTTGCGCGGCACCCCGACCTGCTCGGCACCGGCGATGAAGGCCTCGCAGATCGGGTGCCGCTCGTGGATGTCGGAGACGTGCTGCGGGCCGCCCGACCCGTGGAAGCCGTCGGCCCCGCTGGAGCGGTCCTCGGCGCGCCGGAAGTACGGCAGCACGTCGTCGTAGGACCAGCCGCGGTTGCCCATCTGCGCCCAGGTGTCGAAGTCGCGGGCCTGGCCGCGGACGTAGAGGTGGCCGTTGATCGAGCTCGACCCGCCCAGCACCTTGCCGCGCGGAAAGAAGATCGCCCGGTCGTCGACCCCCGGCCCGGGCTCGGTCGTGTAGCACCAGTTGAAGCGCGGATCCTGGAAGGTCTTCAGGAACCCGACCGGGGCCCGGACATACGGGTGTGCGTCCGAGCCGCCGGCCTCCAGCACCAGTACCCGGACGCGCGGATCCTCGGTCAGCCGGTTGGCCAGCACGCAGCCGGCCGAGCCGGCGCCGACGACGATGTAGTCCCAAATCTCGGATGGGGTCTCGGACTCGTTCTCCGGGTTCAGACCGACCTCCCTCAGGCGGCGATGTGGGGCGTTTCGACCGTCGGTCCGTCGCCGGCGATCGTGGTGCGGACCATGTGGCGGGCCTCGTCGCTGCCGCGGAACGGGGTGGCCCGGTGCAGGACCGCCCGGTTGTTCCACAGTACCAGGTCGTGCGGGCGCCACTTGTGACTGTAGACGAACCGCTCCTGGGTGCAGAACGCCATCAGCTCGTCGATCAGCGCCCGGCCGGCGGCCTCGTCCATGCCCTCGACACGGGCGGCGTGGGCCCCGAGATACAGCGAGCGGCCGAGGTCCGGGCCGTGGTCCAGCACCATCGCCTGGCGGACCGGCGGCACCGCCCGCTTCTCGTCCTCGGTCACCAGATCGGGATCGACCTTGCTGCGCGACCAGCCATAGTCGTGAACCGCCACCCGACCCTCGACCGCGTCCTTCAGGCGCTGCGGCAGCTCGGCATAGGCCGCCCGCATGCAGCAGTACTGGGTATCGCCGCCTTCCGACGGGATGATCCGGGCCGACAGCATCGAGGCCTTGGCCGGCACCGGCTTGAACGAGCTGTCGGCGTGCCAGAACCGGTTGGCCCGGTTGTTCAGCATCTGCCGCGAGGTCGGCGGCACGATCGAGCCGTCCGGCGCCAGGTTCGACAGGATCACCAGCTGGCTGCCGGCGCCGCTGGTCCCGACCTTGGTGGTCTCGAGCTCGCCGAACCGGCGACTGAAGCGGATCTGCTGCTCGTCGTCGATGTCCTGGTCGCGGAACACCAGGACCGAGTGCTTCGCGAACGCCCGGCGGATGGTCGCGAAGGTGGCGTCGTCCGGGCCGGACGCCAGGTCGAGGCCGGTGACCTTGGCGGCGAACAGCTTGTGCAGCGGCGTGATCCGGACCATCGGCGACCTCCCTGGTGGTTGCGGGGAAAATCTGCCCCAGGATTGCCGACCGCCAGAAGTGGGAAAGTAAGGGAAATTCGTTCCCGAAAATCGGGATCAAAGCAGCGCCGAGCGGGCCAGGAATTCCTGCAGGTGCTCGACGAACGCCCGGGTCTTGGCCGGCACCAGCGGGGTGCGGGCGTGCACCGCGTAGATCTCCTCGCGGTAGCCTTCCGGGTAGCAGACCGTGTCGGCGAGGCAACGGACCAGGGTCCCCGCCTTCAGGTCGCCCGCCACCATCCAGGTCGGCAGCAGCGCCAGCCCGAGGCCGTCGAGCGCCGCCGCCCGCAGCACCTCGCCGCTGTTCGACCGCAGTGGGCCGGAGACCGCCACCTCGCGGCGGCCCCGGGCGGTCTCGAACACCCACACCGACGGCTCGAAGGCATGGCGGTAGCCGAGGCAGTCGTGGCGATCCAGGTCGTCCGGCCCGGCCGGCGGCGGGTGGCCGGCGAAATAGGCCGGGCTGGCGCACATCACCCGCTCGGCCGAGGCCAGCCGGTGCGCGACCAGCGACTTCTCGGCCGGCGCGCCCAGGCGGATCACCAGGTCGACGCCGCGGGTCGGGGCGATCTCGACGGTCTCGGTCAGGGTCAGGTCGATCTCGACCTCCGGGCAGGCCGCCCGGAACGACGGCAGTGCCGGCATCACGTGCAGCATGCCGAACGACCGCCGGGCGGTGATCCGCAGCACCCCGGTCGGCCGCGACTGCAGTTCGCCGGCCTGTCGCATCGCGCCGTCGAGCTCGTCCAGCAGGCCGGCCATCCGGTCGTACAGGTGCCGCCCGGCCTCGGTCGCCGACACCGTCCGCGTGGTTCGGTCGAGCAGCCGCACCTTCAGCTCGGCCTCCAGGTCCTGCATGCGCTTGGAGGCCGCCGTGCTGGACATGCCGAGCGAGCGGCCGGCGCCGGTGATGCTGCCGGTCTCGACCACCCGGACGAACAGACGCAGGGCGGACAGGCGATCCAAGGGCGGGCTCCTCCAGGCGGCACGGCGGACGGCAGTCTAGCGGTCGCAGACCGCCATGCCACCGCCGGGCAGCCGATTGACCGGCCGTCGGCCCGGTTCTACCGTTTTGCTCCCACCGCTTCTCCGCGTTCCAACCGGAGGCATCCATGACAGGGTCCAACATCTACGTCGGCGTCGCCGGCTATGTCGGCCGTCCCGAAGCGCCCGGCGCCGTCGGCCTGTTCCGCCGCTCCACCGACGGCGGCGACTGGCAGCACGTGATCCGCAACCTCGAGACCTACACGGTCTACGTCCACCCGGCGGATCCCAGCCTGGTGTTCGCCGGCACCGCCGACGGCGTGTGGCGCAGCACCGACCACGGCGCCACCTTCCAGCGCACCGGGTTCCCCGACGCCGGCCGGCAGGTCTGGAGCCTGCTGGCCAGCGACGGGGATCCCGACCGCATGTACGCCGGCGCCTCGCCGATCGGGGTGTTCCGCTCCGACGACCGCGGCGCCACCTGGCGCAGGCTGCCGGAGCCGAGCATCCCGGCGCGCTGCTCGGGCCCGTTCGCGCCGCGGGTGATGCGGATGGCGCAGCGCCCCGGCCGGCCGGACGAGGTCTATGCGGCGATGGAGATCGCCGGCGCCATGCGCACCACCGACGGCGGCGAGACCTGGCAGGATCTGGGCGACGACCTGGTCCGGCTGTCCGACCTGCCGCATCTGCGCAGCCAGATCGTGCAGAGCGAGACCGACGCTGAGGGCATGCTGGACGGCCACGCCATCACCGTCAGCCCGGCCGATCCGGACGCGCCGGTCATCGCCGTGCGCATGGGGCTGTTCCGCACCCGCGACGGCGGCCGGACCTGGCAGGACATGGAGGTCGGGCGGTTCTCGCCGACCACCTACGCCCGCGACGTGAAGGTGTCGCCGCACGACCCGAGCACGCTGTACGCCGCCCTGTCGGTCGCCGCCGCCAGCCACGACGGCGGGGTCTACCGCAGCCGCGACGCCGGCGAGACCTGGGCGCGGTTCGACAAGGTGCAGGTGCACGGCACCGTCATGTCGGTCGGCCTGCACACCTCCGATCCCGACCAGGTCTACGTCGCCGCCCGCTACGACGGCGAGGTGTTCGGCACCCGCGACGGCGGCGAGACCTGGGAGGCGATGCCGCTGCCCGGCCAGGTGAAGGACATCTACGCGATCGCCGCCGGCTGACCACGCCCATCCCCGCCGCCCGACCGAGAGGAACCCGATGCCCGCGACCACCGTCATCCGAAACGCCGCCTGGGTCGTCGCCTGGAGCGCCCGCGACAGCCGCCACGTCTACCTGCAGAACGCCGACGTGGCGTTCGGCGAAGGCGCGATCGTCCATGTCGGCGGCCGGTTCGCCGGCGAGGCGACGACCGAGATCGACGGCTCGGAGCTGATGGTCATGCCGGGCATGATCAACGTGCACAGCCACCCGACCAGCGAGCCGCTGCGCAAGGGCATCACCGACGAGATCCGCAGCCCGGGCTTCTACCACTCCTCGCTGTACGAGTTCCTGACCATCTTCGAGAACGACGCCGAGGGCCTGGCCGCCAGCGTCCGGGTCGCCATGGCCGAGCTGCTGAAGAGCGGCGTCACCACGGTGGTCGACTTCTCGGCCCCGTTCGACGCCTGGCTGGACGTGCTGGCGGAGTCCGGCATCCGGGCCTGCGTCGCCCCGGCGTTCCGCGACGCCCGCTGGTTCACCACCAACGGCCACCTGCTCGACTACGAATGGAACGAGAAGGCCGGGCGCGCCGGCTTCGAGAAGGCCCAGCGGGTGATCGACCTGGCCAACCAGCACCCGTCCGGCCGGCTGATGGGGATGATGGCGCCGTCGCAGATCGACACCTGCTCGGCCGACCTGCTGCGCGACGCCTACGACTACGCCGAGGAGAAGAACCTGCCCTGGCAGACCCACGCGGCGCAGTCGGTCAACGAGTTCCAGGAGATGATCCGCCGGCACGGCCGCACCCCGATCCAGTGGATGGACGACATCGGCGTGCTGGGCGAGCACAGCATCATCGGCCACGGCATCTTCCTCGACCATCACCCCTGGGTGCACTGGTCGACCCGCCAGGACCTGCGGCTGCTGGCCGACCGGGGCGCCACCGTCGCCCACTGCCCGACCGTGTTCATGCGCCGCGGCATCGCCCTGCAGACCTTCGGCGGCTACGTCCGCGAAGGCATCAACATGGGCATCGGCACCGACACCTACCCGCACAACTTCCTCGAGGAGATGCGCAACGTCGGAACCATCGCCCGCGCGGTCGCCGAGAGCGTCGACGACCTGAACACCTCCGACATCTTCAACGCCGCCACGGTCGGCGGCGCCCGGGCGCTGCGCCGCGACGACATCGGCCGGCTGGCGGTCGGCGCCCGCGCCGACCTGGTGTGCGTCGACCTGACCGCGCCGTCGATGATGCCGGTGCGCGAGCCGCTGCGCAGCCTGGTGTTCGCCGCCTGCGACCGGGCGGTGCGCGACGTGTTCGTCGACGGCCGGCAGGTGGTGAAGGACGGCGAGGTGACGACCATCGACCTGCGCGCCGCCCTGACCGAACTGCAGGCGGCCCAGGCCCGCTCGATGCGCAGCATCCCGGACCTCGACTGGGCCGGGCGGACGGCCGACCAGCTGTCGCCGATGGCCTTCGAGATCCGCGACGGCCTGAACTGAGGCGGCGGGTAGGTCCCGGCTCTCCGGGGCTCCGCCCCTGCGGCCGGGATGAGGACTTTGGGGGCTCTCTCCTCAATCCTCATCCCGGACGAGCGCAGCGAGATCCGGGACCCACGAAGCGACGGGCACGAGAGGACAGCAGCAACCATGAAGACCCTCACCACCGACGCCCTGCTCGACGCCGTTCGCGAGTGGGTCGAGATCGAGAGCCCGACCCAGGACACAGCCGCGGTCAACCGGGTCGCCGACCTGGCCGAGGCCCAGCTGCGGGCGATCGGCGCCGGCATCGAGCGGATCCCCGGCACCGACGGCTTCGGCGACATCCTGATCGGCCGGATCCCGGGCCAGACCAACGGCGAGGGCATCCTGCTGCTCGGCCACATGGACACCGTCCACCCGGTCGGCACCATGGCCGGGCCGCTGCCCTGGCGGGTCGACGGCGACCGGGTCTACGGCCCCGGGATCTACGACATGAAGGGCGGCAACGTGATGGCGCTGCAGGCCCTGACCCACATCCACGCCAACGGCGGCCGCCCGAAGCTGCCGGTCACCGTGATGTTCATCCCGGACGAGGAGATGGGCAGCCCGAGCTCGCGCGCCCGCATCGAGGCCGAGGCGCGCCGACACCGGCTGGCGCTGGTGGTCGAGCCGTCCGGCGACGGCGGCCGCATCACCGTCGCCCGCCACGGCATCGCCCGCTACTACCTCAAGACCACCGGCCGCCCGGCCCATGCCGGCGCCTATCACTGGAAGGGCCGGAGCGCGATCCGCGAGATGGCCCACCAGGTGGTCGCCGTGGAGGCGATGACCGACTACGACCGCAACATCACCCTGAACGTCGGCACGATCGCCGGCGGCACCCACGAGAACCTGGTGCCGATCGAGTGCCGGGCCTGCGTCTACGTGATGGTCGCCACGGTCGAGAACGAGGCCGAGGTCCGCGCGAAGCTGACGGGGCTGCAGCCGGTCGACCCCGACGTCTTGCTGGAGGTCACTCCTGGCCTGTTCCGGCCGCCCTACGCCAAGAGCCCGGAGATCCAGGCGCTGTACGACCACGCCTGCGACCTGGCCCGCGAGATCGGCTTCGAGATCCCGGGCGAGCGGGTCGCCGGCGGCGGCAGCGACGGCAACTTCACCGGCGCCCTCGGCCTGCCGACCCTGGACGGCCTCGGCGTGGTCGGCGACGGCCCGCACACCCACCAGGAACACCTGCTGGCGTCCTGCCTGGTGCCGCGCACCAAGCTGCTGGCGCGGCTGTTCGAGACCCTGGAGTAGGCCCTGCCCGATGCGCGCCGCGACATCTGGAAATCGCCGGGGGTTTCGCTAGGCTGCCGGCATGACCGACGCCCTTCCCGAATGCCGGATCGCCTGGGATCCGCTCGACAGCCAGGAGTGGGAGGAGGCGTTCGCCCGGGTCCGGCGCTCCAACCTGCTGCAGTCCCTCGGATATGCTCGCGCCGTCTGCCCGCCCCAGGGCCAGCGCCCGCGCCGGGCTCGCATCCTGCTCGACGGCGAGGTGGCCGGGCTGTTCCAGATCCAGGAGGCCCAGATCCTGCGGCGGGCGATCCACGCCGTGATCCTTGACCGCGGGCCGTTGTGGCTCGACGGCTACGGCACGCCGGCGCACGTCACCGCCTTCTTTCGGGCGTTCGACCGCGAGTTTCCCCGCCGGATCGGCCGGCGGCGGCGGATCCTGCCGGAGCTTTCGGACACGCCGGAGATGCGGGCCGCCCTGGACGCCACCCGGCTGCGACGGCGCGCCGGGTCGATCGGCTACCAGACCATCTGGGTCGACCTGCGACCCGAGCTGTCCGAAATGCGGGCAGCCCTGCGGGGCAAGTGGCGCGGGCACCTGACCAAGGGCGAGAGCTCGGGGCTGGAGACCGCCTGGTCCTGGGGCGGCGCCGAGGTGACGAAGCTGCTGAAGGGCTACCAGGAAGACAAGGAGGTCCGCGGCTATCCCGGCCCGGCACCACGCACCGTCGCCGATCTGTGCCGGGCGCTGCTGCCGCAGAGGCGGGTGCTGGTCGGCACCGCGACGGCAGACGGCCGGCTGGTCTCGGCTGTGCTGCTGCTCGGCCACGGCGGCTCGGCGACCTACCAGGTCGGCTGGACCACGGCGGAGGGCCGCGCCCGGCGCGCCAACCATGTGCTGCTGTGGCAGGGCATCGAGCGGCTCAAGCAGGCCGGTTACCTCGACCTCGACCTCGGCGGCGTCAACGACGCCGACGCCAAGGGGGTGAAGACCTTCAAGGAAGGTCTCGGCGGCGACACCGTGGAGCTGGTCGGCCAGTACGAGTGAGCGGGTCCGGCGGGGCCCGGCTTCCCCTCCCCCTCAGTGCGCCTCGGCCCAGGACTTGCCCCAGCCGGCGTCGGCGACCAGCGGGACCGACAGGTTGAGGGTCGGCGCCGCCGCCCCCTCCATCACCTCGCGCACCAGCTCGGCGGTCTTCTCGACCGCGTCCTCCGGCACCTCGAACACCAGCTCGTCGTGCACCTGCAGCAGCATGCGGGCCGGCGAGTTGGCCTTCTCCAGGGCGGGGCGCAGCCGGACCATGGCGCGCTTGATGACGTCGGCCGCGGTGCCCTGGATCGGCGCGTTGATGGAGGCGCGCTCGCCGAAGCTGCGCATCGCCGGGTTCTTGTCGCGGATCGCCTGGATGTGGACCTTGCGGCCGAACTTGGTCTCGACGAAACCGTGCTCGCGGGCGAACGCCTTCATCGAGTCCATGTAGTCGCGGATCCCCGGGTACCGCTCGAAATAGGCGTTGATGTAGGCCTGCGCCTCGCCCTGCGGGACCGACAGCTGGCGGGCCAGCCCGAAGCCCGAGATGCCGTAGATGATGCCGAAGTTGATCGCCTTGGCCCGTCGCCTTGTCTCCGACGTCATCTCGTCGAGCGGCACCCCGAACACCTCGGACGCGGTCTGGGCGTGGATGTCCTTGCCGTCCAGGAACGCCTGGCGAAGGCTCTCGATGCCGGCGATGTCGGCGACCAGCCTGAGCTCGATCTGCGAGTAGTCGACCGACAGCAGCACATTGCCCGGCTCGGCCACGAAGGCGGTGCGGATCTTGCGCCCCTCCTCGGTGCGGACCGGGATGTTCTGCAGGTTCGGGTCGTTCGACGACAGCCGCCCGGTCGCCGCCCCGACCATCGAGTATGAGGTGTGGACCCGCCCGGTGTCCGGGTTGATGCTCTCGACCAGGGCGTCGGTGTAGGTCGACTTCAGCTTCGCGACCTGGCGCCAGTCCAGCACCTTGCGGGCCAGCTCCGAGCCCTCGGCCGCCAGGGTCTCCAGCACGTCGGCGCCGGTGCCGTAGGCGCCGGTCTTGCCCTTCTTGCCGCCGGACAGCCCCATCTTGTCGAACAGGATCTCGCCGAGCTGCTTGGGCGAGCCGACGTTGAACTCCTCGCCGGCCAGGCCGTGGATCTCGCCCTCCAGCGTCACCATGCGCTTGGCGAAGTCGGCCGACATGTCGCGCAGGATCGCCGGGTCGACCTTGATGCCGTTGCGCTCCATGGCGACCAGCACCGGGATCAGCGGCCGCTCCAGGGTCTCGTAGACCGTGACCATGTGCTCGGCGACCAGCCGCGGCTTCAGCAGGGCGTGCAGCCGGACCGTGACGTCGGCGTCCTCGGCGGCGTAATCGCGGGCCTTGTCGAGCTCGACCTCGGCGAAGGTGATCTGGTTCTTGCCCTTGCCGCACACCTCCTCGAACTTGATGTTGGTGTGCCCGAGGTGCAGCTGCGCCAGCTCGTCGAGCCCGTGGCCGTGCATGCCGCCTTCCAGCACGTAGGACAGGCACATGGTGTCGTCGATCGGCGCCACCGCGATGCCGCCGTTTCGCTGCCGGCTCAGCACCAGGGCGTCGTACTTGGCGTTGTGCGCGACCTTCAGGACCGCCGGGTTCTCCAGCAGGCCCTTCAGCAGCGCCATCGCCGCGTCGAACGGCACCTGCTTCGGCGCCTCCTCGGCCGGCGCGCCGCCGAGCAGGTCGCCCTGCGGCTGGCGGCCGACATGGCGCAGCGGGATGTAGCAGGCGCGGCCGGGGCCGAGCGCCAGCGACACCCCGACCAGGTCGGCGCGCATGGCGTCGAGCCCGGTGGTCTCGGTGTCGAACGCCACGAACCCCTGGTCCTCGGCGGCGGCGATCCAGCGCTTCAGCGCGTCCAATTCCTGCACCAGCTCGTAGCTGGCCTCGGCGCCGGCAGCCTCGGAGATCGCGACGGTCTCGGCCGACCGGCCCTCCTCCGAGCCGCCCTGGGCCGCCTCGCTCTCGAACCGGGCGATCAGCCGCTTGAACGCCTGCTCCTTCAGGAACGGCAGCACGCCGGCCGGGTCGATGTGGCGGACGCCCAGATCCTCCAGCGGCTCCGGCACCTCGACGTCGTCGCGCAGGGTGACCAACTGCCTGGAGATCCGCGCCTTCTCGGCGTTCTCGATCAGGTTCTCGCGGCGCTTCGGCTGCTTGATCTCGCCGGCCCGCGCCAGCAGGGTGTCGAGGTCGCCGTACTCCTCGATCAGCTGGGCCGCGGTCTTGATGCCGATGCCCGGCACGCCCGGCACGTTGTCGACGCTGTCGCCGGCGAGGGACTGCACGTCGACCACCTTCTCCGGCGGCACCCCGAACTTCTCGATCACCTCGGCCCGACCGATCGGCCGGTTCTTGACGGGATCGAACATGTCGACCCCGTCGGTGACCAGCTGCATCAGGTCCTTGTCGGACGACACGATGGTGACCCGCCAGCCGCGCTCGCGCGCCAGCCGGGCATAGGTCGCGATCAGGTCGTCGGCCTCGAACCCCTCCATCTCGATGCACGGCACGTTGAACGCGCGCGTCGCCTCGCGGATCAGCGGGAACTGCGGGACCAGGTCCTCCGGCGCCTCCGGGCGCTGGGCCTTGTACTCGGGGTAGATCTCGTTGCGGAAGTTCGCGCGGGCGGCGTCGAAGATCACCGCCAGGTGGTCGGCGTCCAGGTCGTCGATCAGCCGTACCAGCATCGACGAGAACCCGAACACCGCGTTCACCGGCGTACCGTCCGGCCGGGTCATCGGCGGCAGCGCGTGGTAGGCTCGGAAGATGTAGCCGGACCCGTCCACCAGGTAGAGATGGCTCTGCCCCTCCTTGGCGGGCGGCGGGGCGTCGGCAGTCTTCGGATCGGACTCGGCCATCGTCAGGCCTTTCTCGGGCGGGTTCGGACGGGGGTCGGACTCTAGCGCTCGGGGCGGGAGGGGCAAGGGCGGTGGAGGCCTATGACAAGGGACCTTCGGATTTCTCTGGCTCCTACCCGATCTCGCGATCCTGGGGTTGCGGTTCAAGTCCCAATTCGGCCCGTTGTCGCGGCGTCATGATGGATTGATCTACTCCAACCGCACCGGCAAGTTGTCCAGCATCCAGTCCTTTCACTGCACGCAAATCTGCTTCGTTAACTTGAGCACACTGAAGATCTGCGCCGGTTAGAATAGCGAGCCGTAGGTTCGCGCCCCGAAGGTTTGTTCCTTGGAGCTGCGCTTCCCACAGAACGGCCATCCGGAGGTTTGCTTGCCGGAGATCAGAGTCTTGCAACAGTGCATTGTGAAATCTTGCCCCCGATAGCCAAGCCGACCGTAGATTCACCCCTGTAAGATCGGCAGCCTGCAAGTCTGCATCTGTAAGGATCGCAGATTCCATGTTTGCTCCTCTTAGGTCAGCTAGAGCAAGACATGATGACGAGAGGTTGGCTTTCGCGAGAAAAGAATGGGACAAATCCGCTCGCTCAAGATAAATTCTATCCAGCCTAATTCCGACAATCGTAATCGCATGTCTATATCGTCTATTTGTTTTTTTCAAAAATTCAAAAGGAAGAAACTCAATTCTCGAAAGACAATGCTTAACAATTAGGTCATCATTCTCAAGACCCACCACAGATTCCAGCCGTTCGTACTGTCGGTGGATCATCCGCCGAGCAGCCCACTCGTCTGGCCAATCGACACGGACATGGCCAATCGTTCCGGCCCCGGCATCTTGTCCGCAATCATCTTGCGCTCGGCAAAGCGCATCGGTCACGGCGAGCAGCGTGCATTCGGCGTGGGCGCCGCGCGTCCGTAGACCCGCTTCGGTCCAGCCTTCCGTGCAGGCAGGCAGCGGGAAGCCGTCCCCGGTCGCGACCCTTAGCAACCCGGCCAAATGGGCCGACAGCCGGTCCGCCGGTTCCACCAACGGCTCGAACGCCGAGCCTGCCCGCCGTCGCGCTTCCTCACGCAGAAGCAAGAACACGTCCCAGGTAACGAAAACGTCACCGAACGTCTCAACCCATTCCCTAGGATCCGGTTTCTCCTCCGCCGCCCGCACGATCCGGCGGGCGAGCAGGTAGTCGGCAAAGGACTTGTGGGTGAACTCGAACCGTGCCTCTCCGGCGACTGCGGCGAACCGGAAATGGAAGGCCATCATCGCCAGGTCCGGCAGGTCGCGGCTGTGCTCCGGCGTGCCTGCCTCGTAACGCAACACTCGCTCCAGCTCGGCCGCCACCTCGGGGTCGTCCAGCGCAGCCCGTACTGCGTCGAAACTGGCGGTCCGGGTGCTGTCCCGGAAGGCGGCGAGCGCCACGGCCTCCAGGAACCACAGGAACCGCTCCGGATCGTGCAGGGTATTCAGGGAGGTACCGCCGGGCGCACTCCAAGTCCGGGCATGTACCCCGCGGATCACCCGGTCGTACAGGCGCGCGCGGTCCATTTCCGCCAGGTCGAGCAAGCCGGCGCGTTCGGCGTCCCAGCCGTCGATCATCAGGCCCAGCAAGGCATTCAGCACCGGCGACGCGGTCAGGTCGGGTAACCGATTTAGCACGTCGTCGGATACGAGATCCGGCGCATCCGAGTCCGGCCTGACCCGCCGGTATCGCTCCCACCAGTCGCGCCGCAGGTCGAACTCCGGCCTTTCGTTCTCCCAGTCGAATCGCCTGCGCAGGTCCCCGTCGCAGACCAGCGGCGCGACGTGCAGACAGGTCGGCGCGATCCTGCGGAGTTGCGGGCGAACCGCGTCGACGCCGATGTCGCGGCCGAGTGCCAGGACGCGCAGGCGGTCAGCGGCGAGCCGAGTCGCGAGATGGTCGAACAGTGCCAGCGACACCGAAACCCCGTGCCCGAGGGTCTGCATCTCGTCGATGCCGTCGAGCACCGCCAGTGTCCGGCGCGGCCCGTCGGCGAGATCCGCGGCCAGCCCGCCCGGCAATCCGGCGATTTCGGCGAGGGTCGTCAGCGCCTGGTCCCAGGTGCGCGCATCCTTCACCTCGTGCAGCGGCACGAACAGCACCCGCCAATTCGGCCGCACGGCGACGCGGGCGGCAAACATCCGCGCGAAGGTCGACTTGCCGCTGCCGGGCCCGCCGGAGATCAACGCCAGCGAGTTCTGCTTCTTGGCGGTGCGGAACCACTCGATCGTTCGCTCCGTCAGGTCGAAGTGTCGTGCCGGCTTGCGGCGGCCTCGTCCCGGGTCAGGCACGTCGTGGTCGTAACCGGCGCCGTCCGGGTCCAGCACCTCGTAGCCACGCAGCGGAACGTACAGATCGGCGATCGGGAACGCCTCCGAGAACAGGCGGTTGTTCTCCGGGTCGTGCGGCCAGCCGATCAGCGTGCGGCGATAGGCCCGCCATTTCGATGCGGCGTCGGCAGCCGCAGCGACCGGCGTGCGGAAGAAATGCTTGAAGTCGTCATCGAACCCCAACTCGCGCCAGAACACGTCGAGCATCTCGACGAAGCGGTCGGGCAAGTCGCCGGCGATCTCGAGCCGGATCCATAGCGGCAGGTATTCCGGCCAATCCGTCCCCTCCACCACCGGTGCACCGCATCCGGCCTTCTCGAGAGCCCGCAGCACCGCGTCCCCGACCTCCGCCCACACGTCCAGCCGGTCGGGGCGCTCCAGGAAGCCGCGCGGCAGGTTGTCGACGTCCAGCACGATGTCGTCGAGCCGGTCCGGCAACGGTGCCTTCAGAAGGTAGGCGTGGTTGCGCGCGCCCGGCGGCTTGGCTTGTTCGGCCTCGTGCCGGGAACGGGCCTCCTCGAAAACGTCGAGGATCGCGGCCGCCAGCGCTCGGCCGATCCAGTCGGCGGCCTTCTCCTTCGGAGTCAGCTTGGCCGGTGCCTTGCGCGAGATGCTGCCAACGATGTCAACGGCACCGGTGGCCATCGACGCACCCGCCAAGTTCAGGACCAGCTTACCGGCAGCGAGCCCCGCCTTCTTCCAGTCGACCTCGAACCGCATCCAGCACCTCCCAGAGGCAGGATGCTATCGGGCAAAATTCACAACCCAAAGGAGCGAATTCGACCTGCTCGGGGATCAAGCAAACTTCGGATGTGACGCAGCTGCATGTAGCATCACGGGGTGACCATCAATGCCGGAGGGCCACGGTGACCGCGACCGACACCGACCTCGAGCGGATCCGGCGGAAGCTGGCCGACCGGCTCGGCGCGCTGCGCCACACCACCGAGGCGACCGCCGACGACCGCCGGCCGGTCGAGCTCGACCAGGCCTCGGTCGGCCGGCTGTCGCGCATGGACGCCCTGCAGATGCAGGCGATGGCGCAGGCGACCGGGCGGCGCCGGGAAGTGGAGATCGCCCGCATCGAGGCGACCCTGAAGCGGATCGATGCGGGCGACTACGGCTGGTGCGTCCAGTGCGGCGAGGAAATCGCGCCGAAGCGGCTGGCCGCCGACCCGACCGTGCCGACCTGCATCGACTGCGCCGCGGCCGGCGGGTAACGGATCGGCGGGTGACGGATCGGGAGCGTCGGATCGGGGGTTCCGCCGCGCGGGGATGGCAGTATCGTCACCGCAACCCATGTTAGGTTGAAGGCGGGAAGACCAGCCGCCAGAGGGAGGACGATACCGCCATGATCAAGCGCCTGCACCACGCCGCCTACCGCTGCCGGGATTCCGAGGAGACCCGGAAGTTCTACGAGGACTTCCTGGGGCTGCCGCTGGCCCACACCACGCCGATCACCACCACCAAGACCGGCCGCAACGCCAACGTGCTGCACACCTTCTACCAGCTCGAGGACGGCTCCTGCCTCGCGTTCTTCGAGGCGCCGGAAATGCCGTTCGAGTTCAAGGACCAGCACGACTTCGACCTGCACATCGCGATCGAGGTCAGCCCCGAGGACCTCGAGGCGATGTACGAGAAGGGCAAGGCCCTGGGCCTGGAGACCCGCGGCATCAGCGACCACGATTTCTGCCGCTCGATCTACTTCCGCGACCCGAACGGCTACGTGATCGAGCTGTCGACCCGCGAGCCGAGCTTCGACGAGGCGATGGACCCGGCCCGCAGCGAAGCCCGCGCGATGCTCGACGAGTGGCAGGCCGCGAAAGCCGGCTGACCGCACCGGCAGACCCGAGAGGCGTGGCGTTCGCGTGTAACTTCTGCGCGAGCCGGGGCATTGCCCGCCCGTGACCCGGAGCACGGAGGCTGCCCTCATGCGGAAGATCCATCTCGGCGCGCTGCTGGCGGCGGCGCTGCTGGCCGTCGCCACGGTTGCCGGCGTTCTGCATCCGGCGCGCGCCGGCGAGGCGCCGGTCTACACCGGTTTCCTGTCGAACCTGGCGGTCGGCGGCTACGACCCGGTCGCCTACTTCGCCGACGGCCGGCCGGTCGAGGGCTCGTCGACGTTCGAGAGCAAGTACAAGGGTGCCACCTGGCGGTTCGCCTCGGCCGCGCACAAGGCCGCGTTCGACGCCGAGCCGGACAAGTACGCCCCGCAATACGGCGGCTACTGCGCCTGGGCGGTCTCGCAGGGCTACACCGCCAAGGCCGACCCCGAGACCTGGAAGATCGTCGGCGGCAAGCTGTACCTGAACTACAACGCCGACGCGCAGAAGCTGTGGGAAGAGGACATCCCGGCCCACATCAGGGCCGGGGACGAGAACTGGCCGAAACTGACGAAGTAGCCGCTCGGTGTAGCCGCTCAGGCCGCCTTCTCGTCGTCGCCGTGCCCGACCAGCACGTAGGTGCGCGAGCAGTACGGGCACACCACCTTGTGCTCGTCCTCGGGGATCTCCAGGAACACCCGCGGATGGCCGAGCGCGCCGCCGCCGCCGTCGCAGGCGACGGTGTGGTCGGTGACCTCGATGGTCTCGTACGGCTGGGCCATGCTGCGCTCCCCGTGCTCGTCCGGCGGCTGGACCGACCGCCGCCCGTGTCGTGTGCAGGCCTCCCTATGCGGGATGGCGGGCCGCTTGTCCAGCGCGGCCCCGGATGATACCCAGGGCGGCGCCTTCCGCAAGGATCTCCGGCCCCGCATGACCGCCTCCGTCACCCCGTTTTCGAGCGCCGGAACCGGCCCGACATCGACCGCGGCGGGCGAGCATGCGGCCTGACCGGAATCCGCTGCCGATCCTTCTCGCCGTCGTTTTGAGCCTGGTCCTGGCCGCCTGCGCGCCGATGGTGGTCGGGCACGGACCCGACGATCGCCGGCCCTGGCTGGTCGACGATCATGCGGGGCTGATGGCCGACGGCACCCGCCTGCCCCTGCTGGCCTGGCGGCCGGCCGGCGAGACCGTGGCGGCGATCGTGGCGCTGCACGGCTTCGGCGACTACTCGAACGCGTTCGCCGAGCTCGGCCCGACTCTGGCGAAGGCCGGGGTCGCGGTGTTCGCGGCCGACCAGCGCGGCTTCGGCCGGGCCGGCCGCTGGGGTCGCTGGCACGGGACCGGGACGATGGTCGAGGACGCCCGCACCCTGGTCGGCCTGGTGCGGTCGGCACTTCCCGGCCGACCGGTCTACCTGATGGGCGAGAGCATGGGCGGCGCGATCGCCATGCTGGCGATGACCGGCGACGGTTCCGGAGACCATCCCGGATCGGGGCCGGCGGCCGACGGCGCCATCCTTTCGGCTCCGGCGGTGTGGGGTCGCGACTGGATGCCGTTCTATCAGGTCTGGGGCCTGGAGCTGGCCGGCCACACCATTCCGTGGCTGCCGCTGAACCCGCGCGGCCTGCCGTTCAAGCCGTCCGACAACATCGAGATGCTGCGCCGGCTGTCGCGCGACCCGCTGTTCGTGAAGAACCCGCGGGTCGACGCCGTCTACGGGCTGGTCGACCTGATGGACGCCGCCCAGGCCGCCGCCCCCGCCGTGCACGGCCCGCTGCTGGTGCTGTACGGCGACCGCGACGACCTGGTGCCGAAGAAGCCGACCTGCGCCGTCCTCGCCAAGCTGCGGGCGCGGCCCGCCGGCGCCGGCGGCATGCGGGTCGTGCTGTACCCGAACGGCCACCACATGCTGTTCCGCGACCTGGAGGGTGCGCGCGTCGTCTCGGACATCGCGGCCTGGGCCCGGAATCCCGCGGCGCCGCTGCCGTCCGGCGACGAGCGCGCGCCGGACGGGGCCTGGCTGGAGCGCTTCTGCAACGGTGCCGGGCACCCCGGAGATTCGTGAAACGCCGTTTTATTTACATTCGCGCGTCGAGGGTCGTATGCTCGATCGTCCGCGGCGACGCGGATCGACGGAAAGCGAGGTGCGCATGACCGCACATCGGATCCAGAGCAGGGCCGTCACGGCCGTGCCGCAACCCTAGGCGAGCGGCTTGGCGCGCCCCCCGAAGCGTCCCCGCATCGCGTCGGTGGACGACTGGCAGACCGGCAGCGCGAGCGAGCCGGGCTTCGTCACGGCCCTGGCACGCGGGCTGGACATTCTGCGCGCCTTCGGACCCGCCGACGACCTGCTCGGCAACGGCGACCTCGCCGACCGTACCGGCATCCCGCGCTCGACGGTGTCGCGCCTGACCCAGACCCTGACCGCGCTCGGCTACCTGCGCTATGTCGAGCGCTACGAGAAGTACCAGCTCGGCGCCGGCATCCTGGCGCTCGGCTACCACCGGCTCGCGGCGTCCGGCGTCCGCGAGACCGCCCGTCCGCACATGCAGGCGCTCGCCAACGCCGCCGACTGCGCGATCGCCATGGGCACCGCGGACCGGCTCACCATGATCTACATCGAGGTCTGCCACGGCGCCGGGCCGATGATCCTGCGCCTCGGCGTCGGGTCGCGCGTGCCGATCGTGCACACCGCCATGGGACGCGCCTATGTCGCCGCCCTGCCCGAGCGCGAGCGGGACCTGGTGATGCAGCGCCTGTGCGACGCCGATCCGGACGGCTGGAGCGACACCCGCGGCGCGCTCGACGACGCAGAGCGGCAATGCCGCGACCGCGGCTTCTGCGTCGCCGTCGGGGCCTGGCACGACGGCATCTCGTCGGCCGGCGCCGCGGTTACCCTGGACGGCGGCTCGCAGATCCTGGCGTTCAACTGCGGCGGCGCCAGCCATCGCCTGACCCGCCCGCTCCTGGAGCGCCGGCTCGGCCCGGCCCTGTCCGACATGGCCGAGCGGGTGCGGCGCGAACTGTTCGCGACGCCGGTGGTTTCGGCGTCCGTCGCAAGCCCACTGCAAACCGCTTAGAACCCAATGTTTCCACGATACGGAAATTAATTTCATTTTGTTTGACACGGTTCGCGGGCCGGTCAAACTGTCACCTGCGTCTCGGGGGCTACATGCCGAGGCGCGGATCCGAAACGGCGGCGACCCAACGACCGCCCAAGGGTCAAGGGAGGAGACACATGGTCTGGTGGAACGGGCGCATTGTGCCCGTGGTGGGGGCGCGATCCCTCGGGGTGCCGGAATGACGGCGGCCGGAGTTCCGCTGCTGGACGTCGAGAACGTCCGCGTGACATTCGGCGGCATCGTGGCCCTGGACGGGGTGTCCTTCTCGGTCCAGCGCGGCTCGATCGCGGGGCTGATCGGACCGAACGGCGCGGGCAAGACCACGCTGTTCAACTGCATCAGCCGGATCTACCAGGTCGATTCCGGAGCGATCCGGGTCGACGGCCAGTCGATCCTGGACACGCCGATCCACGGGATCAGCAGTGCCGGCCTCAGCCGGACGTTCCAGAACCTGGCCCTGTTCGGCAAGCTGTCGGTGCTCGACAACGTGATGATCGGCGCC
>Ga0070728_10000277_pt1 | contig 114035 bp, 107 predicted proteins | sample tdDd471_FD_66723 | JGI IMG/M metagenome (GOLD analysis project Ga0070728, IMG submission 66723) | Marine sediment microbial communities from the Atlantic coast under amendment with organic carbon and nitrate - tdDd47.1 | ecosystem: Environmental > Aquatic > Marine > Coastal > Sediment... | reverse complement strand
TATCAGTTGATCCCGTACTATCAGTTGATCCCGTACTATCAGTTGATCCCGTACTATCAGTTGATCCCGTACTATCAGTTGATCCCGTACTATCAGTTGATCCCGTACTATCAGTTGATCCCGTACCATCAGTTGATCCCGTTCCATCAGTTGATCCCGTACCATCAGTTGATCCCGTATCATCAGTTGATCCCGTACTATCAGTTGATCCCGTACCATCAGTTGATCCCGTACCATCAGATTGGCCTGTATCTACAGAGATTGGCACTTCGCTTGTATCATCCATTAGATAAGTAACACCTTTGTACCCGCCCCATAATAAGAGAAGCGCCAGAGGTATGAGAAGCAGAAGAAGCCACAACGGGATCCTGCTCTTTCTGTAATGTTTAGCTGACTTCAGTCCTTTGCGACCTGAAAGCTGTTTATCTGTTTCAATATCAGTACGACCGGAGCCTGTACCCCTCTTATCCTCGATCTCTGTTGTTCGGGCTCTTGAAGGTTCTGTTGGTTTATGTTTCTCCAGGATTTTATCAACCTCAAGGTCTGTTGCAGAATCCAGCATATCAATAAGCTTGAGCAGCCTGACTTTTTCATCATTGTAATAAGTCTGAGACAAGTCATGTTCTCCGAGTATACTATCTGCCATTTCTGCAGCCAGTGCATAATCAGCTTTTTTTGCAGTACTTTTCACAGATCGGAATAAAAGTGCCGGAAATTCTTTCGTATAGATATCGGCAGAGACTGGCAATAGAGAATCAGCTTTCTCTGATTTGATAAGTATGCTCTTTATATCATGTTTAATTGATAGAATATTTTTTACTATCTTTCCGTCCATCTCCGATCGACTCATAGATAATTCAAGAATCGTAAGAGCATTTTCCAGGAAGAATGATAATATAGAATCATTTTTCAGGTGCAGATTTTTTAAAAGATCAGAAAAATTGAAGACTGAACTTCTCATTATCAATCCCGATTTAGCTTTCCCATCGACTACGGAAGCCAGCATTTTTAATAGTTTCTGGATGGCTATGGAGACTTTATAGTCATCTTCAGTGGAGAATCCTTTTATTAAAGGAACAAACCGGGAGATATACACTTCTGTCATTTCACTGATTGATGAAGGTTTATCTTTTATTGTGCAGAGTATGCCATCGGGGATTTCTATGTCATGATGAGTGCTTTCTCCCTTTATGGATAAGGTTCTTGTATGAGGATTGATATTCATACTTTCCGGAAGAGCCGAACGATCACCTATCGAAAGTTGGAGAGGAAATCCACTGCATTCAACCTCCAGACCTGTACCTTTGTCGCGGACTTTCAATCCATTGAACATTGTTGACCATTTATCACTTGATTCACTGATTTGTGCTCCGGGAAAAAGGGCTCCGATCTTCTTTGCATAATCGGGATATCTGGCATGAACCATAAAAGGATAATTGCGGAAACTGCTCCTCTTGAGCATTTCAATGAGCGCATGAGAAGAATCTTCATCTTCGGCACCCTCTTTTATCTGTGAATAATGTACACTGATCTGGTCCGGATCAATTCCGGAAGCTGCTAATTTTGAAAAATAATCTCTTCCCAGTGATGTTGAGAAAAACCGGCTGTTATTAAAAATAATAAGGCTTTCTCCCGACAACAGAATGCCACTTCCCCTGAAATCATGTTTTGTATAACGAAGGGGGTTCCGGGAGAAACTCTTTTTTATTTCATCACATTGTTTGACAAAATGAAGATCTGTTTCTGAACGTTTATAAAGATCAAAAATAGACTCGTCTTTATAGTTTAGCTTGATGTTTCCGTTATTATAAAAATAAATAACATCTCTCTGTTCGCGATCTTTGATATCATGATAATCAACAGCGCCATCTGTTGGAAGGTGAAAGCTGTTCAAATATGTTTTCATTCTTTCGATTACGGCTGTATCACCGATATAATTGGCTTCTCGATCTTTATCAATACTCAATTCGAATAAGGGATTTCCAGTAAAACGGGCGGCGATAACAGTATTGGAAATTACATTGAGAATTTTATCATCAATTCTCTCCATATTCCCAACCCGGAGAAAGGGCTTTTCCTCATCGGTTTTCATACCCAGATAAATGATGTAACATTCATTTGCAATATGAAAGATTCTTGAGTTTCTTTTAATGTTCAATCCAGTTGCCATAATTTTTTATCCTGTAAAAACAAACTTTTTATATTTTAATAGCATTAGGTATTTCAAAAGAATAGAGGGGAAAATTAACTCTGAAATCTGAATCGTCTTTTTCCTCGCTATCGAGCATCTGCATTAGAATCATAAGAACATGCCTGATTACCTGAAATAACTCGATTGTGAGTTCTTCCCTGTTTAAATCCTCCTGAAAGCCGCTTGTACTAATAATATTACGGTTTCCACTGAGGATTTCAAATAAAAGGGGAAGTTTTTCAAAACTTCCTTTATAAAGATCACAATAGATATCGTAAACAGCATTCAAAAACAGGTCTTTCTTTTCTATAATTTCGCCTTTGACATCTCCATTTTCATACCATATTTCGCTCATTGAAATATTTCCCGATTGATTAAATGCCATATAAATATTGAGGAATGATGCTATATCATCCCAAATTCGCCAGACAGATAAAAAGGACTGATCGACAAGGGATTTTCTGATATCAACAGTATCCCGTCCGGGGATCTCAATCATGGGGGCAAGAGTGTTGACAAATCCGAGATCTATATCTTCATATTGTGAAAGTATTAATAGAAATCTCGCACCGACATAATCGGCTTTCAGCCGGTTGTACGCTGATGCCAGACGCAGGAAACGGCCGCGATCTTCTCTACCTATTGAAATATCCTGTTTCTTAATCAGAACCCGGTCTCCTGCTGCATAGTCACATTTCCTGCAAAATGTGCATAAATTGAGGTAAAGCTTGTTTTTGATACACCAACTTATGTAAAAATGCTCAAAATCACTGGAACTCTCTATTGTGTATGTCGGCAGAAGTTGTTCAGAATTTAAATAAGTTTTATCTGTGATCAGGGTTTCGATGGAACTGAGGCTTCGATGAAGAACATCTTTTCTTGTTATGGCACTTTCGCTATCGACTTTATTTTTGATAAGATCCCAGCTTTCTTTGAGAATCTCATCTCGTCTGTCCCAATACAGAGATGATAAACCAACCATCAGTTCTGTTTTATTATCGAGTGCTGTTATAGATTGGGGATCAATCTGAAGAGCAATATTGTAGTGTTCCAGAGCCTCTTCAAATCTGCCGAGTGTTCGAAAACAGTTTGCGAGGTTGATGTGTATATCCCTTTTTAGTTCATCTTCCAGTTTTTCAGACTCAAGGGCCTGAAAATAGTACATTTTCGCTTTTTGGAGTTCGCTCCTGGAAAAACAGCTGTAATAATCATTATCAAAAGATTTCAATGTCGCCATGTTGGCATATTGATTTGCAAGATTGAAATAGACAAGAGCTCTGTAGTCGACCAGTACGATAATCTCTTTGTGGTGTTCTTCAAAAAGATAGATTCCGTAACGCAGTACTTTTTCGTCCCTCAGTGCAAAACCGATGTCGATTAGAGACGCTATCTTATTGAATAATTCTCGAACACTGGAAACCTCTTCATCAATAATAAGGCTTAAAGCCTCTCTGTAGTTTCCATCGGAAATTAGTTTCTGAGCTTTTTTTAGCTTTTCTCTGAATGATCTACTGCCCATACGCTCATTGTAAGCGAAGAGTATACTGGGAGTAAAGCAAAGTTTGATACAGCTGGATTATTCGGTGAACCGAAATCCTGAAAGGATGGAGGTTATGGATTCAAGCGACAAAGTCGCATCACTACCGAACATAGATCCCGAAGGGATCTTTATTTTTTAGGTAAGACTGTAATAGGGAAAGATTTTTAGAAAGTCACTCTTTTAAAATTTCAGTTTCCCGGAGTGAAGAAATCAATAAAACTGTCGTTTACCATGTAATAACGGTTAGAAGCATTCCAGAGAGAAAATCCCGAAGAGAGGGATTCTTCAGATCCCCGGACCTGCACATTAAGATATGCTGTGTACTCCTCATCTTCCATTTTGAGTTCCTGTCCCATGAGAAATGCCTGAATATATGGTCTGATGATACTTCTGTTGCCGACAATCCTTGCAGAACGCCTGCTCCCTTCGCGGTAAATTTCTTCAGCTCTATCCAGATAGGGAAGATCTTTTAAAAACTCGCCGGGAAAATGAGACGGGTAATACATGGGGCTGATTACATCTACATAATTACTGACCATATCAATACTTTGCCCATTCCAGTTACCCATTCTGTACCATGAGTTAAAACCGTATAGATCGGTGCTGACCGGTATTCTGATTTTTTCTCTGGACATTACCAGAAATGACTCGAGAGCTTCGATACGCAGCATCTGAGGTTTTTGGAATGTGTAGTCGATTTTTGACAGATCTCCATCGGTTGGAAAACGGATATAATCGAATTGCACTTCATCGACACCGAGACTCTGCAATTCCTCGGCAATAGCTACATTGTACTGCCAGACAAATTCTGAAAATGGATCAACCCAGAATTCTCTCTGTTCATAAGAGATTTCTCCAGTCTCCTCGTCTTCAACTTCAAATAATTTCCCCCATGTGGATCCTGTGGTTTTGTCTTTCAGAGCATATTTTCCATTCTGGTAGCTGAATAATACAGAATCTTTGAAAACCGGGATTCTGGCGATCACGTATATTCCCTTTTCATGGGCTTTTTCCAGCAGTGTATCTATATTGAATCGATTTGTTACCGCACCTGTTTCCAGAGCAATATCGAGACTGCTGTTATATGTGATGTAGCCATCATCATCTTTCATATCGACAATAATAGAATTCATATTGTTCTCCAATACAAAATCAAGATGATTATCCAGCCGGTCCCCCGAAGCGTGCCACGAGGAAATATAAATACCGTATTTATTTGAAGCCCTTTCAATCCGCTCTTTTTTATCACTATCGACATGATAATCGAGGGTAAAGCGATTCCCTTTCTGCCACCACCAGTTCCTCATTGGATTATAAACCCACGTCGATTTATCCGTTTTGATTTCCATGACATAAGGAGGTGCACCTGGGGCATCAGCAATATCGGATTTCCTGAAACTCATCGCCAGAGCTTCTTCTGTTTCGGCAAAAGGCAGATCAATATTTATCCATGTATCTCTATTTTCATCAGAAGAGTACAATTCTCCTGTTGGTCCACAGAGGTAATAGAGGATATCTGAATTATAAGGAGATAGGGAAAGAGCTGTAATCTCTTCAAAAAAACCGGCACCTCTGTAGAGTTCCGGTATGGAATCAGAGATTCGGTCCCAGGTCTCACCACGGTCAGTGGTCTCATATATACCACTAAAGGATGTGCCAACGATAATGGAGTTTTTATCGAGGGGATTCAATGCAAGAGAGGTTATATAAGCTGAGTATTTAAAGGGTGATTTCAGTTGAACTTTTTCCCACTTAATTCCACCGTTTTCCGTTATATATAATTCTCTCGGTGAGGATATCAGTATCCGGTTCTGATCAAAGACATCATAAGTGATAGAGGTGAGCATTTTTATCCCTTTATCATCAAAGGGATAAACCATCCTTGCCGGAAGACCTTCATTAAAGGAGTACCAGCTTTCTCCACCGTCAAAAGATTTAAAAAAACCGTTCTGAAGTGATATGCCGTAAAACAGTGAAGAGTTTACAACATCAATTATTTCCGGTTTATGGGAAATATCTGTATTGGCAGCCAATAGATTTGTACTGAGGAAAAAAGCCAGAAGACTTATAATATTACGATTTTTCATGCTCTGCTATTCTCCTTATCACAAGGTAGACAGTCAATAGCTCACTCTATATTTTCAGCAATATTCATGGCTTTCTATTTGTCTATAATCATTTTTCTGTATATTATAGTCGATATATTTAACAGGGAGACTGATATTGAAAAATTCTTTTATAACCGTCCTTTTGCTGGCAACAGTAATTCTATCAAGTTGTTTCAGTGAGGAAAAAAGGATTAATCCCTCTTTTAATCTGACAATCACTACATTGAAGGAGATATTGTCAGACCAGGATGAAAGGATTCAGGAAAGGATTCTCGAAAATCCAGAAAGATTCCTGCAATTGGCTGATGTTTTGCTCAGTAAACCTGAAGAGCTGTTCTATCTTGCTGACAAAAACCATGCTGTGACAAAAGAACAGGCTCCGTCAGAAGTTGTCAAACCCTCTGATTACGGCATTTCAGTGACCAGGCAAGAGAGAGAAATCAGTTCTCTGGTAATAGAACCTCTCCAGACTATGACAGCCGCTGCTGCAGAAGAGGATCTGGATATAGTTTTTGCCTCCGGTTACCGCCCTTATGAATATCAGGAGATGTTATACAATAGATATGTAGATCAGTTAGGGCAAGAGGAAGCAGACAGAGTCTCCGCCAGACCGGGAACCTCGCAGCATCAACTGGGTACGGCCATAGATTTCGGTTCGATCAGTGATGAGTATGCTCTGACCGAAGAGGGAAAATGGCTGAAAGAACATGCCGGTGAATACGGATTCTCCCTCTCATATCCCGATGGATTTGAAGAAATTACAGGTTACAAATGGGAATGCTGGCACTACCGGTATATTACAATAGAAGGAGTTGAAATGCAGGTAGACTTTTTTCTCGATCTTCAACAGTATTTCATTGAGTTCTGGGATCTTCACAAAGACAGTTTAAAAGAGGCCCGAAGGCAGTAGGATTGTAAACCGGCTCCCTTTCTGATAGTCGGTTTTAATTGTGATTTTTCCACCGATAGTATTCACACAGTCTTTAACCGCATCTAACCCGATCCCCTGACCTGCAAAATTACTATTTTCATCAATATAAGAAAATCCACTGATAAATAGAGCCCTGATAAGATTCCCGTGTCCCGGTTTTTCTTCCTTTTTAATTATCCCCTTTTCTATGGCAAGTTCTCTTAAATGATCAAAGTCTATTCCAAGCCCATCATCTTCAACAGTGATTTTGACTGTTTTATCATCATTCTGATTTATTGACAGACCAATCAACCCCTTTTCCGGTTTCCCCGCAGATATCCTGTCTTCAGGTTTTTCTATTCCATGAGTCAAAGCATTGCGGAGTAAATGGATGATCGGGCTTTTCATTTCTTTCAATAGCGGAAAGTTTGAAAAATCACTGTGAAATTTCAACTCGATCTCTTTTTCCTGAGAATCGGCACTTCTGGTCATCATGATCTTCAAGGTATCGAAAAAATGTTCCTGCTCATTCTTATCGGTTTCATAAACAAGTCCTTCGTCGGAAGATAAAAATTCCTGAAATCGACTAATCAGGTGTTTTACATGGTCAAATTGAATATACAAATCATCAAGAATGATATCGAGGGCTTCTTTCCTTGCAAAATTACCTGCTCTGAACTCGGAGAGTATATTCTCCAGATTTTGAGATAGTTTTTCTACCGCACCAAAATCAAAATAAGCAGCGGAGCATTCCATAGAATGAATATCCCTGAATGATTTATTGAGTACAGACTGATTTTCCAGCTCGATGATATTTGATCTGAATGTTGTTAATACATTGTCACTTTCTACAATGAACTGCAGAAAAGGTCCGGGGCCGGCTCTCAATATTGAGACAATTGTGTCTAGCTCAAAATCCGATCTCAAGTCTTTCTCGTCGAGTTTCTTTTCCAGTAGTCCCTGATCAGTCTTATTGCTAAAAATAATCATTATCTGGACCAGCTGGCCCTGATCTTCCACTTTCCGATAGGAACCATCAACCAGTATCCGCTTGCCGTCATCTCGGGAGACCCAGATATTGTGAAGTGGATTATTTTCCTCACTGATAGCATCAAATAATAATGGATCATTAAAGAGGGACTTGATGAAATTTTCGAGTTCCTTTCTCTTTTCTCTCTTCTCTTCCTTTTCGGGATAGATAAAATCAGAAAAGTGCTGGCCGCCAATCTCCTTCCTGTCAAAAATATCCACTAATGATCTGGAAAAATACTCAGAGATAATATGCCCGTAATCTATAAATAAGAGACCGTCATTGATATTCTGCAGATATTTCTCATTTTCAGACGTTGTTATCTCATCAGTTAATCTTTCGGAATTGGACTGATTGCGTTCATTGAGAATACTGAGCATATTATTCAGCCTATCGGCTATATCTCTGAATTCATCATTGGAATTAATAGAGATATTCTGTTCCGGCGCTGCTGCGATAATCCTGTCTATACCGGCTTCAATCTTGTAAATTTTATTGAGAACAAGAGCTTTTACTATTAAGAACATAATCAGAAACAGAACAACTGAAGTTAGAAATAAAGTAAGAGATATTATCAATATGGATTTGAGAAAAATCAGAGATAGAAGTGCCACTCCCGTAAAAATAAGAAAAAGAATTAAGGCGATGACAGAGATTTTAAGATGTATAGACTTTGGGACCAATTCATACCTCCTACTAAAAAGTATTTATCAGTCCCATAAGGCAGTCAAATAAAAAGTATTTGAAATTGACTTTAAGGAGCACTCACTTTGTAGTTAATCACTTCTTTATCCAGAATCGATAGAATCAATTCTGTCTCTACGGGAACTTTGTATGGAATAGATATTTTCCCGCCACGGTGTTTCATTTCAAAGATTGTTTTTCTTTCACCCGAATCTGAAAGCGATTCGAATTTCATGTCGACATAGACAGGATATTCCGGTACGGAAAAATCAAATAGTCCGAATGCCAGTCCTTCTCCGGTCTCATCAGGTGGTGCTATAGTAAAATTGATAGCAGAACCTGTTTCGATAGATTCTCCCGATAGTGGCTCCTGCTTAATGATAGTACCATTTCCTTCTGCGTCTTCATCGATTGTAAAAGTAAAGGGAATGTTTGCCCTCGATAGTCGTTTAACAGCATCGGTATAAGACATCGCCAGATAATCACCGACGACCATGTTCTCTCCCGGTTCTCCACGGCTGACAATTAATTCAACTTCAGTCAATCCGGAAATTGAAGTTCCCGGATCCGGTTTCTGAGCGATAATTGTGCCGGGAGGTGAAGAGTCATATTCATAAATAACCGGGTCCTTGATGCGAAGGTTGGGTCTGGAAGTTGTGAATAAGATAAGCAGGTCCTGCTTCACATCATTGAGGTCTTTCCCAATATAGTCTCCTACTTTATCGACAACAGCACCTTTACTGTATGTAATGGTCACCCTCTTTCCGGCTTTAACCATGGAACCAGCCGGTGGATCCTGCTGTATAATCGTTCCTTTTGTACCGGGATCAGAAGAATACCGAACCTGTACCCGGGGATATAATTCCTTGACCTGCAGATCAATAAGAGCCTCTACAAGCTCCATTCCCTGTAGATCGGGAACCATAGTTTTTTCCGCTCCTCTCAAGGACAGGAAAAAGGTCACTGAAAATGTAACAAACATAAGAACAAATACAGCAATGATTACATAGAGAGCATTCTTGAAAAAACGGGTTTCTTCAGTGGTGATATTTTCTGATTGAATATTCAGAGAATCTTTTTCCATGTCATTCTCTATTTCTTCATTATTTTCTTTTTTCATTTTCTTCTCCTGAATCACTTTCGACTATGTTCGGGACCCGGCGCACGCGCCCCCCGAAATATCTTGATCTAGTATCGATCCGACAAAATTCTGATTGCCGTTTATAAAGGATTTGTAATCCATAGGTTTCTTTGATTGTAACTGGAGCTTCTGAACTGCTAAAGCCGAATCTCCGGTTTTTATTATAATTCCCGCTTTCTTATCAAGAGCCAGCACGGACCCTGCCGGTTTTTCCATATTGAAAACTCCCGAATATAAAGTTGCTTCCAGTATATTCAGTTTCTTATCTTCATAATGAGTATAAGAACCGGGCCAAGGAGAATAGGCTCTTATCTCGCGTTCAATTTGAGCAGAACTTTTTCCCCAATTGATTATACCATCACCTTTTTGAATAAGCTTGCAGAAAGTGGCATCAGAATTATTTTGAGGAGTTCCGCAATCTTTATTGTTCTGCAGAAGACGCACAGCTTCAACCATCAGCGGAGCACCTAAAATAGAAACTCTTTCTGTCAACGAACCTGTAGTCTCAGTGCCGTCCAGTGTCAATTCAGGCTGAAGGAGAAGATCTCCACTATCCATTTTCAGGGCCAGTTTCTGTACAGAAACAGCAATTTTTTCATCACCATTTTTAATTGCTTCACTCAGTGGCGAAGGTCCTCTGTAGATGGGGAGTTTCGATGGGTGAAGATTGATTCCCCCATAGGGAAAAAGATCGATAAAATTCTTCTTGAAGATTCTGCCAAAGGCGATGACAGCGAGAAGGTCGGCATCGAGACTTCTGACCTCTTCAATGAACTGCTCATCGAGTTTTTCAGGTTGAAGTACTTTCAGTCCCAATTCCAGGGCAGCTTCTTTAACTGGAGAGCAGACAATTTTCCGCCCTCTGCCCGTAGCTCTATCGGGATTTGTGAGTACTGCGCAGATTTCGAATTCTCCGGCAAGAGCCTTCAAAGAAGGTACAGCTATCTCAGGAGTTCCTGCAAAAATTATTTTCATTTTTTGGTTTTTGCCTTTTCCAGTTTTTTTAGAAATTTCAGTTTCTTTTTCTCAGGCAGATAATCAACAAAAAGAACACCGTTAAGATGATCCAGTTCGTGTTGGATACACGTAGACAGCAGGTCATCTGCTTCTACTTTAAAAGGCCTGCCTTTCTGATTCCACGCCTGGACTTTTATCCTTTCCGGTCTCTCAACATCGGCATAGATTCCCGGTAGACTGAGGCATCCCTCTTCATAAACTGAAGTCTCCATAGAAGTCTCAATGATTTCCGGATTGATAAAAGCTATTGGTTCCATATCATCAATAGCACAGACAAAAACTCTTCTGTTATCGCCGATTTGCGATGCAGCCAGACCAATGCCTTTATTTTCTTTCATTGCCTCTATCATTATATTGATTAAATTGATTAATTCATCATTAAATTCCGTAACCGGAACAGCTGTTTTCCGCAAAATTGCCAGCTCTTCTTCAACGCCGGCATTATATATATCCATGTATATTTATCCTCACTTATCGAAATATGGACAGACAGCTCTATAATACAAAGATACTTGGCAGTTGGCAATAGCTTATAATGAGAGGTGTTAAGCTAAGACACCGGTAATGAAAAATAAAAGCAGCAGCCTTTACCTTCTTCACTTTCAACCCAGACACGTCCAAAATGCATTTCCACAATTTGTTTGACAATGGACAATCCGAGTCCCCTTCCCCCTTTCTTCTTCCTGGACAATTGATCAGTCCGATAGAAACGTTCAAAAATGTAAGGCAGATCAAGCTCTTCAATTCCCGGTCCCGTGTCTTCTACGGAAATGATAACCTCACTTTCAATGTATCTACAGGCAATGGTTACCGTTCCATCGCTCTGCACATATTTGAAACTATTTTCGATTAGATTTCCCAGGACCTGACTGATCCGGACACAGTCCAATTGAATATCAGGTAAATCTACTGGTAGAGGTTGCAGTTTCAACGAAATTTCTTCTATTTGGGCTTTTAATTGCCACCGGCCTACTTCATTTTCTATAATCTCACCAAGTGAATGCTTTTCAAGTTTCAATTTGAATTCACCGGAATCTGTTTCAGCAAGCCAATCCAGATCGTTAATCAGTTTATTCAATGTGTCTATTTCGTCAATGATCCGGTTTGCCGCTTCTTCAGCTGTTGTGATTTCATCGAGCAGTCCTTTCGCCTCGAGGCGTATGACATTGAGCGGTGTATTAATTTCATGAGAGACATCGCTGATAAGACGTTTTCTCAGGTCTCTTTGTATGGAGAGAGATGAAATCATTTGATTAAAAGATTTGCTCATTTGCCCGAGTTCATCAGAAGTCTGGACTTGAAGTAAACTGCTGTCCTTTTTTTGTGCAATTTCCCCTGTCGCTTTTGTTAGAGCTATTATTGGTGTCGTTATTCGAATGGATAAAAATGCCGCGGCAAAAAAAGCAGTCACCATAGTGATTAAGCCCTGAAGAATCCTAGGTTTCAAAATATTGAATATATATTCTCCGGTTTCACCTTCCAGAAAAGCCCTATTGATATACATGGTGATACTTCCCACAGCCTCACCTGTATCAAAATCAAAAATCTTTACTGTATCTCCCTCGATCAGTGGAGAGTCCTCTATTCGCAACATATCTGTGAAGCTGTTGTAAAACGTTTTTCCATCGTTATCCTTTAGGATAATTCTAAAGGATAGATCCATTCTGAGGATTTCCTGCTTCACCATCACCAAGCTCTTATCTCTTGTGTAAGTGGCACTTAGGGTTTGAGCGATATTTTTTGTTCTGATTTCAGTTAATAATCGGGGAAGTTCCGCTTTTGTTGAAATATATTCAATTGTTGTACTGAGTAGGATTGTTAATAAAATTATAAAAACAAACGCATTGAGGATACGCCAGTAGATAGAATTTAATTTCATAAACATATGAGTCTATATCCCGCACCGTATATGGTTTGAATAGGTTCAAAATTATCCCTGTTGATAAGTTTCCGCAATCGGCGGATATGAGTATCGATTGCTCTATCAAATGATTCAAATTCATTATTAAAAGCCTGTTCTATCAACTGACTTCTCGTTAGTAAAATATTGGGATGGTGCATGAAGGCAGACAGGATGGCAAATTGAGCCTGGCTCAGCTTTACAGTTTCTCCATCGATAAGTACATCTCTTGTATTTTCATCCAAAGTGATTTTTCCACATGTCAGAACGCTCTGAACTTGCCCTTTATACCTTCGCAAAACAGCTTTGACCCTGACAACCAATTCATCGGGATCGAAAGGTTTGACTATATAATCATCAGCCCCGCCGTCAAGTCCATTTATACGATCCTCTTTAGCTCCTTTTGCCGTCAGCATAATGATTGGAACTTCTGATTCCCTGCGCAGTATCCGGCAGAGATCCATACCGTCGAGAAAGGGAAGCATTAAATCTAAAATGATCAGGTCCGGATTATAAGATCGGGCTTTCTTAAGGCCTTCTCTTCCATCAAGGGCTATTTCAGTAGAAAATTCAGCCCTTTCAAGATAGATTTTAATCCATTCAGCTATTCTGCTTTCGTCTTCAATAATTAAGATTGAGTGATTCAAGTATGATTATGAGCTACGGCGCTGTTGCTCTCCTCCTTCACCATTACCTTTGCCTGGTTCTCCCGGTTTATGTTCTTCTTTCTGATTTTCTTCTTTGTTATTTTCCAAATCAAGCCTGTGCTCCATCAATCGCCCTTCGCTGAGAAGAGTAAAATCGAATAAGGCTTCTTCTGATGTGAGAGCCTTCTCTCCGACCTGATCTATCAGCGCATCAATAATGCCCGCTTCATCACTGTAATACTTGTTGTATCGGTTGCGCAGTTCAGCAAATGTCTGTTTTCCCTCATCGGCGCTGATTTCTCCATTTTCAACTGAGAGAATGACATGATTGAACGTACTTTTCAGAAGATTCTGATACTCTCTTTCTGATTCTATTGCACCCCGGGCTGAAAGAGGCCCTGGAATAATAAATACAATGAGAATCAAAAATATTATTTTACCTTTCTCCATCATCTCCACTCGGACTCTCTCTCCTATTAAGTTTATCATTCACAATTGATTAAACCAATGATAAAACTACAGAGTTTTATGGCTCTGCAGTTTTATACATCAATCCAAAACAATCCTGTTTATTTGCCTTTTTCACGGAGCTGTTTTTCTTCTCTGATCTGTTCCCGGTCACCTGTACCATCTTGAATCTGCTCCCGTTCCCGGGTCTGCTCTTCTTCTCTGAGTTTTTCCTTTTCCTCTCCATCAGAAGCTTCTCTCAGACGAACCCTGGCCTCTTCACGAGTCATCTCGCCACTACTTATGGCATCTATGCAGGATTCCATCAATCTATGTTCTTCTCTTTTCTCTAACCTCAGACTCTCACGAAATTGATTGAGTTCTAAAACGGCTTCACTACCACCCAGATTTCCCGCTTCCACTTCGGTGATTATCTCCTCAAATTTCTCCATCATGGGGTTGCCGGTCTGACCATTTGAGTCTACTGCTCCCCTTGCCATTACTATTTGCGGAACAAATAATAGAACCATAACAACAATTACCATCATTAATACATTTCTGTTTTTCATAATTTCTCCCTCTCTATATAACAGAGAATACATACAGATTGTGGCAGAAAAATGTCAATAATTATAAAAGTGAGGCGGGATCTATATCTATTTCACAATAGACAGAAGAGGGGAATTTAGAGTTGCGGTAAATATGGTTTAGCAGAGCATGTGTTTTTGAGAAACTTTTACTTCTCAGAAGGATCTGATGGCGGTGATTACCGGAGATGATGGAAAGAGGGCATTCAGAGGGTCCGAGCAATTCAAAATCATGATCTTTGTTTTTTATCAGCTCCCTGGAGAATAAAAAGGCATTTTCTTTGACTATGGGAAGTTTTTTTCCTCTGAAGACAATGCGGAATATCCGGCAGAATGGTGGAAAGTCCAGCATATCGCGTATAACCAGTTCTTTTTCATAAAACTCGTCAATTTTGCCCTCGGCTGCCAATCGGACAGCATCTGTGCCCGGCTTGAATGTCTGGATGATAACTTTTCCGTCATCAGAATACCTTCCCGCACGACCGGCGACCTGAACAATCAGGGAAAATGTCCGTTCTGAAGCTCTGAAATCCGGCAGATTCAATCCCGTGTCCGCCAGAACGATTCCCACGAGGCTCACTCCGGGAAAATTCAACCCCTTGGCGACCATCTGTGTCCCCAGGAGAATATCTGTTTCCCCTTTTCTGAATGATGCAAGAGTCTTCTGCATCACCCCTTTTTTGGAAGCGCTATCCGTATCGAGTCGGCTCACAGACAGATCGGGAAATAAGCGCTGCACTTCATCTTCAATCTGCTCAGTTCCGAACCCCGAGTATCCCACATCAAGAGAAGAACAGTCGGGACATGTCTGAACAGGTCTGGTTTTAAATCCACAGTAGTGACAGACCATAAGGTCACCCTTTTTGTGATAGGTAAGAGACACAGAACAGTTTTTACACTTCATTTCATAACCGCAGCTGTGGCAGTGAAAGAAATAGGAGAATCCCCTGCGGTTTAAAAAGAGAATAGTCTGTTTCCCCCGGCTGTAATTTTCACGAATCGCTCCTATCAGCTGAGAAGAAAGTATCCCTTTGGTTTCTTTCATATTAATGATACTGATTTCAGGCAACCCGCCACCGGCAAGGCGTTTTGTGAGATTCAGTCTATGGATGACTTCTTTCCCCATAAGATGCCAGGCTTCAACAGATGGAGTGGCACTACCCATAATAAGTGTGGCATCGGAGCTTTTGCAGCGTCTCATAGCTACCTGCCGGCCGTGATAGCGCGGTGTAGATCCAGATTTATAAGAGTTTTCATGCTCTTCATCAATGATGATAAGTCCGAGATTTTCCACAGGAGCGAAAACGGCACTTCTGGCTCCGATAACAAGAGGAGCTTCTCCGCTCTGGATCCGCCGCCATTCCTTCAGCTTCTGAGACTGAGTCAGATGGGAGTGAAGAACGGCACTGCCGCAGTCAAAGCGATTGCGGATAACGTCTACAAGCTGATGGGTCAGGGAGATCTCCGGGACCAGATAGATGACGGATTTCCCCTCTGCCAGAACTGCTGCAGCAGCCTGGAGAAAAACCTCAGTCTTCCCGGAACCGGTAATTCCATAGAGATAGAACATTTCTCCCGAGCTATTAATTATTTTATCAACTGCATGCTTCTGTTCATCCGAGAGTTGTATATCGCCTGATTTATCAACAGGATCATCCAAACCAAGGGCGGGAATATCCTTTTCCTGGCGGCCTCCGGGAAGCATAATAGCAAGAGCTTCACCGAGTGCGCACAATGATAGAGAGGCAATCCACCTGGCCAACTCAAGAAGAGATTCATTAAAAAGCGGTTCTGTATCAACAACTTTATCAATCTCTTTAATTGCAAAACCTTCCGGTTCTTTGTCGGGAATGGCCACAACCCATCCTGTCAATGTTCTATTTCTGAAAGATGCGGTGACTCTGCATCCGACGGACAGCTTCTTTCCAGTATTATTTTTATAAGTAAAAGTCTGATTGAGAGGAATATTGAAGGCTGCTTCTAAAAGCTCATGCTCCAACAATGACATCCTTTATGTTTTTTAAAACTTCCCATACAGGACGTTTCAGTGAAAGATCGATGAGAACATCTGATGGATGATAGGAAACGAATACCGGTTTCTTTTTGTATTCAGTTACCGATCCCGTTCTATCTTCGAAGAATCGGGCTCCTTCTCTACCGAGAATCAATATCACTTCGGGATTCGTCTCATCAATCTGACGGTCAATAAAAGCGAAACAATTTTGAAGAGCGTCTTCATCAGGAGCCTGTGGGTTTTTTACCGCACAGAACACAAAAGGAAGAATCGTGCAGTCATTATTCAAATCAAGACCGATTGCCTCGAGCCATTTGGAGACGGAATTCTCTTCTTCGGGAGTGAAGTGTTCCTTTTTTTCAATAAGAGAGGCCGGCAAAGCCCGGTTGATGATCAAAATTCTTCTCTGCCCATCTCCTATTAGAGGAGAACGGAGAGGACCGTGTTTATGCAGGTCACAGGCTTTGCATTGCAGAGGGCTCGAAGGAATTACTTTTTTCATTTCAATTTTGAATTCCGGAACCTCTAAGCGCTCTATTCGAAATTTATCTTTGGAAAAGTCCTCGAAATCATTGAGAACTTTCCAGTATTCAGTAAATATCTGTTTCTGATTCATATAAAACCTTATGTAAAAATAATCCTCTGGCCGGAGCTGTCGGACCGGCAACGGATCTGTCTTTTGCATCCAATATCTCTTTCATTTTTTCAGCTTCTTCGCCAATTGAGGCAAGATTGATGATTGTGCCCGTCAGAGAGCGAATCATTCTCCACAAAAATGCATTTCCCGAAACTTTGAATACAACAAAATTTCCTTCAGGATAAAAAGATGCACTGAATATATCTCTGATTTTAGATTCATTTTCATCTCTCGCCGCTGCAAATGTCGTAAAGTCGTGAACACCTACAATGGGTGCCGCCAGTCTGTTCAAATGCCGTATATCAAATTTACTTCTTGTGAGGTAACAGTAATTCCTCAAATGCGCCTGACCAGCTTCGCTGTGCAACAGATAGTATTTATAGACCCGGACACGGGCATTATACCGGGAATGAAAAGTATCGGGAACTACCCTGCTTTTCATAATCCGGATATCTCTTGGAAGATGAGAGTTCACTGCCTCCCGAAAACGCTCTTCCCGTATGGATCCTATATCACTGTGAAAATTAGCCACCTGACCATTGGCATGAACTCCTGAATCCGTACGACCGGATCCGAAGAGAGCTATATCTTTTCCATGAAGAGCTCTCAGGGCTTTTTCAATTTCACCCTGGACTGTTCTCCCACTATTCTGGATCTGCCAGCCCTGGAAATCGGTGCCATCGTACGAAATATCAAGTCTTATATTACGGGTTTCCTTCAAGATTTTTAATTTCCTTTTTTATCTTTCCATGTAATTCAATTGCATTTTCAACAAGGACTGAAGGCTTGGATTTTGATGATTTTCTCATACCGACAATTCGTGAAATAACGGTGAGAGAACCTTTCATTCTCTCCAATCTGACTTTGGCATCCTCTTTCTGTCCATAGGAATACTCAAGGTATCCCGCCAGGTAAATAACTCCGTCAAATCCATAATTATTATCAATATCGGGACCAAAATTCCCGACATCTTCAATTGATTCTTTACCAGTCTGTTCATTTTCAACAACCTGCCTGTAAAAGAAGGCGGCTTTTCTATAAAAAACTCTGGAGAGATATTCAAAATTCTGCCCTGTTTCCTCTGATTCCATATGGCGACATAGCCAGGAAGCTCTTAAGGTGACAAGAGCCTGCTTAAATGTTGGAACAAACTCTACGGGGAATGAGTCATAACTTATCATGGCAAGAATATACGATGCGATCCCGGCTTTCAATCCTCTGGGCTGAGTGAAATCCATTTCGGGAAAAAGTTTATTGATCGTATTGACTCTATCGCTCCGGGACTCTTCAAGTTTTCCGATTGTCAATCCGTCAATTGCTGTAAAATCTTTTTCAAATGCCGCAGAATAACATGTCGGACAAACAGTCACAGGATAAATCAGAGGATAGACCTTCCCGTATTTCTGCGTCGGTTCATAGAGACGATGCATTTCGGGAGTCAGATTTCCGGCATTCATTCGCCCACCTCCGGAAAGGAGATTTTCCCTGTAAAACTCAGTATCGCAGACAGGACAGACCGTTTTATTCTTTGCATAAAAAGATACTTTTACTTTCTCAGCCATTCTCAACCTCTATTATGACCTGCGCGATAGCCCACGAGCCTTCATGTGACAATGAGAGATGTACCATGGGATTACTCCCGCACAATTGCAGTTTCTCATTGATTTTATCATCAAATTGAAAATAAGGCTTCCCTTTACTATCTCTTAAAACAGTAATCCCTTTCAGACCCAGTGGAAACAAACCTGTCCCCATAGCTTTACCGAAAGCTTCTTTCGCCGCAAAACCGGCAGCCATGGAAAAAAGGGCGCCTTTACCTTTTGAACGAATATATTTCAGTTCATCATCAGCATAATACTTAGTACAGAAAGAATCATCATCTATCCATTTTTCAAATCTGGTTATATCTGTTAAATCTATTCCGGTGCCGAAAATCACTCTGCATTCTCCTCGCTACCGGAGACGGCAGTTATGGAAACCACATCGAATTCAACTTTCGGGGGATTATAAGTTAAGACGGTTAAATCATCGGGAATATCCACCAGAACAGGCAGACTGTAGCGCCCGGGACTGCTGATCTCCGAGCAATCAATTGTAAACTGAAGATTCTGCAGTTTGATTTTTTCCAGCCTCTGCTGAGTTCCCTGGACTTTTATAGTCGCTTTAGGGAATATTCCATTAATCAATAGAGAATCAGACATATCGACACTGACGATATCAATATCAGATATAGTCCTGATCAATAATTCTTCACTGATAATGCCTGTAAACTCGATAACATCTCCGCCGAGAAATGTAATATCCTCACTGTCATGAACAAGTCGGGAAAGAACAGTAAAATCTTCAAATCTTCCGAGCAAATCAATATCTTCAGTCTGTATAAACTGCAGATTTTCTATCTGAGATTTGGGTCCTGTAACTGTAACAGAAGAGGGCGCAATAAAAAACTGATCCAGCTTATATCCCGAAAGGGGAAAGCCGTTGAGTTTCGGTTGAACAAAGATCGACCTTGTCAATTTCTGCTCGAGATGTGTTCTGGCATATATGGGGTCTACTATGATTTCCAGATTATTTATATTCAGAACAGATCCCTTCTTTTTTATAAGAATCGGAGCCTGAAACTCACCTTCAACAGTTTTCGATGACAAGTCAATGTAAGCTTCAATATCATCTTCGAGAACTGAATAGACATCTTCCTCACTTCCCCTCAGCCTGACTCTTACTTTATCAACAGAGTTATCTACAGAAATGTAGTTTTCATTGATCTGAACATCGAGAGGGATCGTGAAAAAACGTTCTTCCAGAGTATTGATTCGATATAACTGCATCAAGACCACAGCTGCTGCCAGAGAGAGGATTTTTACAGGCCAATTGTCCAGTAGTTTTACAAAAAAGGATCTTTTCAACATCAGCTTTGCTGCTCCTCACCACTCTCTTCAGAAAACTGGAGAAGTTTCTTCAACTCTCTTCTGATCTCATCAATTTCGAGGTCATAAAAGATCGTGCCGTCATAAGCAAGGGATTTTGCACCGGTCTCTTCCGATAGAATGAGAACAACTGCATCTGATTCACTTGCCATGCCCAGTCCCGCGCGATGTCTGGTACCGAGACTTTTCTGTAGATCCGGTTCATTAGCCAAAGGGAGAAAACAACCGGCGGCAACAACTTTTCCAGTAGTAATGACTATGGCTCCGTCGTGAAGAGCCGTATCGTGAGAAAAAATGGAACTGATCAGATTAGTCGACAAGTCACCATTAATTTTGGTTCCTGTATCTGTTATGTGTTTTAGCCCTACTTTTCTGGTAAAAATAATAAGCGCTCCCCTCTTCATCTTAGAGAGAATCTCCACTGCATTGAGAACAGATTCCACTAAAAACGGCTTTGATCTCGCCTGAAGATTGAATATCTCACCCCGTCCGATGCTGGTAAAGATCTTTCTTAATTCCGGTTGAAATACGATTGCAAGGCCGATGACAATACCGGGAGCCAGCATCTGCAGAATCCAGAGAAGAGTATTCAGTTTCAGGAAATAGGCGACAGCGTAAATGAACAGTATTATTACTGAACCTTTGATAAGCTGTATAGCTCTGGTTTCTTCGAGAATCGAGTAGGTTTTATAAATGATGACAGCAAGAAAGAGAATATCCAGGATGGGCCTGATGATTTCCCTCACAACAACAATATCTGAAAACCAGCTCATGCAAACTCTCTCATGACTCTCACCATATCCATGGTTTCCCGGACATCGTGAACTCTTAGAATATCTGCACCTTGCATCATTGCATAAGCATTTGCGGCAATTGTACCGGCTAAACGGTCTTCTGTTTCCCGACCGGTAATATTGCCGATAAACCTCTTTCTGGAAAGTCCGATTAATATGGGATAAGCTGTTTTTTTCAGTTCTTCCATACCTTTGAGCAGATCAATATTATCGTGCTGTCTTTTACCGAATCCGATACCGGGATCGAGTACTATATTTTCTTTTTTGATCCCTTTAGACAAAGCATATTCCACTGCCGAGAGAAGTTCGCTTTTTACAGAACTTACTACATCGTCATAGAAAGGGTCTTCCTGCATATTTTCAGGAGTCCCCTTCATATGCATCAATATGACAGGCATATTGTTTTCCGCTGCAAAGAACGCCAGTTCTTTATCATCTCTAAGTGCCGAAATATCGTTGAGAATATCTGCACCTGCTTCAACTGCAGCACTGGCAACATCTTTCTTTCGCGTATCAATAGAAATGGGAACTGACATTTCCGTCCTGATGGCTTTTATCACAGGTATGACTCTGCCGATTTCCTCATCAGCTGATACATATGAGGAACCGGGGCGGCTTGATTCTCCACCGATATCGAGTATCTGAGCACCATCGGCAACCATCTGACGAGCTGTTTCCAAAGCTTCTTCAACTGCATTGCTCCGGCTTCCTTCGTAAAAAGAGTCGGGAGTGCAATTGATGATTCCCATGACAAGAGGTTTTTCCCCTGACATCAGCTTTTGAAAGTCCATACTACAAACTGTTCTCTATTGTCGATGTTTTTACAAACTTTGCAGATGTAAATTCTTTTGCTTTTAACCTGACGCCACGGGCTTTTACACCTTTGACCAGATATTTATTCACAGGGAATGTATCGCCCATTGAACGCATAAGGCTTTGCTGTTTGAAATCTACGACAGCGGAAACATCTTCCTTGATGGTAAACTTGATGAACTTACCTTCAGGCGGAATCAGCTCATAACTTTTATTCATAATAAACTGAGTGATCTTACATCGTTTAATATAGGGAAAATCATTTTCCGTGTTTCTGTAAATCATTGAAAAAACTGTACTTTCCATAGTCTCTTTATCGGCCAGTCCGCAGTATAACATCCCTTTTCCGATAAAGGATTTCCCCGGAACATTCATAGCCGAATAAGTGGCATCTTTCTTAACAACAACCACTTTGTCATAGATAGATGCGTCAAAAAGCACTTTTCCTCCGGAAACATCGTAACCGAGATATCCAGTATCACTATTGTACTTTACTTTCAGGTTTTTCTGAGCGGCATCACGTATATCCACTTTCTCAAAAGAGACAATTTCCGATCTTCTCTGGAACTGAGAACAGTCGTTTTCCAATATTCCTTTGAGAAATCCGATTGCATAAGCTGTCAGGTTCTTCAGATGATAGCGGATCTCCTTCAATCTTGCATTGATTTCTTCAATCTCTTTTTTCATCTTGTTGATGTCATAAAGAGATATTCTTCGAATGGCAATTTTCAGGAGTCTTTCAATATCCTCTTCTGTTATATCTCTCTTGATCTCTTTCATAAAAGGTTCGAAACCAGTTCTCACAGCGAGAAAAACCGCTTCTCTGGTTTTCATCTCTTCGATCCGTTTATAGATCCTCTCTTCTATGAATATCCGCTCCAGAGTCCGGGCATGAAGTTTATCGAGAAGCTGTCCTTCTTCCAGCTTCAATTCTTTTTTCAGAATGACAATGACGTTTTTCGCGTGATAGTGGATAATTTCCGGAACAGTCATTATAACCGGGTTTCGATCTTTGATTACCAGTAAATTGGTGGAGATGGACACTTCACAGTCTGTAAAGGCATAAAGCCCGTCTACAACTTCTTCTGCGTGAACTCCGCGGGGGAGCTTGATTTCAATTTCCACATCTTCAGTAGTATAGTCATTTATAGATCCGATTTTGATCTTGTTTTTTCTTGCCGCCGCTTCGATAGAAGCCATGACTGTTTCTGTTGTTGTCCCATATGGGATTTCACTGATAACAATCGTTTTTGAATCTTTTGTATCAATCTTCGCTCTCGAAAGGACTTTACCGTTCCCCTCATTGTAGTTGGAAACGTCACAGAAACCTCCGGAAATGAAATCGGGATACAAAGTAAACTCCCGACCTTCAAGAGCGGCTATTTCCGCTTCGATAACTTCAACCATATTGTGTGGGAGTATCTTGGTAGCCATCCCGACAGCAATACCTTCAGCACCGAGAATCAGTACAAGCGGGATTTTACAGGGGAAAACTATCGGTTCATTTCTTCTTCCGTCGTAAGAGGGCTCAAAATCGGTTATCTGAGGATTGAATAAAACTTTCTTCGTAAAGGGGAGTAACCGGCACTCGATGTATCGGGCGGCAGATGCGGGATCTCCTGTAAAAACATTACCGAAGTTTCCCTGCTTGTCAATAAACAGTTCTTTGTTTGCCAGGTTGACAAGAGCCGCATAAATGGAAGCATCACCATGGGGATGATACTGCATACAGTGCCCTACAACATTGGCAACCTTGTTGAATTTACCATCATCAACATCTATTAATGACTGAATGATACGTCGCTGAACCGGTTTAAATCCATCATCGAGGTGGGGAATCGCCCTGTCCTTGATAACATAAGAGGCATATTCTATAAAGTTTTCATCAAAAATTTTCTGTACATAAGCCATTAAACAAGGTTCTCCATAATGTAGTTTCTTCTTTCAGGTGTGTTTTTTCCCATATAGAATTCCAGAGTCTCAGGGATACTCTTTATGGTTTTAACATTGACCGGAACAAGACGGATATCATCTCCGATAAACTGGCCGAATTCTTTTGGTGAGATTTCTCCCAAACCTTTAAATCGGGTTACTTCCGGTGACGATATCGCATCCATGGCTTTGTCCCGTTCTTTTTCCGAATAGCAATAACGCGTTTCTTTTTTATTTCGAACCCGGAAAAGAGGCGTTTCAAGAATGTGAATGTGCCCGGCAATGACCAGTTCTTCAAAATAGTTCAGGAAGAATGTGAGTAAGAGATTCCTGATGTGAAATCCATCGTTATCGGCATCGGTAGCCACTACGATTTTCTCGTAGCGGAGATTTTCAATATCATTTTCTATTCCGAGAGCCATCATAAGGTTGTAGAGCTCTTCATTTTTATATATTTCAGTCCGCCGTTTTCCATAGGAGTTCCACGGTTTACCGCGAAGCGAATAGATAGCCTGCAAATAGACATCCCGACAGGAAACCATAGATCCCGTTGCCGACTGTCCCTCAGTGATAAAAATTGTGGAATTTTCCCCTTTTGCACCATCGGGTAAATGAAATTTACAGTCTTTCAGTTTGGGTATCTTCAGACTGATTTTTTTTGCCGCGGCTTTTGCCTCTTTCTTTACAGAGTTGAGCTCTTTTCTCAGTTTCTCGTTATTGACAATTCTCTCTTCAAGAGCTTTGCCCGCAGCTTCATTTTTATGAAGGAAGTCAGAGACTCCCCCTTTCACTTCATTGACTATCCAGCTCCGGATATCCGTATTTCCAAGTTTGTTTTTCGTCTGGCTTTCGAATACAGGATCTTTGAGTTTGATGGCTATGGCTCCGGTCAGACCTTCGCGAACATCCATCCCACTATAATTCTTATTGAAGAACTCATTGACCCCTTTGAGAAATCCCTCTCTGAAGGCACTGAGATGAGTTCCCCCATCGGAAGTAAACTGTCCATTTACAAATGAAAAATGGTTCTCTCCGTAATTTCCCGTATGGGTAAAAGAAAACTCAACCATATCACTGACATAATATCCAATGTCATAAGTGATATCCTCACCGACTTCGGCTTCGAGAAGATCATAAAGACCCCTCTTGGATTCAAACTTCTGTTTATTGTAATAGAGCCTCAGATTCCTGTTGAGACAGGCATAATTCCACATTCTCTGTTCGATAAATTCATCGACAAAGCCATAATCGCCAAAGATTTCCGTGTCGGGAATAAATTCTATCAGCGTCCCATTAGATACACCTTCACATTTGCCCTTTCTTTCTTTCAGTAATTTTCCGCGGGAAAAGACAGCTTCTACGAATTTCCCCTCGCGATGAGATCGGACAAGAAAGTGAGAGGAAAGAGCATTAACCGCTTTAGTACCGACACCGTTGAGCCCGACTGAAAACTGGTAGACATCATCATTATATTTACCACCGGTATTGATTATTGAGACACAGTCGACAACTTTTCCAAGAGGGATCCCGCTTCCGTAATCACGGATAACGACATGGTTATCACTTATGGTCGTTTCAACTTTTTTTCCGACACCCATAAGAAACTCATCAACTGAGTTGTCGATCACCTCTTTAAGAAGAATATATATCCCGTCATCGGGATTAGAGCCATCACCTAAACGACCGATATACATTCCCGACCTCAGGCGTATATGTTCAAGTGAGCTTAATGTTTTAATTGTGCTTTCGTCATATTTGAATTGATTCTTCTGTTCCATAGGGTTAAATAATAACAACTATACTGATCTATTGTAAAGCACGCCTTTCATAGTCCGTGCTATGTTCGTTAGGGATGCAGCTGAAGCTGCTTTTTTTTTCGAATAAAGCACGCCTTTCATAGTCCGTGCTATGTTCGTTAAGGTTGTGACTAAAGTCACTTTTTTTTCGAATAAAGCACACTATTGGATATAGTATGCTATGTTCGTTAAGGTTGCGGCAAGCCGCTTTTTTTTTCGAATAAAGCACGCCTTTCATAGTCCGTGCTATGTTCGTCAAGGTTGTAACTGAATATGCTTCAATTCAATTCCGATAAAAAAAGAGGCTTTCATATTTGACGGTTCACTATTGTACAGACCTATTGATTCGAGAGTTAATGATCCGATAAAATCAAAATTATCACGGAAAACAATCAGGGAAAAAGCCCCGTTGACTATTATCTTATCATCAACTTCAATTTCCGAAGAAAATCCGACTTTCAATGTATTGTTTTCAATTCCCGTTTTTACAGAGAGCTCATAGAAATAGAGTTCATCATAAGAAGCGGAACCTTCTGCTTCAATAAAAAAATCACCTATAGATTTTTTAAAAGCTGCGGAAAATGATGCTGAAAAAAGTAGAGATCGGGATATATCATTATAAAATTTTATTTTGAAATCTCCATTTAAATCTATAGTATCTCTCTCAAAGTGCATTTGGGAATCTATTGATAAACGCCACAATCGATTTTCGCCGGGAAAAGGATCTCTTCCAAAATAGAAAACAAGTTCATTATCCAGTTTGTAAATTGATTTATCCAATTCAAGTTTCCCCAGATACACAAAAGGGTAGGGATTTATTTTAAGATCAGCAGAAGTGTAATCCGGTGAGTTAATAGTTAATTCGTTTTGAATCAGAAGATCAGAGAAAGATATCCCGACTATCGGTGAAATTGAAAATCCCGGAGCATTATCCGGTGCTCCACAGAAGTGGAAGCTCCCCCCCAGGAAAAATTGTTCATCACCGGCCAGGAAAGAAATAGAACTGTCACTGAGTAATGATGATTTGAATAAAGGGTCTTCTATATACCAGGTATCAGATTCTGGAGGATTTTCATTTAGAGTGAAACTATGTTTAAAATTTATCTCTATTTCCTTTTTGTGATAAATGTTTTTCCAGAAAAGGATCTGAGAAAAACCCTCTGTCCGGAATCCCGAGAGTCCCCCCTGGCGATTGGGTAGAAAAAAAATAAATCCCAGATTGTTTGCAGGATTTCCCTCCCTGTTAATCTCCACAGTTGTTTCTTCAGCAAATTTGGAATAATGGAGTTTCTCATAGTTCTGATCTTTCAAAAAACCTTTGAAGCTTATTGATCCAAGTGAGACAAAATCACTGTTAAAAAAGGCTCTATCAATCTTCAGTGTTTCTTCTGAATAAAAAATATCAAGTGCAGAGTTGAATGAATCGGATTCTATCGCAATTCCCGAGAGCAAACCATCGGGATAAGAAACGCCCGATTGCAAATCCAGATAACTTTCAGAATATAGAGAGAGGCCTCCAATAAAAAAGTAGAAGAGCAGTATAGATTTCATGATACACTTTACTACTCAGTTTTTTATTGTACTGCTTTACTTTTGTGGAATACGAATTTTCATCCAGTCGAGGAAAATATTATATATATCCTCCCTGTTGATTTCGTTAAGGCTCTCATGGCGCCCTTCGGGATTATTATCCATAATGAGATCCTTAATGCCAGCTTTCCTATACTTCTCATAAACCTGTTTCACTGTTTTGCCATAAAGACATACCGGATCATCTTCTCCATAGTAAAGAAAGATGGGGAGATCTTCTGGAATCTGCTTATATATCGCATTTGAAGAGACTTTCTTTGCACCAGTGGCTGAATCCAGAAAAAAAGAAGATGTGCAGACAAAACCACAGAGAGGATCTGCAACATATTTATCGACTTTCTCTCTATCTCTCGATAACCATTCATAAGCAGTAGGAGCTCCCGGTTCATAGGGTTTGTTAAATGTTTTGAAATTCAGATTGTCAAAGAAAGTACTGCGATGTCTCAGACCTTTGAAACGCACTTCCATGTATGCTAAAAACTTAAAGAGATTCACTGTTAGCATATCATAATTGGGAGTCGCCGAAAGAATCACTCCACTGAGATCACTACCCCATTTGCTTATATAATCCCGTGCGAATAGGGAACCCATGCTGTGGGCAATTAAAAATATAGGAAGATTGCGGTGTTGATCCATCAGTTGTTTAGTCACTTTCCTCATGTCGTTGAGAGTTTTTTCCCATCCATTTTCTTCGGAAAAGATTCCCGTATCACCATCAGTTTCAAGAGATTTCCCATGTCCCCGATGATCATTTCCAATAACAACAAAACCTTTTCCATTGAGAAATTGTGCAAATTCTTCATAACAACCGATATGCTCAGCCATTCCATGACAAATCTGAACTGCACCGATTATTTCAATATTTTCATCAGGAATCCATTTCACGGCAGAGATATCCCGATAATCTTCACTTTTAAATATGTATCTGCTTCCCCTCATACCCACCTCATCTAATCTTGGACTATGAAAATTAGTTATGCACTTTTAACAGAATAACAGTTATTTGCAAAATGACAATTTTTTTTAAGTGAAACGTAAATATTAGGAAACTGTTTTGTAAATCCTGTTGTATTAACTTATGGAAAAAAGTTAGACTTTAAGCGGTTAGTTCTGATTTTTGTCACGTTACGAAATGGTTATATAAAACCGGAGGTCCATCAAATGATAATTCTGACCCTGAACTGCGGAAGTTCATCTGCAAAATATCAGGTTTACGACTGGGGAAAAAAAGAGGTAATGGGAAACGGTATCGTTGAACGTATTGGAGAGAATATCTCTACGATAGAAAGCAACATACCGGGGAAAGAGTCCCTCTCAAGAAAACGAGCCTGCCCGACGCACAAAGAGGCGGTTGAGTTGATTATCGCAGCGATTATCGACAAAAAAAACGGCTGTGTTGCCGATATCAATGAGATCAAAGCTGTTGGACACAGAGTTGTTCACGGCGGCGAAAAATTCATCAAATCTGTAATTGTTGATGATCAGGTTATCCAGATACTGCAGGACTTATCCGCTCTTGCCCCTCTGCACAATCCTGCGAATATAACAGGGATTCTCGGTGCGCAGGAAGTTCTTCCAAATGTACCGCACTGCGCCATACTCGATACAGCATGGCACCAGACTATGCCCGATAAAGCATTCATGTATGCCCTTCCCCACAAATGGTATAGGGATTACAACGTCAGGCGTTATGGATTCCATGGAACATCCTATCTTTACACAGCGAAAAGAGCGGCAACATTACTCGGCAAAGACCCGCTTGAAACCAACATCATCATCGCACACATTGGTAACGGTGCCAGCATGTGTGCTGTAAAAAACGGTGTATGTGTGGACACATCCATGGGACTCACCCCTCTGGAAGGACTGATTATGGGCACGAGAAGCGGAGATATAGATCCCGCCATTATCCCTTACATCATAAGCAGAACTGATATGAACGCCAATGCAGTGGACAGAATCCTAAATAAGAACAGCGGCCTTCTTGGAATTACAGAAAAATATATTGACCGAAGGGATATAAATGAAGGTGTCGAGGAAGATGATGAACGATGCATTCTGGCACAGGATATGGAAGCATACAGAATCAAAAAATATCTCGGCTCCTACTCTGCAGTACTCGGTAAAGTCGATGCAATAGTTTTTACCGCTGGAGTCGGGTCAATGTCTCCAGCTGTACGTGCTAAAGCTCTATCAGACCTCGAGAGTATCGGTGTCAAGGTCGACATGAGAAAGAATGGCATATCCAAATCACAAAATTGTGAAACCTGCATTTCAACAGACGATTCAAAAGTAAAGGTGTTTATCATTCCAACTGATGAAGAACTGGTAATGACAGAGGACACATTCGCTCTAATGAACGGGACATACGATGTGCATACGAATTTTACCTACTCTTTTCAGGATCCCGCATATATCAATAAAAACAGGGAAGAAGCCCTTGCCGGTGATTTGAAAAGACGACCTGGTCTGGAAAATATTATTGCAAAAGCAAAATAAAATTGTAGGGGACGATTGCAACCGTCCTCTACACCTTACCTTTTATTTCAACTGAAATCTTACGGGATATCTGAACCTTACCGCTACAGCTTTTTCCTCTGCAAAAGCCGGTTGACAGACTATTCCCTCAAAGGCGGCTATAGCTGCTTCTGCCAATCCGTATCCCGGATCTTTGAGAACCAGGATATTTCGAATTCTTCCATGCTGATCAATATACAGTTCAAGGAACACAACTCCCTCGATGCCCTGCTTATTTGCGAGCTGAGGATACTTGATATTTTCCCGAATTGCCCTTGTAGGAATTTGGGGAGGTTCTGATATTTTATGTTGTGGCAGATATTCTATGACAACACCTGCGGTCTGGGATCGGGGGATCTCTATAACCTCTTTTTCTGTTTCAATAATTTTCTCGGCAATAGCATTTTGATCTACAGTGATAATCTGCTTTTCCGGTTCAAGTGGCAGATTTTTTATCACAGGTTCCGGTTTTTTTTCGACTTCCGGTTCAGGAGGAATAAATTCCTGAATGTCAACCATTTTGAAAATACTGCTGTCCTGTTTGGGTTTCTTCTCCTCAACATCGATATATACGCTAAAAATCAAGATTATATGAGCTGCGACAGCTATCAGAAACAGACAGATCTTCCACGATCGTATTAATAGTTCCCGAGAGATTTTCCCTTTATTATTTTTTGCCCTGACTATTGAATACTCTTGCTGAATTTCTACTTTTTCCATTAGTGTATTAGACATCATTTCCCATCCTTCACTATGAATGAAACGACTCTGTGTTGCAGCAATTTCAAAATTTCGACAAGATCATTTACATATTTATAGGAAGTATTTTTATCAGCCAGAATATGTACTCTGATTTTCGGATCATCTGCAATCGCATCTGCAATGACAGCTTCGGCTTCGGCAAGATCGATGGGCAAACCATCGTAATAAAACATTCCCCCATTATCGATCCAGATTTCCAGATTTTTATCTGCCTGGGTCACCTCATGGAACTCGGCCTCGGGATAACTGATTTTTATTTCTTTGCGGTAATTGATCAGAGAAATCAACATGATAAATATAAGCAGAAGGAAAGCTATGTCGGACATAGAATTTATCGGTACGATTGGGATGCGCCTTTTTCCTCTGGATATTTTCATAATTCATCCTTATCGGACAGGACAAATGAGAAATTCTCCACTTCCAGTTTGCGTATTACTTCAACAAAACTCACAACTTTCTGGTAAGAAACTTCCCGTTGAACTCTCAATAGGATAGTCATATTGGGGTGAAACTCCAGATTTGTGTTTATTGTACCAGACAGTTTATCAATTGGCAGTATCTCTCCATCCAATTCGATTTGTCCCGAATCGAGTAAATCAAATTTCATAATATCCATTGTATTGATAATTTTTGTACTGTTTTTCCGTGGTATGCCCAGTATAAAACCACTATTGACGTTGAATACAGCAATTACGATAAAGAATATAATGAGGAGAAATGCCAGATCACTTAATGCTCCGGAATCGGCTATATCAATTTTTTTTATCTTCCTTCTTTGTATTTTCATAGTACTTTGCTGAATACTTCCTCAGACAATAGGATTCGGGTAACGATCTCTCCACCCGCCTCTTCCAGCTGCTTAGTGAATTTATCAACGATATGGGCAAATAAATTGTAAACAGTTATTGCCGCAATGGCTATGATCAGACCGAATGCGGTAGTGATCAAAGCTTCAAAAATTCCACCGGCCACTAATTGGGCATTTACATTTTCAGCAGTGGCAATGGACTGGAAAGCACCGATCATCCCCGATACAGTTCCCAGAAACCCGGTTATAGGAGCAATCGACCCTATAGCGATGAGCAGGTCAAAACCATTTTCAAGACCATTTATTCTTCTCGAAGCTTCCAGTTCCATTGCCTTTTCAATTCGATGTTCTCCCAGGTGTCTGATTTCCAGACCTGCCAGGAAAATTCTCGGACTGATTAAACGTCGGCCCGCACGATTGCAGTGATCCATGGCACCGGCAAAATCCTTCCTGTCTATCATTTCCAATAGTATTTCTTTCGTATCTGAAACTTTCAGATTGTGAAATATTATGTAAAGGGTCCGCTCTATTATCAAGGCTACTGTTGCTACTGAAAAAACCATCAATGGCCATATTGCCCAGCCACCTAATTGTAATAATTCCTGTAAAGTCATTTAATATCTCCTGTAAACTTCTGGTCTTTGACCATATTTCTGAAAAAGGAATCTATATTGTAGAAACTCATGAATATAAGAGGGGCTTCTTCGAAATCCCTCAGGATCGTTCCGCTATTTCTCAAGTCATGGAATTCTTCCGGAAAAACAGCGACTGTATAATCGCTAACCCAATTAATCCCGTTTCCTTTTATCTTTTTGTAGGAATCTCTGTTTTCCCGATCATTTGCCTCTTTGAACTGATAATATTCTTCAGGCAGTTCCGCTCTTTTGGCCAACCTGTCAAAATTTCTCAATTCGGGGAAAAGAAATACTTCCATATCATTTCTAAAGGCAAATGAATACAAAGTCTCCTTATTAAAATCTCCGTAAATCGCAGAAAACCTTGAGGAATTCTTTAACCATCGGGAGATTTCCTGTATCCGGTCTATCCTGTTTTTTACTTTCCATATTCCATCATTTCCTCTGTAGAAAGCATCTTTATATCTGACTTCTCCATGGGTGATATCCCAAAGTGCAAATGAATCGGTTTCCTCACATTCAAATGTTCCCGGCGAACGGTCATCAGCCTGAAAGGTATAAATACCGGACGCTTCATAATGGGCTTCTGTCCACCCATTACTCCAATTACTGAAAAGAGAAGCCCCGGTGACAGTAAATTCAAACCCATCGGGGAAATATTCCATGTGCCCCTCTATTTTAATTCCCGGAAGAAAAAAAGAAGTCATGACAGCCCTGAGCTCTCCACTTCTATCAGTATACTCTTCTATCAATACAATCGATTCACCCACTGAGCCTTTTAGTGAAATACGATTGTTCGTCGATAGGAATTGCTTTTTCACAGTGCTGCAAGAGGAAAACAGGACTAGACAGAGACTGAGTACTATCAGTATTTGTATGTTCAGATTTTTCGGCATTATCTATACTCCTTCCTTAATAGGACATTTTGAATCCCAGACTCGGTATGGGAAAGTTCAAGCCTGGAGATGGTACATCTTTTTCATCTCCATTCCATTTATCGAGATCCACCGAATCATTTGGAAGAATGGCTGATAAAAGTGGCGCAAGAACATTTTCAGCGGCAATGTATAATTCCCATTCGATTTTTGAATCTTTTTTGTAATTGTGAAATGATATTTTGAAATCAAGATCGAGAATCCAGTTCATGCGCAATGTATTGCTGTTCTGACTGCTTCGGTTATACATTTCCGCCATTTCGATATCGCCATTACTGTTTTCAATTGCAGCCCAGTACATCTCTTTATCATCAGCCCATTCACTTTTAGGAGTACCTGAGGCAAAAGTCAGTTTCGTTGTTAACGTTAGCCACTGATAAGGTTTAATATCCAGGAGTAAGTTCAGGCTGTGGAATCTGTGAAAATCGGGATAATACCACTCACCGCGGGGATCCCTGTCACCTTCAATGGCAACTTCATCAGTTCCGAATTCGGGATTGAAATACCTGGCATATACAAAAGAATAACTCAGCATACCGTCGATATAACGTGATCCTTTTCTTTCGAGAAGAAGATCTGCTCCGAAGACATGACCGATACCATCAGTTTTAATCAGGGGAGTCAAATTGCCACTTTCAATTTTAAAATTCTGGTAATATCTGTCAAAAATATATTTGTAATAAGACTCTATCTTAAAATGTAAATCTCCTGCGATTTGTGTATCCCATCCCAAAACCGTCATGAGAGTTTTTGGAGGAGCCAGTTCAAAATCATTAATTCCAAAATCTTTATTGAGAATGATGGAATCGAAAGGAGCTTTAGAAAATAATCCTACTCCAAGGCTTAGACTATTCTCAGAGAAAAAAGGATTTTCCGAAGAGGGATTGAATGTCAGATTCATTCTCGGACCGGGGATGGGATAAGTATTTAGAGTAAAATTGTCTGCTCCCATAAAATAAGAGTGATCGACCCGACAACCTAAATCCATTGTCAGAACCTGGGGAATCAGATCCATATCAAAATTCACATAAGCAAATGAATTGAGTGTTTTAGTTTCATTTATGTCCAGATCGAATTCTTTTTTGGTATAAGTCGGCACAGATCCAACCATTTCTACTGACCAGAATTTCCCTATATTTTCTAGAGAGGATATATCGAGTGTTGTACCCAGACCACTTTGAAAAATGATGTTGTCATTAATCGACCAGTCAAAATCCAGCCTGCTTTGTACTCCTGAATTTAGAATATTGCTGATAAAATCAGAAGATGTATCAATTGTGAAAGATGCCGGCATAACAGCATTTCCAGTAACAGGAGTGTACAAGCCTCCAAAAGCGGCAATAAATTCATCTGAATATGTTTTTGTACCCGATTCTGTAATAGCACCTTGTGTTTCCTGCTTCCAATATTCATATCCCGCTAGAAAGTGGATCAGTAAATTATCTGTTGCCAGGATTTTCATATTAGTGAACAGAAAAAAATCTTTATTGAAATAATCCATATTCATACTTGTCGATATTACATCAGCCACTTCTTCTGATTCAGCATTAATTCCGATCCCGTCATTACCCCAGAAACCGTTGATAAACCATTCAAAACGATCTGAAGGACGATAAAAAGCCTTCATATAAAAATCATAAATATATGGCGATCTGGTTATGGGAGCCATTGTATCGAGAAGATTCTGAGCATCGGCAGCTTGGGCAATTAATTTCATGGCACCGAGTATCAGATCATAATTCGTCAGTCTGAATCCTCCGAATATGCCTATTTTGTTTTCTTTGCCCATTGGGACCTGAGCGAAGAGTTCCAATGTAGAAGTTGAGATGATCCCTTCCATCTTGAATCCGTCATTAGGTTTTACTGTATTCACTTCCATCAAAGCACTTGTAGCCTGACCGTATTTTGATGAAAAAATCCCCGGAGAGAATTTAACCGATTCGATTATATTGGGATTGAAGATAGAGTATGCACCTCCCCAATGGTATGGATATTTGACAACAAATCCATCAAGTACAGTGGTCAGTCCATCTACTGTCCCACCTCTCACAGAAAAACCCGATCCGAATCCCTCACTATAAATAACTCCGGGAAGGATTTTCACGGCAGCCATTACATCCTCTATTATTCCGATCTTAGCAGCAGATTGAATCAATTCCTTATCAATTACTGTTGAAACTCCGACCTCTTCATCAGTTTCCCCAATAGCCTCTTCTTCAACAACAAGCTCCTGCCCCTCCAGAACTCCTTCCATAAGCATTTCTATAGTTATAGGGGAATCAAAATCCTTAATCAGTATTTTTCTCGATTCATAACCTATTGATTCTGCAATTAATACAAGCTGATTCTTCTTTTCATCGAGAACAATGACAGAATACCCTTCTGCATCTGTATATACATGGGATTCACTATCAGCTAAACGCAACCTGACACCTTCAAGAGGGATTTCAAGATCACGATCATAAACATAGATCTGGAGGTTTTGCGCTGGTAATAAATAAAGGGAAATTGTGAGAAGTAACAGAGTGATGATCATTTTATTCATAAGATTCTATAATCCTCGATGCTGAACATGTGTTCTTACTCTTGTTCAACATCGGGATCTAGATTTCCTGTTACTTTTGTTGAGAAAAAATTAAATAAGAAAATTTTATTTCTGGATCGTAGAATTATGAATTTGCTCTCTCTGCTCACTTCCACATAAATACTCAATGAGCGCTTCTGAAAATTCTGCTGCTGTACCAGGTCCGCGACTTGTAATTAGATTCCCATCGACCACTACCCGTTCTTCAGAAAAATCAGCACCATTGAAAGAGCCTTCAAATCCTGGATAACAGGTGAATGATCTTCCCTGAATCAGCCCATGAGAACCCAGAACAACTGCTGGAGCTGCACAGATTGCACCGATCAAAGCTCCCCGATCGAAGGCTGTCTTAATGATATCCATGGTTTTTTCATCTTTTGCCACATTTGTCGCTCCGGGCATACCACCGGGAATGATAATCCCGTCAAATTCTCCGGAGAGTTCAGAGACTTCCACATCGCAGACTACTTTTATTCCATGGCCGCCGGTAACTGTTTTCCCTGTTACTCCGGCCAATATTAGATCAACATTGCTCCGCCTCAAAAAATCAGCTGGAGTCATAGCTTCAACTTCCTCAAATCCATCAGCAAGAAAAAGTACAACTTTTTTCATATCTTCCCCTTTTCAAATTGTTCATTTATTATTCTAAGTGATATCCTGCGAATATGTACAGAACAGATGAAAAACCTCAATTATACAGATGGAATATATTCGATAAATACTCACATGCTGTAAATATTGGAATAAGTAGCCGTTCAGGCGGAATAAGCTCTCCCCCATTCAATAGTTTTAATCAGGCTCTCCATTGTGGAGATAAAACAGAATCGGTAATCGAAAACCGTATGATCCTCTGCAGGTCACAGGATATTCCCTTTGGCGATTACACCTGCGCAGAACAGACACATAGTGCGAATATACTCATTGTAGATGAGAATGATCGCGGTGCCGGTCGAAATGATTACAATAAATCAATATCAAATACAGACGCCCTTATCGTCAGAAACAGTAATATAATGATTAATATTCACCTTGCCGATTGTGTACCGATTGCCATTTATGATTATAAAAATAATACAGGAGCTCTGATTCATGCAGGCTGGAAGGGTACAGCACAACTGATTGCTCTTAAAACAGTGGAATTTATGAAGAGAGAACTTGGCAGCCATCAGGAAAATCTGATTGCAGGAATCGGTCCGTCCATTAGTTCCTGCTGCTTTGAAATTGGAGAAGATACTGCCGGGACTCTCAATGATTGTTTTGATTATTCTACGAAAGTTATAAGAAAAGATGGTAATAAGTACCGGGCCGATCTGAAGGAGGCAAATAAAGAGCAACTGATCAGCACTGGAATAGAGGCGGCGAATATTGAAACATCACAGATCTGTACGAGCTGTTCCCATAATCAGTTTTATTCCTATCGGGTTGATGGAGGTAAAACCGGACGCTTTTCCGCGTTTTTTACCATTCTTTGAAGAAATACACAGCAGAGCTCGGATGATGAAAGATCGACGAATGAAGAATCCTGGAGCAAGCTCCGAGGTATTCTGGCTCGACGAATAAAAAAAGACCGTCCATTACAGGACAGCCGTAGTTTTATTTTTTATTTCTTACCAAAAAGCTTTGAAAAAAGACCTTTTTTAACTGGATTGTTAACCGGTTTGTTTACCGGTTTCTTATCAATCCTCTTTTTAGTATCTTTTCGTCTTCGCTCTTTGTCCATTTTTACTGTTTTTTCGTCAACTTTAAAATCTTCACCATATTTGGATCTGTAATAAGCCAATCTGTCATCAATTGTATTTTTACTGGAGACTCTTGATCCGCTGTGTTTCGGTTCAGTAGTATTCCTGTTCCTTCTCTGTCTATCGGGAGAAGGCTTTCTGTGATTATTATTTCTGGTATCCTTCTTCCTCTCTCCACTGTATTTCTTTTTAGGTCTTGTATCTACTGTTTTAGAAGTACTTACAAAATCAGCGGCTCCTGACACTTGAAGAACCATTGACTGAACTTTTCGTTCGCTTTGTTCAAGAGGTCTCTTATTATTGGGATACCGTTTCTTTTGATCTCTGCTTCGATCATTATTCCGGTTTCTATTTTCTCCGGACCTATTGCTCCGATTCTGGTTATCTCTGCTTCTATCACGACTGCCGGATCTTCCGCGATTATCGGATCTTCCGCGATTATCGGATCTTCCGCGATTATCATCAAATCCTCTTTTGTTGCCATTGGCTCTGCTGTTACTGTCGCGCAGATGAAATCTCATACCCTCACTTTTGTCTTCAACAAAAAGATCGTCTGTAGCCCAGGCAACAGGTATTTTCATTTCGATATATTTTTCAACAGCCGGTAATCCGTAAACATATTTTTCACAGGCCATTGAAATAGATTTTCCACTTTTTCCGGCTCGTGCTGTTCTGCCGATTCTGTGTACATAGTTCTCACAGTCACCGGGAATATCGTAGTTAACAACCATTGACAAATCATCAATATGCAGTCCTCTGGCGGCAACATCTGTTGCTACAAGGAATTTAACTTTTCCGGCTTTAGCATCATCGACAATTTTCAATCTTTTCTTCTGCGGGAGATCACCCATTAGACACTGTGCTGCGTAACCATTATGTTCCAGTCTCTTAGCCACTTCATATGCAATGTGTTTCGTATTTGTAAACACTATAGCTGTTTCCGGTTTCTCTTTGTTGAGAATTCCCAAAAGCAGTCTCATCTTTTCATCAGTTCCCACATGATACAGTTCCTGAGTGATTGCATCGACAGTGATATTTTCCGGTTCTATGACAATCTCTCCGGGATTATTCAAATGCTCCCATGCAAGATTCCCCACTTTAGAACTCAATGTGGCACTGTATAACATTGTTCTACGCTCTTCTCTAGATGGCATTTTTTTGAGGATCTGTCTGAGGTCAGGTAGAAATCCCATATCAAAAAGTCGATCCGCCTCATCAATAATGCAGATTCCAAACTGGGAGTAATCGATTTTTCCCGATTTGCCGAAATCTATCAATCTGCCCGGTGTACCTATGATCAGGTCACAGCCGTCCTTGAGCATTTTTTCCTGACTGTTATATCCGACACCACCATAAAAAGATCCAATATTAAATCCAGCTTCAGCTCCCAGGAGCTGTGCTTCTTTTTCAATCTGAACTGCCAGCTCTCTGGTAGGAGCAATAACCAGTGTTTTTTTTCCTTTAAAATCATCGTGCTCTGCCATGAGGTGAAAAGCACTGATGATAAATGCTCCGGTTTTCCCTGTTCCTGTCTGGGACTGTGCGTATATATCACGTCCCTCAAAAAGGAATTTAAAAGTTTCTTCCTGAACTGGTGTACAATCGACAAATCCAGCTCCTTCAATTCCTTTTGCTAATTTTTCATTAAATTCAAATTCTGTAAATTTCATTATTCTCTATCTCATTTTATCCGGTTCGTATATTTTATTTCTGAGGACGACACTCATTTCTAATGTGTTTAACCGGTAATACTTTTTGGTTATGAGGTTATCACTATCAGCGCCATGAATCATTCCTGACCTGTTTTACAACCTCTTCGAATCTATAACTCTTTTCTACGTTTATAATTTCTTTCATGAGACTCTCTCCATCGAGTCCACATTCTCTTATCAGTTCCTCTCTTGTCGCCTGTCCGAGGAACTTATCGGGCGCTCCAAAATACCTGAAATGAAAACTTTTATTGTTTTCATACATCTTCGCAGCAAGCTGCTCACCTAATCCACCCGTTTTTACACCATCTTCAACAAATACTGTCAGGTTATAATTACTAACTATATCAAAAAGATAATCAATATCTATGGGGGCAATATACCTCATATTATAGACATCTGCGTTTATATCTCTCTCAAGAAGCAAGTCAGCGCATTTTTCTGCTTCACTCAATAAAGAGCCAAGGCTCAATATGAGTACTTTATCTTTTTCTGCAGCCTGTTTTCTTACAAAAACACCGCGGCCTGTTTCAAAAGGTTCACAAAGCTCTTCCCTTTCATCAAAACAAACATCTTTAGCATAACGGATCATAAAAGGACCACAGCTCTTTCTGGCGAGATTAACGGCATGTTCCATTTCACTGCTGTTTACAGGTGATAAGAATGTCAATCCCGGCACAGTTTTAAAAAGAGATATATCATATAATCCCTGATGAGTTTCGCCATCTCCCGGAACCAGCCCCGCTCTGTCCATGACTATTGTCACCGGAAGTGACGGAATGGCAATATCATGAAATACCTGATCGACAGCTCTCTGCATAAATGTAGAGTAGATCGATACAAAAGGTTTCATTCCCGCAATAGCAAGACCGGCAGAATATGTTATACCATGAGGTTCTGTAATACCCACGTCAAAAAATCTATCGGGATATTTTTCGGAAAACTCTTTCAGACCTGTTCCATTAGTCATAGCTGCAGTTATGGCAACTATCGCTTTGTCGTCAGCTGCGGCATTGACAATTGCACGACCATATGCTTCTGTCAGTTTCATTGGCTTATTTTCATCGCCGTTAATATCTGTTTTATCAGGAACTGGTGATACTCCGTGAAAACTGGAAGGATCCTTTTCAGCAACGGTCAAACCTTTACCCTTAGTTGTGACCACATGAATAACCACCGGTTTATTCAACTCTTTAACCGAATCAAAAGTCTTCTCCATTCTCTCAATATTATGCCCGTTGATAGGACCTATGTATTTGAAACCGAGATCAGTGAAAAGATTTTCCTTATAAAAAACACCTTTGGCTCCCCTTTTCAAACGATAAACCATTCTTAGGATTGATTTTCCGAAAAAGGGGATGATTCCTATAGCCCTATCAATAAAATCTCTGAAATGCTGGTAAGAGCCGGTTGTTGTCATACGGCTCATATAAGAGGACAGTGCTCCAACATTAGTCCCTATGGACATCTTGTTATCATTTAAAATAATAATCAGATTTTTGTTGATATGTCCGGCATAATTCATAGCTTCCAGAGCCTGACCACCTGTCAGGGATCCATCTCCAATAACGGCAATGGCTCTGCTCTTGCTATTATTCAGGTGCTCTCCCACCAGAACTCCTAAAGCCGCAGAAACAGATGTGGAAGCGTGTCCTGTATCCATAATGTCATGAGGACTCTCTTCCCTTTTGGGAAAACCACTCATACCGCCTGTCTGCCGAAGGGTTTTGAAATCCTTATAACGGCCTGTAAGCAGTTTATGAGTATAACACTGATGACCCACATCCCAGACTATTTTATCAAATGGAGAATTAAATGATCTATGCAACGCTATCGTCAATTCGACAGCACCGAGATTGGAAGCCATATGGCCACCGTTCTTATTGACTACTTTTATTATATATTCCCGGATCTCTTCTGACAAAGTCACCAGCTCTTCAGATGTTAAATTCTTCAGAGCTGCCGGATCCTTTAAACCGGGAAGAATTGAAAATTCAGACATTCAGACCTCTACAAGTGAAATATAACATAAAAAGGGGAAAAACCTATGGAAAAACATCCATAAAAAAAAATAAATCCCCGTTGGTTTACCGGAGATTTAAAAAACAGAATGCAGACACCTGAAAATAATTCAAGCATCTGCCTTCGGTACTGAATAAGCTATTACAGAACGAAGGTATTATTTACTAATAAACCTTCTATGAAATCGAGTATTTATTGCGTATTTGCAAATTAACAATAAATAAACTCTATTTATGCTTGTGTCTGTTCTTTCTAAGCTTTTTCTTACGTTTGTGTGTAGCTATTTTTTTTCGTTTTCTTTTTCTACCGCAAGGCACGTGCTTACTCCTTTAAATTAGGACCCATCTAAGGGTATACAGTTAACTGAAAGTTCCGGTAAAACAGAACTTTTTAGATTATGCAGAGACTCCCCACATAAGTCAAGGGCATTATCCATAAACCTCCAGCTTTATTCCCTCTAAATCTGAAGGTGAAAACCATTTTACACCTTTTAATGACTTAAAAAAAGTTATCTGCCTTTTCGCATAACGCCTGGAATCCTGTTTAATTTTATCCTTTACATCGCTTATAGTCATGCATCCGCGATTCTCCATCTCAAAGAACTCACTGTACCCGATCCCTTTCATTGATGGATAATCACTGGAAACTCCATTCCCTATAAGACCTTTAACTTCTTCTGCCAACCCCTGCTCAAACATGATATCGACACGTTGGTTTATACGTGAATAGAGTTCATCCCTGTCCCGTTCAAGACCGATAATTCTCAGAGAGTAATCGTCTCTGACTTTATCTGAGACATGAAAGGATGATAGAGGTTTCCCTGTAGCTCTGAATACTTCCAAAGCCCTGATTATTCTCGAACTGTCACCGTTGTTCAGTCTTTCGCCTGATTGGGGATCACATCGGCAGAGCTCTTCATATAATGACGGAAGTCCCTTACTTTTTAATTCTCCATTGAGTCCGGTTCTGTAGGATTTATCGAATAAGGGGATCTTCGGGAGTCCATAGAGGAAATTTTTAAAATAAAAAGCTGTTCCTCCTGATATAACAGGAGTTCTGTTTCTATTTAAAATTTCGGGAATCAGCCTTTCTGCTTCTTCTACAAAATCACCGGCACTGAATTGTTCATGGGGATGCCTGATGCTGATTAAATGGTGGGGAAGTCTCTTCATATAGGGAAGATCCGGTTTGGCGCTCCCTATATCAAGTCCTTTATAAACCTGCATGGAATCGGCACTGATCACTTCTCCTGTCCCTTCAAAAAGTTCGAGGAGCAGATCAGTTTTGCCGACTGCTGTAGGTCCGAATAATAAGATAAGAGGAAGATTATCTCTTGTACTCGTACTTAACCTCTTCAGTGACGATTTCACCGATTGCCTTTGAGATTACCTTACCTTCTTCATCTTCATTGATATCACTTCCGGTCATAGAAATCTGCTCAGCACGATGAATTGCAGCATTTGTCAATTCATACATGTTTTTATCTGTATTAACGAGTTTGTCCATAGGTATAACTTTTCTTTTATCTGCCATAAAGTGCCTCTTATTTTGTACTGATCTTTGTTCGAATAGCATGCGTTATACGCGACCATGACGAACAGATTTTGCCGTTTAATAATGCGGCAAACTCCATTATAGATGAAATGGGATAAAGTTATCAACTGACCCTGGTTTCAGAACGACCTTTTTCTTTAAGGATATTCACGATTGCCGATGATATTATCTCGACAATCTGCGAAGGAGCCATCCTGTCCGTGTTAATTATCAAATCGGCAAAACCATATTCATTGTTATCGATATTATACAATTTCTCATATCTCGCATGATCGCGACTGTCTCTCTCATCTGTTTCAATCATTCTATCTTTAAAAACACCACCTTCTCTCTGGTGGATTCTTGAAGCCCTTATTTCTGGAGAAGCTGTGAGAAAGACTTTGAGGTCCGCTTCCTTCAGCATCCATATCGCGAGGCGGGATCCTAAAATAGAATCTCCTTCCATGGCCAGTTTGACTTGTTTATCATCAACATATCGATCCCAGCTGGGATCGCTTTCAGCCATCTTGCAGAACTCATGGAATTCGATACCTTTTTCTTCTGCAATATTTCGGAAAGTGAAATTAACCATCTTAAACTTGAATCTTTCCGACAGCATTCTTGTTACAGTTGTGTTACCACAACCACTTCGCCCTGATAAGGCAATTCTGATATTATTCGACATTTCTCAACTGCTCCCTTATCTTTTCCAGTGCATCTTTCATCATGACGACTGACTGATGAACTTCCACAACCGGGGATTTTGATCCGATAGTGTTGATTTCCCGATTGAGCTCCTGACAGAGAAAATCCAGTTTCTTTCCGGCAGATTCTTCATCTGTGGATATTTCCCGGAATCTTTCGAGATGGCTCCTCATGCGGATAATCTCTTCATTTATATCATATTTTACGAGATACATAGCTGTCTCTGCAAGTAATCTTGTTTCTTCTATCTCATCGCCGGTTATATCGCGAAACTTTTCACTAAGCGTATCTTTGATCTGCTGTTCAATTTCCGGGACTTTTGTTTTTACAAAATCGAGGTTTTCCTTTAGAACATCAATTTGATTATTTATGTCAGTTTCGGTGTTGTTTCCCTCTTTGATCCTGTTATTGTCATAGTCGTCAAAAGCCTTTACAAGCATAGGTAGGATTTTCTCCCAGATATAGGTGATATCTCTCTTTTTGTCTGTTTTGATAATGCCATCCATACTGAGAAGATGTGATAGCCTGAGTTCATCATCAATTCCGGCAGTTTGCATCATCTGTCTGAGAACTCCGCTGTATTCTGTCACAACATTTTCATCGAGTATCACAGAAAGATTTTCCTCCAGCTCTCTGTAACGTATATTGATCTCTACACGTCCGCGATTGATCCTCGCCGAAAGCCATTCTCTTATTTTAGGTTCGAGAGGATTCAATATAGAGGGAATATTTGTAATGATATCCAGATAGCGGTTGTTGTAGGATTTCAGATCAAGAGAGATATGGCATTTTTCGTCCTGAATCTCATCAAAACCGAAACCAGTCATACTTTTCATCATTTGTTCTCCTTAGGTTGCATTTGAGATCGTTCCTCGGTGCCGGCACCTGCGGTACGACTCATTGGCGAGCAGCAAACTTGTTTGCGACCAGCCTTAAGTGCCTGATATAGAGTTTTTCCAATCTGCCAGTTATTACCGGCTCCCATAGTGATGAAAACATCACCTTTTTTCAGGAAATCTCTACAGAAGTCTATTGTTTGACTGAATTCATCAAAGTAATACACTTTTTCATTTTTCATTTTTGTCTTTTCATATAAATCATGCCCGGAAACAGATCCGGAGTACTTCTCTCTTGCCGATGCATAGATTTTATGGAGTAGAACGACATCGGCATCTCCGAATGATGAGGCAAAATCATCTAGCAATGCTTCTGTCCTGCTATAAGTATGGGACATAAAATCGACAATAAGCCTTCTTTTCGGATAGAAATTGCGAAATCCCTCTAATGTTGCTTTTATCGCAGTAGGGTGATGTCCATAATCATCGATAAACAGGATGCCTTTCTCTTCTCCGATTATTTCGCTTCTTCGTCTGCTTCCGGCAAAAGAGTTTAATCCCGCTGCTATTTTCAACAGCAGCGATTTATCAATATTCCGCCCCTCTTTTTCCAGGGTTCTCACGATAAGAGCAATGGCAGCGACTGAATCGAGAATAAGGTGCTTCCCGGGGATCTTCAGAGAGAAATCCATATCAAATCCCCTAATCGTGAAACTCGAGAACCCCTCTGACGTGCAGATATTCTCTATACCGTAAGTACCTTCAGCTTTTTCCCCATAGGCAATAATATTGATGTCTTTCCGCTTTTCTCCCATTATCTCTGCGGCATGAGACGCTCCAGCATCATCACAGCAATATATCAAATCACCACCGGGAGGCAATAAGGCGATATAGGAGATATAAGCATCCAGTATATCATCATAATCTTTGAAATAGTCTAAATGATCGGGCTCGATACTGGTCAGTATAATTGATGAAGGGTGAAAATCCAGAAAATGGCGCATGTATTCGCAAGTCTCGGCAATAAAATATTTATTACCGAAACAGGCCGTTGAAAATCCATCAAATGTCGGCACAGCACTGCCCACAAGAACTGACGCTTCAAGTCCGACAGAACCGGCAATAGTACCGGCCAGAGCCGTTGTCGTTGTTTTCCCATGAACTCCGGCTATTCCGAATGATTCAGTCAGCGAAGATATATATCCCAATGCTTCGGTATATACCATAACAGGAATATCCATTTCAACAGCACAGGCAATTTCGGGATTATCATCACCATACGCGGAAGAATGGATTAGCAGCTGAGTGGAATCATCAATATGTTCAGCGGAAAAATGTTCGCTATAGGGTATATTCAGTCTCTGTAAAATCTCATCTGTATAGAATTTCTCATCCAGATCGGAACCTGAGACAATCGCTCCGCGACGGTGCAGCAACTCAGCAAAGGCAGCCATCCCGGTTCCTTTTATCCCGACAAGATGAACATGAAAATCCTCTAGTGATTCTGGTAAACTCTTTTTTAACATAAAAGCAATATACAGTGGAAATGCTATTATTTCAATTGATGTCGACTGTCGTTAAAAATAAAACTATACTGGAGCTATGAGCAGATTTTCCTTTTATAAAAAAATAATTACCGAAGATAGATCAGAAGAAAGAGGTGTCAGGAAACTTCTATATTCATTCCTCAAGATTGTTTTTCGCATTTTTGATAAATTCTATTTTGACAATTGTCTTATCCGGGCATCGGGTCTTGCCTTTAACAGTCTGCTGGCCCTCGTCCCTCTTTCAGCTATAATATTCGCATTTGGCGGATTGAATAATGTCAATTCATCACTTCAGAATTTTCTTGTGGGTGTTTTTCTTCCATCAAGCCTCAACCAGATAATTGACGCTCTGAATATGTTTACAGAAAACTCTACAAAACTGGGTACTTACGGGATTGTATTATTTCTGATAACTATACTTTTCCTGATGAACAATATAGAAAATAATCTGAATTCTATATGGCAGTGTAAAAGGAAAAGAAATTTCTTTCAGCAGTTTACAATCTATACAACCGTGCTGGTTTTCGGCTCACTATTAATCGGTGGAAATTTTTCAATTTCCGGGAGTCTATTGGCAATTATCCCCGATTATGTCGACGCCTTGAAAGACCCTTTTCTTGTACAGCTTGGATACAGGTTATCATCGGTAATATTTATTACGCTGACTTTTATGTTAATCATCATAATGATTCCTTCAGTGAAAGTAGCATTCAGAAGTGCTTTTACAGGTGCTTTAACGGGAGCCGTTTTATGGGAAATATCCAAGTGGGGGTTTAAAACCTGGGCATCTTATTCTGTGAGAAACTCAGTAATATACGGGGCTCTTTTCCTGATTCCCCTTCTCCTGATATGGCTCTACGTAGCCTGGCTGATTATTATGATCACTATGGAAACAGCTTATGTATTCAATCATCGATTTGAACCGCATATTAGATACAACGATAGCGGTTCCCTATCTGATTCTTTCACAATTATGACGGATCTCTATCTGAGCATCGCCGAAGCCTATTATTCCGATGAAAAAAGCGCCTCTCTCTCATTTCTGATTAAGAGAATTGGTGTGGCTGAAGATGAAGTGAGAAAATACGCAGGACAACTGATTAAAGAAAATCTCATTATTAAAAGTGAAGATGGTTTATTCATACCTTCATCTCCACCGGATTCTCTTAAATTATCCAGCTTATATTCCATGATTTGCGGCATTGAAGGCAATAATCGGAAAAGTGTGGAAGATTTTATTAACGGTGCTGATAAAGAGTTGAATAATCGCACTGTATCTGATCTTATAAAACACAATGACCAATAATCCGATCGGTGCCGTTTTCACACCTTTAAAATATGCAGAAGAGACGATAATATCTACAGGTTTATATAAAAAATGGATCGAAGGAGCTGTCATCCTGGATCCGACAGCCGGCAGCGGCAATTTTATTGAATCCTTTATCAGACTGGCTCAAAAAGAAAAACAGACCATTACATCTTCAATGCTCGGAAATCTCTATGCAGTAGAGATGCAGCAGAAATTTGTATCCCGGTTTTTCAACAATTTGAAAGAGATCTACAACATAAATTTTCCCCGGAGCAATTTCATTCAGGGAGATTATTTGTTCACAGATCTGGATGTAAAAGCAGATTACCTGATCGGAAATCCTCCCTGGCTGAATTACTGCGACCTTGAAGAGGATTATAAGAATAGGATAAAACATCTATTTCTCGAATCAGGCTTGGCAAAAAATAAAAAAGAGCTGCTTCTAGGTAGTTCGAGAATAGATATTGCTGCATTGATTATAACTGAAGCTATCAGAAAAAATTTGAAAAAAGAGGGGACGGCCCACTTTTACCTGCCCCTTTCTCTTTTTTTAAACGACGGAGCCCATAAGGGTTTCAGGTCTTTATTGGCCAGTGAAAATTATTTTTCATTAAATTATATTAATGATTATAGGGATTATCCCATATTCCCCGATGTTTCCACCAGATATGGATTTGCATCATTCACTAAAGGGAAAACAACGTCCTATCCGGTAGATTATTTCAAAATCAATGATTCGGACAATAAGTCAAAAGAGAAAGCATCTCCTATCGGAGATGAGGAAAGCCCCTTTATAATTCATTTACCAGGAAATAAACTTCAACTCCCGGAGATATCCATTAAAAAGGAAAACAAACCGAGGCAGGGTCTGAACACATGTGGTGCCAATAAATTGTTTATTTTTGATGAGATGGAAATCCTGAACAAAGATATTTGCGAGGTTTCAGGAAAAGACAACCGTGCTGTTTTGCCTAGAAAAATGGTTTATCCCCTTATCGGCGCCGATCAATTTAAAGAAAATCAGAAAAACCGCTTTGTTTTTCTTCCCTACAGTGAAAATGGGCGGGTTATGGCAGAAAATGAGTTGAGGAAATATCCTGAAGCTGTTAAATACCTGGAAAAACACAGAGAAACTCTAATAAAAAGAAAAGGTGTACTAATACAAAATTCCATTGGAAAGGGATTGTGGTGGTCTCTTCTGGGAATCGGTCCCTACTCTTTTGCACCGTGGAAAATAGTCTGGGAAGCCTATGGCAAAAAAAGTTTTTCTGCAAAACTTTTCACCTCCTCCAATGGCAGATTATGGCAACCGAATCAGGCATTGCAGGCCTACATTCCCCTATTCGATGAAAATGAGGCAAAAAGGATTCTCAAAGAATTGGAAAATCCTCTCATTGAAGAAATTTTGAGAAATCAGGGGATGGAGGGAACCTGCAACTGGGCTCAACCGGGAAGAATGATGAAGTTTTTTCAAATTAAAAAAACAGATTGATATTTACACCGGTTGTCCAGAGATATTCTGCAGCATCAGATGTGATTATGGAATAAGCACCGAAATGCAACCCTGCTGAAAAATGATTAAACCGGAATTCTCCGGAAAATCTAAAGTCGAATAAATTGAGTGTGTTATGTTCTGGAAAAAACAAAAGATTCATATCCACATCAAAAATAATCCGTTTTAAAATTTCCCTGTCCCAGAAAAGATATAAAAGTGGCGCCTCAAGATTGACACCCATATTAAAACCATTAAGAGACCGTTTCTCCACTACAAAGAAATCGTATCCATTGGAAAAATAACCTCTGTATCCAACAGAAAACTTAAAAATGATTCTGGAATCCAGAGTTTCAAGAAAAAAAGTTCTGAAACTGAACATGGCATCAACTACATGAAGCTTATCTGCTGCAAAACCTTCGTCGATAACATTGAGCAGGAACAAAGTGTATGAACCATTGAAACCGAAGATTCTGTTCCACATTTTGAAATAATAATTTATATCTCCGTTAAAGCTGGTTGAATACCCACTTTCCAGAGGAAAAACTACTGAATCTTCTCCTATATTCCATGGTAAAACAAGATTGGGTGAAAAGGAAAATTCAAAAAAAGAACGGGTATCTTCAGGCTGCAGCAGATCATAATCATCATTGCGAACAGAAAAATCGGGTTTATTGAGTTCTTCATCGGGATTTTCAGAAGGAGGTTCCTTGATATTGAAATCAGGTCTTTCCGTTATGTATGGCTCTTCATCATTGTCACCTGTTCTGTCAGTTTCGATATTGTAGAGCTCATTAATTGATTCAATAAGATCTTTTGCCCGCTGATTGGTAGAATCGATTTCCAATACCTGGTTGAGAATACGCAGAGCCTCTTCATAATCGCCTGAACTGAATGCATCAAGGGCAAGATCTATTTTCTCTTCAATTTCCTCACTGACCATATAGGGATCTATCTGAGAAAAAAGAGATACTGCCGATAAAAAAATATGGAAAGATATTAATAACGTTATTTTTTTTATCATCGAATTAGATTCCTGTACCCTTCAGATTCGGGGAAATCAGGGAAGATTTCATCCCACCTACCTTTTAAATCGGGATATGAGAGCTCACTGTTTAACTTTCGATAAAATTCTTTTCTGTTTATGTTCTCAGCGCCAAGACTTTCCAGATGATTTGTGTGATCCTGACAATCGATTATTGAAAATCCCTTTTCCTTTAAATAAAGTGTCAGCAATATGAAGGCAATTTTTGAACCATTAGAAACTTTTGTGAACATCGATTCTCCAAAAAAGACTTTGCCCAGAGAAACTCCATATAATCCGGCAACCAGTTCTCCATTGGTGCGGACTTCAACAGAATGAGTCCAACCGAGTTTATTCAATTCACAGTAGGCATTCACCATATCTTCCGTTATCCAGGTGCCGCCCTGTCCCTTTCTGACAGACGTTCTGCAGCTTCTTATAACTTCTTCAAAATTTACATCCAGAACAACATCATATTTTTGTTTTCGGATCTCTTTTTTCATAGATTTTGAGATCCTGAGTTTTTCTGTAAAAAGGACAAAACGCGGATCGGGACTCCACCAGAGGATCTCATCCCCTTCATTGTACCAGGGAAATATACCCTGCCTATAAGCGGATAAAAGGACTCCCGGACTTAGATTTCCTCCAACGGCAACAATCCCCTCTTCCGTTGAATCTTCAACTGAGGGGAACTGGAGATAATCATCAGCACCGAACCACGGTAGAATCAAGTCAACTCGCCTTTAGTGACTAAAATTTTCACATCATCTTCAACTATTTCAGCGAGAGCATTACCACCTTGGGACAGATCCCCGAAAAGAACCTGATCAACGAAGATTGATTTGATTTTCTCTTCTATCAGTCTGGCAATATTCCTTGCTCCGAATTCAGAGGAATAACCTTTGACAGCAAGCCAGCTTATACATTCATCACTCACTTTAAGTGTTACATTTTTTGATCGAAGCATATCTCTGAAAAGATTGATCTCTTTTACAACAATTTGTTCAACAATCTTCTGGTCCAATCTATCAAATAAAACAACTTTATCGAGACGGTTTCTGAATTCAGGAGCAAATGTATTTTCAACAGCTTTCTCTACTGACCCGACTTTCACAAGACTATCTCCGAAACCGATGACGGCTTTACCCAATTCACTGGCTCCGGCGTTGGAAGTCATAATGATAATGACATTTCTGAAATCCGCCTTTCGCCCCATATTATCAGTTACAGTGGCATAGTCCATCATCTGCAGCAGTATGTTGAAAATATCCTTATGAGCTTTTTCTATCTCGTCGAGAAGCAGAACAGCATGTGGTGTCTTTCTGATGGCATCGGTGAGCAGTCCGCCTTCTTCAAAACCGACATAACCGGGAGGTGATCCGATCAGGCGGGAAACTGTGTGTTTCTCCTGATATTCACTCATATCAAAACGGTGCAGAGAAACTCCGAGTTCATCGGCAAGTTTTCTCGCCAGTTCAGTTTTTCCAACACCTGTAGGTCCTACGAATAGAAATGAGGCAATAGGTTTATCTGGATTCCTGAATCCGGCTCTAGATCTTTTAACAGCTTTCACTACATCTTCAACTGCGTGATTCTGTCCGAAAATGACTTTCTGCAGAACCAATGCAAGGCTCTTCAGTTTTTCTGTCTCACTGACTGATACGCTCTTTTCAGGAATTCCGGCTATTTTGGAAATCACAAGCTCTATATCTTTGATTGTTATCTCGGGAATGAGAGTGTCGCCATTTTTATCTGAAAAAAGACGCTTCCAGGCACCGGCTTCATCTATGACATCAATAGCCTTATCGGGAAGTCGTCGTTCATTAAGATACTGATCGGATAATTCCACTGCAGACTGGAGAGCCTCATCGGTATACATTACTCCGTGGTGTTGCTCATAAACACTTCTCAATCCCTTGAGGATCTGCAGAGTCTCTTCAACAGTCGGTTCAGTTATATCGATCTTCTGGAATCTCCTGACTAGAGCGTGATCCTTCTCAAAATGTTTTTTGTATTCATCATAAGTTGTTGATCCGATGCATTTCAAAGAACCTCTGACAAGTGCCGGTTTTAACAGATTCGATGCATCCATAGAACCACCTGAGACAGCCCCGGCACCTATAATAGTGTGAATCTCATCAATAAAGAGAATGCATTTATCCATTTCTTCAAGTTCTCCGAGAACCAGTTTCATTCTCTCTTCAAAATCACCGCGGTATTTTGTACCTGCAAGCATTGAACCCATATCGAGGGAAAAGATTGAATATCCCTTTAGCGGTTCCGGTACATCTTCTGCGACAATTCGTTGAGCCAAGCCCTCTGTAATAGCTGTTTTTCCAACTCCGGGATCTCCTACATGAACGGGATTATTTTTAAGACGCCTGGATAAAACCTGTATGGTTCTCTCAATAACATCCTCCCTGCCGATAAGGGATTCAAGTTTTCCCTCTTTCGCAAGCTCTGTGAGATCAGTTGTGTATTTATCGAGATTCGACTGCTTTTTCTTTTTCCCTTTTACTGATGAGTCTTTTTGAATGTGTTCTTTTACAAATTCATAATCCTCATCGGGCATATCTTCGATCTCGTCAGTCTCCTCTTCTTCAAAAGAATGAGAGAGATGCTCAAGGAGAGTGAGTTTCTCCAATCCGGCTTTCTTCAGAAAATAAGAGCCGTAACTCTCCTCCTGTTCAAGTATGGAAACCAAAAGATCGCCGAGTTCAATTGTCTCTTTACCGGCGGACTCCATATGAATCATGGTTCTTTCGATAACGGTTTGAAGACCGACAGTCTGAAAAGGATCAACATCTTTGCTCACAGGAATATGTTTGGTGAAATATACTTCCAGCTCTTCAGCCAGACCATCAGTATCGATTCCGCATTCCTCGAGTATTTCTTTGGTTTTATCAAAACCCAAAGCCGTATATAAAACGTGTTCCGCTGTAAAATATTCATGGTTTCTATTTTTAGCTTCGAACCACGCTGAATTGATTATTGCCTGTACATCATCACTAATATTCAAAATCTACACCCTCTCCATAATACACTTCAGGGGATATTCCCTTTCTTTGGCAACAGCATGCACCTGGGCTATTTTGGTCGCAGCTATATCATAAGTATATAATCCGACGATCCCCTTTCCCTTCTTATGGACATCCATCATTATTTTTGCTGCTTCTATAGGCGGCTTATGAAATATTGATACGAGAATCTCCACCACAAAATCTGTTGTTGTATAATCATCATTGAGCAAAATAATTCTATACATATCCGGCTCTTTAACTACATCTCTAATTTTTTCTTTAATCTGTCCATCGAATTGTTCTGACATATTAATAATTTATACTTTATTCAGTCTATTATCAACAATAGGAAGGGTTTTACAAATATTACTCAATGAAGTATATTAATTATTGAAGAAGTTAAAGTTGCAGGTCTAAATCAGGAGGATACTTTGAAAACGAAACTTACATTAGCAATACTATTAATTTCAACAATGGCTTTATACGGTCAGTATTTTTTCGATGAATACACTGAAGTACAAAAACTTGATATTGCACACGCCTATCTTATGGTAAGTGAGCAGTTTGCAGAACTGGGAGATTCAGAACAGGCTGCAGAATACAAGGATATGGCTCTGATGATTTATCCGGAATTGATCTATACCAATGTAGAAAAAATAGAAACTATTGCCCGTACTCCTGAAAAGATAATAGAAAAAGTTCCATCGGGACCGGACAGAAGTAACGTAATCAGATACTATTTTTCAAAACTATTGAGAAGTATAACAGCTAAAGATCTTGAAACAGCTGATTCCCTGATTGCTGAGAGATTATATCTACCTGAATATAATGGCGGTCTTACCAAAGCACAGCTCCTTCCGATGGCTGTGGAAATTGATAAAAAATATGACCTTTCCACTTTTTCTCCAAAAGATCTCTATAAACTGGATTCAATTGAAGTTGTTAAAATAGAAGAGGGAACTTACCTGCTCACAGTAGAAGGTGCAGATAATGACAATCTCTATACCAGCGGAATTACATTTTTCGGCAGAGTGCAGACTTTCCGATTCAGGAACTTTGATAGTGGATGGAAAATCGATAAAATATCAGCTACTTTCTAAACTTTTTAACATAACCGCAGTCCGCCGGCAGCCAGCGGGCATAAAGCGCATGCCAGACACCTAGACGGGAACACTGTTTACACTTTTTAAACCTGTTCCCGTATACTGTGCACCTGTGATTGTATGTATTCAAATAGGAACAGGGTGAATCAAAGTCAATAAAAATTATCCCATTCTCATCTTCAGTTTTTTCATAACAGCAGGCACTGCAATTATTGCATAGTGAATCCCATTCTCCTCTATACCCGGACAGAAAAGACTTGAAGAGGAGCCCCATATTTTTAAATTTCATTTAATAACTCTCTAAATTCATTCGAGGGGTGGATAATAACCGAGTTCATCACGTCCACTTTTATTGACATAAGCAGCTTCCAGTTCTACAGGAATATAAGCTCTCCCGAAATCCGAATTGGAACCGGAGGTATAACTAACAGTATAAATCGCGCTTTTTATAGATACGATATCATCGAGTAAAGAAGATATCCCTTCAGGCTGAAACATGTAGATACTCTGCCCACCGGTAGCTTTTGTCAGATATTCCAATTCAATGTTTTTGTATCCCTCTCTGGTATATACAGTATTAAAGCTGATGTTGTTATTTTTGTAATAAGCCGCAAGATCAATTATATCGTACCTGTTGAATGAATCTTCCGGCATTTCCCCCTGGGTGATAAAGAGAACAGAACGCCTGTCTCTTCCGGGAATCATCTGGGAGGCAGCCAGTCTGATTCCGATATCGGGATTCCATAGAGAACTCCATTCAGCTCCGGCTTCTTCTATGGCAGAAGAGTTGTCCGAATCTCCGAATGAACTGATCTGATAGGGAGTCTCACCAATTGATATCAGTGAAATGTCTGTTGAATTGTCCCTGTCACTGTATATAGATTTTAAAGATTCTTTCAGGGATTTTGAAAAAGGTTCCATTTTCCCGGAACCGTCAACGAGCACAGTAATGTATGAATCATCTCCTTTGAAGCCGGAAAACTCGAGTTTATAATCTCCAACAGGACGTGAATTTTCAGTGAGAATAAAATTATCCCTTTCCAGCCCTACAATGGGATATCCATCGCGTCTTTCCACAGAAAGATCTACTACGACCTTGGGAAACATATCTGAGTTCACCCTGTTGATCCGGACAAACAGACCTCCGTATACAGAAGATAATTCCGTTAACACGGTAACTCTGTTTGACTCATAATCAGCAATTAAAAGATTCCCGTTTTCATCAAAGTCCACATTCATAGCTCTCTGCGTATTTCCGGTTCGATCCACAAATATTGACAATTGATCCTTGGCGATGTTATACCTCATAACTTTCGACATATCCGAAATAAGGAGATCGCCTTTATAAGTACATAACCCCTCAGGATGAAATAACTGGCCTTCTACAAGAGTCTCGAGATGATTCCCGCTCTCATCAAAAACTTCAATAGTCTTTCTAACTGAGTCTGCAATATATAATTTATTCTCCAGTATTGTGATGCCTGAAGGACTTGAAAAGCCATTAAAACCAGCTGATTTATGTCCCATTTCCAGTATAAAATTCCCCTGGAGATCATATTTTACAACTTTCCTGTTTCCGACATCGGTAACATAAAAATAGTTAGCTCCATCGGAAGCGAGAAATTGGGGGCCAAGCAGTTGTCCAGGAGAGATCCCTTTTTCACCTATCTTCATAATCCGCGATCCATTGCTGTCGCATAGGGAAACTGTATTCGCGGTAAATTCACTCAGAAGGAATTGCCCATTATCGAGGGGATAAATATCAAAGGGGTGATTATAACCTTCAATTCCTCCATCAAATGTTGATTTTAACGCGCCATTTGCACTGTATTTCAGAACCTGATTGGATGCAAATGAAATAACATAAAATGCACCAGAACCATCTAAAGAAGAAACAGCAGCTGTGGGGCGATCAAAAAGTTTAAAATTATTAAAAGTATTCTCTATTTCCATATGAATAGCCCAGTTTTCATCGTATTCAGGCTTAATAGATAGAAGTTGTCTATACTTGACCAGCTCTGAGAGGTTTATCAATGAAGCTCCTGCTTTTTGGGAAAAAATAATTTTATCCCATTCTGCCAGAGCTGCATCTTCCAATCCAGACATATAATAACTGCGACCGAGCCACATCAAAGTATTTGGATTTTCAGGTTTCAGTGCAAGAGAGCGTTCCAGAGACTGAACAGCCTTATTGTAAAAACCGTTGTTATAGGCAACAACTCCCCATCGAAAATCTTCTTCCGCTTCTACAGCTTTCATATCGATTGGCTGGGAAAACAGAGAATAAAGAGAAAAATACATAATAAGTGCCAAAAAAAGAAAAGCTTTGTGTTTATTCATCTTCACCTCATAACCTAAAAGCCTGACTCAACAGTCCTTAGATGAGCTTCAATATCCTCATCATCGGGCCATGCTTCTTTGGCTTTCCTCAAAAATTTGATGGCTTCAGATATATTACCATTTTTATAATGAGCCCATCCCACTGAATCGAGATATGCTCCATATTCAGGATTCCCCTTTAGAGCCTTCATACAGAAGTCTATCGCAGAACTGGTTGATTTACCCTCTTCCGCCAGAATGAAGCCGTAGGAATTGAGGCTGTTCGGATTGTTCGGTTCCAGTTCGATTGCTTTTTCGAGGTAGTCAAGAGATTTCTCCAGGTTCCCACTGGAATAACAACAGAAAGCAAGAGTGGAATAGATCTGTGCAGATTCGAACCCCTCATCGATAACCTGTAAAATAAGCCTTATTGCCTGATCGTATTTTTCTGTAATACTGTAGATATAACTGAGGACCATTGAACTCTGAAAGACTCTCAACACATGGATATCATAGCGTAGTACGATATCAAAAAAGGATTCTGCCTGTTCGAAATCCCCTAGCTGAGTATAAGAAAGACCGAGAAAATAAGCTGTTTCCGGATCATCTTCATAAACAACATTTAAAGCGAGAAGAGCTTCAATTGCGTTGTTATAATCTCCATCTTTATATAATTGTTTCCCTTTGTCCCGTCTTGAAATCATTCTTTACCTCATAAACTCTGCAGATTTATACATTTCATCTTCAGTGTGATTCACCGGGTGCAGATAAATCGGCGACAGAGAAATATTGCCTTTCAGTATAGCAGATGAATCTTCCCCTTTCAGGTCTGAAGATGCAATTCCTGTTCCTGTCAGAAAATAATAGGTGTCCTTATTGGGTGAAACAAATTCAACGAGCTTGTCTGTATATATTCTTCTCGAAGGATGAGTTATCTCTACAGAAAAATCTTCATTTAGTGTTGATGGTACATTGATATTTAAAAAATGATCACTGTTCCATAGAGATACAATCAGATCTATGTTATCAGCTATAAATGTCGATGTCTTTTCAAAGTCCAACGGAGGGATATGCTTCGCAAGAGAAACAGCAATTGCCGGACAATTATTTAGAGCGGCCTGCCTGGCTGCAGCAGCTGTCCCGGAATAAATAATATCCGTTCCGAGGTTAGGGCCCAGATTTATACCGGAGATTACCAGGTCAATCTCTACAGGGATTGCGCCAAGCATGGAAATGGCGACACAATCGGCAGGAGTGCCGCTGCATGAAAAAGACTGTTCTGATATTTGAGTAGTCCTTATGGCATCTTTGAGAGTGATGGATTGTGACTTCCCACTCCTGTCTCCATCAGGAGCCATAATCCAGACATCGTGCTTATCTTTAAGTTTACATTTCAGAGCATTTAAACCGGGACTGTAAATACCATCATCATTAGTTAATAAAATAGTCATGAATCAGCCCTCTTCTGGAAATATAGTTTTAACTCCCATGGAAGGTTTACATATAAAATCTTCAGCTTTAAAACCAAAGATTCTCTCATATTCTTCAAGGTGTTCTTCATAAGTTTCAATTTTGTCATTTTCTATAAGTGTTACAGTACAGCCGCCATATCCTTTACCAGTCAGACGGGAGCCATAAACACCTTGTGTTTCCTGTGCTCTTTTCACCAGCCAGTCCAGTTCCGGACAGGAGACATCAAACTGATTTCTCAGACTTTCATGAGAACGACTCAACAACCTCCCGCACATAATCATATCCGACTGCTGCAAATGGGTTTTCATATCGAGGACTCTCTGATTTTCATCCATGATGTGCATTGATCTTCTTCTTGTATCTTCACTGATCCCCTCAATGCTGAGGCTAAGATCCTTCTTGGAGAAATCCCTTAAGGAAGAACCACCGGATTTTTTAATAGACAGGGCCTTTACTATATTTCTGAAATCTTCATAATAATCAATCTCATCATCAATTTCTATTAATGAGGGAGGAATCCTCGTATCAGTTATCAGAAAGCTGTGGTCCAGAAACTGAAGAGGTATGTATTCGTACTCGAGACTTCTAGTATCGAGAAACATCGCCTGACCTTCTTTGGCATAATAAGCGAGGAGAAAAGAAGAAATTCCCGTTTTCTGTCCCAGAAAAACCGATTCCGACTGACGGGCAGCTTCTATAATCTGAACTTCACTCAATTCCAGTTCAAATAGTTTTTTTAATGCTACTGTAAGAGCTATAGCCAGAGCTGAAGATGAAGCCAGACCTATACCTTCGGGGATATTACCGTAAATAGTAATATCGACACCTTTGAGAATACACCCTATTCTTAAAAGAGAAGAGATAACACCTTTTGGATAGTTAGCCCAACGATCCTCTTTCTTCTTTTTGAGGTTTGAGATAGTAGTCTTCTTGCGTTCGTCATAATTTACAGAATAAAATCTGAGAGAATTGTCCGCTCTCTTAGAAACTGCTACTTCAACATATCTGTCTATAGCAACAGATAATACGTAACCTTCTGAAAATTCTGTATATTCCCCCATAAGATTAATCTTCCCCGGAGCTGATGTAACAACTTCCGGTTCTGTACCATATTCTTCTTTATGAAGGGAAAAAATTTTTTTCATATTCAAGCACCTGATGATAAAGCTCTAACAATATTCATATTAAGTCTGAATCGTCATTTTTTCAATAGAAAAGGGGAGATTCCTTTTTTTTCTCAGAGGAGTGAAATTCATGAAGTCCTGATGACAGGGCTGAAAAGAGACTGTGAACAGTCATCAATCGGAACTTGTGCTCCCATATTCGGGAGTGAAGGAAGTGGCCATTACAATATAAATTAAGAAGCTCGGGCAAGCTCCGGGGCATTATGGCCTGCCGAATAAAAAAGACCGTTCTCAAGGAACAGCCTTTTTTTCTTAAAACCGGGAAATCAATCTTTCTTTTTGATTCCGTATTTTTTGTTAAATCTTTCAATACGACCTGCTGTATCAACAAGTTTCTGTTTTCCAGTAAAGAAAGGGTGACATTCAGAACAGATTTCAAGTTCCAGATCTCCAATTGTATTCTTTAGCTGAAAAGAATTACCACAAGCACATTTTGCTGTTGCCAGCTCGTATTTGGGATGTATTCCATCTTTCATAATATTTCCTCCAAAGGGCTCCGTTTCAAAGACCCTGATTTCCTTTAGGTTGTATTCATTGACCTCAGGAAGGCTTCATTATTCTTGCTTTTCCTCATTTTGTCAACAATCATCTCGGTGAGTTGGATATCATCCATCGGGCTGATTACTTTTCTGAGAATCCACATTTTATTCAGCTCTTCAGTTGTCAAAAGCAGATCCTCTTTTCTCGTACCTGATTTTTTCAGGTTGATGGCGGGATAAAGACGTTTATCTGCCATTTTCCGATCGAGGACAACTTCCATATTACCAGTACCTTTAAATTCTTCAAAGATAACTTCATCCATTCGACTTCCTGTATCAATAAGTGCAGTCGCAACAATCGTGAGGCTTCCGCCATGTTCAATGTTTCTGGCTGCACCGAAAAATCTTTTAGGTCTGTGCAGTGCGTTGGAATCGACACCACCGGAAAGAATTTTCCCCGATGTTGGTACAGTCTGGTTGTATGCTCTTGCCAGTCTGGTTATAGAGTCAAGAAGTATCACTACATCTTTTTTGTGTTCCGTTAATCTTTTTGCTTTTTCAAGCACCATCTCTGCTACCTGTACATGTCGAGAAGCCGGCTCGTCAAAAGTAGAAGCCACTACTTCTCCCTGTACACTTCTCTTCATATCAGTAACTTCTTCAGGTCGCTCATCAACAAGAAGAACTATTAAATGCACTTCAGGATGGTTTTCTGTAATAGAATTAGCTATTTTCTGCAGTAATACTGTTTTTCCGGTTCTAGGAGGAGATACAATCAGACCTCTCTGACCTTTACCGATTGGACAAAACAGATTGATCATTCTTGTCGATGGATCTGTGGAAACAGTCTCCATATTCAATCGTTCTGTCGGAAATAACGGAGTCAGGTTTTCAAAAGCGACACGGGACTGCGCTACAATGGGATCATCGTAGTTAATAGTCTCAACGCGAAGCATGGCGAAGAATCGCTCACCCTCTTTCGGAGATCTGATCTGGCCATAGACAGTATCACCTGTTCTCAGGTTGAATAATCGGATCTGAGAAGGAGAAACATAAATATCATCTCCACCGGGAAGATATGAGTTATGAGAAGATCTTAGGAATCCATACCCGTCAGGTAGAATCTCGAGGGCTCCTTCAGCAAAAATAACACCATTCAATTCTATATGAGCTTTCAGAATTACAAAAATAAGTTCCTGTTTCTTCAGAGTTATCAGATCGTCTCTTTCAATACTCATATCCAGAGCAAACTGTCTCAGATCGGGCATGTTTTTATGACTTAGCTCATTTATTGTTATTCTAGGCTGATCATCTGTAGGGAGAGGGATTTGTTTTGGCGGTTTTGACGGCTCTCTTCTCGACCGGTTATTCCTGTTTCTGGAATAATTGCCTTTTCTGTTATTATTACCAAACCGGCCTTCCTGCTTTTTGCGGTATTCCGGTTTTTCAGTATTTTCTGTGGTTTTACTTTCTTCTTTTGCCGGTCCTTCAGTTTTCACCGGAGTTTCCACAACTTCTGCAGTAGCAGGTATTGGAGAGTTTTGAACAACTGGAGCCTCTTCACTAACTACAGGGGTAGCCTGAGTATTTTCAGACGTTATATTCTCTTTATTAGAACTGTCTTCAACTGTAACTTTTTTTGCCGTTTTTTTTCTAACTGCTCTTTTTCGTTTTACAACAGGTTTTGCGACCTCATCTTCTACTGTATTATTTTCATCAGTAGAAACTTCACTCTCTTTAGCTTTCACTTTCACCGCTCTTTTCCGTTTGGGTTTAATACTTTCGACATCTGTGGGTGTAATGTCCAATTCCAATTCAGGTTGTGATGATTTTGACTCTTCTACAGGATCTTCTACTACCAAAGGAGACTGATTCTTTCGAATAATAGCCATTCTCTCTCCATTTTTTTGTTTTAATGTATATGTTTAATAGTGCTTATTTTATGATTATGATATGAACCGAATAACGGGATGCACATATGAATTTTTAAATTAACGATAAATTTACTATATTGATTCATTTATTAACTGTCAATAGTTGATTATCCAAAATTAAATGATAAACCATCTTTAATGCATAGCTGGCAGCTTTAGATCTCACTTCGGAACGATCTCCTGAAAAGATCAATCTCTCCGTTTTCAGTTCTCCCGTTGCCAGCAGAGCACAGATCCAAACAGTTCCAACAGGTTTGGATTCCGACCCACCTCCCGGACCGGCGACCCCTGAGACAGAGACAGAACAATCAGCTCCGCTGTTTTTGATAGCACCTTCGGCCATTGCAATCACAGTATTTCGGGAAACAGCACCATATTTCTCCAGAATAGAACCATCAACAGATAGGAGTTTCCGTTTTGCCTCATTGGAATAAGTGATGAAACCTCCCCAGAATACATTTGAGCTTCCAGGAAAATCTGTCATGAGTTTGGAAATCAAACCACCAGTACATGACTCAGCAGCAGTAAATGTCATTTTTTCATCTTGAAGAGTTTGAAATAGTAGATCGGGATAGGATATATCAGACACTTTTTACTGATTGCTTTAATTGAGAAACGGTTGCGGAAAAGATATCGATATCTTCCGGGTTTTTTATCATATCACACTCCCCTTCAAACTCGACGCCTTCAGCAACTTTTAAATTGGGAGTTTTAATATTTCCGAATATCTTGCCACTATCGAGCATTTCCAGTTTTTCAGAAGCTTCTATATTTCCGATAACCTTGCCACCAACGATGATAGTACCTACTTTTATCTGAGCTCTGACTTCAGCGTCCTTTTCAATATACAGGAATCCCGAAGATTCTATATTACCCTCAAAAAATCCATCGATTTTTAATGAATCTTTAAATTTCATAGTTCCTTTGAATGATGTTTCATTCCCAAGAACTGTTGAGTTATTATCTGTCATAAATATACCTTAATCTGATTATTCTTTATTTTGATGTCATAACAAAAACGCCATCCCAATCAGCTGACGGAGGATTGGCTATATAGTGTTTACACCTGGCATAATACACTTTGGAAGGACCATCGTCACTATCTATTTTTAAAGCTGATGCAAATTTTTTTATGGCTTCATCAAACGAACGCGCTTTATATAATTTGCGTCCCTCTTCAAATAAAGCAAGAACATTTCTTTTTTCTTCTGAAACCATAAAAACCTCCTGTCCCTTAATTCAGAACTTTACTGCTATTCTCATTCCATTTCTTAAAGTGTTTTTCAAAATGATCATCGAGGTCTTCAAGAGATAGTTCTGTCTTCTTTAACTCTTCGTCCTCTGTTTTCAATTGTGCTATTTCATTTTCAAGCCCTGCAATTGTTGAAATTGTGGTTTCACACTCAAGAATAACACTATCTGCGAATTTTTTTACAGATTCGGGATCATCATGAACAAGCGTTTTCACATCATTCAATAAATCGGTAACGGGTTTTTTCAAATGTTCTGTAAAATATACCAAAGATTTATTAAGAGATTCAGAAATTGCCATTCTTCTCTCTCTCTTTGAAATCTGTGAAATGAGAGCATTGTGCCGTAAAACAGCTCTTATTCTTGCGAGGACCTCTGAGAAGTTGAAAGGTTTGATGATGTAATCATCAATCCCGAGCTCAAAACCCTCAACTTTATCTTTTACCTCATCCATGTCGGAGAACATGATTATTGGAATATCTTTATACTCTGTATATTTCTCATTCTGCTTTAACAGTCTGGTAATTTCCCATCCTGTAATGCCGGGCATAATATTATCGAGGAGAATCAGATCCGGCTGCTCATCAACAACCTTCTGCAAACCGATCTCTCCATTATCTGCCAGTGATACTTCAAATCCCAGACGGGTAAGCATTACTTCAAAGAACTCCAGATTTATACGTTCATCATCAATTATCAGTATCTTATTGTTATCATTCACAACACTCACCCCTTAAGTTATTGTCCTATACAAAAAATGACTTGTCAATCTGTCTATTTTTTTGGATAAAAAAAAGACCCTGTTCAGGTTTCCCTAAACGGAGTCTTTGATTTTTATTGAGCATCAGGTTCTTTTCTCAGATCCCATGCCAGGGTTTTCAGCTCTTTACCGGGCCTGAAAACAGTCACACCGTGACTTTCAACAGGAACTACTTCGCCGGTTTTAGGATTACGGGCTTTTTCCCGCCCTTTACGAGTCCTTATTTCAAAGGTCCCGAATCCTCGAAGTTCAACAATTCGGTCATCTTCCAATGCCTGTTTAACTTCGTCAAAAAACTTATCAATCACAGTGTGTATATCTTTACGGCTGATTCCCGAATCTTCATAGATATGCTCAATAATCTCAGCTTTTGTTAACTTGACTTCAGCCATTCATTTTCTCTAATTACAGCATCTGACTTTAAGAAGCCATTCCTGTAAGTGCTTTGTGAAGTCTGGATTTCTTTCGTGCAGCTGTATTTTTGTGATATACACCTTTACCAGCAGCTGTATCGATAAGTTTTACAAATTTCTTGTAGCTCACTTCTGCAGCTTCCTGATCATGTTTTTTTACGGCAACTTCAAAAGCTTTAATACTTGTACGTACTGAACTTTTAATTGTTTTGTTCCGTAATCTGCGAGTAAGACTCTGTCTGTGTCTTTTTGCAGCGTTAATTGAATTGGGCAAATTGCTTACCTCCAAAAGATTTTGTCATATTATAAAATACGACGTTTGAAAAAATACCAAATATCCAGTCTCATGTCAACAGCAACGGTACATCAACAGATCATTAATTGCTGTTATTATCAGTAGTTGCATTTCCCGAACCGAATACCGGTTCTCTTCCATTCGAAGTTATTTGGGTCTGATTTGAGGCAAACTCCGAAACAGAAACGGAGAGTACTTTCGCACTCGAGTATTCTGTACAGAATTTTAACGAAGAATCAGACCCAAAGAACGAGAATGGAGAGGAGCAAAAAAAAATCCATCATAAATATGATGGATTTGATACTTAAACAGAATTCTTATCTAAAATCTTTAGGTTTTCTTTCCTGTCTTTTGCATTTCTCACATTCAGCGTGATGTTTCATCTTACCACTTGAGAATATAGATCTCATCTTTACTTCTCCGCCACAGGGACAGAAAAATTTCTGTGTACCTGAAGTGGTACGGGCGTTTTTACTGGTTCCAGCCATGATAAAACTCCTTACAATATTCGAGGCATGTTACAAGAGATAACAAACCATGTCAATATAATATATCAATTTTCAAGTGATGCAGTCAAATTCCAGACCTTCTTCTCACTATTAAATTCAAATGAACTAAAAGGCACATCTATAATACGTCCCCCTTCTCCGGAAAGTTTGATCCTCTGAGTAAAAATATTAACATCTCTTACGTGATAGTATACTTTTCCCTGAAATATCTTATTCCCTTCAGAAGGCATTTTTTTCTTTTCTTCCACATAATAATCATATTCGTAGGAAAGACAACAGAGTAACCTGCCGCAGGGTCCCGATATCTTCATAGAGTTGAGAGAGAGGTTCTGATCCTTGGCCATTTTGATGGAAACAGGCCTTAAGTCATCCATAACACCATGGCAGCAGTAGTCTCTGCCACAGACTCCCAGTCCTCCAAGAACTCTGGATTCGTCGCGAACACCGATCTGCCTCAGCTCTATTCTCATCTTAAAGATAGAGACCAGGTTCTTCACTAGCTCTCGAAAGTCGACTCTTGCTTCTGCAGTAAAAAAGAATAAGACTTTTGCTTCATCAACAAGATAATGAGCACCAACAAGTTTCATATCCAGTTTCTGTTCACGGATTTTCTCCCGACAGATTTTATAAGCTTCTTTTTCTTTTATCTCATTCTGCTCTCTAATCACCAGATCTTCTTTAGATGCCAAACGAATGAATTTTTTTAGATCTTTTTTACTACAGCATCCACCGTTGCAGTTTAAAGGCCCCAGAGCATGTACAAGGTCTCTTCCATATCTCGTATCGATTATTACGCGGTCACCGTTTTTGATTTCCATCGAGCTGTCTACTTCACAGATTTCCGTCTCTCCGGAATAATCTATCTTAAACCTGTATGAAGTTTTTTCAATGCTTTCTTCAAGTGGTTCTGTTATATCTTCTACTGCTTCCTTATTCAAAGAAAACTCCTTCAGCTTGTAATGTTGACCAGAAGTCCATATATCTCATCAACGCCTCTCAGAATTTCTATCTGATTTTTCTGAGAACTGAGAATGTATGCAGCAAGTTTTTCAAGCTTACTATCTACAACTTTAATGAGGGTATACTGCTTCTGCTCCATTGTCTTGGGATTTCTAATCCCTGCAACTTTTTCGGCTTCTATGCCATGATTGACTACATACTTGAAGAAATGCTGAATTGACTGGCGATATTTTTTTAGATTGGATATCGTCTGCTCACCCTTGAGTGATTCACCAAGTTGATATAAATCATCGAGGATCTCTTCAAGTTTTTCATGTCCTTCGACGGGATTTGCTGAAAGACTCTCTATACCTGCTGTTTTTTCTGTCTCTTCAAAAATCGAAGAAAAAGTCTTTCCCGTTTTTAAGGCCTTCTCTTTCTTTCTTTTACCTTTTTTATCATGACTAAGGTGAAATGTTGCCGAAGAGGGAAATCCTATTTTTTCCATGAAAGAAACTCTGTTTTAGCCTTTTCCTCTTTGCTCTCGCCAATCTTTCCCCAGTCAGGTTCATACTCTGTAACAGCTGCACCTCGTCTTTGAAGGCTTTCATTATGAACACCTTCCAGCACATGGCATTTCCCGTTGAGAATAACACCTTCTTCAATAATTATACTGGGAGCTTTGATATTGCCAAGCACCATACCAGTTGAAAGAACAACGACTTTTCCCGAGGAAAAAATATTACCTTTAACAACTCCGCCAATTATAACAGAGCCAGCATTTATACTGCATTTTACGCGACCGGAACGGCCTATAAGGACTTTGCCATCAGTATTAATACTTCCGGTAAAGTCTCCGTCGATTCTTAAAAGACCTGTCAGCTTCAGTTCGCCATCGAAACGGGTCCCTTTTCCGACCAGGGAATTTATATAAGAATTATCTTTATTAATATCATTCATTATCTATACTCTTGAATAGTCCATTTTACGTTTTCATATGCATTATCAGTCATGTTAATAAATTTTGCAGGATCAAGTACCTGAGAGCCAATTCGCACTTCATAATGAAGATGAGGTCCATCAGACAAACCTGAATTCCCCATAGTGCCTATTACGTCACCCTGTTTAACTTCCTGACCCTCTTTAACATATATATTCTGCATATGAGCATATTTAGTATCAAAGCCATATTTGTGCTGAATTACCAGATAGTTGCCAAAACCGCGCTCTTCATACTCTTTAATAACAACTTTTCCATTGGCAGTGGCCACAATCGGCTGACCCATTCCATACCCGAGGTCAAGACCCTTATGCAAATACCATTCACCTGTAAAAGGATGAATTGATGGACCATAGGGAGCAGTGACACGACCGCGAACTCCTTTCAAAGGCCACAGCGTAGGAATATCAGTAAGAAGAGCCCTTTGCGAGAGCAATACATCAGTTATTTCATTAAGAGGAGCAATGGAATTATCGAGAGAAACTCTCAACTTTTTCAAATCTCCCACTTCATTCTTAGAGTTACTATCAGTTTCAATCAAATTGAAGAATGATGATAAATCACCTTGAGACCTCGCAAGAGATTCATTAGAACTGTTATTGATTCCCAGAGAAGTCAATGTTTTACCTAATGTCTCAGTAAATGAACCGGCGACTTTCATTAAAGAGTCGATTTCATCTCTGACGACTTCCAGACTTGCTTCTCTTTCCCTCAAATTACTTTTGCTTGTAACAAGCTGCTGCTGATTTCCTGAATAATTTGTTGTAAACCAGAAAAAAGAAACCAGTAAGCCCACCACAAATAATCCTGAGAAAATCAAAGTAAAAAGGGAAATTTGAATATTGACAACTTTTTCTTCCGAATGAGGAATAAACATTACCGTGAGTTTTCTACGGCCGCTATTTATGAATTTACTGAACGGATTAATCTTATGACCTGTTCTGGAAAGAAGATAATCGTCGTTTTTATTTTTTTTCCTCATTGTTTTTATATCCTGATCCACTATATAATTGTGTCATACATGTTATTTTCTATTGTCGGCAGTTAGATTTTATACCATTATAGCTTATTTAAGCAAGATTATCACATCTTTTAATGATTAAGTCAAATTTTAATAATTTTGGCTCTGTACAACTACTGGCTTAGAGTTAATAATATAACATCAATCATTTTTTAAAATAAAGCGGTACCATATGAATTATTTTGATACTCACGCGCATATTGGGTTAATACATGAAGATCCAATCGAGCAGTTACTGATAGTAAAGGAAGCAGCCAGAGAAGGCGTTAAAGGAATTATAAGCATCTGTAATAATCTCAGAGACTTCCCCGGGATATACGAAAACCTTGAATCGGCATCAAATGTCTATTTCAGCGCCGGCGTATCTCCTTCAGAAGTAGAGCATCCGGGAAAGGACTGGCAGTATGTTCTGACAGGATTCCTCAAACAGGATAAAGTAGTGGCCTTAGGTGAGACAGGTCTTGATTATTACAAGAAATACGGGAATAAAAACTCTCAGATAGAACTATTTATTCAGCAGCTTGAAATTGCTGATCATTATGATCTGCCGGTGATTATTCACAATCGTAATGCCGGTGATGATATTCTCGATATATTAAAGACAAAACTACCGGCAAAAGGTGGTGTTCTCCACTGTTTCTCAGAAGACTGGGGATTTGCACAGAAAGCATTGAGCCTTCACGAGAACCTGTATATCTCTTTTGCGGGAAATCTCACATATAAAAATGCCAAAAATCTCCATGAGACTGTTGCAAAAATGCCTTTAGAGAGGATTGTTATAGAAAGTGAGAGTCCATTTATGATTCCCGCTGAGCATAGAGGGAAGAGAAATATGCCAAAATATCTACCTTCAACTGCAGATTTTATTGCTCAGGTCAGAGATACAGATCTCGAGACAATCTGCAATAGTTTATACGAAAATGCCGAGAGACTTTTCAATATTAATGGCAAATAGAGAGAACTTATTTAAATCTGTTAATATAAAAAACCTTGAGGTGCCTGGAAATATATTTCTGGCGCCTCTTGCTGGTTTTACAGACCGTGCTTTCCGAAGAATCTGTAAAGACAGAGGTGCATCATTTACCTATACTGAAATGATATCATCTGAAGCAGTTGTCAGAGGTAATGATAAGACCCTGACTCTTGCGGAAAGAGCTCCCAACGAAGATATTTACGGGATACAGATTTTCTCTGGAAATCCCTCATCAGCAGCAGGATCATTGGAAAAATTACTGCCTTTTAAACCGGATCTGATAGATCTGAACTGCGGCTGTCCTGTGCCTAAAATAGTCAAATCCGGTGCCGGTTCCGCACTTATGCAGACACCGGAGAAAATAAAAGAAATAGTTAAAGCACTCTCGAGTACAACAGATCTTCCCATTACAGTAAAAATACGATCCGGCTGGACTTCAGATACCCTCAATTATATGAAAGCCGCTGAGATGGCTCTGGAAGGGGGAGCGTCTCTGATATCCATTCATCCGAGGACCAGAGCGCAAGGTTACAGCGGGAAGTCTGATTGGAGTTGCATAAAAAATCTCAAAGAAGAATTCGATGTTCCCATAATGGGTTCAGGGGATCTCTACACAGGTGAAGATGCGCGCAGAATGATTGAGGAAACACGATGTGATTCAGTCATGTTCGCCAGAGGATCACTGGGAAATCCCTTTATTTTTGAAGATGCTGCCATAGCTCTTAAAGGTGAAGGAGAATGGATAGCACCATCGGAAGAAGAAAAGGTACGCACTGCATTCAGGCATCTCGATTACGCAATGGAATATATAGGTGAGGAAAAAGCCGTTAAAGAGATGAGAAAACACCTCTGTGCTTATACGAAGGGAATAACAGGCGGTTCTGCATTCCGCAACAAGATCGTCCATGGAAATTCCTACGATGAATATAGAGATCTCTTTAATGAATTTCTGGAATCTTTGAAGGGAGACCGGAGAAGGGAGTAAGGAAGATTCATTGATTGAATAACTCTCTTATCTATAAATTTATCTCATTGGATTATTAATCAGATTTAGTTAGATACTCCAGGAAAAACGTTTCTCTTTCCGTCCAACTAGGTGATTCTGCGCGACCATTCATAACCTTTTTATTTGCTGATATAGCTTCTTCTAATGAGATCCATAGGGGTTCAAAATTCAGATCCAGCTCATATTTATCAAGATTAAGCTCTAATTTTTCCCCCAGGTCGATTGTACAGTGGAAATAATGAGAATCCATCTGAAAATAGTCCAGTTCTTCTTCTCTGGATTCCGAGAATTCCGAAATAAGAGCAATCTGTGTACCTATTTCTGTTATTCTGTACCCACTCTCTTCAAGCACTTCTCTCTCAAGCGCCTGATTAAAAGACTCTCCGGGTTCCACTCCCCCTCCGGGGAATTTGTAATCACCCTTCTGTGAAGAATAAATCAATAGATATTTATTATTTTGAGATATGACAGCTCGGACTGCATCTCTCCTTGAACAACTACCTTTCAAATTCAAATTGTGATTATGATATATTTTCTGGTGAATTCCTTTCAATTCTTTTCCAAATACTTTTACTCCCTGACCGTACTCATCGACAAGAGAATCAATTTGAGTCCAGCACAGTTTCGAATAATACTCCGCTGCTTCTTCTGTTCTTAGATAGAGTTTATTATACCCTGCTTTAACTGTAATCCGTTCTATGCACTCTATCAGCAATGTACCCAGCCCTATTCCACGCCATTCTTTTGAAACATAGAGGGCAGCGAGCCAGGGAGACAAATCTGTCCTTTCATGCAAGTCATTTTTAAAAAGAGATATTGTTCCAATGCAGCACGATCCAATTTTAGCAATAAATGTCATAGGAATCACATCTGACTGACGCTTTTCAATAGCCTCCTCTATCTTCTGTTGTGATACATCAGGGATTTTTCCAGATATAAATTCGTTGTAAATCCACTCTGAGACCTGAGGTATATACTGTTTTTCCTCTCGTATATTGATGATTGTCATAGCTGAATTGATCAGAATAAATCTGTATAGTTTCGATGAATCACTTTTGAATAGTTTATCAGGTTCGTCCTTATCTGAAATTACCGACACAAGAGTGTTTATTTGTTCTGATAACAAAGGAAAATAAATACTTGTGACCTTTGACTGCGAATCAATTTCATCAAGCCATTCATTTTCCCTGTACATTGTAAGAGAATATAGACCCCTTAAAAGTCTTTTAGAAAGTGATCTGCCATTGTGAAGAGAAGGATCTCTGTCATATTTCTTGATTAATTCACCTATTTCTTTCTCTGAGTCTCCATTAAGGCCGCGAACTTTTTCAAAAGACATGAAACAACGTTATATCAGGTCATAGGATTTTTCCACTGCATTATAAATAAAAAAGGGAGACCAGAATTTCTTCCAGTCTCCTTTCTCCGATCTCCCCCAAAGAAAAAACGGAGGTCTATATAAACTTACAAATTGTGGCACCCATTTCTGAAGTGCTGATTACAGCCTCTCCATCCATGGCGATATCTCCGGTTCTATAACCATCGGCAATAGCTTTATCAACTGCTTTTCTAATAGCCGCCGCCGCGTCATTCTGCTCGAATGAGGTTTCAAGCATCATCGCGAGTGATAGAATCTGCGCAATTGGATTAGCTTTTCCCTGGCCAGCAATATCGGGAGCACTACCTCCAGCTGGTTCGTATAGACTGATTTCAGCACCGAGTGAGGCTGATGGGAGCATTCCCAGAGATCCACATATAGCTGCAGATTCATCTGATAATATATCACCAAAGAGGTTTGTGGTTAAAATGACATCAAACTGAAGAGGATTAAGCATAAGCTGCATAGCGGCATTATCTACATACATGTGTTCAAGCTCCACATCTTTGTACTGCTCATGTACTTCAATAACAACCTTTCTCCAGAGTTTTGAGCTGGATAATACATTGGCTTTATCAACAGATGTGACTTTACCTCTTCGTTTCTGCGCTGCCTTGAATGCCGTGTGGGCAATCTGTTCAACTTGAGATTTTGTGTAAATCATTGTGTCGAAAGCCTCTTCTTCCGTGAGAGATTTCGGTTGGCCGAAATAGATTCCGTGTGCCAGTTCTCTCACTGTGAGCAGATCAACTTTACCAGACAATACTTTAGCCGAAAGAGGAGAGCTCTCTTTGAGTTCTTCATAGACTACAGCCGGTCTGAGATTTATGTAGAGACTTAACAGTTTTCTCAATGCGAGGAGTCCACCGATCTCAGGAGAGAGTTCCGGAGCAAGGTTATCCCACTTTGGTCCACCGATACTTCCCAAAAGGACTGCATTTGAAGCAAGTGCAAGCTTTTTAGTAGCTTCCGGTAAAGGATGCCCTGTTTCTTCAATAGCAGCACCACCTATAAGGCCAGATTCCAGTTCCATTTTGAATCCGAATTTTTCTTCCACTTTGTGAAGCACTTTCAGTGCCTCTTCCATTACTTCCGGACCAATGCCATCTCCCGGCAAAACAGCTATTTTATTTCCCATTTGATTTATCTCCAATCATTATCTGTATTTATTTATTTGTTCAATTTATCCAGCCTATTCAGTGCGCATAAAAGAGCTTTAAGTGAAGCTCCGTTTATACTGGGGTCAATCCCCACACCAAAACAGCTGTCACCATTATCTGATTCAACCTGTATGTAAGCGACTGCTTTTGAATCGGCTCCTTCAGAAAGTGCGTGCTCACTGTAAGAACTTAATTTGATCCCTTCAGATATATGCTTTGCATTCTTCAGAGCGTGGAAGAACGCATCGATCGGACCATTTCCATGACCGCGCATTTCCAGCATCTCATTGTCTTCTTCCATATAAGCAGCAATTTCAACAGAATTGTGTTTTTCACCGACTTCATCATCATTTAAAATTGCATTTATTTCATACCTGTGAAGTTTCAATCTATGACCGTCTTCGAGATATTCACTCATAAAAGTCTTGTAAATCTCTTCTCCTTTCAATTCACGACCTGTCTCATCTGTCATTTTCTGAATAGTTCGACTGAACTCCGGATGCATTGCTTTCGGCAATTTCAACCCATATTGAGATTCGAGAACAAAAGCTACACCACCTTTTCCAGACTGACTGTTGATTCTGATAATGGCCTCATATTCTCTCTCGAGATCTGCCGGTTCAATAGGCAGGTAGGGAAGATCCCATATTTTGCTATCTGACTTTTTATATTTCTCCAGACCTTTTTTAATTGCGTCCTGATGAGATCCGGAAAATGCTGTGTAAACCAGTTCTCCCGCATAGGGATGTCTTGGCGGTACAACCATTCGTGTTGTTCTTTCAAAAACTTCTATAAGATGATTGATATTTGAAAAATCAAGGACTGGATCAATACCCTGGGAATAAAGATTCATAGCCAAAGTGATAAGGTCCACATTCCCCGTTCTCTCTCCGTTGCCGAATAGAGTACCTTCAACTCGGTCAGCTCCGGCAAGGACTCCCAATTCAGAAGCTGCGGCACCGGTTCCTCTATCGTTGTGCGTATGAAGACTGATTATCAGCTGGTCTCTTCTTTTTATATTCCTGCACATCCACTCGATCTGATCTGCATATACATTTGGCATGGACATTTCCACTGTCGCCGGAAGATTGATAATGAGCTTATTTTTCTCATCTGGATCGATAACATCAATTACGGCGTCACAGATATCTTTAGCAAAATCGAGCTCAGTACCTGTAAAACTCTCAGGTGAATATTCATAGCGGATATTCGTACCTTGATGCTCTGCAGCTATTTTTTTTATAAGCTTTGCACCATCTACTGCAATTGTAATAATTTCTTCTCGGCTCTTTCCGAAAACGACATCTCTCTGAACTGTTGAAGTAGAATTATAAAAGTGAATGATGGCGTTTTTCGCACCTTTTATCGCTTCGAAAGAACGTTCGATCAAGTGAGCTCTTGATTGTGTCAGTATCTGAACTGTCACGTCGTCGGGAATTCTCTTTTCTTCAATCAGCCTTCTTAAAAAGATAAATTCCGTTTCAGACGCAGATGGAAAGCCTACTTCTATTTCTTTAAATCCCAGGGACAGGAGGAGTTCAAACATTTCAACTTTTTCATCTACACTCATGGGAACCGGTAGAGCCTGGTTTCCATCACGAAGATCAACACTACACCACATCGGTGCCTGTTCAATTGTTTTTGAGGGCCAGATTCGATCGGGAAGATCAATAGGCTTAAATGCTTTGTACTTCTTAAAATCCATAAATAACTCCTGTCTATAATACCTTTCTGTCATTATTTTTAAACAAGAGGATTTTGTCCAGTTTTTAATTGCACTTTTTTCACAAATACTAATGTTTTTGCAGTATTTGTTAAGTAGGCGAGACTACTTGAACCGTCCCGGTTGATTTCTTGATTGTCATATTGTTTTCTTTGTTAAGCATACACTTGTTTAGTTGTGGACAGATTACAACGTTATCAGCAGTGTATTTTCTCCTATTTTTTGTTTCTTAGTCGATGGACCGCACGTTATCGATAGAAAAATTCTTCAGATCTGTTAAGTAATCTATATATGAGAGTTATGATTTTCATAAAAATCTATTTTGCAGCTAGGACATAATGCATCGGTTAAAAGAGCATCGGAATACTTTTCGATATATTTTTCTACTTCATTCCAGCATCCTGTATCATCTCTTATTTTTTTACATTTAGTACAAAATGGAAGTAGTCCACTTAGAGTTTTTACATTATCAAGCGCACTCTGAAGTTCTTTTATCAATCTATCCTTTTCATCTTCTTGCTTTTTAATATCAGAAATATCAAATATGACACCATCAAGATATTGAACTATATTATTTTCATCGAAAACAGCTTGGCCTTTTTCATAAACCCAATGAATAATGTTTTCCGAATCGGTTATTCGATATCTAATGGTAAAAGGCTCCTTTTTTTCAACAGCATCAAAAACATTTTTTTCAACTCTAGTTTTATCCTCCGGGTGAATTACAATTGAATATGTATGGATATCGCTACCAATAAAATCCGTAGCTGGATAACCAGATAGATCCTCAATGCCATTACTAATAAAGTACACTTTCCATGATTTATCAAACTTGCACCGATAAACAACTCCAGGAATATTTGATATTAGTGTTTCATATTTTTCTTTTTCTTCTCGCAAGTTAAATTTTAAGTTTTGAAGTTTATTGATTTGTATCTCTTGCTTACTGATAGTTTCAAGTAACTCCATCTTATTATCCACAGCAGACTCCATCTTTGATATCATCTTAATTATACGACAGAAAAAGTAAATCTAAAAATAATGTGAAAGTGTCGACGGAATTCATTTTATCGGCAGTGGAAATATGCATCATTGTTCTGCAATATTTCTCATGATAGTATTTGATCAAGAAATTTCCTACAGAGGTACATATGGATGCAAAAGATCATTTTATTAATATAAATGGAATTAGATTACATTACCGAGATTGGGGAGGCCAGGGGGAGGTCCTACTCTTTTTAGCTGGAATGGGATGTGCTGCCTATATATTTGATGGTATTGCACCTCAATTTCTAGATTCTCATAGAGTTTTTGGATTAACCAGAAGAGGACATGGCAAATCAGATTGTCCAGATACTGGATATGATGCTGATACATTATCCGAAGATATAATCCAATTTTTATCGGCAATGAAAATTAATCAGGTAATTCTAATTGGTCATTCAATGGCGGATATTGAACTCACAACAGTCGCAAGTAAACATCCGGAAAAAATAACCAAACTCATATACCTGGATGCATTTTTAGATAGAAGTAATCTTTCAGAAGTTTTTGAAAACAATCCTCTTAAAGATATAGAAAAGGAAACATTTGATTTTGAAAAAATTACTTCTGTAAATGAATATATTATCCTTTTAAAAAAAGAAGACCTTCAATTAAGAGATTTGTGGAATGATGTTTGGGAAAACCATTTACTTGAAATTCTAAAAGTAAATGAAGATGGATATGTGAGATTTCCAGGATCTGAAAGTAGTAGCGCACAATTAATGGAAACACTTTGTAGTTTCAAAGCAGATTATTCAAAAGTGAAGTGTCCGACTTTAAGTTTTTTTGCATATCCGTCTATTGAGTCAGGATTACCTGAAAATGCGGATCATGCACTACGTAAGGAAATGAAAAAATATATAAAAGAAAAAATAATTCCTTGGAAGAAAGAGAATAAAGCCAGATTCGAAAAAGAGTTCCAAAATGGAAAAGTCGTAGAATTAGAAAAGGCATCTCATTATTGTTTCATGGACAAAGAAGAAATCGTAGTAAAGAAAATAACAGAGTTTATATCAGAATAATACTGAGCAAAATTATTCTTAGTAGACAAAAAATGACTTATCTGAAGCTGATTTCTTTTAATCAATATCTATCCTGAAGACGGGATTCTCTTTCATTGCCATCAACCTAGCTCTGTTGTCTCCTGACCGAGTACATTCGCTCCGAAACTTGCAGGAGCGAATCCGACAAAGGCACGATTCACCCTCAAAGGGAGTCTACTTAGCTCTGTTGGCGTCGGACCTCATACATTAATATCCCTGCCGCAACAGAAACATTCAGCGAATCGACATGACCTTCAGTCGGAATACTGATAAAAGCATCACAGTTTTCACGGACTATACGGCTCATGCCAGTCCCTTCACTGCCCATGACAATAACAGTTCGCCCTTTGAGATTCAGTTTATTCGAATACTCACCTTCCATATGAGCACCGTAGACCCAGAAACCGTTCTCATTCAGTTGTTTCATAGCTCTGGTCAGATTGGAAACAGTAGCGACAGGAACCCAGCTGTTGGCACCTGAAGAGACTTTCGATACAACAGAATTGTCAGAGGCCGAACGTCTGGAAGGGACAATGACCAGGTCGGCATAAAACTGATCGGCTGATCGGAGAATTGCCGCATAGTTGTGCACATCTGTGATGCCGTCAAGAATAACGATCAGAGCATTTTCTTTATCAAAGGTCCTGAGAAATGAGTCGAGATCGACTTCCGTACTTTTTGCAGTAGATTTACCGTAGAGAGCGAAACCTTTATTTCCAGGGCAACTTCGGTCCAGCTCCGCTTCAGACATTTCTTCAACAGAAACTGAAGCTTTTTGGGCCAGACTTTTTAATTGATCAATTCTCTTGTTTTTTTTTGAAATAAGAAGTTTTCCTGAAAACTGTTTTTTTTTCAGTGCTTCTTCAATACCGTGAAACCCGGTTATATATTCACTCATCAGATCCGTAATCCTTAACTATATCAATTTTTCCGTCATAGTCGATATCACGTTCATAGGATTTCATGTACTGACCTTCAAAGAGGTGTACCCAGATATCAATTTCACCATCACCATTGGAATCGAGTTCCTGTCTCTCAAGTCCCTCTTCTCCATAGAAATAATATGTATCAATCTGTCCATCCATATCAAAATCATATTCTTCATAATCTGTTTTGCCTTCGGCATCAAAGCGTATGACACGGTCAATTACGCCATTATAATCAGAATCGACTTCAATCCTCTTATGCCCGTCTGCAAATTCTTCAATCCATTTATCAGCTATTCCGTCATCGTTGGTATCATAAGAATTTACAGCCCCGCAAATCAATGGAAAAAACAGGAGCATTGCCAAATAAACTAATTTCTTCATATATGTACCTCATTTTTATTTTCGGCATGAGTAATAAATTATGGAGACTTTATCTATTGTAAAAACAGTTCTATACTTTTTATGAAGGTGATTTATGCATTATAGAAAGTTTGGAAAACTGGACTGGAAGGTCTCTGCTCTGGGATACGGGATTATGAGGATGCCTCTTCTCGATAATAAAAGCAGTGAGATAGATGAAGAAGAATCAATAAACATGATCCGTAAAGGAATTGATTCGGGCATAAATTATATAGATACAGCCTACCCCTACCACAAAGGGAAAAGTGAAGCTCTTGTAGCAAAAGCCCTGAAAGACGGATATAGAGAAAAAGTCAAACTGGCTACGAAACTGCCATCGTGGCTAATAGAACAACATTCTGATCTCGATAAATACTTCAATGAACAACTGCAAAGGCTGGAATGCGATTCCATTGACTTCTATCTGCTGCACGCTTTAAACAAAAAGTACTGGAAAAAACTGCGGGAAGTCGATATTTTTTCCTGGCTTGAAGCAAAGAAAAAAAACGGATTTATCAAACATGTAGGATTCTCCTTTCACGATGAGCTGCCCCTTTTTAAAAATATCATTGATAGTTATGACAAATGGGATGTGTGCCAGATTCAATACAATTTTATGGATAAAGATTATCAGGCAGGAGAGGAAGGTCTCAATTACGCTGCTTCAAAGGGTCTTGGAATAATTGTTATGGAGCCCTTGAAAGGTGGACAGCTCGCTTTTAAATTCCCCGATAGCGTACAGAAAGTCTGGGATAAATCCGACCATTTCGCAGGACCTGTGGAGAGGGCTTTCTCCTGGTTATGGGATCAGGAGAAAATATCTGTTGTTCTGAGCGGCATGAGCGCCATGGAACATGTAATTGACAATGTGGAGATTGCCGCCCGCTGTTCTGTAAATAGGCTCGATGATGAAGATAGAAAACTTTACGACGAAGCGGCCAATGCCTATAGAGCACTTTCTCCCGTTCCCTGTACGACATGCGGATATTGCATGCCCTGCCCCTTTGGTGTGGATATACCCAGAAATTTTGATCTCTACAATGATGCCGTTATGTATGGTTCTTTTGAACAGTGCCGGGAAATTTATAAAGACTGGTTCGGTGCTGAGTCCCATGCTGAGAAATGCACGGAGTGCGGTGATTGTCTCCCGAAATGTCCTCAGAAAATTGATATTCCAAAAGAGCTGAACAAGGTTCAATCAAAACTGGGAGAATCAGATTAGGTGAAAATTGTTATACAAAGAGTCTCCCGGGCTTCTGTTACCATAAAGGGTACAATAAAAGGTTCAATTGACAGAGGTTTACTTCTCTTCACGGGAATCGGTCCCGAAGATGATGAAACAGATGCCAAATGGCTGGCTTCAAAAATAACATCAATGAGGATATTTGAGGATGATTGTGGAAAAATGAATCTTTCCGTTAAAGATATTGAGGGTCAAATACTGTTAATTAGTCAATTCACTCTTTATGCTTCAACAAAAAAGGGCAACAGGCCCTCTTTTAACGGATCTGCATTGCCTGAAAAAGCTATTCCTCTGTACAATCAGTTTCATAAATTCCTTGAAGAAGAAACAGCTTGTCATGTTCCCTCTGGAGAATTCGGAGCACATATGGACATTTCTCTAGTGAATGATGGCCCCGTTACGATTATAATTGATAGTAAAGAACGTTTGTAGAAAAGGAATAGAAAGATGAAGTTGAATACTATCATTTTATTTCTCACATTGTTGACCGCTTTATCCTGTAGGGAACAGGGGGATGTTCAGTTTAAAGCAGTTAATTATGATGATACCCGAATCCTTTCTGAATATATCCTCCCTTTGTACAGAAAAGAATTGATGAGCTCTGTGAGTCAACGCCATCTCTACAGAATTTCCATCAAAATTGACAGGAAAGAGCAGACAGCAGAGGCAGTTGCGCAAATCAGATTCTACAATGGAAGCGGTATGGATTTAAATGAGATTCAGCTGAGACTACTGATGAACGGTCCATCAATCAGTCCTATGACAATCAATTCTATTGATGTAGATGAAATACCGGTCCAGTTCAAAATTTCTGCCGATTCGACTACTCTGATTATTCCCATGAAAAGAACAGTAGAATATGGGAAGTCAGTAAGTTTTAAGATCCACTATTCTATAGATTTCAAAACAGACCCCGGTTATTATTTCGGATTTGCACGCATAGATAAAGATGGATTTTCTATTCCGCATTTTTACCCGACAGTTTCCAGATTTGTCGATGGCGATTGGGAAGCAGATGAACTTGTTTCAGGAGGAGATATCCTCTCTGCAGACAGTTCCTGGTTTATGGTGGATATAGAAACTGATGACAAAATAAGGATTATGACTTCCGGAAAAGAAATCAGCAGTGAGGAAAAAGGTGGAAAACAGAAAAAAGCCTTTGTTGCCGGTCCCGTTCGGGATTTCTTTATTGCCGGAGCCGGATCCTTTATTCCACAAGTTACCATATCCGGGGAAACCCGTATAATCAGCTATAGTCACAATTCAGAGAGCTCGATTTCTATGAAAACAGCTCAGATTGTCTCTTCAGCAGTATCTCTCTTTAACAGTAAATTCGGAGTTCTCCCCTTCGGTGAATTGAAGATTGTCTCTCTGCCGATGACCGCTCTCGGAATAGAATACCCCGGGCTCTTTGCCATTCAGCAGGATTTGTATTCCAATAGTACCAGTTTTCTATTTGAACCGACTGTAGTTCATGAAACAGCCCATCAGTGGTTCTATTCACTTTTAGGGAATAACCAATTGCTCGAACCGTGGATTGATGAGGGATTCAGTCAGTATGCGACATGGCTTTTTTACAGAGAACAATATGGATCTTCGGCGGCACTTCAATTCTTCAACTCCTTCACCCGGCGCTGGGATAAAGTGGACAGAAGAGAAATTCCCATAAATAAACCAGTAGGTTTCTACAATAAAGAGGAATACGCTTCCATTATTTACGGCAGAGCACCACTGTTTCTTATCGAAGTTCAAAATACAATGGGAGAGGAAAAATTTCACCGTTTTATCAGGCACCTGATTACAAATTACTCCCATAGGATTTTGACTACGGAACTGTTTAAAAAAGAGATCATTCATTTTGCCGGATCTTCAATTGATCCTCTTTTTGAATCCTATTTCGATTTCGAAGGAGAATGATTGATGACTGAAGCTCTATTTTATACAAAGAGAGAACATGAGGAAGTACAGTGCCGCTTATGCCCTCATACCTGCCTCATTAAGCCGGAAAAAAGAGGCTATTGCGGAGTACGGAAGAATATCAGCGGAAAACTTTACGCTCTGACTTCGGGACGTGTTATTTCAGCAGTTGCGGATCCTGTTGAAAAAAAACCCCTCTACCACTTTTTTCCCGGATCAAGAGCTTATTCGCTTGGAGGTTTCGGATGCAACCTGGCCTGCCGCCATTGTCAGAACCATACCATATCACAGGTAAGGGATGAAGTATCATTTTCCATGCTGCAGAAAATGCCTTCCAGAGAAATCATTGAAAATGCACTGGCTGGAAAGTGTAAAATGATAGCCTGGACTTATAATGAACCGACAATATGGTACGAATACATTTTTGAAACCAGCAAGCTGGCGAGAGAAAAAGGCTTAAAGACCGTTCTGATAACTAATGGAGTGATCAATAAAGAACCTCTGTTGGAACTCCTTCCCTTTATTGATGCTTACAGAATTGATGTAAAAGGTTTCACTGATGATTTCTATAAGCAATTGACCGGTTTCCCTTTTCTGAAAACCGTTATGGAAAGCGGGGAAACAGCCTTCGCCGCCGGTTGTCATGTAGAAGTTGTTACAAATATTATTCCCAACTGGAATGATGGAAAGGAACATATCGAAGGTATAAGCACATGGATTAAAGAAAAACTGGATCCATCAGTTCCCTGGCATATTACAGCCTATCATCGGGCAAATAAATTATCAGAAAAGGACACTCCCTCAGAGACTCTGATATCAGCTAAGAAAACAGCGTTGAAAATTGGTCTGAACCATATCTATCTTGGAAATATCTATACAGAAAATGATGGAAATACACTCTGTCCGGAATGCGGGAATACATTAATTAGAAGGTATGCCATGTCTATGGAAAGGAATATCACTGAAAAAGGCTGTTGTCCCCAGTGTCACTCACCTCTGAAAATGTACAGAGATGAGGGGATTTGATTACGAGGGTAAATGCTCATCGAGATAGGATGATTTGAAATCCTTGCTGAGAATTTCCATAAATACATCATCGTACCAGGTTCCATTTACAAGATAACTTTCATGGCGGCGACCTATCTCGATAAAACCGCTTTTCTCATAGGCAGAGATAGCGTTTTTGTTGAAAGAAAAGACTTTGAGCATGATATTATTCAAATTGAGAACCTTAAATCCATAAGATAAAATCAGTTCTATGGCATCCTTTCCATAACCTTTGTTATGGTTGCCTTTCTCACCGATAAAAATTCCCAATTCGGCTTTCCGGTTTATCTGATCAATATCGAAAAGGCTGCAGTTTCCCAGAAGAGTATCATTCTCTGAATCGATGATAGCGTAGTTATGCCCTTCACTGGCCAGTCTTTCAAGAACTTCTTTCTCTTTGGGAAGGCTGTAATTACCAATGCTGCTTCCAAGGCCACAGCTTATTTTAAAATCATTTATCCAGAGCGCATATTGTTCATAATCTTCGGGATTGATCGGAGAAAGATAGACTTTCTTCCCTGACATCTTCATAAAATATCTCTTCTTTTCACTCATTTATTATACTCCATTTCATATTTTTCAATTTTTTTGTCTCGTTCTTTGCTTTTTTTAAATTTGGTATTACTATACTCATATGGACATAAAAAAATACAAAAGCATGTATGATGAAATCTGGCCCTTCGCGAAAACGTTCAAACTTGATCTGAAACAGGAATGCCTTGATAAGGGAATCCCGGAACCGCTCATCGAGCAGTTTATGAAAGCAGATAGCCAGATTGACTACCTTACTGAAATCTCAGATAAGTTCCGAAGATAATCTTTCCCAATAACTGACATCAACCCATTTGCCGAATTTATAACCGACTTGATGGAAATGACCGCACTTTGTAAATCCCAGTCTTTTATGAAGTTTACCACTGGCTTCATTGGGCACAGCGATAACTCCATAGAGGCAGTGTTTTCCCATCTCTTCCATTTTTTTAATCAGAGCAGTGTACAAAGTGCTTCCTATCTTCTTTCCTCTATGATTCACATCTGCATAAACTGTTAATTCAGCTGAAAATCTATAGGCGGATTTAACTCTCCACGGCGAAGCATAGGCATATGCCAGGATCAGCCCTTCCTCTTCAAATACAATCCATGGGTGTGTTTCTGTTATATTCTGAATCCGTCTGCCCATTTCATCAGCATCTACAGGATTTTCCTCAAAGGTGATAACTGTGTTTTCCACATAATAGTTGTAGATATCACAGATCATCGGTGCATCTTCTTTTACAACAGGTCTAATCATAATAAACACATTTTATTTCAATTTTGAAATAATTGCACTATCTTTCTATTCAATTAGAATGGTCAATTCTGTCAGATATTTCGCTTCATTCCCTTTAAAAAATAAACCGGGTCCTCTCAAATAGGACTCAATTATGGGTGTCTTTATGGTATATCCTTTTTCTCTGCAATAGGCAAAAAGCATTAGATATCCAGAACCTTGAGATCCATATGGTCCCTGATGAACAAGAGAAACAGCCCTGTTCTCTTCCAGTTTCCGGCAGTTAATACCTTTCAATCTCAATTCTTTTGAAACCGGCAATACCGCTTCGATGTCAATTTCATTCTCTTTGTGTTCCATATCATAATAATAGGCGCTGCCTTTTCCTCTGGCTGCCGGACCACACTGTTTAAATAGAATCTTGAATTTTTCTCCTATTTCGATATATGTTCCTATAAATCTTATAGAGCAGATCCAGAAGCCGCCATAGGACGTCTCCTTGATATCGCTATAATCAACATGGTTCATCGTGGTCATATTATTATATAAACCGAGTTTTTTCTTCCGCGACTGTAATTCTTTAATCTGACTTTCTACATCAATCATTTTTTCCCTGATGAAGTCATTGAGATCTTCGTCTGTTTGACAATTATCAAAAATCCTTTTGATCTCATTCATGGAAAAACCCATAGATTTTAATAAACCGATGGACTCAACTCTGGAGAATGAATCTTCCCCGTAATACCTGTATCCATTTATCCCATCGATTTTGCCTGGAAGCAATATCCCTATTTCATGATAATATCGCAATGTTTTTACTGTGAGATTGGAAACTCTTGAAAATTCACCTATAGACAACATAGGCGAATTATAATACAAATTCCCCGTTTTATCGATTCTCTTTTTCCCGATATTCTATCAGATTGGATAAAAGGATTTTTTCTTCTTCATAAATGCGACGGGCAATAAGAACCGCTCTTTTATAACGTTCATCTCTTTTCTCTTTCTTTTTAATATCTTTAATATCCTCAGATATGGATTGGAACTCATCAGCCAGCTCAGTCCAGCTTTGTGCACATATGGCTGCTGATTCCGCAGCAGTCCTCAAGAAGTCATCATCGAGCATCGCCGCTGCCCGGTGTAGATATTCACTATAAAAATTTCTGAAGAAACCACCACCTGTGCCATTTGTCTCAATTGATCCCGACAGAAACCCGAATACAGGCTGTAGCATATATGATTTAACGGATGATTCGATATCTTCAATTTCCTCTGACAAACCGGAGATACCTCTCATACCGATTAAAGGGCCATTATCTTCTGTGAAGTTATTGATATATTGATCTATTGAATTGTAAAGGACATCTTCAAGATTATATTTGTAATTCACCGGCGGTTTTTCTATCCACAGAAATTCATTCTCGGGAGCAAACATATTTGTTCTTGAACTTCTGGCTTTTGTCAGATCTTTTAGGCTGATTTCCTGTAATCCTGAAAATTCCGTATCTGTGATATAAGCTGTATTCTTCTGGCTGTCGATTCCAAAAAGAGTTATCATATGCCATCCGAAAGATGTGTATTTATTTCCGTATTTCCCTCCCCAAAGATAGGGCAGGTATCTCATATCCACTCTGAGAACAACAGGATATCCCTCTTGAAGAAGTTCATAAATTGTATCCCATTGTGGATCATCATTTCCCGGTTTTATGACAGACCATTTTATTCCAAGATTTTGAAAAGCGTTTTCTCTCATGGAAAGGGTCCTGCCTCCGAGGAAAGGAAAAGATCCTTTATCATAAATATATGATGGTGTCGCCCCGGAACCTGTAAACATGACTTCATCAATATCATACTCCAGATAATGCAAGGCATTCACTATTGCAGAGCTCTCACAGTGTTTTCCCTGGACAGGTTTTACATTTTCCAGAAAAACGGATTCTTCCCAAATAGATTTAGAGGAGCATCCTGTAATAAATACGAGGAATACCGGTATAATTTGTGTATATTTCATAAACTTATCTCCTATTACTTTAGAAGATAAGCCCTCCCCTAAAGGGGAGAGTCAACTGTTGATTTCAATTAATATAATAGATCGTGTTTTCTGAATCGTTCTGTGTCGGACCGGCAGTCATGGAGATAACATTCTGAAGGTTCAGTTTTTCATAGACATCTGTCAACTGCTCTTTCGTCTGAAACATTCTCAGAGATTTTTTCTGATTTCTCAGATATTTCTGCAGATAAATCAAAGAACCGGCGGCTTCTGTCCTCAGATGTTGTATGTTGGACAGATCGAGAATAAATAGATCGTGATCATCGAGTTCATTATATACATTTTCAAGACTTTCGTAGAGATTCACAGAATTGAGGTCACTATGATTAAAAACTACAATAAGCAATTCATTAAGTTTAATACTTTTCATCTTGTCCCTCCTATTAGGATTGTATCTGTCTAACAATAAACTTGCAAAAACAGTGCCAGTTAATAAACTCCCGTCTAAGACGGTAAATCAGCTCCACAATGGTCAGAAAAACCAAGCCCCCCCTTTCTCTGTATATTTTTTAACACACTCCTGATACTATTAATAGTAATGGTTATTATTTAATGAATCAAATTTACACAGTTTTTTTTGAGGAAAAATATGATTGTGTCATTAAATCTCATTCTAAGGGAAACTCTGTCCTGAATTTATCAATCTCTCTCTTTCTCAATTCATTTATCTCCCGGGCTTCTTCAGGAGAGATCAATTTAAACCTCACATATTGCCCGGGTAAAAACTGTGACATGCTGTCGAGATCGCTGCTGATCACATTGAAGATTCTGGGATATCCCCCGATAGTCTGCCTGTGATAGAGAAGAACAATAGGTCCCTTTTTAGTCAATTGAATCGTACCGTCGGCTACAACATCGGAAATCATTTCATAACTGTCCAGCTTTAATGAAAAAGGATGCTCAAGGCGGAGCCCCATCTCATTGGAATTCAGAGAAATCTTCCAAGGCGCAGATAGAAAGAGTTCCCTATTGTTCAACCTGTCATGTTCAGGACCTTTAATCACCCTGATGGCTGATGATTGATCGGGAAATGAGAATTTTTTAGAGAAATCGCCTCTCACTCTTCCTGTATATTTTTTTGCACCCGGCTCGGAAGAAACGTTCCGAAATGATAGGACTGTTCTCAATCCACGGGAATAGTCTCCCAATACAATAGTTGATCCTTCAGGAGCAAAATAAACCTGCCCGTGAGCAACGGGAACTCTTATATCATCGTATTCCAATATACATTCCCGATGAGCCCCTGTCAGAACTAAAACTGTATTCTTCATGCATAATAGTCGTGTAGGCAGAATGATCTCTATAGTCTCGGCAAAATCGCTGTTTCCAAGCATTATGTTACCGGTAATTACAGCCAGTCGATCCATTGGTCCACCGGGAGAGACTCCGAGGTCCTGCTGTCCGAATACCGGTTTACGACGGAAATGGACAAGTCCGGATCCAATGATTTTGAAGATATCATTCATCAGAGCATAACCGCCTGGCAAGATCCAGAGCTATTGTAGAATCAGAGTGAATGCAGACTGTCTGGGCATTGATTGGAAAATTATCAGTTCGAGAAACAGAGATACCATCATCGACAAAAGCTGTAACCATATGGGAATTCTCAATTTGATGAACTTGTTCTACTGCCGCATATACATCTTTGATCACAGCGTAATCCTTATCCCGTCCAGTCAGCATGAGACGATTTTCAGAAATATTGAATGTATAGGTTCTTTCTGCAAATGCTTCGCCAATGACATGAATATTGGAATCCCTGCTGTAATCAGCAATAAAGGAGTTCTCCGGGCAGATAATCTCTCTGATATGAACAGATTTCATCCAGAAAACAAGACTTTCTGCAAGAGAACTATACCGGCAGCTATCGTTGTAAAGAGCACCGTGAAATTTTACAGTGTTAATACTATCCATAAGACTGTACTGCCGGTCGAGAGCAGCGATAAATTCATCCATAGGTAATTTCATAGATATACGTCCGAAATTTTCTTTATCGGGATAAGAGAGATGGGCTGATAATTTTACTTTGTAAGCTCTCGCATAATCGGAATAGAAGTCTACAGATTGCCTGTCTCCGCTATGGCCGCCACAGGCAATGTTGGCTATATCGATTAGTTTCATCAGCTCCAGATCTTCAGGAGAATTGATTCCCCTCTCCCCCATATCACAATTAATCATCATAAGCCTGTACACTCGTCAAATCTGATATAATCGCCCGGTTTTAATTCCACGAGCAGAGAGGGATCTGTTATCCCGATAAGGTTCCACCCTCCTGGGGATTCTTCCGGGTAGATCCCGGTCTGTAAACCTCCGATTGCAACAGAACCGGCAGGGATTTTCAATCTGGGAGAATCGAGACGGGCTGTCTCCAAAGCTTTATCGAGACCGATCAGATAGGGGAAGTGAGGCCTGAAACCGATCATCGCTACAAGATACAGTGACTGGCAGTGTTTTCTGACTACCTCTTTTATAGAGATTCCATTATGATCTCCAACCCTTTTCAGATCCCGGCCATTGTAGACTGTAGGCATAATTACAGGTTCTATTATTTCATCAGATTGATGTTCTTTGTAATTGATAAGGGCATTTTCTATCTCCTGATGAAGAAGCTCACCATATTGCATAGAGAAAGATTCTGAAGCATCAAAGTGAAATGCGATTGAGCAATAAGTGGGAACAATATCAATGATCTTGTATCGATTAAACAATTCATCACGATTGAACATATGATAAACATGGAGAATTTGTTTACTTGTTTCCAAAGTTATAATATTGCTGAATTGAAAACTAATGCAGCCATCACCTATTTGTTGAATCGTCATTGATAAATACTATAGCCTAAAAAAAAGATAAAATGTTACTAAATAATTAATCTCCCGGTAGATTCATAATACTCCTTACTTGCTATCTAGAAGTTCCTGAATTGGTGTTTTCACAGTGGAAAACTCAATACCATTACTCATAGAGTATTCGCGTACACTTTCGCTTCTTACTCCTACGGGAATTCCGAGGATCTTTTCCAGTTCCTCTTTACTGACTCCCCAGTCATAGAGTTCGGCAAATGTTGTTTTTCCCTTGATCTCCATCAGAGCGGTCTCATTGCGTTCATCAGTAGTGCTATCAGTGGAAATATGAGTACTTTCCAGAGATACAGCTGATTCATTGGCTTCAGTCAATTGGTCTTCAGTCATTGCTCCTTCTTTTCTCAAGATGGAAATGGCCGGTCTGGGGAGAGCCGTATCAACTTCGGGAAGAAACGGCAGACCTTTGTAGAGAGCGACAAAATACCTCATGCTGTCTGTACCGATCTCTTTCCCGTCAATAATTCCAAAGACCTCTTCAAATTTTTTCACCTGAATGGATCCCGGGTTTTCATCATCACCAAAACCGAAAGCTGCGGCAAGAGTTTCAACGGATATATCGAAAGCCTTTTCAATGTCGTCAAAGGAATATGATCCCCGTATATCCGCGGGGTTGCTCAATCCGGCAAACTCCCCTTCTGCATATTTAGCAGGAATTTTTGATCCTTCAGTTGCCCAGTATCCGGAAATCATGGATATGGCAATCCCTGTAACAATTAGTACTAAAAATACAATTCCCGCCTCTGTTGCTTTTACTTTCATGATTTCACCTCTTCCAATTTTCCTGTGCTGAATTCCATTGTGTCCGATACAGGACAGACTCCATCAGTAGATGTGCATTCAAAACAGCTTATGCACTGATGGTCTAAAACTTTCTTGCCTGAAGAAACGGGAATATTCATTGAACATGCTTTATCGCAGGCACTGCATGATATACAAGTCGAGTCATTTCTTCTCAGAGGAATGATTCTTATTAAATTGAATAATCCGAGAACCGCACCATAGGGACAGGCATACTTGCAGAAAGGACGCTCGACAAAAAGAGAAGCCACAATGACCAGTAATAATGCGATGTATGCGGTTATGGCGACTTCGCCTGTCCAGAACTGAAATAAAGCATAATAGGGATCATAATCTGCGAAAATTATCTTTCCCGAATAAGCAGTCATTATCAGTACACATATTAATACAAGGTACCTGAGATACCGGAGGTATTTATCGAATTTATAGGGGATGAAAGTATTGTATTTCTTTTTAAAAAGCTTTCTTCCTATTTTTGAAATCCATTCCTGGAAGGAACCGAAGGGGCAGATCCAGCCGCAGAAAAGGGGGCCCAGCAATAATGCTGAAACAAATACAATCAGCATAAGCACTACACTGGACTCGTGAATTTTCTTAACGAGAGTTCCTGTCGCTACCAGATTGTACAGAGAAACGACTCCACCGAATGGACAGATTGCATGAAGTGACGCCTCTGCAACAAAAGGGATTGGTTTCCCGATTTCAGACAGACCGTGATTCACTGCGATCAAAGCGGCAATTGTAAAAAAAATAACCTGGATCCATTTCCTGGCTTTCACTTTTCTTTTCATAACAAACATCCTTTATATTCAATAATTAGTATATTTGCCTGAAAATGTGAACAAAATGTGAATTTTTTATAGATATATTATAAGTTTGATGTTTTTTGTGACACATTTGTGTACACTTTTCCAATGGATATAAATGGGGAACTCAAAAAGTATTTTGGATTTGACAGTTTCAGGAAAGGACAGAAAGAAGTTATCAGCAGAGTGCTTCAAGGCAGATCATCTGCTGCAATATTTCCGACAGGCGCAGGGAAGTCACTCTGTTATCAGCTGCCCGCATTAATGCTCCCCCATATGACACTAGTCGTTTCCCCTCTTCTATCTCTGATGAAAGACCAGCTGGATTTTCTGCTCTCATTTAACATAAAAGCAGCCCGCCTCGATTCTTCATTAAAAAACGACGAGTACAATCGGATAATCAATGATGCCAAAGAGGGTAATCTTAAAATACTGATGATCTCTGTGGAAAGATTCAAGAATGAGCGTTTCAGAACTCATCTGGCAAATATGAATATTTCACTTCTCGTAGTCGATGAAGCTCACTGCATCTCTGAATGGGGACATAACTTCCGTCCGGAATACCTCCGGTTGCCCGAATACCAGAGAGAATTCGCCATTGAGCAGTCGCTGCTGCTCACGGCAACAGCGACTGCAGAAGTCACTGCTGATATGGGTAGTAAATTCAATATAAGCCCCGAAGATATAATCACAACTGGATTTTACCGCAAGAATCTCTATTTGAAGATGACCTCCATCGACGGGAATAAAAAGAGAAAGAAATTACTCGAGGATCTGTCTCAAAATCCCGGAGAATCGACAATTGTCTACGTAACTCTCCAGAAAACAGCCGAAAACACGGCAGAATTTCTTGCTTCCAACGGTTTGAATGCAAGCCCCTACCATGGTGGTATGAAGAATGAAGAACGGGTTGATATACAAAATCGCTTTATGGAGGGTTCCCTGAAATGCGTTGTGGCTACAATCGCTTTTGGAATGGGAATTGACAAAGACAATATTAGAAGAGTTATCCATTACAATCTGCCCAAATCCATTGAGAACTACAGTCAGGAAATCGGCCGGTCGGGAAGAGACGGAAATAGATCGGTCTGTGAAGTTTATGGAGATAAAGGCAATCTACCCATACTGGAAAATTTTGTCTATGGAGATACCCCGGAAAAGGATTCGATAACAATCGTTCTAAAAGAAATTCAATCTGGCGAAAAAACCTGGGAAACGAAATTGACAGGTCTGAGCAAAGATTCCAATATCAGGGTTCTTCCATTAAAAACACTTCTGGTTTATCTATCAATGAAGAAAATCATTAAACCCAAATACACATTTTTTGAAGAATATGTCTTTAAATATCTTCTTGAGCCATCTCAGATAATCGAGCAGTTTGAAGGTGAGCGCAAGACATTTGTAGAGGTTATAATCAATAACTGCAATTCCAAAAAAGTATGGACATCTGTCGATATAGAATCGGTCTGCCTTCAATACAGTACAGATCGTCAGAGGGTTCTGAAAGCATTGGATTATTTTGAGGAAAAACAATGGATTGATCTCTCTGCCAGACAGGCAGTTGAAGTCTATGATGTACTCGATAACAGCTTTGATCTCAAAAATTTATCTGAAGAACTCTACAGTTTATTTAAAGAGAAAGAAGCTACAGAGATCAAAAGAATACACAATATGATCAGTTTTTTTGAGAACAGCAGCTGTTACAGCAGAGAACTTGCGGCTTATTTCGGAGAGCAGCTCAATATGGAGAAATGCGGCCATTGTTCGGCTTGTGAGAGTGGTTCTGCACTTTTATCCGGTAATAATATAGATAAAGTAATACCGGAAATCGATATTGATAAAACTCGCAGAGAGATCCAGTCGGCTCTGAAATCAGATATAAGTGAAATAAACCTGACCAGATTTTTGTGTGGAATCAACAGCCCCATATTTAACAGGTTGAAGATAAAAAAATCCGCAGGTTTCGGAAGTTTGGAGAAGTATTCTTTCCTCGATGTAAAAAACCGGGTTAAGCTGATCTACAATGAATCAAAGAGCTAAACTAACTGAAGGTCCCATAAAGAAACAACTGATAAGACTGACTCTGCCAATGATTGCGGGAATGCTCAGTATGACTGTTTTCAACCTGACAGATACTTTTTTTATAGGACAGCTTGGAAAAAATGAACTGGCGGCAATGAGTTTTACCTTTCCCGTTGTCATGGTTCTGAACAGCATTGCGCTGGGTCTTGGAATGGGAGCTTCATCAGTCATATCCGTTGCCATCGGTGAGGGAAACCACAGAAAAGTGATCCGCCTGGCTACAGATGCCCTGCTCCTGGGAGTTCTATTTGTCGGCTTTTTCGTCATTGCCGGCGAATTGACTATATTCCCTCTCTTCCGCCTTCTTGGTGCCCGAGAGGATTTACTTCCTCTTATCCATAAATATATGCGGATCTGGTATATCGGTGTGATATTTGTCGTCATACCCATGACCGGCAATAACATCATAAGGGCGACAGGGGATATGAAAACCCCCGGTATGATCATGTCCGCTATTGCTATTCTCAATATAATACTCGACCCGATATTGATATTCGGATTGGGCCCCTTCCCCCATATGGGGATAACCGGAGGGGCTATTGCCACTGTGTTCTCACGGGCTGTCGGCATGATCATAACACTGATTATAATAATCAAAAGAGAAAAACTCATAGAATTCGCCATCCCCCCTCTGTCTGAACTCATAGACTCATGGAAGAGGATTCTCTATATCGGAATTCCTACGGCTACATCAAATATGATCCTTCCCCTATCCATGGGGATTATAACGAGACTCGTCTCAAATTACGGAACTGAAGCAGTAGCCGGATTCGGAGTGGGAACCAGGCTGGAAATGCTCTCTTTGATGATTGTCCATGCTATGTCTTCAGTTTTGATCCCTTTTACAGGCCAGAATAAAGGCGCCGGTAAAATTGACAGGATTTACAAAGCCATCAGGTTCAGTTATCTCTTTTCCCTTATATGGGGAGCCTGTATTTTTGTCATCTTATTTTTTACAGGCCGATTTCTCGGAGCATTATTCAACAAAGATACACAAGTAATTCAGACTGTGACTCTCTATCTGAGGTTTATATCTATCAGTTATGGAATTCAGGGTTTTATCTATATGTCGTCATCGGCATTGAATGCCTTGAATAAACCACTCTTTACAATGGCCATTTCCGCATTGAGAATGTTTGTTCTCTATGTACCTCTGGCATTATTGGGTTCACACTTTCTGGGACTGAAAGGCATTTTCATAGGTGCATCCCTATCCAATATCGGGGCAGGGTTGATTTCAGTGGTTATTCTCTACAGGCAATTATCACAGTTGAAACAGTCCCCTGTCATTTAATAAGATAGATTAGCTGGATACGGTTGGATATATTTAACTTACTGTATATGCGCCTGATATGAGTTTTTACAGTATTGACCGAGATAAAGAGACTCTCACTAATATCCTTATTTGTTTTTCCCATTATCAGTAATCTGGCTATTTCCTGTTCCCTTACAGATAAATCGGAATCCTTAAAAAAGTCCGTTTCTTTCGGAAGAGTTTCCGGATCAGGTTCATAATTTCGGACATAATTCCTACTGATGAACAAATAAATTGTAACTGAAAAAATAGAAAAACAGATATAACTGAGGTTAAAGGGGAAATCTGTAAGAAAAATCATATCGAGGGGGAAAAAAATCAATAAGGGGAAGAAGGTTATTGCAATTGACTTTAAAAGGGCTTCTTCCTCCCTTCCTCTTGCTTTCTTTAAATAGAAAAGTGTCGTAAAAGCATGAATCACAAAGAAAAAACTACCGCAAGGAAAGTGGTATGTCAGAGTTTTGTCCATGGCTATCAGCCAGTTTCCCTTTGAAACATAAATTACGGAATACAGGCTGAGAATGACAAAAACAATAGTTATAACACTGATGACACTGAAACCGATTTTTTTCTTTGCTTCATCGTCCGGTAACAACCTGAGCAGGTAACGGCTGAGGTTAAACAAAATCAGAGAAGTACTGATAATGGAAACAAAAGTTACCATCAATGCAAATCCCAGATAGACAATTGTGTCAAAAGATTCCGTTGGCAGAATCTGACTCAGATAGTTTTCCAGAGATGTCAGCCCCATATGAAGAAAAAGGGGGATCAGAATTGTCAGAAAATCTCTGGATAAGTTATCTTTTCCCCTGATCTGCAATAACAGGCAGAGTATTGTTATAGAAAAAACCAGAGATGTTGTAAGATACAGAGATAAATCACCTATAAGCTTTAGTACCATAGACCCTTATCCTAATGGAAAGGATCTGATTTATCCAGATGTCTGATATCGAAAAAGTCTGTTGATTTATGCAGGGAAAGAGCTAGAACATATACTTCATGGACATGGATATGCTGTCATTATTATCCCAACTGTAATACGGATTATTTCCGGTATTGTTTCCACCAAATATTTTAGCATAAACAGATAGCTCCAGGTCGTCCTTTATATTCCAGAAAAACGATGGGACAATCATATATCCTACAGATTCTATCTGCAGGAGACCGGTAACTCTCAACTTCATTTTTTCTTTGAAGAAAGGTAATTCCGCTGTTGCGAGAACAGTATTGGCAAAAGCGGTATTATTATATGCAGCCATAACATCGACATCGGTTGGTACCAGTCCGTCATAATGGAAGACATAAGCCCCTTTTATCTGGGCTGATAAGAACAGGTTAGTCCCGGGTATTGTTAAATCCAGACCGGCGAGATATACAAAGCGGTTGTTATAAAACTCCGGTAAATCCCCATCGAGATCCTCTGTAAGCCAATAACCAAGTTCTGTGCGCATGGTTAAAGGTCCCAGAGCCCAGGCAGCTTCTATTCCGAACAGATGAGCTCCCGTATAAACAATATCTGTTGTTGTTGTGTAATCCGCTGGCCCCGGTCCTACCCATGTGCTTGTAAATTTGTATCCCGGTTCGGTCATAAATCCGTAATAATACATCATACCCAGATCAAATGCTCCGAGAGAAACCGTTGCTCTGGCTGCAGCCTGGCTATATTTCAGCTTGTTTGTTTCAGGCTCGACTATATCTGCAGCTCCCGGTAGGGATGACATATCAAAAACACTCCATCTGCCCTCTGTAGAAAATTCCATAGGTGTAAAGAAAGGTTTGTACACGAATTCCAGTAATCCCTGTCCCCCCAGATAAATGCTCAATCGTGAGAGTATTTCAGAGCTTTTCATATCATTGAGATCGAGATAAACACCTTTTGACTGATCGAGAGGATTCAATGGATCAATGACATGATCGCCATCTCCTTTTCCCCATTCTGTTTTAATGTATCCCCCTTCGAGATATCCGAATGAGAAAAAAGCTTTGACATATAGTTCATCAATAAGATCGTCAACTTTTAATTGAGCTTCCAGATTATCTGTTGAAAAAGAGAAAGCCGCTTTTGCCTCTATGGTTTCATTTCCAGCTTCAAGTGCGATATCTGCATAGGGAGTGGCTTTGGTTTCACTGTCCCAGACATCATCCATATAAAAATCCATGCTCATTCCGATCTCACCGGAAACATTAAATGTGAATTTTGAAGCTCCCGCTTCAATGGGCACTTCCCCGAAAATGTCCCCAAATCCATCATCTGCCCAAATGAGGGATGTGCAAAGGGAAATTGAAAGAATAAATAAAATATATTTGAACATTACTGTGCCCTCCCTGTCTGCAGAAAATTCGTTGAAAAATAATTGGGATTGATCGCGATGTCAAATTTAACCTGCCTCGTCTCCACAATTGTTTTGTGACCCGTAGCGATAGTCGTCATTGTCGTTGTTAAACCGACCCAGTGTCCCTGAACCTGCTGTAGATCTTCCATGATTAATTCTTTGACTATTTCCGAACAATCTCGGGAAAAGAATTGGACTTTAACCGTTAACCGGCTGTTTCGGTCAACCCAGGCAATATTTTTGCCATAAACAGGATCGGTTCCCTCTTTGGGAACAGATTCAACGACGTAACATTCAAATCCATTAATGCTTTCCTCTCTGAGAATATTATGAATCGAATCATCGAGAGCGCTCGATCCGGCGGACATATCAGAATAGGAAAAATCCGATCCCATGAACGATCCTTCGCGGTCTCCCGCAGCTATTCTTTTTACTTTTCTCAGAGCGGGCAGATAAATCCACTGGTCATCATTTCGCGATTCATTTTCAAGAGTAAGGAAACGTGTATTTTTTACACTGGCCGGTTCCATAAAGAGTGTAATAGTTTTGGTTTGGCCTTCATCATCAAGTACTAAAGTCTGCAAACGGCGGGAACTGATATCACCTGATTCATCAACCAGTTTCATAACCAGATCCATGGCGGAACTTTCAGCCTTCTGATTGTCAATTACAGATTCCATTATATCCCTTCCCGTTTCAGACCAGACTGAAAATAGACCGGCCATCAAAAGTACCAATAATAACAAAATGCTCTTTTTCATAGACTCTCTCCTTTTATTCATTTATCAAGAAATTTAGGTTTAAAATGCTCCAGAACCATAGGCAGTACAATCAGACTGGACATACAGGCAAAGAACATTGATACGGAAAACAAAATACCGAGTTGCTGAATTGGAACGAAACGGGAGATCAACAATCCCATAAAACCGGCAGCTACTGATGTGGCATTTATGAATATGGCTTTGCCTGTCGTTCTGTACACTGCATTAAGCGCATTCTTTTCTCTATCCTTTCTGCATCGTTTGTAGGCATTGATAAAATGAATGGCATAATCCACCCCGATGCCGATTGCCAGAGCAGCTAATAAGGATGTGACAATATCCAGATTGAAATTGAAAAGAATCATAAACAGAAAGATTCCGATTATTCCAAATACAACAGGGATCATTCCTATTATTCCACCCAGAAGGGAACGGAACATGAGAGAAACAATGATGAAAACGATGATCAATGCTCCTATAAGAGAATAGAGTTGAGAACGGGTTACCAGTGATGATAATGCATAACCGATGGAGGCTCCTCCTCCAACGGAATAATTCCAGCCCCCATCGAGATAATGTTCCCAATATCTGTCTATATCATCCATTAATTTGTCCAGCACTTTGGTATCTTCATCAGTTACCTGAATTGTTAGGAGGGTTGAATCAGGTTCAAGGCTGTCATTGATTATCATATTCAGAGAGCCTGAATAGAGAACCAGGTATTGGGATAAAAGATTCTGCAGCTCTTCTTCTGAGCTTAAGCCGTATTTTGCAGGGTCCAGAGGGATTTCATCAAAAGCGGCTCCCTGATAATTGCTCTGAGCAAGAAAGGATTTTATAAGTTCGTCAGCATCAGGGTCAGGTCCGGCATCAAGCAAAGCTTGATTAAGGCGGGCGGCTGTGTCTTCAATGGAATAGGTTTCGTAATTCTGATCAGATGCTAAAGGCATCAGATTGATTTCTTCGATATCAACAAAGGAGTCTTCTTCTCCAAATAAACTGTTGTCACCAAAAAAATCAAATGATTCTGTTTCTTCTTTTTCCTCATAGGGGATCTGATCATAATTCATTATTTTATTGATTCTTTTGATATTGGGGACAAGAGTCTGAACACCTCCAACTGTTTCATTCCGATTTTGAATATACTCTTCAAAAAGTTCCACCTTTTTCAGGAATAATGGATTGAGAATATCTCCTTTTTCAGGAGCTTCTATCAATATGGAAACCATACCTGTTCCGCCGAGATTATCATTGAAAACTTTCGTGTCCTGAACCATGGCACTGTCCTTTTTGAAAAACTTAATCATATTGATTCCCACATTCATTCGTGGCAGAACAGCTATCGTCATTATAAGAAGTAATGCAGAAAAGAGTATTACCGGTGCTTTTCCATTTCTTGCGATCTTTTCAAAGAGAATGAATACTGCCGGAGTTCTGCTTCGGACTTCCAGTTTTTCCTCTTTGTGATATTTCTCAGTATCGATTCCTTTCCGGTACTGAAACCGCAGCAGCGCAGGTATTAGAAGGAACATGGTTATCTGTGAAAAGACGACACCCAGAGCACTCAGTATACCGAATGCCCTGAAAGGGCCCAAAGGGCTGGAAAGCTGGGAGATGAATCCTCCGGCAGTTGTCGCTCCTGCAAGAATGACCGACAGCTTGATATTTTGAATTCCCCTGTCGAGCATTTGGCAGACATCATCATATGAGAGGAATCCGCTGTGACGGGACAACTCTTCATAGAAATGGCTCATAAGATGAATCCCGTAAGCGCTTCCCACTACGAGAAGGAGAATCGGAACGAGCATGGATGCCATGGTAAATGTTATTTTGAGAGCACCCATAAGGCCTAGAGCCCATAGACAGGCAATTGCCAGACTAAGCAGTGGATAAAGCACACCTTCCCAGCGGCGGAATGAGATAAAAAGTATTACCAGAATCAGGAAAACAACAACGGGGATCAGGTATGACAGATCTGAAAGGATACTGTTGGATATCTCCTCTTTAATGATAGGCATGCCGGCAACGGGAAAAGTGATATTTGCACTATGATACTGATATGTCAGGTTTTTTATATGCTCATAGATAATCTGATTTTCATGATCGCCGCCGCCTTTTTCAGGTTGAAGAATTATAACAGCCAGTTTGTTGTCTTCTGAAATAAAATTTCCGATATACACATCCTGCCAATCTGTAAGCCTTTCTTTCAATAAATTGATACCTTCTGAAGAAAGCTCTTCCAGAAGAGGTACAACCTCCATCCCGTCAGCTGAACTTTTAATATAATCGGTATTGGTTAAAGACATTACTGAATCAACTTCCGATAGAGCTTCAAGCTCAATTGTCAGAGTATTTATCAGATTCAGTACTTCCGGCTCCAGAACAGAGCCGAAATTTACCTGAATGCCCAATATGATTGAATCCATTGAACCGAATTCTTCCTCAATGCGATTGTTGATTGTAGTGACAATATGGTCTTCGGGAATAAAAATATCCGAAGAGCCATCTACTTTAATTTTGGGAATCTGAATTATGGCCGCAGCAGTTACAAGAAGGAGAAAGAGCAATATTAATCGGTCTTTCTTCTTTTGATTTATCATCATAAACTTTTTCTCCTGTAACAAAACATACAGGGGAAAGGGATATAAAAAAATAGTTCCAGCAGGTGATTTTATTCACCTGAAGAGGTGTTTCTCTCATCACCTTTTCAGGTGACATCATTTACAGGCAAGTATCACAATTGAGACAGTCCGGTTCATCTTCAAACCCGAAATACGATTCAATCTCCCCCCTCCGGCATTTTTCCGAGCGGAAATACTGTACAATGGCGAGCAGCTTCTTCTGATCATTGAGCAATTTGACTTCATAAGCTTTCTGATCTCTTAATTTCTCAGGAAGTTCATCTATAATAATTTTAATATTCTTCTTCTGAAGAGAGCCGCCAGTCACATGATTTCTTTCAAAAAGATTGAGTGCCGTATCTAGACGAAAATCAAATCGGTTTTTGTAAAACAATTCATTCTCAACATACTCGCGGCCGAATGAGTGTATTTCCCGCTCTTTCTTTTTCAACAGGAAAAACAGTTTCTCCAGGAAGGCCGGATCGGGATTTGACCATTTGATGAATTCCATATGAGTCAGTAAATCATCCTGACTATAGAGCATCTTGCAGAGTGATTCTTTCCCATCTCGTCCCGCACGGCCGATCTCCTGATAATAGGATTCAAGACTGCCCGGTATTTCTCCATGGAGAACAAAACGGATATCACTTTTATCAATGCCCATTCCAAAAGAATTGGTAGCCAGAATCAGCATTTGAGAATCCATAAACATATTCTGAACTCTTTTCCTCTCATTATTATCGAGTTTCCCATGGTAGATAAGATGGGGAATGTTCTTCTCGTCGAGCTTTTCAGAAAAGTGATTCAAAGTTTTAATTAGGGAGAAATAGACTATTCCACTCCCCTTCAGATTACATGAGATTTTTATGATTTCATCGATTTTCTCTGTATCACTCATATACTCTTCAGCTTCGAGTCTCAGATTCGATCTTCTAATCCCCTGATGAAATATCTCCATCTGCGACACATTGAGTCCCAGAGTCCTGATTATATCGAGCTGCACATCCTTTGTAGCCGTTGCAGTCAAAGCAATAGTCCTTGGAGATCCCAGAAGAGTTCTGATCTCACCGGCTCTGGAATAATCGGGACGGAAATCATGGCCCCATTGAGAAATACAATGGGCTTCATCGATAGCCAGCAGATCGACAGCGGCCCGTTTTATTTTAAACCGGAAATCCTCTTTACTGAATCTTTCTGGAGTAACATAAAGGAATTTGGTCTTGCCATAGACAAAATCATCGAGCCTCTTCTGTCTTTTTTCAAAGGGAACTGTGGAATTGATATAAGCGGCACTGATACCCTTAGACTGCAGAGCATCTACCTGATCTTTCATCAGTGAGATGAGAGGACTGATGACAATTGTTCCCCCGTCAAAAAATAAGCCCGGAACCTGATAACAGAGAGACTTCCCTCCGCCAGTAGGCATAATGACAAGAGAATGTCCCGGAACTGAAGAGACTGTCCGGTTGATAACCTCTTCCTGAACACCGCGGAAAGCTTCAATTGAAAATGAATCTTTTAAAATTTCATGAATACGGGACATAAGAGACCATTGTTCTCAATTCAATAGAAAAGTCAAGTTTCATTGTTCACAATCCTTATGAACTTTAACTGTTTGACAGTCCGGGCAATGTGTCGGAAACTTATTGTGAGAATGAATTAAAAACGGGGAGAAAAAATGCGAATTCTGATTGTTGATGATTCTGCGGTAATGAGAAGGATACATAAAAACACATTGCTGGAAAACGGGATAGACGAATCTTCCCTGATTGAAGCAAAAGATGGTGAGGAAGCTCTGAAAATAGCTGTCGAAGAAGAGATTACTCTCTTTCTCGTAGACTGGAATATGCCGAAACTGAATGGAGTCAACTTTGTAAAGGAAGTTCGAAAATATCAGAAATACAGCAAAACGCCTATGATCATGATTACATCTGAAGCAGCTAAATACAATGTTATAGAAGCGATTCAGGCGGGAGTGACAAATTATGTCGTCAAACCGATACAGGGAAATGTGCTCTGGGAAAAGATCAGGAAATATTTATGAAAGTACAATATATAAATCCATTCCTCCAGGCTACAACAGGATTATTCAAAGATTATCTGGGCATGGAAATAATCGCGGAAAAGCCCTATATAAACACAGAGCCCAATAGACTCGGTGACGTCTCGGCCATAATCGGTCTTGCAGGAGAAACGACAGGAGCTGTAGTTCTCAGTTTTACTCATGACTCTGCTATTGCCATTGTATCGGAGTTTGCCGGTAAAAAATATGCCGCCCTGGGCAGCGAGGTTATTGACGGTGTGGGAGAACTGGTAAATATTATTGCAGGAAATGCCAAAAAGGACCTCCATGAGTTTAAAATCATGATCTCCCTTCCCGGTGTGGTGACAGGAAGTGATTATAGAATTCACTGGCCGGAAGGGATCCCTGTTGTATGCATACCCTTTAAATCGAATTTCGGCAATTTCAGTGTTAACGTTTCAATGAGAGATATAGCTTAAAAAGAGGTCAACTTGAAAAGCAGATCGATTCAGTTCAAGATCATTACATCTATTATAATCGTTCTTCTGGTCAGTGTTGTGGCATCAATAACCATTACAACGGAAAACCAGAAAAGGAATTTACTCTCAACAGCCAGACAGACTCTGGCTGTGAATACGGAAATGCTTAACCAGGTGATTAGAAACATTATGCTCAGCGGTGAGGCGGAAATTGCAACAAGAACACTGAATAGCATTAAAGGTCTCGAAGAGTTCAAGGAAGTGGAGATTTATCGCAGCGACGGCTCTGTAGCATTCAGCGATTATTCCACTGTTGATTTCGTCAACAAATTCCAGGACAAAATCCGCTTTGATTACACTGATCGATCAGAAGAGATGATGGTTGATAACGATGCATTCAAAATGGTACTGAACAGTAACACGCCCATAGTCAGGGAACTGAAGGAAACACAGGAAATGGAATACTTTTTCCCGATCCTCAACTACACCGAATGTCGGGCCTGCCATGGTGATGAGAACTTTATCCGAGGAGTCAGCCATTTCAAAATATCTATCAAAAACATTTACTCTAAGGTGAATCTGGCCAGAATCGTGCTCTCTGTTTTCTTTATTGCGACGGGGATTGTCATATTTTTCATGTTGATTTATTTAATCCGGAAAGTGGTGATTAAAAAGATTCTCGCAATCGGCAAAGCTGTCTCGATTGTAGCCACGGGAGATCTCGATATTAAAATTAAAATGGAATCGGGTGATGAACTCGGAACCCTGTCCAATCAAATCAATCTGATGATCAGCAGTTTGAAAGAAAAAAAACAGCTGGAAATCGAAAATGCCCTGATTGAAAGTTCACTTAAAGAAAATCAGAAATATCTCAAGAACATTCAGGAAGGACTGCTCCTTGTTGATAGAGATCTGATCATCAATGAAAATTACTCCATGTTTTTGAAGAAAATGTTCGGTGAAAGGGAAACAGCGGGACGGAAGCTGACTGATTTTCTTTTCGAAGATAGTGATGAATTTGCCGGAATACGTGGAGAACTTGAGATGTTCATCACTCTGCTTATCAATAATGTGACAGCTGATATGGATATGATTAAAGATATTAATCCCCTGCTCGACTGCTGGGTAGAGGGCAATGGCAAAAAGATTTTAATAGATGCTTTCGTTCAGAGAATTTTTGATGATAATGATGAAGTTGAAAATGTAATGATCATTTTCAAAGATAAAACCAGTATTTTCTATGCAGAAAAAGAACTGGAGATAGAAAGAAAGAGAGCCCAGAGCGAACTTGATCACATAGCATCAATTCTCAATGTGGGACCGGACACTTTTTTACAGTTTATCAATGAAGCGGAATTGGTAATATCCGACTTCAGAGAAAGCATCGGCAATCTGGAAGGAAAAGGAGAAATAGAGCATTCCTTCCGGGAAATCCATTCATTGAAGGGTTCAGCTGGATATTTTAACTTTCAAAGTATTGAAAAAATGGCCCATCAGCTGGAAACAGCTCTGTCGAAAGCACAATCTCAGGGATTGAAGAGTGAAACTCAAAATGAGATGAAAATACTGATCGACGAACTGCTTAAAGAATTTGAAAGCATAAAAAAACTCATAGACCGGTTCAAGGATTTTTCCAATAATGAAATGAATGAACTCGATCAGTTTGTTAAATCACTTGAATCTATGGTGCAGCGTCTTGCAGAGGATATGGAAAAGAAAATTAATATCGTTTTTAATTCCCAGCTTGACGTTCTCCCCAATCTGGGAGAATTGAAAAACTCCATTATCCACCTGGTCCGCAATTCTGTAGATCACGGCATTGAAGATCCTCTCGAGAGAATCACTGAGGGTAAAGATGAAACAGCCACTATCTCCCTGAAGATCCTGAAAGAAGCAGATAATCGGATAAATATCATTGTAAGTGATGATGGCCGGGGAATAAATTACAGAAAACTTGAAAAAAAAGCCCGGGAAATGGGATTGCTGAAAGAGGCCGTTCCCGCAGATCACAAAATGCTGCTCAACCTTCTCTTCAAATCGGGATTCAGTTCAAAAGACGAGATAACGAAGATTTCCGGGAGAGGTGTCGGACTCGATGTTGTCAAAGATGATGTAAAAGGACTTGGCGGTACAATCGGAGTATCTTCCAGTCCGGGAAAAGGCACTAGATTTACCATTCACCTGCCAGAAAAAAAGGATTAATTATGAAAAAAATCATAGTGATATTTATATCGGCCATTTTGATATCTGCCTGTAAAGAAGAGGCAAAACTCACTCCCCTTTCATCATCAGAAATCAGTGGAGAACGATTATGGGAAAGGATATCAGTTGACAGCGAATACACTGATTATTCATTTTGGCCCGATCACGAGGGGATCAATCCCGGTCAGGCTCCTCATGGTGTAAATCACAGAATTTTTATCAACAGAGATCTAAAAGAAGCTTTGCCCATTGATAACAGAATTGCCCCTTTTGGAACGATCATTGTCAAAGAGAATATGAATATAGATCTCAAAGTCGTAAAGATCACTGTTATGGCAAAAGTAGATGGATTCAATAGCGATGGAGGAAACTGGTTCTGGGCCGCTTACTCTCCCGAAGGAGAAGTACAGGCTGAAGGAACACCAAAAGGGTGTGTATCATGCCATGTGGGCATGAAAAATAACGATTATGTTATTGTGAGGCCTCTCGATCACAAAAACTGAAAAGCCACACCACCGATTGCAACCAGTGCCCCGAGAACTTCAATCATGGACACTCTCTCTTTGAAAATCACGATCGCCGGCGCGATGATCAGAATCGGTGTGATTGATGTCAGTGTAGCTGCCACTCCGGCAGCTGTATATTTTAATGCGAGCAGAGAGAGAGAAACACCGAGAAAGGGTCCGAAAAAAGATCCGAGAGAAATCTGAAGCATAGCCCCTCTATTTCTGAGCCCTCTGAAAACGGAAGGCCATTGTCCGGTGATAAAAAACAAAATAGAAAAACCGGCAATCGCACTCAATATCCGGATTTGTGTTGAAGCGAATGCATCGTATGTTCCCATCCCCTTTTTACTCAATATCAATCCCAGAGCCTGTCCCAGAGCTCCGCCAAAAGCCAGAAGAATCCCTTTAACAGGATGGGAAAAGCTCAATTTACCAGAGCCCTCTTTTCTGAGGATCACCAGGGATATTCCCAGCATAGTGAGAAACATCCCGATAAGATTTTTCCCCGTCAGCATTTCCCCGAATATAATGCGGGCCAGAATAGCTGTCAGGGGAGGAGCAAGAGACATCATCAGCATGGAGATCCTCGATCCGATCAGAACAAAAGCCTGGAAAAGCAGTAGATCACCTATGACGAATCCGACGATTCCCGAAAGTGACAACCAGCTCCAGGCGAATGCAGTGGCGTCGGTGGGAAATGGTTTGCCCCTGTAAAACCATAAAAATATACTTAGAAATAAAAATCCCAAAACCAGTCTGATAAGATTCAGAGGTTGCGATCCGATTTTCTTTCCAGCTTTCTCAAAACTTATTGCTGTTACAGTCCAACAGGCAGCCGTCATTAATGCAGCTACTTCCCCGGGATGAGATATATTCATAATATGGATATTAACTTTTAAACCCCATATGTTCCAGTGATTCCCGGAAGATATTTTTACGGCAAAATACTCATGAAATAAAAAAATCGATAAAAATAACTTGATAAAAAATTATCTTTTGGATAAGTTAGTAACAGTTACTATTATTAGTTAAGAATACTGATCGGGAGGATCAATTTATGAATATAGCAGTTATAGGTTGTACACATGCAGGAACAGCTGCCATTGTGAATGCAGCAAAATTATATCCGGATGCAAAAATCACAGTTTATGAAAGAAATGACAATATTTCATTCTTATCTTGCGGAATAGCCTTATACGTAGGAGGTTTCATCGAAGATTCCAATGGACTGTTTTACAGTTCCCCGGAGAAATTAACAGAACTCGGTGTAGACACAAAAATGAAACACGAAGTGCTTGAAGCAGATCTTGAAAATAAATTACTGAGTATCAAAGATCTGGACAGCGGTAATACTTTTGAAAGTTCTTATGACAAACTTATCATAACGACAGGATCATGGCCCTTAACACCACCCATTACAGGAATTGATCTGGAAAATATTGTATTATCTAAAAATTTTGATCATTCAAATGCCATAATTGAAAAGGCGAAAAAAGCAGAGAAAGTTCTGGTGATCGGTGCAGGATACATAGGTGTTGAACTTGTAGAGGCCTTCAGGCACAACGGCAAAGATGTGACTCTCATTGATGCCGAAGAGAGGATCTTGAGCAAATATCTCGACAAGGACTATACCGACGCAGCCGAGGAAGCGCTGAAGAAAGAGGGAATCAATCTGGCATTGAATCAGAAAGTTCATACCTTTGAAGGAAAAGATGGGAAAGTGACCAAAGTCCTTACAGATAAAGGTGAGTACGAAGCGGATCTGGTCATACTCTGTATCGGATTCAGACCAAATACGGGACTTTTCAAAGGGCAGATAGACATGCTCGATAATGGTGCGATTATTGTAGACCGCTATATGAGAACAAGCAGACCGAATGTTTTTGCCGCAGGTGACAGCTGTTCGGTAATCTTCAACCCCACTGACAGTGCAAAATACATTCCCCTGGCGACAAATGCTGTCCGAATGGGAACTCTTGTTGCCAACAACCTGGTTGAACCGACTGTCAGGTATATGGGTACTCAGGGAACTTCGGGAATTAAGATTTATGATATGAATATTGCTTCTACAGGACTGACTGCTCAAAGTGCGTCTATGGAAGGTCTTCAAGTTGATTCTGTCACAATAGAAGAGAATCACAGACCGGAGTTTATGCCCGACGTTGAAAAAGTGGTCCTGACCTTAGTCTATGAAAAAGAGAACAAACGCATAGTCGGAGCTCAGCTGAGATCCAAAATAGATCTGACCCAATCAATCAATACCATGTCTGTGTGTATACAGAACCGGATGACTGTTGCAGAACTGGCGCTTACGGACTTTTTCTTTCAGCCCCACTACAATAAACCCTGGAATTTTCTCAATCAGGCGGGATTGGCAGCCATGGCAAAATAATTAGACCTTCTCTTTTTTTGATAGTACATTATAGATTCAACTGCGCACAACAGGAGGCGGAAATGAACAATGAGAATACTGATTATAATGATCTGACTGCTGAAGAAAAAGCTGTCATTATTGATAAAGGAACAGAAGCTCCCTTTAAGGGATTTTATACAGATTACAAAGAGAAAGGATTGTACATATGCAAGCAGTGCAGCAAACCTCTATTCTGGTCTGATTCCAAATTCGATTCCCGATGCGGATGGCCCAGTTTTGATGATGAGATTAACAAAGCTATATCTTATCATCCCGATCCCGATGGAAGACGAACAGAGATAGTCTGCTCCAACTGCGGAGCTCATATGGGACACGTTTTTGAAGGTGAAGGATATACTGAAAAAAACAAAAGACACTGTGTGAATTCCATTTCGATGAATTTCATTCCCGAAGGGGAAATCGGAAAAGCTGTTTTTGCAGGCGGGTGTTTCTGGGGAGTTCAGCACTTTTTCAATGGAATACCAGGTGTTTACACATCAAGAGTCGGTTACACAGGCGGCAGAAAAGAGAATCCATCATATAAAGAAGTGTGCAATTCCGATACCGGTCACCTGGAAGCTATTGAAATCAGCTACAACCGGGAAGCGATAAGCTATGAGGAACTGGCTAAATTATTCTTTGAGATTCACGATCCCACACAGACAAACGGCCAGGGACCGGATCTGGGAGAGCAATATCTATCTGCTGTTTTTTACAAAAATGATGAGCAGAGAGAAACAGCAGAGAAACTTATCGGGATTCTAAAAGACAAAGGGTATGACGTAGCGACTGAGCTTATTGAAACCTCTGTATTCTGGGAAGCAGAAGATTATCATCAGTTCTATTATGAGAAGAAAGGCAGCACTCCCTACTGTCATTTCTATACAAAAAAATTCTAGAGCTATATCTGCAGATATGTTACCGGCCTGAGTAATTAATACTCATATGCCGGTTGTATACGGACTGGTATGGGGACAGAGAAGCAAAAGAGGCGACCAGATTGTATTTAAAGGAGAGAATATTAATATTCCAGTCACTGCCGTTAAAGCTGAGCCCTATTTTCAGATTGCTTTTATCTGAAGAGTAAAGATAAAAGTCTCTGAGTATACTGATTAAGTAGCTGTCATCTGATTCGATGCTCTCAATCATATTTCCTGAGAAACTGAAGTTGAGAGTCATCTCAGTTCCCGCGGGTATCTTCAGAATAGTCTCTGTTGGATTTATAGTGTTTTCACTTTTATCGGTACTGAAAAAGATATCACCGGGCATTAGTTCCACAAGCTCTTTTTTATTCATGTATACCGGTTTGGCTTTTTCACTGAAATCGGCTGTCCATGCAAATGAGACTTCCAACAATCTTCGGAAAGGATCAAAATCGGTATCCAATGGATATTGATAGTCGATATTCAGTTTCCCTTTTTTTCTGTTATTCACTGTGGAATACCATGTTCGCCCGTCGAGAGAATAGAAAAACTCACCGTTACTTTTTGTCGTGGCGAATATATCCCGGTGCACTCTCAGTGTTTTATTGCCGATTGTATACATCAATGTGTTTTCACCGGGGACTGCCGCTTTATCTCTTAAAAGAATCCCGTCTCCCTTTCGGAGCATTATTATCAACTCTTCACAATTAGAATAAGTTCTAAACTGCTGCAGAGTATCAATTATTCCCATCGGTTTATCATCTCCGTTGAGAACAGATTCAAAGAGAATCAAAAAATCTCTCTCTGCAGTATCCGGTGGCGGAGAACTGCAGGAGAAGAAGACTAACAGCAGTATTAAAAGAATCCCTTTCTTCATACTCTAAAGATAATTCAATTCTCACCGATTGTTGCAAAGATAATACAATTGGGGCTTTAATAAATCATTCGGTTTATTATTTCCATCGTAAAAAAGATCAATGACCGGTACGTTGTAATCATCTTTGATCCTCTGGAAAATAGAACTGGATACAACTCCGGGGCAGCAGAAAACGGGATTGATATGAACGATAGCTTCAACCTGCCGCTTTTCCAGCATATAGAGTACGCGTCCGAGAGATATGGCTGTTTCTCCGGCAAGAGATCTGTCATAACTGTACCGATCTGCCAGCCTCGTACACTCATCCATATCCGGTTCCATGATCTCCTCTTCGAGAAGGCCGCGGAATACCAGTTCAAAGCGTTTTTCCACAAGTACGAATCCCTTGTGGAATTTCCTGTTTACCTTATTGTCGAGCAGATCTTCATGGAGAAAGTGATTCACAGTTTCTGTGAAGGAAGGAATGATCACCTCTGCTCCCAGATCAAGAATTTCCTCTGTGAGATTGTGGTTAAGAATATTGTTGTACTTGGCGTAAAAGTCTCCCACGAGGATGGCTCTCGGTTTTCTGGGTATATCTCTCAATGGAAGATCTTCGAATAAGAGACGGATATCTTTGGCAGCATCGTGAAGAGATGTTCTTTCATGAAGGGCCTCAGTGAGCAGAGAAATAGATTGATTCAGTATTTTTTTTGCCGATCCGGGGAACTGTTCGTATGGAGTGAATCTGAAATAGAGTTTGTAGAGCAGACTGCCGAGAATTCCGACTTCCATTATATTCAGATTCAATTCCCGGGGCACATTGTCTATCTTCTGAATCATATTGCCGTTATATACTTTCAAACCTTTGAACTCACTGTTTTCACAGGCATTGTCAAAAAGAACGGCATATTGATTGAAATTGCAGGACATGCACAATCCGGGCAGATAAACGGTACATTTCCGGGGATCCAGTCCCTCGCGCTCGATATACTCCATAACGGAACCGATTATGGCCACATTGGGCATACACTCCCCGCCAGAAGCATATCGGTATCCCCTATTGATCATGCTCTGTTCGAGAGGTACTACGGCCGAATCAAATCCGTTTGCCGCGAAAGCTTCGGCCTGCAGGAGACTGACAATATCACTGACAAAAGGTACCAGGACTGTATCTCCTTCAGAGAAAGGGATCGTGAGATCATCTGCAATTTCTTCCGGTTCAACGGCCTTGACCTTTTTAAAATGATTTTGGAATGTATCGACAGCAGCTTCAATTCTCGTCTGATAACCGACATCGCTTGTATGTTCATCGAGCTGAATGACCAGATAGGGTTTATTGTAGGCTTTGAATATCTCTTTCACATATGTCAGCAGATATGAATCGGGACTGCAGCGGAAACAGCTCAGAAAAACAGGATAAATATTTTCACTTTTTGCTGTGATCTCAGCCGCCTTGAGAATTTCCTGTCCATAATACCAGTGCATTTTTTCCAGAAACTTTCCCGTAACAGGACTTTCAGCCTCTTCCGTCTCTATCATGGACTGATAAAGCAGATCAAAGCCCAATTCCTCAAGCTTAGCGGGAATCCCCAGGTTCAACTGTTTATCAAAAATGGAATAGGGCCTGCCCAATAGCATGATTTTCATTTTGTCCTGACGACTCTCTACGATCTTCCTGCCTTCGTCTTTCCAGATTTTCTGCTGATCCCGATATGTAGACAGGCTCTGTACAAATTGATTACTTATCTGCTGAGAATCTTCATTCACCAGATTTCCAATAGAAGCAGCGATAATGGCTGCAAGCTCTTCGGGAGTGTTGTCATCGAGGTATAAATTAGGTGCTATGATTTTTTCTCTATCCTCTTCATCGAGCACGTTAAAAATAATCGAAGGGGCATAACTGGAATAATAACAGTAATAACTGTCCCGGACTTTCTCTCTGAATTTTTTTTCTGAATCTCCGTTGTCGAGCTGGCTCTTCTCATTGACCAGAGCCGGAAGGAATATAAAATCAACGCCTTTCTTCAGTAATTTATCCACCATTCCATGAATCATAACCAGGGGAGCACAGAAATCGGAGTTCACCATTTTATTACCCTGATTCAGGTTTTGGGCACTGGAATCCTCCACAATTACCTCACATCCGAGACTCCTGAAGAAATCTTCAAACAGAGGGTAAAATTCGGCCTGGTATAAACCTTTTGCCAAACCAACTGTTACAGGCTTTCTGTTTTCATATTCTCCAGGGGAAGTAAAAATCTTTTTCTGATTCAATTCAAGATTACTGATTTTCTTTTTACCGGAATACTTTTTTTCCTCGTATTCACGGCCGCATTTCAACCCCCAGGCTGTCGTTCTGTCACCGACTTTATACAGTGATAAATCGCACTGGTTGTGACAGAGGCTGCAAACTTCACGGTCAGTTGAATATTCGAAATCAAGTCCGGCGAACTGAGACTTCTCAAGGTGTAGCTCTTTCAACAGTACAGCTGTTCCCAGGGCACCGGTCAGATGACAAAAGGCCGATACGGATATAGGTTTCCCGATCTGCTGTTCAAAAGCGGCGACAAGAGCTTTGTTTCTAGCCGTCGCCCCCTGAAAAAAGATCCGGTTCCCGAGGGGAAGTTTTCCCACAACTTTAGAGAGGTAATTATCGCGGACGCTGTGGAGAACAGCTGTGATAATCTCCGCTTTATTGAATCCTTCTACCTGAAACAGATTCAGGTCCCGTTCCATATACACTGTACAGCGGTCACTTGTGTAGGGAGCTTTCTGTCCCATTGCCAGACCTGCAATTTCATCGAGAGAAATCCCCAGCCGGATAGCCTGTTCCTCAATAAAAGAACCGGTTCCCGCGGCACATACATAATTCATAGCAGCATTGACTACCTGCCCCTTTTCCAGCTGAGTGAATTTTGAATCCTGACCGCCGATCTCTATAATGGTATCCACTTCGGGATCAAGAAAGATGGCACCTTTTGCATGAGCTGTAATTTCATTGACAACCAGATCGGCGTTGATAATCTCTTTGACAAGAGTTCTGCCGCTCCCCGTTGTGCCCACTCCCCGAATGATGAGCGCAGTGTTCCGATATAACCCTGCAATATGCGCGAGTACTTTTTTTACCACTTCTACAGGTGCACCGGCAGTTCGTGTATACAAGCCGGCCAGTACGGCATCAGAGTGATAATCGAGTATGACAGCTTTTGTCGATGTTGAACCGATATCTATACCGATGATAATATCCTGCTTCTCTTCAGCCGGTTCCTGATATACCGTTATTTCCACATCATCGAGCACATACATATTCTCAGATTGAAAATCGGGGTAATCGGTGAGAGTTATCTCAAGAGAATCCCTCCGTTCATGCTTTTTCACCATGGCTTCTACAAGTTCATCGGGATTCAATGATATTTCCTGTCCCAGAACGGCGGCACCGATGGCATTAAAAATGGCACTGTGCTCAATTATTTTTATATTGCCATCAAGCTGATCGGCTATTTCCGAGGCAATCATTCTGTTCCGGCTTACGCCGCCAGTAAGAACGATACCCCCGTCAAGCTCACGGCCTTTCTTCAATTGAGAGAGTATGCTCCTGGCCATTCCCTTGCAGAGACCTGCAGCAATGGCATCGCGTCGGAAACCTTCAGCCTGAGCATGGATAATATCGCTTTTGGCAAAAACGGCACATCTGGTAGCAATAGAGGGGATTTTCCCTTTGAAGGCAAAAGCTTTTTCTGAGAGCTCCTCTATGGACATTCCTATCCTTTCAGCCTGCTGGTCCAGAAAACTCCCCGTACCAGATGCGCACATGGGATTGACGCTGTGCTCTCTGTAGTTCCCTTTTTCATCGAGAATTACTAAATAAAAAGATTCACAGCCTATACCCATTATATTTCTGCAGCCCGTCTCCAGAAAGCGGTTAGCTTCAACTGATGCCAGAATAGAATCAATAGTCTGAATTTCATCTATTTCAATGTTCCCGCAGATCCCGTAGCTTATTTCATCGTGTTTATCGTATTTCTCTCCAATCAATCGAAGAACTGTTTTCAATGTTCCCGCGAGATTGCCTTTATGGTCATATGTGTAAAGAGCATCTATGTGGTCATCTTTTATAACTGCTGTTTTAAGTGTTTTAGAACCGATATCGATTCCTACACGGATTTTCTGTTTTCCTGTATACATTTTTTAAATCTCCTGAATTCTACATTTCTGGAAAAAGGTTTTCATCGTGATGTTTTATATAATTCCCCGGAGTCAATCCGGTAATCTTTTTAAACTGTTTAGTGAAACTGGGAAGATCTGGGTAATTGAATCGTTTTGCAATATCTTTCAATGAAAGCTGAGTTCCGGCGAGAAGCATTTTTACCTGCTCAATTCTCTGTTTGATATGAAAAACACCGGGGGGCATGCCGACATGTTTTGTAAATCCCTGTCTAAAACTCGAATAACTCATACTGAACTTCTCAGCAAAATCGGGAAGGGAAAAACGACTTTTGAGATCCCTGCACAAATCCTTCCTCACAGTGATCCAGAAGGGATCGCTCTGATGATCAGCATTCACAATAAGGCGGATCGCCTGAATCTCCCCTATCAGTTTTATTGATTTCTCAATGATCTTAAATATTTTCGGTGTCGCCCACTCTTTTATATCCCGTTGAAGCTTTTTAAATTTGACAACAAGGTCAGCATGCAGACCGATATGAAAGACCGTTGAATCACTGCCGTTAACTGTTTTGCGGGAATAGAGATTATAAAATATCTCGGGAAGAGTCAGAACAACCTGTTCTGAACAATTGCTGGTAAAATTCAGAGAACCGGACTTGCCGGGCAACTGCTGAATAACATCACCGGGACCGACTACTTCGCTGATACCATTAGAATGGGAAATGGAACCATCACCCTCTATGATATAAATCATAGAACAGGTTTTCCTATCATTATTTCTCTGGGAACCCCATTTGAGGAAAGTTAATTTTTCAAAAGTACATCCGAATTGATTCTTAAACTCACTCAATCCAGCACTTAATGCTAAATATGACAATTGATTTGCTTCTGACCTGTTCATAAATCCTCCAACAACCACATCTCAAACTATTTGAAGCTTATAACGCCAATGAAGCTTTGTCAATTATGACAATGGTTTATTAATATTTGTTAATATGAGGGGATTATGTTGGTAAAGTGCTCTTAGATTTACTGAGAATACGATTTCGGTATAAGGTTGATGTTTATTTTTAATCGTAAAAGCTTATTTTCTCTGCCTTTAAAATAAAGTCAATCGACTAAGCATACAGATTCCTAAAATTGGAATCTGTATTAGCTCTGTAGTATAATAATATGATAAATACCAATATGAGTATAAAGAGGAAAAGTCATGTTAAAAGAATATGAAAAGGTAAGCCAGCATAAAGATGGATTTAGAAGATATTTTTGTGATGATTTTTTTGATTTATTTGTCTGGTATGATAATGAAGGGAATGATGTTGTTGGATTTCAACTTTGTTACGATAAAAAAAGAAATGAACATTCATTTATCTGGGAGAGTAGAAAGGGTTTCCTGCATAGTGGTTTAGATACGGGTGAGAATAATCCCGGTAAGGCAAAACAAAGTCCCATACTAATTCCAGATGGCTATTTTGATAATATTGGTATTGCCAGGATGTTCGAAGAAAATAGTACGTATATAGATATTGATATTTCAGAAATAGTTCATCAAAAATTATTGGGGTATGATAAAACTTCATAGTTCTAATTTCTCAAGCTTTTCTCTTAATTCATATGGTTTAATGGATAATTCGTATTCTCTATCAGTAGTTCAAAATCGACACTGTCTTTTTCCATTGTATCAAGCTTGCTGAGCCTTTTTCCCGATCATGTTTGTGGCGTATTTTGACCAGGCAGCCATGGCAGCCACCCCCACTCCGGGAAACCATTTGGCTACCATGGATTTGAGCAGTCTCAAGGTTACCGTCCCTCCAAGCATGGCTATTATTTTCTGCAGGACAATTAACAAGGAGTTATATCAAAACTCCTTTTACATCATTCTACCCTAATACTGTCGAAAGGTGCTTAAGTCTTTTCTTCTATGAAATTAACTGACTTCCATTAATCATAATCCCCAAATCAATCGAATAAGCATTAAATCCCACCATCAACTCTTGAGAATTTACCTTAACTTCCGGTATTATGCACTTTAATCGAGGTAAGAAAATGATTTTTGAAAGCACCAGTGAAAATATCGAAAATGCAGCGGCTATAATAAAAGCCGGAGGTCTTGTTTCTTTTCCCACCGAAACTGTTTACGGACTGGGGGGAAATGCTCTTGACCCCAAAGCAGTTGCCAGAATATTTGAGGCAAAAGCCAGACCGAGTTTTGATCCTCTGATCACTCATATCGCCGACCTGGAAATGCTCGATAAAGTAGCAGAAATCAAAGACAAAAAAATATACGATATTATTGAAAAGTTCTGGCCCGGCTCTCTGACGCTCATAGTGCCGAAAAAAGATATCATTCCCCATATAGTCACTTCGGGACTGGAGACGATGGCCGTGAGAATGCCCGACCATCCGACGGCACTGCAACTGATAAAATCCTCAACCGGGGCTGTCGCCGCACCAAGTGCCAATCCTTTCGGTTATCTGAGCCCCACTACTGCAAAGCATGTAGAGGAACCGCTCGGCGATAAAATCGATATGATTCTCGATGGGGGGACCTGTCGCATAGGTGTTGAATCGACAGTACTCGATGTTACGGGAAAAATACCGATTATTCTTCGGCCCGGAGGCATCTCTTTTGAAGACCTTCAGTCTGTGATACACGATGTAGAGATATTCAACAGAACGACAACATCCCCCACTGCACCGGGACAATTGAAAATGCATTACTCTCCGGTAAAACCCCTTCATATTGTCGATTCCATCAATATCGTAAAAGACAGAGAAAAATCAGGAGCATTGGTTTTTAAGGACGGTTCCGATACAAGCGGTTTTAAATCAGTAGAAATCCTCTCACCAGCCGGTGATCCCGTTGAGGCCGCTGCCAGACTTTTTGTGGCTCTACACAATCTGGATAAATCCGGAATTGATCAGATATATGCTGAAAAAATTCCCGAGACAGGTTTGGGAAGAGCTGTTATGGATAGGATATACAAAGCTTCAGAAAAATGATGAAAACAGATGTAACAACAGGCAGCGTCACCAGACACCTGGTTCGCCTTACCTTACCCTCTATCGGCGGGTTTATTGCCATAACCGCCTTCAATCTCACTGACACATTCTTTGTCGCCCGCCTGGGAACAGAGTC